>OGUK01002029.1_pt1 | contig 11734 bp, 8 predicted proteins | sample 1553151 | NCBI WGS metagenome assembly OGUK01 (sample SAMEA2580208, study PRJEB22360) | human gut metagenome | biome: human gut; feature: human-associated habitat; material: faeces | place: Denmark | collected 2008/2010
ATTTTTCTTTTTTCTATATCCAGGGTAACATCCGGATCTTTATTTTCTAATGGATTATAAGGAATGCCTTTGTCTATAAACGTCAGTTCCAGTCTTTCAGGAAAATTCTTTATTTCAACCTGTACAGTTGCCTCTCCAGTTTTTGGCGTATAAGCATAATAGGCAATATTGCCAAATATCTCATCTATCGCAATATCTATCTCCATCTGTACTTTTGCAGAACATCCATTTGCTTCCAGTATGGAATTTACAAAATCTGTAATTACCGCTATATTCTCTATTTTTGCTTCTTCTGTAATACTTTTCAAATCCACTTCTCCTTCCTTCATTCAGTTCAGGTAAATAGAATCCCCCTTTTCGCTGTGCAGTTCTGTATCTTTACAACCACAGTCATTCGATTGACAGTATGTCTGCAAATCCCGTAATATCGAATACATCCTGTATGATATCACTCACATGAATCAATTTCATAGTTCCTTTTACATTCATAAATTTCTGCATTTTCAGAATAACACGCAGGCCGGCTGATGAAATATATTCAAGCCCTGCAAAATCCAATACAAGTTCCTGAGTATTGATCAACTCTTTCTCGGCAAAAGTATCCAATTCAGGTGCAGTTGCTGTATCTAATCTCCCGGTCAAAAATACCGTATCTTTTGTTCCTTCATTTTTCTTTTCAATTTTTAGACTCATTTTCTCTCTCCTTTTTCAGATAATGTCAAATTTCTGTTCTGTCAGCATCTTCTGCCTCCATCTGTATATTCACTCTATCCACCCTGATATCTGCAAATTGCTCCATTACTGAACAACTCCCATATTTATCATATTCATTGTAACATAAACAGGAGATGAATGCATCATCTCCTGTCTATTATTTATCTGTATTTTTTACGTTACTGTGCAGATATGCACAATTCTACGCTTTCATCTCGGTAACTGAATTACCGAGGATTCCCGCTTATTTTCCTAAAATATTTCCAAACAAAAATAAAAAGGACTGCCCATTTGTACACTGGCAGTCCCTAAAACAATTCTTACTTATTCTATTATACTAATGCAGCACCTAAAGCTTTGCAAGCATCTGTAGCTTCATCATCTGGCTCTTCCTGGCAGATCACGCTGTCGCATACAAGATTTGCACCTGCTTCTTTACAGGACTCTTCCCAGTTACGCATCCATTCGCCGTCTCCCCATCCATAAGAACCAAACAGAGCGATGTTCTTGCCTTTCAGGGCATCTTTGCATCCGTCAAACATTGGCTCGAATTCTGTATCTTCGAGAACTTCATCTCCCATTGCAGGGCATCCGAAAGCGATTGCATCATATTCAGCAACTTTAGAACCGTCAAAATCCTCACAGGTATGAAGAACAGCTTCGCCGCCTTTTTCCCTGATTCCGTCTGCAACTGCGTTTGCCATTGCTTCTGTGTTTCCTGTGCTGCTCCAATATACAACTGCTACTTTACTCATGATTAAAATCCTCCTTAAATTTGCTCTGCCTTTTTCTTTGCCGCAAAGCCATGATTTATATTATAATAAAAAGTCATACGGCTTTTCTATTATACTGATTCTTAAACGAACTATCCATCCCTGCTATATTACTGTATATAGCTTCTTCCTTACGCTGCCACCGTCAGCTGACGTACACTTCTTCCCTGATTCCAGAGACGTACATACACGCTGGTACATTTCTTAAATCTGGCAAAAGCCTTTATTGCCTCACATTCATTGCAGTAAACCTTCCAACAACCTACACATTTGCAGTTCTGCCCTGCATTCTTGATAAATCCGATCACATCTCCCAGCGGATATCCCAGAAATAATCCGATTTCATGAGGAAAATCTTCTCTCTGGGCCAGGCGGCTTCTCAGTCTCTCAAGTGCATATGCAGGATCTGTACTCTCATACCCATACTTCTTTATGAAATTCGCAACACCAGGTTTCTTCAGATCTCTTTCAAGGCTTGAGAGCCGGCAGACATAAATCAGCGCCTTTTTCTCACTCCTGCGAAGTACTGTGAGGGAAACGCCTTTTTCTCTTACACATTCATTAAAGCCTTCCACGCTTTCCCATAATTCTTCCTCAGATTCATATTTATATGTAAAAAGATTTCCGGTTTTAATAGATGCTAATGTAGGTGAACAATGTTCGATCACAGATTTCTCCAGCATGTTATGATTCCTTTCTCAATGGCAGAATATTAGTTAGACAACGCTAACTATCTATCAAAAAATAAAGCTTTACGAAACATTTTATTGCTTTTGTTTGCTGCAAAGCTTGAATTACTGCTGTAAAAAGACCTTCAACAGATCGTTCAGCAGTTTGAGTTATTTATGTCTAACTTCATAACTTAATATATACTATCTCTGGTATTCTGTCAAGTTAATTTTGTATAACTTTTTTAGTAACTGCCTTTTTTAACCGAAATCAAGTAAGTCCCCGAGGTCGGTTGCAAAAAACAATAAGCAATGGGTAGGGACTTGCTTGTATCAGGAGGAGTGACAACTCCTTCTGATACACTGTGAAACAGTTATTCGATGTAGCGCCGCATAGCGAAGCGGATAATTTTATCCGCTTGACCATAAAATCTCAACCTTCTATACAGATCGTACTTCCAACTCCATCTTCTGTCCGTTTCTTTGTTACTATGATCTTCTTATCAATACGTTCTTTCAGCTCTGCTACATGGGAAACAATCCCCACCAGTCTGCTTCCCTGACTGAGATCCTTCAATGCGCGGATTGCCTGATCAAGGGCATCTTCATCCAAAGATCCGAAACCTTCATCCACAAACATGGTATCAAGCTGGATTCCACCGGAGCTTGACTGAATTTCATCAGAAAGTCCCAGTGCCAGAGACAGGGATGCCTGAAATGTTTCTCCACCTGATAAGGTCTTGACACTTCGAACAGTTCCATTGTAATGATCTACTACATCCAGTTCCAGACCGGTTTTCCCTACCCTGCTCTTGTTTTCTTTCCTGCGAACTAACTCATATTGACCGCTGCTCATGGTCATCAGACGGATATTGGCACGCGCAAGAATGCGGTCAAAATACTGCATCTGGATGTAAGTTTCCAACATGATCCTTGCCTTACCCGTGATCGTACCATTGGCAGTGTCTGAGAGAGATTTCATCCACTTCCAGCGGGTTTCCGTTTTCAGAAGTTCTGTCTGCTGTCTGCGGATTTTTTCATACATGTCACTGTTGATTTCCAGGCGGGCATGGATTTCATCACGATTTTCTGAAAGTGATTTCTTTTGCTGTGCAAAGTTTTCTTTCTGAGCATTCAGTTCCTCAGCTGAAATACTTATGGATTCTTTTAACTGTTCTGTCAGAGATGCAATTACCGAATCCAGTTCTGTCATTCTCTTTTCTAATACTTCTCTCGCTTCTGTTACTGTTTTATAATGTATTTCAAGCTTCTTTTGTTCCTCAGTCTTAATCTGGATCTGAGACAGGATTTCTTCCTTTGTCCTTTCACCCAGCTCTTTTTCCATATTCTCTCTCTGCTTCTGCAGCTGCTCATATCTGGATTTCTCTGCTGCTGTCTGCTGCTGATTCTGATTGATCTGGTCTGTGATCGTTGTGAGTTCTGTCTGAGTCTTACCAATCTGCATCTCCAGAAGTTTTCTCTGTTCCAGAAGTGCTGTCAGATCCTTTTGTTTCTGTCCCAGAATATTTTGCTGCTGTTTCAGCCATTCTGCTGCTCTCTTTCCCTGCAGCAAAGCCTGTGATACATTACAGATTTCCTTTTGATACACTATTTCACCGCTGTAATCCTGTGACAGTTCCGGATCAGTTTTCATTCTCTGTCTTATATCTTCTTCATGGATCCATGTCAGTACAGGTTCGTCCAATTGATTCTGCAGCTGTTCCTGAATACTTTCCAGCTGGCTCTTCCTCTTTTCAAGACTGATCTGTAATTTCTGAAATTCTTTTGCATGTTGTTCTGACTGTGTGATGAACTCTTCTTTTTTCTTCAGTAAATCCTGATGAACTTTTTTCTGTTTTTTGATTTCTTCCAATCCTGTCTGTACACTGCTTTCCTGATTTTTTACAAATAAACATAATTCATGATCAGGAAGTTCCTTTCGAAGTATCTCTTGTGTCTCCTCTTCTGGCAGAAACTGCGCTATATAACCTTTAACCCCTTCTGTCAATTCTTCCCTGCAGCGCTGCATCAGTCCTGTTGCCTCTCCTGCCTGCACACTTGCGTCAGATGCCGCTTTTTCCGCAGCTTCTGTTAACTTTTTCTGTTTTTTCAGCTGTTCTTCTGTGGGAACTTCCTTCGGAATCTGTGTAAGCTTCGGATGATGAACAGAACCACATACCGGACATGGCATCCCATCCTGAAGATCTGCTGCCAGAACACCCGCCTGCGCATCCAGATAGGCCTGCTCCATTTTGTTCAGGATTTCTTTTATTTCTGTCCGTTTCTGAGAAGCGGTCAGATAACCCTTCTTTTTTCTCTCTGCTTCCTTTTCCAGATCCTGATACCGTTTCTGCTGATCTTCTATTTTCTCTATCTGCTGCAAACGTATGACCAGACTGTTCTCTTTGATTTCCAGATTCCCACCGGAAACAATTTTCTCTTCCAGATCAGTCAAATCCTTTTTTATCTGTTTCGCAAGTTGTTCTTCCTGCCCGGACTGTGTTTTCAGTTCACTGATTTTTGTCTGAAGAAACTCCAGATTTCCACAATTCTTATAAATTCCTGCATAAAGAGTATCTATTTTCTCTTTCCGGAAATCTGTTTCTGCTTTTTCTTTTTCTGCACCGTCTGTTGTCTGATATTCTTTTTGTTTTTCTTCAAGCACAGCTTTCATTTCTTTCTGACGATTCTGCAGCTCTGTACCGTCCGTTCCCAGCTTTTCTATCTGCAGGGAAGCCTTCTTTGTTTCTCTGAGCAGATTTTCCAGATTTGTATAACGCTCCAGATTCTCTTTTTCTTTCTGTATGGAAAGCATCAGGCGTTGGATCTCATCAGGTTCCTTTGCCCCATTTTCTGCAGCTTTTTGTGCCTGTTCCAACTGCGGAAGCAATACCTCTTTCTCTTGCAGAAGCTGTTCCTTCCTTGCCTTTGCATCTGCTTCTTTATGAGTCTTTCCCAAAAGCTGATTTACTTTTTCCAGTTCTTTATCGTTCTCTTTAATCTGCTTATTCAAATTTTTCAGCGTCTCTTTATCTACCTTCAGAAACTGCTCCAGGATTTCCAGACCTTCTTCCAGATTTCCCTCAAAGCCATTCTTCTCCATCAATATCCACTGTTGTCCCAACTGGTCTTCTGTAGAATATCTGACCTGTTCCGTATACTGGCGGATACTTCTCAACAGCTCTTTATACGCCTTGTCCAGACCACCGGCCTCGAATTTTAATTTTTCCTGAATCACCTTATAAATATCCGTATGGAAAAGCTTTCTGAAAATGTTGCTGCGTTCCTCTGTGTCAGCCAGCAGCAATTTTCTGAAATCTCCCTGTGCGATCATAGCAATCTGCGTAAACTGCTTCATATCTAACCCGATCAGATCAGTAACTGTCTGATTCACTTCCTTCAGCTTTGTCACAGGAGCTCTTCCATCAGAAAAAGTAAGCAATGCTTCCCCTTTCTGGGTGGTCATTCCGGTACCTCTGGTCTTTGGGCGCTCATAATCCGGGCTTCGCTTCACTGTATACACTGCATCTTTATATTCAAAAATATATTCCGCATAGGTAGGTGTTTCCGGTTTTGCATACTTGCTTCTGAGCATGGATGCCTCCCGGACTCCTCCGCTTGTCTCCCCGTACAACGCAAATGTAATCCCATCAAAGATCGTCGTTTTTCCTGCTCCCGTATCTCCGGTCACCAGAAAAAGTCCCTGTCCTCCAAGCTGTGTAAAATCGATCACAGTCTCATCCGCATATGGACCAAATGCAGATAATGTCAGCTTCAATGGTTTCATACGCGCACCTCCTTCAGATTCTGGATCAGTTTCTCCACAAACTCTGTCTGTTCTTCTTTCATAGGTTCATTATTTAACAGTTCATAAAACTCCTCAAACAGTTCCAGCTCTGACTTCTGTTCCTGAGCCTCCACTGCCTGAACTTCCCGGTTCTCACGTGTTCGTTTATTATCATATTCCAGACGCATCAGATTGGGATAAACAGTACGCAGCTTCTGAAGTGCCCCCGGCACATCTTCCTCATCCGTCAGGGTAATCTGAAGATAATCCATCTTATTTTCAGTAGTATATTGATCCTTCGCTGTCACATCCATATAAGTTCCCCTCAGCTTACGCATATCATGTTTGGGAATCAAAGGTACTGTACTGACCCTCACATTTCCTTTCTCCAGAAGCTCCACAATCGTTACTGACTTTTTATGATCTGCTTCCGAAAAAGAATACTTAAGCGGCGTCCCACTGTAACGCAAGGTCTCTCTCCCCATTTTCTGAGGTCTGTGGATGTGTCCCAGTGCCACATAGTCAAAATCCTTAAATACTTCCGCACTGACATTGTCAAGACCACCAACCCATGTTTCTTCTGAGTCACTTCTGTCTGCTCCGGTCACAAACTGATGTGCCACCAGCACATTTCTCTGTGTCGTATCGATCTCACACTCCTGCAGAGCAGCCATAACACCCTCTTCATAAGTATTAATGTCATCCCTCTGTAAAGCATGGCGTACTGCCGCAGGTTTCAAAAAGGGCAGAAGATATACAGATATTGGTCCATACTGATCTTTTAACACAATCCTTTTCATCTCTCCATCATAGACCTGCGAAATATAAATATCACTACTTTCAAACAGCTTCGCCCCAAAGGAAAGCCTTTCTGCAGAATCATGATTTCCACTGATCATGTACACCGGGATCTTAGCTTTAGCCAATCCTGTAATAAATTCATCAAACAGCTGCACTGCCTCTGCCGACGGCACTGTCTTGTCATAAACATCCCCTGCGATCAGAACTCCATCAACTTTCTGTTCCTCAAAAATTTTGATCATCTGATTCAGAATATATCTCTGATCCTCCAGCATGGAAAAATCATGCACCCTTTTTCCAATATGCAGATCTCCAATATGCCCAAACTTCATCCCACATCTCTCCAATCTAAATATCATTCCTGCCTGCTCTGTCTGCCGGCGGCATTTGATCCATTATTTATTTCACTTTCAGAATATTTTTGCTGTCCTCATACTCCTCCGGAATTTCTTCTGTAAGAATTTTAGCATCTGTAAACACGCCGAATGTGACAGAACTTACTTCTCCAAACTTTGACTTATCTGTCAGGATATATACATCTTTGCACTGCTTCATTGCAGTACTCTTTACAATTGCTTCACTGGTATCCGGTGTGGTAAAGCCTTCCCTTCTGGTAATTCCATTGGTTCCGAAAAATCCCTTTGTAAAATGATACATCTGGATCATCTGCATCGCCTGACTGCCTACGACTGCCTCTGTTGAACTCTTAAGTTCTCCTCCGATCAGGTAAACCCGGATTCCCATCTTTGCCAGAGTCTGGGCATGGGATACTGCATTGGTGACAAAGGCAGCTTTTACACCTTCCAGATATTCCAGCATCAGACCAGTGGTGGTTCCTGCGTCCAGATAAACGAAATCATCTGGTGTGATCAGACTGGCTGCATATTTTGCGATCTTTTGCTTTTCTTCTTTATTTAATTCTGATTTCTGCGCTCCTGTCGGTTCATAGGCAGTTACTTTATGATTTAATGCTACTGCGCCGCCGAAAACCTTGGTAAGTTTTCCTGCTTTGTCCAGTGCAGTGATGTCTCTGCGCACTGTGGACTCTGATGCGTCCAGAAGTTCTCTCAGTTCTGTTACTGTAATACTTTTTCTTTCTTCCAGAAGCTTCAGAATAATGTCAAATCTCTGTTCTGTAAGCATATGCTTCTGCCTCCATTATATATTTACTTTGATTGTTTACTTCTGATTATTTTCTCCGATATCTACGAATTGCTCCGTTGCTTCGCAGCTCCCGCAATTCTACGTTACTGTTCACTCCGTTCACAGTAACGTAGCCAAAATTCATTCCAGATTGCCTGCGGCAATGGAATTTTGGCTTGTATGTCTCGGGATTTTGGCATATTCATGCCAAAACACCTCGCGGGATAGTGATGTGTGAACAGTAACCTGATATCTCATTATAACAGAAACAGGAGATGAATGCATCATCTCCTGTCTGTCAGTTTCTTATATTTAATTCTGTGAATTACAGGTTCTCCTGCATGAATTTGCTTACTGCTTCGTATGCTGCTTCTTCATCAGCGCCTTCAATTGTGAATGTTACTTCATGACCTTTCTTAACGCCAAGCCCCATCAGTGCAAGAAGTTTTCTGCAGTCTACTTTTTTACCTTCTTTTTCGATGGAGATAGTGGATTCAAAACCTTTTACCAGTTTTACAAGTTCTCCTGCCGGACGTGCGTGGATTCCTTCGTTGTCTGTAACCACATACTTAAATTCTTTCATTTTGATATCCTCCATGTTCTTTATTTTAATTTTTTGTTATTGCTTTTCTTATTTCGGTGCTTATGCTGCTTTCTTCTTTAAGAGGCCAAGCAGAACTGCAGAAATTACTGTTCCCGCAACCAGTGCGACCAGGTACATAACTGCGTTTCCAACCACTGGGAATACGAAAATTCCACCGTGTGGTGCCATCAGTGTACAGTCGAATGCCATGGAAACCGCTCCTGCCACCGCAGATCCTACGATACAGGATGGAAGTACACGAAGGGGGTCAGATGCTGCGAACGGAATCGCACCTTCTGTAATAAATGCAAGACCCATGATAAAGTTGGTAGGACCTGCATCTCTCTCTTCTTTTGTGAACTTATCCTTAAACAGCAGTGTTGCCAGTGCAATTGCACAGGGAGGTGTCATACCGCCGATCATAACTGCTGCCATAATATCATAGTTACCTGCTGCAATTGCAGCTGTTCCGAATACATATGCTGCTTTGTTGAATGGACCACCCATGTCAATGGACATCATACCACCAACAATTAATCCAAGTAAAATACTGTTTGTTCCGGATAAGGAGTTTAATGCATCAGCAAGTAACTGGTTTAACCAGGAGAAGAATGGGTTAATTGCAAACATAATCACACTGATTAATAAAAGACCTGCAACTGGATAAATTAACATTGGTCTGAGACCATCCATGGAACTTGGCATTTTCTCAGTAATCTTTTCTAAAGCTAATACCAGATAACCTGCCAGAAAACCTGCAAATAATGCTCCAAGGAAACCACCGGAAATTACCGTGATGTCTGAATTAAAACAAGAAGCAAATGTTGTTCCGGCACTTGCGATTGCACCACCGGCAAAACCAACCATTAAACCAGGGCGATCAGCAATACTCATCGCAATGAATCCTGCAAGAATTGGAAGCATGAAGTTAAATGCTACACCACCGGCTGTCTTAAAGAATGCTGCCATTGGTGTGTTCATACCAAAGTTAGATGGGTCGATAGAATAATCATCTAACAAAAAGGCAATCGCAATAAGGATACCACCACCGATAACGAATGGAAGCATATTAGAAACACCGTTCATCAGATGTTTATAAATCTGACGTCCAAAGCTTTCATCTCCTTCGGAAGCAGTGCTTGCTGCCTTACCTCCTTCATGATGATAAATCGGTCCGTCACCTTTTACTGCTCTCTCGATTAATTCCTGAGATTTATGAATACCATCGGAAACTTTTACTTTGATAACTGGCTTGCCATCGAAACGAGCCATTTCTACATTTTTATCTGCTGCAATGATGATTCCGTCGCAGGCATCAATTTCTTCCTGAGTAAGAACGTTTTTCGCTCCACCGGAACCATTAGTTTCTACCTTAATAGAAATTCCTAATTCCTTACCTTTTTCTTCAAGTGCTTCGGCTGCCATATAAGTATGTGCGATACCTGTTGGACATGCAGTTACTGCAAGAACCTGGTATCCGGCTTTCTTTGCAGGAGCTTCGGCTGCCTGTGCTGCCTTGTCTTCTTCTCCGTATTTTTCTGTTTCCTTTTCATCAATTGCTGCTAAAAATGCATCAACGTCTTTGGCAGATAATAACTTTTCACGGAAAGCAGGATCCATTAAAATAGTAGATAATCTGGATAATGCTTCCAAATGAACATCAGAACCTTCTGCAGGAGCTGCAATCATAAAGAAAAGATTGGATGGCTCTCCGTCAAGTGCTGCACAATCAACTCCAGATGGTACTGTGATTGCTGCGATACCCGGGTTGATAACCGCTTCATTTTTTGAATGTGGAATACAGATTCCCTCTGCGATTGCAGTAGGTCCTTCGGATTCTCTTTTCATGATTCCTGCTTTAAAAGCAGCTTTGTCTTTGATGTTGCCAACTTCTTTATGAAGGTCAACGAGTAAATCAAGCATCTGTTCTTTTGTGCTTACTTCTGCGTTAAGAACAACTGCCTCTTTCTTTAACAAATCGACAATTCTCATAATTTTTTCCTCTCTAAAAAATTTAAAATATTTTTTGTTTTATCTCAAATTTCTGTTTCATTTTAGTTTCTATCATATTCAACTTTTTGAATATAAAATGATAACAGAAACTTTTTAATAAATTCAAAGCACATTCGCTGATTTGATTCAGCATTTTTAAACTTTATTCGGTAATCTGTTTCAGCATCTTTTCATACATTTCCAGAGATGCAAGTCCCTCGGAAAATGCTGTGGCACTACCTGCGGCTGTACCGCTCTTTAATGCTTCTTCATAATTACCACCGCGGATATATCCTGTGATAAATCCTGCCACCATAGAATCTCCGGCACCAACGGAATTTACTACTTTGCCCTTCGGTGTTCCCATCTTAATGTTCTGACCATCTTCTGTGATAAGAATGGCTCCGTCTCCAGCCATGGAAATCAATACATTTACTGCTCCCTTTTCCTGAAGCTTCTTTGCGTAATGTACGATGTCCTCATCTGTTTTACATACTGTTCCGAACATTTCCCCAAGTTCATGGTTATTTGGCTTAATTAAGAACGGATGATATTTTAAAACATTAAGAAGTAAATCTTTTGTCGCATCTACAACTACACGGATTCCTTTGGATTCGAGACTTGCAAGGATTTTTTCATAAATGTCTTCCGGCAATGTGTTTGGAATACTTCCTGCCAATACAAGAATATCTTCTTTTGTAAGAGTATCAAGCTTTGCAAAAAGTTCATTGATTGCTTCTTCTGTAATTACTGGTCCCTGTCCGTTAATCTCTGTCTCATCGCCATGTTTTACTTTTACATTGATTCTGGAATTGCCCTCTGGCAGATGAATGAAATCTGTGTGGATTCCCTGTGCTGCCAGTCCATCCTCAATTGCCTTTCCTGTAAATCCCGCAACAAAACCAAGAGCTGTTGTTTCAAGGCCGAGAGTATTCAAAATCGTAGATACGTTAATTCCCTTTCCACCGTAAAAAATAGATTCTCTTGTAGAACGATTGACATCTCCTAATTTCAGATTATCAAGAAATACTACATAATCTAATGCCGGATTAAAAGTTACCGTATAAATCATTACTTTCGTTCCCTCCTTTAAGTTCCCTTTTTCAATGTACTTACGGAATCTTTTATACCTGATTTCTATAGGAGAGATTCCAGAAATACATTTTATAGTTTTGACTTGCTTTGTTTGTGATTAAAGTATAACAAAACAATACCTTTTATACATCTAACGAATGTCATTGATATTAATTTGAATTTGTCATATTCTTATATG
>OGUK01002036.1_pt1 | contig 11704 bp, 19 predicted proteins | sample 1553151 | NCBI WGS metagenome assembly OGUK01 (sample SAMEA2580208, study PRJEB22360) | human gut metagenome | biome: human gut; feature: human-associated habitat; material: faeces | place: Denmark | collected 2008/2010
TTTTCTTTCCGGATGTGCGGCTATCCACTCTTGTGGACTTTCCCGCCAGTAGCGCTCCTCAATTTCTTCACCGCAATCGATACATGCCATCGCAACGTTTTTGAACACAACGCGCTTAAATTCAAACGGTTGCCACGTTCCGCAACACGGGCATTGAACACACCATTCTTCCATTGTTCCTGCATTGTACGCTGATTCGATTTTACTCAATCCGTGTACTGTCGGCGTTGAAGTCTTGATGTGTTTTCGGTTCCAAAACGTCGTAGAACGTTTTTCTGCTAGTTTGATTGGATTTCCCTCTGTTCCGGCAGATTCAGGAAAACGATCGACCTCGTCCATCCATATGATTCGCAAAGGCATGGATGAAAGAGAAGCTGCTGAATTCGCTCCTGCTAAAACAATGTGACCGCCAGCATATTGTTTGAATAATATCGTATTATCGCTGTCTTTTGACTTTGCCGGAGCAATTTTTTCCGACAGTACGGGAACATCCTGTATCATTGTCGCAAGTCTCGTTTTAGAAAACTTCTCCGACAACGATAATGTCGGAAGAACCAGCAATTGTGTAGCCGGTTCATAATCTATGTAATACCCGATACCGCAAAGCAACATCGTAGTCTTACCAATTTGGGCTGATGACATCACCGATACATCTTGAACATAGGGGTCCGTAATAGCGTCCATAATGGCTCGCTGAAAAGGCATATTCTTTGACGAATAGTGTCCCGGCTCATTGGAACCGGCAGGCAAAATCATATTTTTTTCCGCCCACTCAGTCACTGTCATCGGTGGTCTAGGTCTTAATTTTTCACTCAAATCCGCCATAAATTTGAGTGTATGATAACTCACTGGGGCTTTTGCTTTACTCATTTTGCTCGTCCCCCAAATGCAGAATCACATCATCTTCCACATCAATATGTTCATCTGAATAAAATGCTTCTGGTGTATAATCTGCCAGTTCAGACAAAGCATCCGTTATTTCTTCACGAAGCGTCTCCTGAATTTCCTGACGCTCGCGATGCTCCAGTTTAAGAGCCAGCTTATGTGGCAAGGCTAGCATTTTATTTTTAAAGTTCAAAAACATATCTGTCATGACTCGCTCAACATCTTCTGACTTGTGTACATGTCCTTTGATGAGTTGCAACTTAATCTCCGTAATCATTGACTTCCAATGTTCATTGACCGCCTTTTCATGATTCAAGTCCAAGTTGTCTTTATCAAAATCAGTCTTAATTGTTTCGCCAGCCTTTGATACCTTAAGCGTCAGGATATAATTTTTTACCGACTCTAATAAAAGATATCTTCCATGACTGTTTCTCTTGATGATACCTTCGTCAGCCAGATGTCGCACCATACGATCACCAACACCAATAAATTCACCAATGACTTTAGCCGATACGGTAATATCATCAACGCTTTTTATCTTTTTATCATCTGACGCCATCCAACTCACCTCCAAACGGAAATGGCAACCTCAATTTTTTTGTAAAAAAAACTAGCCATCTTTTGGGCCTCCGCGAACCGCAACGCGCCTTTGACGCACACAGTACCTACACGGCTTTTGGCGTGCCGAATGTGAACCAGTTCTTTCTCTTTGCTTTACATTTTATTTGACATATCTTACAATTCTGTCAAACGATTTGATGAACACTTTCTTCCTTATGTTGTTTCTTAAAAAAACGAACACCATATTTTACAACGTCTCAATATGTCAATTCGTAAGGATTAGACATCTAGTGTTTCCGTTTTTTTAATTGAAAGTCAAAAAAATAAAGACCTAACCCAAAAGGTCAACGTCTTTATATACGCTTGCTAATGTGTCGTCTGTTATGCCGATATAGCAAAGCGTTACTGTTTCCGACGAATGATTGAACAATTTCATAAGCGTTCCCACATCGTGCGTTTTTAGATAATAATGATATCCAAAGGTTTTACGTAGGGTATGAGTTCCAATCCTTTCCTCAATACCAAAATGCTCTGCTGCCTTTGACAAGATGTTATAAACTTGCTGCCGCGTTAGTGGATTGTTTGGCGGCTTTGGTGATAAAAACAAATACTCGTAATCTCTCCGTCCCTCAATAAACTGGTTCAATATTTTTTTGAGAAAACGATTTATCGGAATGAATTTCTCTTTACCCGTTTTTCTTTCATACAAAGTAATATTTTCTTTTGCTCGAACATCGCGCACCCTCAAGTCAAGGATATCCGATATTCTTAATCCTGTATAAATTCCCACAGCATAAATTACTGAATCTCGCTGGTTCTGTTCCAAAAGATATTGGTAAATATCTTTTACCAACTGTTTATCACGGATGGGCTGCACTTTGTTCATCGTTCTCACCTTCTTTCCCTTATCAAAAGAGCTTTTATGCACGAAAAAAAGAGACCAATTGCTTGACCTCTTTTCCGTCGGTGGCTTTCTTTTTTATCCACGATATCATAATAACACACCTTAACACGACATTTCCACGACATCTTTAACTTTTTTTCTAAATGTAAAAAGCGGAGAGATTAACGGTATTTCGTTAATTCTTCCGCTTTTTACAAAATCATCCAAAAAATTTAGTTGTCGTCAATATATGCTTGCATCATAATAGAAATCTGTTTGGATGTGGCTATACCATTCTCCTTGCACTTTTCCGCAAATTCGTCAACTAAAGTCTTTTTTAGTTTATACGTTTTTGCAACAAGTCCAACTTTATCCTGGTACTTCTTACTGGCTTTAGTCTGTGCATTTGCCACGCTTTTCACCACCTTTCACTTTGCAAACAATAATATTTAATATTATTGATACAATCGTCAATACAATCGGAGCTATTAGAAGCATTTCCTTCAAGGAAATCATCAAACATACCATTGTAAATAACGAAACCATCTGTGACAAAATAATTATTTTATACATGGACTTTTTGCCCTAATGAGTATATACTTATTGATGGAAGAGGCATTCGCCTCCCCACCCTAACGCTTACTTAAAAAGTAAAATTATCGAAACTATCGTGGAAATGATACCTTGGAAAATTGTTACCACTAAAGCGATGATTTGCAACTTTTTAAGTAAGTGCTTTTTTGATTTCTTACTCATTAGGTTTCCTCCTTTCTTTCTTATTTCCCCTCCCTACAATTATAGTATATCATAGGGTGTACCATATGTCAAGCGTTATTTTCAACTTTTTATATATTTTGTGTCAGAATCTGACACTTTGCTAATTCAGCTCTCCTTGTTATATTTCTTAATGTATAAATCAATCTTGTCTGCGCATTTATTGCACAACTGATATTCCTTCTCTCCACCATTCATAATTACACCTCCATAATGGTTAAAATCCACATTCACACCATCTGAACTGTAATCAATATTCTTACCACACATATCACAAACTACTTTTATCATACATCACACCTACTTTCCCATTGTATCTGGATATATACTCCATCTTCTTGCTATTTCATATTCTTCTATTCTTTTTTTAGCTTTCTGTTTTCATGTTTCAACCTCTCATTTTCTGTAAGAATTGATTGCAGCTTACACTCTTTTTTGTATTCACATTTTGTTTCTGCTGAATACTCCGCACACATTTCGCATAATTCTTTTGATTTCATCTTACCTATCTCCTTTCCTTTGCCCGCCAACTAAGGATTTCCACCAAGCATGTAAGCGAATCTTTTATTTCCCTCTTTTCCTTCGGATTCATTACGCTCATCTGCTTTACTTTTCTTTCTGGTCGGTTATCGCCAAAATCACCGGCACCCATAATTTTTCTAACCTTATCCAGATTTTCTGTTAAATACATGGCATATACCCTTCCTCGGCATGCTTTAGAACTCTTTCCAATTTCCTCCGCAATTAATTCATAGCCATAGCCTAATTTGATAAGGTCTCCGAGCTTTACAAATTCATCATTCGTCCAACATACATGATTATCAGCCTTCACCGGTCTGTCCATAATTTTTAAGTCACAAACCCTTCGCTGGATTGCTCCCGTCGTCCTTCTCATTTTTTTCGACAGTTCATGATAAGTATATATCTGTTTCGATAATAGCATTTTCAGCTTGTAATCTTCTGCTTTTGTCCATGGCGTGTTCGTATATTTTTGCCTACGAATCATGTCATGTTTGCGTTTTTCCTTGACCCATGACGGCTCAAAGCCTAAAATATTTTCTTCAAATTTTGAAAAATCTAATATATCACGGTTCTTTTCTGCCCATGACCACCATTCGTCAAGGCTGACGACTTTGAAAGCAGTATTGTTTACTTTTTTCGTGTGTAGCGGAAAACCTCTATTTCTAACCCACGACGTCATTTTGTAGCCGTCTGAATGTCCATAACCAATTGCCTTTAACAATTGATTCCACGTTACATAGCTGCCATTGTCTAAAAATGCTCCAAGTCGCAATCTACATTTTTTTACTACAACAGCATCCTCTGACCTTCCAAGTTTTTTCGCAATTGTTTTCACGGAAATCGTTCCCCAGTTTTCAACAAGATATGTTTCTTCCTGCTTTGTCCATTTTCTTTTACTCCTACAATTTATTTTTTTCTCGAATTCTTTTTTCAATCCTCTGCACCTGCCTCACCGAGTACCCAATCTGCGTCGCCGTCAGTTCCTGCGAATACTTAAGTATTTCGCGGAAATAAAACACCTGCGCTTCTACATCCTCATCATTCTTATAAATATTTATAAGTCTTTTTCGCTTTTCTCTTAAATTTTCAATTTCATCCAGTACACGATTCAAATTAAGCTGCAATCCATCAATGAACCGCGGTGCAAAAGTCAACATTTTTTGAACTGCTCAAAACTTTATCTTTCGAGTAGTCAATACCTCTCAGTTCGCCACTTCCATTTGTCTTCAGTTTGTTAATGTACTGCCGTAGCTCACGCCTAATTTCATCGCGAGTAATTTCAGCGTCCTTAATTTTCAAATCTATCATTCGAAAATAAGCACCTTTTGATGTTTCCATTGCTCTTGCTTTTCTTGTTGCCATTGCCCCAGCTCCTCTTGCTAAAAACATTTTGATATGTTACTATATATCTTGATGAGGGAAGAACTGGGTTTGTGCGCATCGCTTACCTGGTTCTTTTTTTATACAATCTTTTTCTTCGCCACAAAAATGTGTGCCTTTTTTCCCGGATTGTACTTTTCTAAAACTTTCTTTTTCTGTACTGCCGCTGAAACAGAGGTGCGAAGTATCGCACGGTCAGAGCCTTCTAAAAGAACGAAATATTTTTCTCTCATCGCCTCCGCCTCCTCTGCAGCTCCTCTTGTGCCTGTTGTTTGTTGGTAAAAAACAGTATGTTATGGTGACGGTTTCTTACCATGTACCTGTTTCCAGTCAGGATATCTTTGACATGAATTTTTGCGTCATTATTGCCGATGAACTCCACCTTTTCTACTCTGCAACAAAGTGGTTTTTGAAAAATTAACAGTTGTGCGCCTATGAGATAAATCCTATCTCCCGGCTGTACATTGCTCAATAGCAATAGACCAAATTCGGCGTATCTTTTACAACGTTGCATTGCAAGCATGTTGTCTTCGTAATAATCAACAATTCGTTTTAAGCGTTTGTATTCTTTAATCGGATTTTTCAAACGGGATTCCCCCTTTCGTCAAAATAACCATTCCGTGCAAGGTCATTTGCTACTGTCACGTCAATCGATGTAATTGCATTAAACATACATGCTAGCAAATAACTTTGTATTTTTTTGACTTTCTTTTTGTTTGCCAAAAAAGAAAGCACCACATACTTCATATGCGTCAAATCCAACATTAGCAGTCTAGATTTGACAATGCCTGCAGGAATCATATCACCGCTTATTAGCACAGTCTGCTTGCTAGTCATCAAAGTAGTCACTGCAATCTCAACGCATTGGTCTAACACAGCCAGTGCCGATTCATTTTTTTCAAAATCACATCTTATCAAATCATAGCTTATCTGTTCAGCAAATAAATCTATACACTTATCTCTTGCCAAATGATTAGATGAGATAGGATTTTGAAATAATAATCTTCTGTTAGTAGTCTCTGTATTTGTCTCACGTTTTTCCGGGAGAGGGTGTCCCGAAATTTCGTGATAGCCTCTCCCGTTTTTTCGTGATAGGGTGGCGCAGTTATCAACACTATCAACATTCTTTTCCAAATGTTCTCGTTCTACTTTCTCATCAACAGCTGCCACTTGCGGACTGCTGCCTTTACTTTTTTTGCTTTTATCCTCGTTATCATCAGAATGTGGATAGGTCAATTCTCTCAATTTGTCCACATTCAAGTGAATAAAAAGAACATTGTTGCAGCGCACACCATTTTGAAAAACGGTACGAAATTCGCGCTTAACAACGCCTAATTTTTCCAGCACAACAATAGCGTCCGTCACTTGACGCTTTGTTACCTGGTAGTATTCAGCAAGGTCTTTATAACTTTTTTGTAAAACATCTTGCCTAAATTTGGTCTTGTAGCCAAGAAATTCACCGGTCTTTTCGTCTCGGCATTCAACCGGACGATACCAATAAACGACTTCGGACAGTATCATTATGGCAAGCATATATGGCCTGCCCTTGTCGTTTACTATTGTTTTAAACCATACAGACGGTATTACATTACCGGTGATGTTCAGCTCGGCTACAGCATCAGACATTTTGTTCCCAGTGCTGCAATTCATAGCTGTCTCCTTTATGTTTACGAAATTACGGTAAATGTGATATCCTGCTCAATATGTAACTCTTGGATTGCATCTTTCAGGTATGATGCAACCGAATTCATGGCTTCCAATTTCCAAGCTCCGCCGTCCGCTTCAAACAGAGCAAACTGAGGCTCTCTCGCATCGTCGCGCGCTCTAAATATAAAGTCAGAATTAGGCTGTTCGACCTCCAAAAACGTCCTATACGGTGCAAGACGAACCGGATTTGGAATGATTGCCTCTGCCTTGCTTGTGCATGTTTGCTGAATTGTGGCTTTCTGACTCACTCCGTCATCACCATACTTAGCGATGGTTCCAGTCTCAATTGTCCCGGCATATTTCAAAATCTGCTCTTTATCATCATTATCCATGAATTTTGACATAACATTTATGACAAAAGATTCTGCCGGATAATATGTGTCGAACGTAAACTGTGGCAACATTGCATTGACTTCCACCAGTTTTTCGCGGCATCTGTCTACATCCAATTCGGACATCAAAACGACTTTTGTTGGACTTTGTACATGAATCAACATATGTTTGTCCATCTTGTCCGTATTTGATTTAATGTATCCAACTAAACTGTCCAGCGTACACATTTGTAACGCGTTCGCCTTTGGTAGTTCATGATGAATGCGATACATTGGCTTGTCCGCCCATTTTTCGCCTTCATGCTCTGCATAATTTGGCTGCGATAAACCAACTACATACTCAATTGCTTCTTTAATTCCTTCCATTTTCCTATCCTCCTAAATCAATTTAATGACACAACTTTCTTTTCTGGATGACTTGGCAACTTCGTTTGTCCTCGAAGCTGTGAGCCATATTCCTCGGCCGATACCGTGCCATCTTCTAAATCTTTAAACACTCCAAATGATGTAACTACTGGCTGTACAGGAGCCAACTTCGTTTTAACCGATATCGTACACTTGACATCGTCACGTGTTTCGTTCTGCGTAAATGTCAACTGACACTGAATATTACGCTTGTCCTTAAACGGAGTGTTTGGGTCCGTTAAGTTTTCTAATACCTTTGCAAATGCCTCAGAAAACTTCTCCTGCAATGCTCCGTTTGCTATTTTAGACAAATCCATGTTCATATTTTTCATCATGAGCACCTCCTTCCATTTTTTCTTTTATGCAGTAACTGCAATTATGCAGATTACTTTTATATTACATACTTTTGATGCGCTTCTTTTGCCTCGTTTTCGTTAAGGTCTAGGTAAATTTCCGTGGTGCTAATGGATTCGTGACCAAGTAATTTACTGACTTGTGTAAGCGGCATACCTCTATTCAATGCATTGGTTGCAAATGTCCTGCGAAATTTATGGGGATAGGCTTTGACGCCAACCTCTCGACCAATACGCCGCAGTGCCTGCTCTACAGAACACATATCAGTATGGCGTACTTCATCAACAATCTCCGCATTTGTATACCAGTTGTAAGTTCCTCTCCTTCTTCCGCATACCGATGGATTTATTCCCGGAAAAAGATATGGATTTGCGTCTTCCCTCTCATTTAAATATTGCTGAATAGCCCATTGCGCCCTCGCATTCAAATATACACGACGTTCTTTCCCGCCTTTCCCATGCACGATGATTTCAGTTTTATTAATCTCATCCAACCTGATATTAACAAGTTCTGAAATACGACAACCAGTTGAAAGCAAAGTTTCAAAAATTGCTTTTTTATGATTACTTCTAAGCGCCGACCTCATCTTTTCCAATTCCAAATCCGTAAAAGCTTTTTTCTTCTTTTTATCCAACTTAATAGCTTCAATACGTGTAATTGGATTTTCAGTAATTATTCCTTCGGCATGAAGATATGAAAAAAAACTACTTACAACTCTCATTTCGTTTTTTGTTGTCGTTTTTGATACCTTATCTTGATACAGTCGCTTTGCCATATATAATCGCAAATCAGCTGTACTAATCTCATCAACGTTTTTGCCGATTTGAAAAAGTACTGTATTCAACGTTTTTGTATAGTGTTCCAAAGTTCTCTTTGAACATCCTTTCACTGTTTTTGCAATAATAAACTGTTTAAGTAGATAATTATTTCTATCTTCCTGCAACAAGGCTATAGATGTCTCACGCCGAGTAATATCGTATTGGTCCAATATGATATATAATTCATTTCTTGCAACTTCATCTGTAACAATTAAGCACAGTCTGTTGAATAATTCTTCTCGTGTATTTACATTCATATCAATACCCCCATTCTGGCAGGAGTATATAAAGTATTTTCTGGAAAAATAACACCTTCCTGCAAACTATCTCCTTGGTACAAAGTTGCCCTAATTCCAATCACGGAAAGCTGAACATATGCCATGTATACTCCATTCCAATCTAAATCTTGACCAACTACATCAAGACATCGCTGATAATTAATTCCTTTTTCCAGCAGAACCTTGGCCGCTGCCAACACCATCCCGCCTCCTCCAATACTTGGTTCCCTCATACTTATTTGAGAACCATCTGCATTTTTTAACCCAACTTGCGCCGCAAGAACAGATAGATGAAAAGGGGTAAAGAATTGCCCTGTACTTTTGCTGCCTGCTCCAGAACGCATATAAATATCTCCAAGATAATCATTAATTCCATTTTGTTCAAACGCAACATTAAGAAGTCCCATCATGTAACTCATTTTCTTAATCTCCTGGTCGGTATACTTTGCCACAACTTCCAAATACGTTTTTTCTCTTTTTTTCCATTGTTCCCCATGATATTGATCACATGTATTTTGAATTGTCATTGCCATCATTTTGACCCAATCAGAAAAAATAACATAGGGCGTATATGAGCCACTTAATTCTGCTATAGTTTGTAAAATCTTTTTTTCTGCCTCTGGGAAAATACTTTTTTCCAATACTCTTACCTCCAAATAATTGATATAACTGCCAACGGAATGCAGGGGAATCGAACCCCTAACTATCCGAAAAAAATCGGCTGCTCACCTATGAGCTGACATTCCTTAGTAGTGGGGCTGGGTACGTGTCAGCTTGTCCACTACTCCGGCAAATTTATTATTATTGACCACCTAATCACCGGAAAGGTCACTTGTCTTGAGTTCGCCCATAATGGGCGAAATGGCACTGTTGGATTCGAACCAATGCATTTCCATACAAATCAGTGCCGGTTCAGTTAAATAAAATCAAACAATCTCATTTGTGCACTATAGTGCAACATTTTTAGTTAATCTCCTATTCTTATTCTTGTTCATAATTACTCCTTTCCCGGCTTTTCGCACCGCTCAAACTCAATCACCCATACATAAGGATTCGCATCCCATCCGTAGCGGTCAAGGTCTGATTTCTTGATGGTTGAATTCCAGAGTTCTGAAAAGCCGTCTGTTTCGTGATATCCTTCATCCGGGCATGTATCACACCCAAACGTAGCATTGCATTTTCTACAAGGTGATGGATATACACCTTCTGCAATGCATCCATCATCTGTAATTTCCTGTAATCTCTCCACTCGTACATTCGTAACCTTTAGAAAAATTCGTGCAGCTTCTTTCGGCATGTGGATGGACGGATGCCAAGTATCAGCTGAAGAATATTTACTGTCCTCGCATGATGCACGGTACATATAGCATCCATGTTCTTTCTTCTTAAAATCATATATCACTGGATTCTTGCATCCATCTGGAGTAGTATCCAATCCGCAATCCCAGCACGGACACCACGTAAATGTCTCTCGGACATATAGGATGTCTCCCGGTTGGTATGGGGGTCTTTTTATTCCTCCTGGGTACATAACCCCTAACGGATTGCTGCTATCCCCAGCTTTTCCAATGGGATGTCCAGTCATCCCATCGGGAAATTTTATTACCCGTCTTGTGCAGGTCTTTCTGCCATCTAAAATAGATCTCACCATTTCTGTATTAAATAATATTGGGCGTTCTCTCATGAGTTTCCTCCTATTTCCATACTGGTGGCAATCTCCGCATAAGTAAATGCCTCTTTATGTAATCCAAAACGACACAAGGCATGATGCGGATATAGTTTCAAAATCTGGATTGGCACCGTCATTAATGACTTACCACCTACTTTTTTTTTGAATCCCCTACGCATACAGACTTATATATCCGGACGATATCACCCACATGTAAATTTAATCCTTTCGCCGTCATGTTTTTAGCTAAAAAAATAGGCATTTCTTCCTTTTCTGCTTTAACTCTCCTCATGTCTTTCCGTCCTTTCCAATTCTTTTTTGTAACAAACCAATGCATCATATAAGACCTGATATTTCTTTTTGCGGACATTGTTTGTCTCCACAATCAAGAAATCTCTATATTTTCGAATTTCTTGCATCAAGATATCCTTCTTGGATGGTTCCTCTAACACATTATCCTGACTATCATCTTCTTCACTATCCTGCTTAATTTCCTCACCTATGTGGAATTCAACCGAAACACTTTCCTCCTCTGGCTCCGGCGTTTCTTCCACAAAAGAAATCTTTGGCTCTTTTCGCTCCTTAACCATTGCCCGGACATCATTGGATAGCAAATGCTTATCCTGTATTACTTCACTCTGTTCTTCCTCGGGAAGTTTTGACGTTTCATAAGCCTTTGAAAAGTTCATTTCGCCGTTTTTCAACGCTTCTTTCCCTTCATCCGACAGATGTGCACTCACCTGATTGACCTGCGCCATTTTTGTCGGCGAGATTTGCAACCGTTCCGCCACATAGTCTCTCTTTCGTCCGGTTATTTTTAGCTTTCCTGCTTCAATAGCTTTGTCTGTCCAATAATTCAGCTTTTCAGCCTGCTCCAACAGTGTGGCGTCATCCATCCGGCGTGTAAACGCATTCGCCGAAATAAGAGTGAGCATGAATTCTATTTGGTCCATTTCCTTTGCAAAACACCACGCTTTTCTCTTATGCCCTCGCTCATTATTGAGCATAATGGCAGCTCTCCGCCGATGTCCTGCTGCCAACTTGTATTCACCATCCACACGACCAATCAAAAGAGGCTGCAACTGACCGCGTTCTAACATATCATCAGCCAATTCCTCAATTTCTGTCAGCGGATA
>OGUK01002037.1_pt1 | contig 11698 bp, 17 predicted proteins | sample 1553151 | NCBI WGS metagenome assembly OGUK01 (sample SAMEA2580208, study PRJEB22360) | human gut metagenome | biome: human gut; feature: human-associated habitat; material: faeces | place: Denmark | collected 2008/2010
GTAGACACCTTCGACTCCACCCGCCGGGCGCGCTTCTCCACTTATGCCAGCCGATGCATCGAAAATGCTATCCTCTCCCCAGCGCACTTTGGGATGGAAAAGAGAATCCACCTCTTTCACGCAATGACGCATCTACGTCAAAATGGATTTTTTGGAGCCGAGAGAGTGGTTTCTTTTTTCTGCTTCAGAGGGTGTCATGTGAGGGTCGTGGTCTAACCCCTCTATACATCTTACAGGTAACTTTGGCAGGCCCCCGCACCACTGTAGAGGCGCAGGCGTTCTACCGTATGTACCACTCTTACGCCGACATCCCGAACCCATGGGACCGTCTGCGTTGGTGCCGCTATGGTCTTGGCCTGCTGCAAAAAGAGGTTGCTGCCATGGTGGGCATGGAGGAATGGCTCTATTAGGATCTGGAAAGCGGCGCATTTCGCCGCAGCTTCACGCCCGAACTTGCGGACAAGCTCGCCGCCCTTTACGGTATCCCGGTGGAGGACATTCTGGACGACTACACCCTGTTTCTGCACCGGGGCGGCGGAGCCTTCCTCCGCAGATACCGGGAGGCAAAAGGCTGGAATCGCCAGCAACTTGCCGGCCACGCAAAGGTCAGCCGGACAAACATCCGCTGCTGGGAAAACGGACAAAAGACCATCAGTCAGAAGTGCTTTTGCCATCTGGTGGAAAACCTTGGTTCCGATTTTCCATCTATGCTTCGCATGTGAGGTATGGTAATTTTTCTCCGGCCAAACGAAAAAGCTCGTCTGCAAGCCACGATATGTGGCAGCGCAGACGGGCTTTCGTTATGGAATCATTCTGTTTCAATTATTCTGATATTCGCTCTGACTTCCATGGCGTTCCGTAAAACACGCAGTCGTTCTTCAAACATTGCTTTCCATGCCGGATGCTCGGAGAATACGGTGTGCTCCACCTGACGGACTTGGTTCAGTCCGATGTTCCGCACCGCTTCCACTGCAGCATCTTTTTGGCTCAGATGGCGTTTTCCCACGGTCAGACAGTTTGCGCCTTCTGGCGTGTCGTACTGCTGAAACGCCCGGTTGAAGTCCATCAGGTCGTGCAGACGGATGGGCTGATTGGTTTCGTTGTCTACCAGCAGACCCCAATTTTCCCAATGACGGTCGGTATTGCCCACCAGATAATCCAGAATGTTCATCATATAGTAGCTGGGAGCATCCAACTCTAAGATCTTATCCAGCGTGTTCCAATCATGGTTCGTGCAGTAGACGTCATAGGCTGCATAGGTCACAAGACTATATTGCTGAGATGTCATGATTTTGCTGATAGAAACCGGCTCATTTTCAAACATCCCCTGCTCATACAGTACCTGATGGCAGTCAAAGCACCGGCAGATTTTGCTTGCCAGCACTTCACGTTCCACCGCTTCCCTGCCACCATCCTTGTAAAGATAGAAGCCATCCTCTTTTCGCACCCACGCCTTGGGGTACAAGCCGCCCGTAGACAGGTCATTTGCCAGAAGATGGGCGTTTGTCACCGTCATTTGGTGCCCCCGCAGCGCAATATCCACAAGCGCATTGCTTAAGGAGTGTGCAAAAAGGTTGATATCCTTGAATCGAATCTTCTCGTTTTCTTCTTTCACCCAGAACACATCCAGCAAAGACAGACAATGGTAGGATAATGCAATCTGTGCTCGTTCCCTGTCCGTAACACTCTGAGATGCACCGATACTGTTCAGGATTTCCTTGGCGTAGGTGCGATCCAACGTCAACATCCGGGAGGCGCACCAATAGTAAAAGTTCGTTACATTATTGATGCGCTCGTCAAAATCATCCGATTCCACCAGAACCAGATCATAGGGCATGAAATCCTCGAGGCAGACCCTGCATTCCCCTGTCGTGCTGAGTTGTGCCACACAGCTTTCCCGGTGCATGATCTCGTAAAACATGGTTTTCATCCCTCCCTGCGTTCTGTGTCTTGCTCTGTATTTATATTACCTTCTTTTTTCACGGGACGCAAGAGCTTTTACTTTTCAAAAAGCTTTTTCTGCTGCTCCATCAGGACGGTTTCGATACGCTCTTTCAGCAAAAAGTGGAATTGTTTCGGGTAATAGCATAGATATTTATCGAGGATCGTATCGATACTTGTTTTATCAATGTTTACCACAAGCTGCTTTCCGTAAAGAGCTTGTGCCGTATGCACCGTCTGCGTAAAACGGGATTTGAACGGAAGGCACTGTGCCTTTGTCAGATAGGCACGGCTTTCAATTTCAGGGCTGTACAGAGCAAAATCCAGTAAGAAAGAAGCCCCGCAGTCAAAAATCGGGCATGGCTTATAACCGGATCTATCCCGGATCAGCGCAATATTGTTCAGGTTCTGAATCTGACCGTCTCTGGTCAGAGCAGAAAAGCATATGTTGAGCGTGGGGCTTTGTTTATCGGCTCGGCTGCCAGCCGGGCTTTTGGTGTTCTTTGGGTTTGTAGGTTCCTTTGGTAGTATCGATCACCGCCTGCAGCAATTCGAGCTTCTGCCATGTGGGGCAGTTCAGACGGTCGATTTTTTCGATCACATAGTTGGCGTGGGCGGTTGCGACCCGTTTTCCGAGTTCGTCCCATCCCTCTTTCGTTTTGGGGTAATGTACCACCACTTCAATGGGGGCACTCTTTCGCATGGCTCACTCACCTCCGATTACATCGCTATCACCTCATTTTTACGGGTTACTGGTTGTCCGCTATTCGCTGCGGTTTCCGCTCAGAACATTCAGAGCCAGACTGACCAGCAAAGCCATATCAATGCGGAGCATTTCAGCCTTGCTGGCATAGCCCATAAAGCGTTCGATGCGGGATTTATCGATCGTGAAGATCTGCTCTAGAAGAATCATGGACGGTTCTTCAAAGGCCGGGTTGGAATCCACCAGCACATGGGTGGGCTGGTTTTTCTTCTTTTCCGTCCGGGTGGTAACAGTTGCAACGATCAGTGTAGGCGAATGACGGTTTCTAATGTTGTTCTGCAGAACTACCACAGGGCGTTTCCCGCCCTGTTCCGAGCCGATATGCGGCTCCATGTCTGCATAGTAGATGTCCCCCCTGAGATATCTCCAATTGTTCGGCAACATAAAAATCAACCTCCTTTTTATGTAAGAAACAGCCGCCGCAGACGGATACCACGACGGCTGTTGTTCAGGAGGTAAAACGAAACTGTCAGTTTTTCAGCGGCAGACTCATCTCACGGCTGGCACCGTTATAGATGCGGAGAATCTGCCGCATGTGGCGGTTTGCAGAACTGCCGGTGTCTTTCTGAGCCAGCTGCGTGATGGTTTTCGGGTGTGTCCTTGCCAGCTGCTGCACCAGCCGCTCCCGGCTGTACTCGCCCTCGTACTCCGAAAAGTTTTCCGCAATATGAGCAACCTTTTCGACATGCAGAACACGCTGATATTCAGCGCACGGGATCAGCAGCGCACTGTTCACCATCTGATAAGCAAACTTGCATTCAGGCAAAGCACTGAGATTTAAATTTGAATTCATCATAATTTCTCCTCCTTTACGGTTTTCAGGTAAGACATCATTCGGTCCATTAGTTCAGAAAGTTTCTTTTGGCAGACTTTATCGATCAGAACCTCCGGGTGTTCTTGAAAGACAACATTCCATCGAAAAATAAAATCTTCCGTTGCTCCCTGCAGTTCGCACAGCATGATGGAGCCGGTTGCTGCTGCTTTATCCTTGTAACGGGCATCCACCGAGGCCTGCAGTCGGGCCTTGTCTTCTTCGGACAAGTGCCGTTTATGACCCTGTATGCTCTGAAGAAAACTTGGTGGCGCATTGCTGGTCGGCTCAATTTCCTCTTCCGGCGGGGACTCGGTGATTGGTGCCTGTACCGACGTTTCCGACTGTTCTGCCTGCGACGCCGTGTTGTTTTCCGTTGCCGTTGGCTTTTTCTTCTGCGGTGCAGGCTTTGGCTTCGGTGGTGGCCTGTTCGGCTTCAGGCGTTCGAGGACCGTATCATCACGGTCACTCTTTTTCTTCTTGAGTTCCTCAAGAATTGCCGGGCGCTCTTCCTTTGGAATTGAAGCAAGCGCTACGATCTGTTCATCTGTCGTCTTGATATGCCCGGTCAGGATCTCTTCCTGCGCACCGGGCACCGCTTCTTCCGCAGCATCAATGCCTCGTGAATACTTTTCAGCACGTCGTACCGTCGCAGACCCAACACCATGTTCTACGGCGATTCGTTCGCAAGTGCGTTTTTCTGAATGGTTTCTCTTAATTTGCCCCCGGCACCCCTGAGAAAGGGAAACAATCAGGCGTTGGATTTGCACCACTCCATTGGCCTCTCGGCCACCCCGTCTTCTTTATGACCGGGCCGCGAATTACAGAAGTATCATTATCTGGAAGTACCTGAAGCTGCATATTCAATTTTCAAGGTCCGCCCGGCTGCGACTCCCGCTCCCTTTCGGAGGGGGGCCGCTGCCGTGACAATAGTGTATCGTACTTTCGAGCAAAAGTTTATGGACTTGTAGTCCAAGTCACCCACCCTCTTAGTCCATATATTGTATACAACAGTCCCAAAAAGCAAAAAAATCCCGCCTAAAGAGCAAAACCTTCGCTTTGCCCTCAGACGGGATGTCTTTCGACACGACTGTTAGCTAAATCAACCAATAAAGGCCTCCGAATCTTTTTCTTATTAGGAAAAGATTCGGAGGCCTCTGTTTTACGATTTTTTCGGAATAGCGGCTTTCACCAACAGCATCATGGGACGGCGCAGTTCATCTTTCATTCCGGGAATCCTCAGCATCTCTGCAGAGGTTCGTTGTCATATTCGCTGGTATGGAGTAGTTTCACTGGCTGCATTGAGCTTCTAATAGCATCCAAAATAGTCTGATCCGCCGGGAGCCACGGAACGGAATCAATGTCATCTTTTGTCAGCCATCGTGCAGCTTCCGCTTCTTTCAGAACAAGATCGCCGGAAACCACTTCACACCAGAAGCAGTCCATGGAAAGATGAAACGCCGGATAATCGTACTCGATTGTCCCAATTAAATCCTCCACGGCGATTTCCGTGTCCAGTTTTTCTTCGATTTCCCGCTTCAGAGCTTGCTGCGGGGTTTCGCCCGGCTCGATTTTGCCGCCTGGAAACTCCCACTGGCCTTTATAGTCGCCATAACCGCGGGCGGTAGCGTAGATTTTGCGCTTTTCCTGCATGGAGTCGCAAATCACAGCGGCCACAACACGAATCGTTTTCATAATGTTCTCCTTTTGGATTCATTATAATGGCCGACCGTCAGAAGTCCCACCGACATGATAGAACACCCTGTTTCCTGCTTTTCTTGCAGTAAGCAGCCCCATCTCATGGAATTTCATCACAAACGTCCGAATGGTTGCATACGCAGCGTTTCGGAAATCCTTTTCCAGCTGCTTTGTGGTAAACTCCTCTGCACCATAAGCAGACAGAACATACTCCCAGAGCAGCCGTTCTTTTTCTGTGATTTTTCCTTCCGCAAGAGCAGTTTGATATACCTCAAGATCAGTTTTCGGCGGGACTGCATCCACCTGCAGGCGGTTATAGACCTCATTGCAGAAGTAGAACAGAAAGGGAGTCACATCCGTATAGCCGGAAATCAGAGCATTTCTCTCCACGCGTTCGTAGGCTTTGTAATATGCGTCCTTGTTTTCAGCGATGTATCGGGAAAACGGCGTGAATAGTGCCGCAGGATAGCCCTGCTGAACAAGATACCAGAGGTGGAATAGCCGTGCAGTGCGTCCATTCCCGTCAAAATAGGGGTGGTAGTACGCAAAGGCAAAGTGCAGAATGGCAGCCTTATGCAGCTCATTGATGCCGTCATTGGCATTCGCAAAATCGACAAGATATTTCATGGCATCGGGAAGCCGTTCTGCCGGAAGTCCCGGTCTGGGTTCTTCACCGTCCACAATAAAAACCTCGCCATGCCGATAAAAGTGGTTTGGCAGTAATCGATCTTCATCCGGGAGATAATCCCCTGTGCTGATCTGATATAGGTGATGCAGATTCTCCTCGGTGATCCTATTCTGACGATTCGCGATAAACTCCAGTCCGCGCTTCATACCATAGATGCGGGCTTCTTGTTCATCACGAGGGGCATAACCATCGAGGATATAACGGATACTGCTGCGGGTCGAGCGGATACTTTCCGTCAAAATTCCCGTGGTTCCGTCACGAATCACGTCTCCATCGGCTTATTCCCCACTTCGTCCAGATACGCATTCAAAAATTCCGCTGCAAGGCTGTTGGGACGGATTTCGGGCAATAATTCACAATGCCCTCTTCTTCCAGTTCTTTTTCAATCAATGCCGTACCGCATTCAAAGCAATGCTTCTGAATCATTTTTACACTCCAAACACTGTTTTCGTCAGCCGGATACCTGCTGCCGTCTTCATCGTATGTTCCATAAAGGTTCGGATTGCCTGCTGGTCGTACCCGCTTTCGGACGCATTGACGATATAATCTGCCTCAATCAGAATCTGATAGTCAATGCCGTCGATCTGCGCCGGGCTATGGTGGTGCCCTACCAGATAGGCCACACGGTCGATCTGTTCTGCTGTCATGCCGGTATCCGCCAAGAACTCCCGCACCAGCGGGGCACCCTCCTGTTCCTGATATTTACCATTGGTGTTGCCGTACTTTTTGCGGCAGAGCGGGCAGGCGATATCGTGGGTGATGGCCGCCACCTCCAGAATAAACTGCGTGTCTGCGTCCAGCCCCTCCAGCTCACCAATGGTTTTGGTATAGGTCCACACGCAGCTCAGGTGCGTGATGTCATGGATATTCCCTTCGGAAAAGGCGATCATCTTTTCCATGATCTGTGCAATGGTCATCATTTGTTTCACTCCCGTTTTTAATACTTAAATGTTCACCTTGATAAACGCGAATTTGTTATTCTCCTATGGAGGTACCGCTATCGTCTTTAAGACCACAAATCGCAACTATACCATTATTTTTATAACTCACAACGAGAATGGTATCATTTCCTATTTTCCAACATGCTGTGCCGTTTTCACTGGTATCAGGCTTCCCCCATACCTCTCTAAGCTGGTCAATATGATACCCAGGCAAAAGGCTATTAACATCGGCTTCACTCATTTCTGCGATTGCCGCCAGAGTGGGAAGATTGTCGTTGCTTTTGTGATTGTAGTATCCATAAAACCACGCCGATACACATATCGCAAAAACCAAGATGATTACAGCTATAACAGATAGCTTCTTTTTCATACAATCACACTCCTCGTCAAGTTCCGATTCATAAAATCCCCGTCAGCGCCACTGCAATCAGAAGGGACGGCAGCAGGTTTGCCACCTTGATGGTTCTTGGCCATACCAGATTGATGCCCACACAAAAAATCAGAATATTTCCTACCAGCGAGAGATTGTTCAGCACACCGCCCATCACAATGGCCAGCGCATTGATGATCGTTCCCAATCCCCGCATTTTCGTTTTTCCTTTGCTTACTGATTCCTGTATTTGTTTAAGACTTCATCCGGGATATGACAGTAGCTGCAATCTTCCGGGTACCGCTCCAGATGGTGCTGATGCTCCTCTGCACTCCGGACGTAATTCGTCAGCGGCAGCACTTCCACAACGATTTTATCCCGGTCCTTCCGGCTGTCAATAAAGGCTCTTGCTTCTTCCAGATGTCCGGGATTTGTGCTGTAAAGCCCCGTGCGATACTTTTTTCCAACATCAATGCCCTGTTTGTTCAGGCTGTACGGGTCGATGATTTCAAACAGATGCTCCATAAGCTCTGTAACACTGGTACATTTCTCATCAAAGACCACTTTAACGCACTCTGCGTATCCATCATACGGGCCGTCCAGCGTGTTTGTTGTTCCGTTGGCTCTCCCGGCTTCGGTCGTCCGTACACCGGGCACCGTGTCAAAAAAATGCTGGACGCCCCAAAGGCACCCGCCTGCAATGTATACCGTTTCCATACTCTTGACTTTCCTTCTTTTACTGGTACAGTTTGCATCCATGCTCTGTACTCCTTACGGTTTCCTTGCTAGCTGCAAATCGATCCATCATACCAACTCACAAAAAGTGCTTCCGCACCATTGCAGAGTAATTATCATACGGATAAAAACAGTTTCTGCAATTCATCGGCCGTGAAATCTTTTGTTTGTTTATACTCGATTTCCATGATGCACCCCTTTATAACTTCCACAAATGCGAAGTTGTCTTACTTCTTGTCATTGAAGTAGATGATAAAAGCACCCATTACTGCAATAGCAATGAGCAATCCAAACTCAACCCAATTACCTAAAAGTTCAAGTCCTACGACCGTACCTAAATAACCAACAATCAATGTAACGATTGCTGCCAAAATCGCTTTACCCATATAATCACACTCCTTTGTCAAATTCCGATTTATCAAATAAGAATTTCCGTCAATTTTTCTCTTGATGCGGCTCGTTTCTAAGAGTAGGAACGAACTGTTCTGTTGCCGGAGACGGACCATTCAGGTCGGTCTCCGGCAGTATTTTTGTTATCGCCTATTAAAAAACAGCCGGAACGACTTTCTGCTGCGCTACATCGATGATGCCGTATGTATTCAGTCTGAGTTTGGGAATGACCGGAAGGCTGACGAAGGCGAGGGTCATAAAAATGCCGATGTCTTCCGCTACACCATGTGCCTTGAGGGCATCGTTCAGCGCCTGCATTTTCGCCGCAACGCTCTCTGCGCTTTCGGTGCTCATCAATCCGGCCACCGGAAGCGCAAGTTCTGCCACGACCTGTCCATCTGCCACAAACGCAAGTCCGCCTTTGTTTTTCCGCACAGTGTTGCCGGCCAACATCATATCGGTATCGTTGTCCCCTGCCACGATCAGGTTATGGGAATCATGTGCGATGCTCGATGCAACGGCTCCGCATTTCAGGCTGAAGTTTCCTAAAAAGCCAATGCCCACATGGCCGGAGTGATGATGCCGCTCAAAAACGGCCAGTTTTACGATGTTGTGTTCCGGGTCCACACCGGGAGCTTTGCCCAGATGCCGTTGGAACGGGATGATTTTTTCCTCCGTAAGCAGCTCGCCCCGGTTCAGGCAGATGACACGCTCCTGCTCCCCGCTTTCCCGAAGTTCCAGGTCCTGCAGTGTGATCTCATCCAGATCAAAGGAATCCATAACGTGGGAAAATCTCACACGGTCGATGTCAAGCGGTGCGGGTTTCAGCGTTTTTCCGTGCTCGGCCACCAGCGTGCCATTCTTGTAAACCTGTTCGACCGTAAAGGATTCCAGATCAGGAACCACAACCAGATCTGCCCGGTACCCCGGTGCTACGGCACCGCGCTGCTTGAACCCAAAATACTGTGCCGGGACCAGCGTTGCCATTTTGACGGCCACTGCTGGGTCTGCGCCCAGCCGGATCGCTTTACGGATGTTGGAATCGATGTGGCCGCTGTCCAGCAGGTCACCGGGGTGCTTATCATCCGTCACCAGCATACAGCGGCTGCAATAGGGCTCCCGGAGCAGCGGCATCAGGGCCTCCATATTTTTTGCAGCCGTTCCTTCCCGGATCATGATGTATTGTCCGCGCCGGAGTTTTTCCATGGCTTCCTCGATGTTGGAGCACTCGTGATCGGACTGAACGCCTGCCGCGATGTAAGCATTCAGGTCCTTAGCGCTCAAGAGCGGCGCATGGCCATCCACGATCTTTCCCGCTTCGGTACAGTCGCGGATCTTCTGCAGAATTTTCGGGTCACAGCGCACCGTTCCATAGGCGTTCATCAGTTCCGCAAGCCCCAGCACGCGGGGATCGCCGTAGTAAGGCCGGAGCTGTTCTGCGTTCAGCACCGCACCGGATTCATCCAGATCCGTGGCCGGAACACAGGAGGGCAGCATGAAATAAACCGAAAGGGTCAGATTTTTTGTCGTTTCCAGCATAAAATCCAAGCCTTCCAGCCCCGCAACGTTCGAGATCTCGTGTGGGTCTGTGACCACCGCAGTGGTACCGTGGGGCAGCACCGCCTGCTCGAAAGCCGGACCACAGAGCATGGAGCTTTCGATGTGGATATGCCCATCGATCAGGCCCGGGCAGACATATTTGCCGTGCAGATCAACTTCTTTCCGGCCATGATACGTGCCCACGCCCACGATCGAATTTCCGCTGATGGCAATATCAGCGGTGTCGATCTCATCGGTAAACACATTGACAATTCTGGCATTTTTCAAAACCAGATCAGCCAAAGCATCTCCTCTTCCTGCCGAGATCTGGCGTTTCAGCTCATCAGACTGCATAGAAACATCTCCTCTCTCTGAAGTTCGATTTTCTCACCTGTGGATTGGTTCTGCCATTATTCTACCACGCCTTGCCGCTGCGGAAAAGATGTCGGGAAACAAAAATGGCCCCGGAGGGCTTGTTACAGCTCTCCGGGGCCACCTTATGTGCGTTGTGCCTTGGCGCACATGACCGGCGTTTTACTCGATTGCAATCAGATTCGGGTTCTCAGGCAAAGCCTTCGTCTGCTGAGGAGCAGGCAGCTCGATGTACAGGACACCATCCTCGAACTTTGCGTGGATGTCTTCCTTCTTCACATCGCCCACGTAGAAACTGCGCGCGCAGGTGCCGGAGAAGGATTCGCGCCGCAGATAGCGGCCCTTCTTATCCTTTTCATCGTTGCTGTGGCTGCGCACTGCCTGAATGGTCAGGTAGCCGTCGTTCAGATCCATCTGAACGTCTTCCTTCTTGCAGCCCGGCAGGTCAACCGCTACTTCGTAGCCGTTGTCCGTCTGTTTGACATCGGTCTTCATCATGTTTGCACCACGCTTACCAAAGGCACCACGAGCCTCACGGTTCATAGCACGTTCCAGTGCAGCGTCATTCCAGAACGGATCGAAGAAATCATCGAACAGGTTTTCATGGAAAACAGTCGGCATAAGCATAAATCATTCCTCCAATCCCGGCGTTCGGGTCGGGGCAAAAAATCTGAAGCGTCCACTCGGAAAGGCTTTCCGGAGAGCCTTGCAGCTCTCCTTTTGCCCTTCCTCCTGAGCACGCCACTGTTATAGCACCGTTAATTAGCAATGTCAATAGAAGAGTGCTAAAATTCACGAAAGAATAATACTTTTATAAAATCCTATGCAATCTTTTCAAAATTCAGTCGTATCATCGTGTTTTTATCATTTCTGCCGGTACATCGGCGTAGACAGATATTTCATGCCGTTGTCCGGGACGATGAGCACGATGTTCTTTCCCTGATTCTCCGGTCTGCGGCCCACCTGCACCGCTGCGTGCAAAGCCGCTGCTGCCGATGTGCCCAGAAACAGTCCTTCCGCCCGCAGCACCTCATGGGCCGTTTCGTAGGCTTCCTCGGTGCGGACATTGATGCACGCATCGCTCCAGTCTGGCCGCAGATAGTCGGAAAGTGCGCTTCCCGGCACATCATACGCCGGCAAAACGCCATCTATGATCTGCGCATAATCGTAGTTGAGGGAACCAAACGAAAGGATTTTCATGGTATATCTTTTTTACTCCATTCTCTGAATCACCGCACCCAGCCATCGGCACAGGGTATCGCCTGCCTGATTTGCGATCTCCAGCACGCGGGCGTGGCTATGCTTGACCGTCTGGATGCCGGTGGCCATGTTGGTGATGCAGCTGACGGCCAGCACCTTCATGCCCATGTAGTTGCAGACCATGGTTTCCGGCACGGTGCTCATGCCCACGGCATCGGCTCCCATCCCCGCAAAGGCGCGAATTTCAGCC
>OGUK01002040.1_pt1 | contig 11686 bp, 7 predicted proteins | sample 1553151 | NCBI WGS metagenome assembly OGUK01 (sample SAMEA2580208, study PRJEB22360) | human gut metagenome | biome: human gut; feature: human-associated habitat; material: faeces | place: Denmark | collected 2008/2010
AATATAATTTCTTTCATATACTGTTTATATTAAGCCTGTGTTTTTTTTGCTTCTATTTCTTTTAAAGAGTTTAATAAACTAAAATTCATGGCAATATCAGCATTGCTTTTTGGAGGTTTTATTTGTCTTTTAGGGGCGTCAAATATTTTTAGTATATATATTCTTTTTATGCTATGCTCAGGAATATCTCTTCCTTTGTTCAATACATCAAATACTGTTTTAATACAAGAAAATGTAAAAAAAGAGATGTTAGGACGCGTTTTTGCTAACTTAAATATATTATCTACAATTTCTACGACAATAGGAATTACTGTTTTCGGAATAATAGGTAATACAATTTCCGTTGATATTCTTTTGATTTTAGTTGGAGCATTTATAGCAATATTGTCTATTTGGATATGGAAAATTTATCGTGAAAACAAAGTGTAGCACAAAAAACACTTCGAGCCATCCTGCCCCGAAGTGTTTTTTGTTACGAAATAAATTAGAAATTCAAGAAAAGAGATAGTCTACTATTTATCATGCAAAAAAGGTACTCGCTATAGAGCGTTTACGTTTTCCAAGCAAGTGTTCCGTAAATAAAAATCCCCATCCCTCGTTAATTGAGAGATGGGGATTCACTATTATACAATAATTTCCGGTATTTCTCCGACAAAGTTATAAATGATTCTGACTTCCTGTACTTTCTGTCCGTCAATTTTCTTGACTTCACTCACCAGAATCTTGCTGATGAGTCGGTTCAACACCGCTTCGTCCAGTTCCTCAATGGTTGCATAGCGCCGGATTTCTTTGATGAAGGTGCGGACCTCATTTTCCTGTTCGTCAGAGTGGCGCATCATCAACATCAGGTCTTGCAGGCGCTTCTGGTTGGCTTCCTGCTCCTGTTCCAGCGTTGCTGTCAGCTTCATAAAACGCTGCTCAGTCAGGATTCCTTTCGCCTTATCGGTATATAGGCTCAGGAACATCCCGTCAATTTCCTGATTCCTGCTTTCCAGCCGCTGACATTCCTTCTGTGTCTGGGAAGCATCTAGCAGATACCGCCGTTCCATCCGACTGCTCAGCCGCTGATAAAAAGCATCGGCATCTTTGAATGCAGTCTTTGCCAGTTCCTGAATATCTTTCAGCACAAGGTTATATAAATCTCTGGCTTCAATCTTGTGGCTGGTGCAGGCATTCTTGCCCAGCCGGTTGTAGGTCTAGCAAATATAATACGCCTTATCAATCGGCTCCCGAATCTCGCCGGTAAAACGGTTCTTTCCGGTTCTTCCAACCTTTTCATACCGCACCTGCATGGATTTTCCACAGGTCGCACAGTAAATGATGCCGTGGAACAGATTGTAAAAAGGACAGGAATTGCCTTTCATAATAGTTGGTCTACGGTCAATGATTTCCCGTACCTGCTCCCATTCTTCCGGGGATATGATTGCTTCATGGCAATCCTCGATAATTTCCCAATCCTCACGAGGGATAATGTCATAGGTGTTGGAGCGAATCCCTTTCTGATGTGTCCGGCAGACCAGATGTGCGCCCTTATAAAAAGGGTTTCGCAGGATATGGCTGATTCTTGCACTTCCCCATGAATAGTAATTCACGTCACATTCTGTGTTGCTCTTTACTCTGGTAATCGGGACTTTATCATCCATAAGCTGCTTTGCGATCCGCATACAGCCCCAGCCGTCCAGTGCCATATCATAGATTTTTCGGATCACCGGCGCTGTTTCCGGGTCAAGGATCAGATGTCCTTTGTCCTCTGGGTCGCGCATCAGGCCAAGAGGCGGCTGCCCACCGCAGAACTTTCCCTGTCTGGAACGGGTCATACGCCCTGCCAGCACCTTTTTGGAAATATCCCGGCTGTACATATCGTTCAGGATATTCTTAAAAGGTGTAATGTCCATTTCCTGACGGGTCAGACTGTCCACTCCGTCTGTAATGGCAATATATCGTACATTGTGCTTTGGAAAAAAGATTTCAATATAGCTGCCAGCTTCAATATAATTTCTGCCCAGTCTGGACAGATCTTTGGTGATGACGCAGCCGATCTTTCCCGCCTCAATATCAGCAATCATGCGCTGAAAAGAAGGACGGTTGAAGTTACGGCCTGTATAACCGTCATCTACATAATACTCATACTGGAACATCCCGTTTTTTTCGGCAAAGTCCCGGAGCATAAGTTTCTGGTTGCTGATGCTCATGCTTTCATTATCGCCGCCATCCTCCAGAGAGATACGGCAGTAAAGAGCTGTGATTTTCTGATTAACTTGTTTTTTCCTGCTCATAGTGTTCTTCCATTCATTTCAAAAAATAAGTTCGATTGGAATATTATAACATATACATCCAAATTTTTCTACTTTAACAAGGCGTACCACCATTTCTGATGATACGCCTTTATTATTTATCTAACTTTATCTTCACTAACCTTTGGCAGAGCCTTTCCTGCCTTTTCCTGCTTTCCCTCTGATGTCTTTCTAGCCTCAAATGCATCTGCATTATACTGATACTCCTGTGGTTCAGCGACCATCGGTGCGTATACAATCTCTGCTTCCACTCTCTCAGCTTCTGCCATCTCCGGCTCTGTCTGTTCCTGTGCTTTCGCATTCTCCATATGCTTTTCCTTATCAAGTTGCACATTCATAGCGAGATTATCCAGCTTATCAATCGAAGCGTCCAGATGCAGTTCCATTAACACAAACAATTTTCTCACTGCTTTCATAGGTGCAAGCACCGCCTTTGTAATGGGATGTTTCTGCTCTTTCTGTGAGTAATCTACCTCCGATTTGTCAGCAAAAGTGCGGAATGCATTGGCTGCTGTCTGCCCTGCTTCACGAAATCCTTTTGCAAGAAGTGCTGTCTTTGCTATATCCTTATCCGTGGTCTTGATTGCACCTCTTACATTTTCCCGGATATCAAGAAGTCTTTTCTTAATTTCTAAGAACTCCGACACCCTGTATAATGCAGCTCTTCCCTTTGCCTTTGCTTCATCAACTATGCTCTTTGCTGTAGATTTGACCTGTGCTTTCACTTCCAATACCTGTGACTTTATCTGCTCACATCTGACATTAAGTCGCTCCTGTGCTTCTGACAATGCCTTTTTTGCATTATTAACAAGTGTGTCTTCCTGCATTTCTTTGATCTGGTTCTGCATATTGGTAAGTTCTTCCGTCATGGAATCAATCTTTTTCTCCAGTCCGTCCACATAGCTGCATATCTCAAATACATCGTTTGCCTTCTCTTTCATGGCATTTTTCTTTAGTAATTCGAGAAGTTCCCTTATAACCTCCTCATTGGTAAGTGTTTTTCCTGCTTCCATATCCATTCTGTTTCCTCCATTCTGTAAATGGGGCAGCCTTGGCCGCCCCTGTACCTTGATTACTAATTATCGAAAGGGTGTTGCCTCTTTGTCCTTATCTTTATCAGGATTGCCATGATGTTTCTCTGCACTCTCCCTCGCCTTTTCGTTGCTCTTATCCTTTGCTTTCTCATATTCAGAGATAATCTCATTGTAGAGTCTTTCTCTGAAATCCTTTGTGACCGGATAGCAGACATCCTGATAGATTGGCTTGCCCTGCTCATCCACCTGCTTTGTCTTATAAGAAGGCATTGATACAAAGATTTTCTCTTTACCCTGCACGATATTGATGTTATTTACGATGAAACTGTTTTCAAAATAAATGCGTGCAAGTCCTTTGATGTTACTGCCTTCCCTCTCATAAGGTGTCACAGTTACGGAAAACTCAGGCATTTCCTGTGTTCTGTCCTGCTTCTGTGTCTCCTCTTTCTCCGGTTCTTTGATTCTTGCATAGGCATCAAGGATATTAGTATAGAGTTCCTCTCGAAACTCTGCTGTGATAGGATTGCACACATCCTTATAGATCACACCATTGCTTTCATCACGCTCATTGGAGCGGTATCTTGGCATTGATACGAAAAGCTCTCCCTTGTCCTTATTCTCAAGGATTGCAATATTGGTAATCTTAAATGAATCACCAAATACCACTGTTGCAAATCCTTTGATATTGCTGCCCTCTTTTGCCCTTACTTCGTTTACCTTAATTGAATACTTCATATGCTATTCCTCGCTTTCTTTTTGTTCTTTGTTTTGCTTTGGTATGATAAGCTCACACCAAAGCTGTTCTATCTGTTCACAAGACAATCTGCCATTTAACCAGTTGCCAAGTGTAACGACCATTCCGTCCTGCTCATAGTAGAGCCACTCCTGTGTTTCAATGTTCCCCTCATACACGATGGTCACATCAAAATCAGGCATAAATAATCCTTCCTCTGCATCCCATACACAGGCTATTCCCTGTCTGAGTGTCAGATTCAGGCTTTCGACATACACAGACCAGCCGCTTACGACTATCTGAAAGTCATCATCAATCTCAGCAATATCATCCTCGATGTCAATTCGCTCTTCCATTTCTGCTACTGCCTCTTCTATCTCACCTAACCGGTATCTCTTATTCATCCATCACCGCCTCCTTATAAATGCACCTGACTACAAAACGCATGGTTCCTTTCTGGGAACAGGTAAAAAGAGTTAGTTCTTTTTCATCTCCCTGTGTCTTGATGCTGTTATCATACGGATTTACTATCTCTGTCTCTGTTACCTCATAGATATGCTTCAGCCCATTTTTGTCGGTTATCATTATTTCATCACCTATGGATATCTGACTTAGTGGTGTAAAAAATGTGCCATATCTGCTGCCATTATGACCGCACAATACACAGTTGCCACTTTCTCCGATTCCTGCTGTTTCTTCTATATGACCGATCCCGGCATTAAGCACTTTACTTGCGGTACCTTCCATTACCGGATACCTGATATTTAAGCCCGGTATCTCAATGATGCCGATAACACCGCCTTCTTTAAGAATGGCTTCATCCTCTTCACTAATGGAGGTTTGCTCTTCCTCCACATCTGTTTCTTCATCGTAATCATCCTCCAATGTCTGCTCAAATTCACTTATGAGCTGTTCTGTCTGTTTTTCTCCGGTTGTCCTCCAGAAAAAAGGGACTGCCATAATGGCAATCCCTGCTGCAATCAGTAGTCCTGCGACCACTTTTCTTATGCTCATATTATTCACTCTCCTATCGTGTTCTGCCCTCTCTGTCCGCTGGATAAGCACCTTTATCCTCTGCTACAATTGCTGCAGATTCCATCCTGTCATCTGTTTCTCTTTCTTCCTCCGGTCCGCTCAGGTCTGCATCCACAGCCTTTGCGTTCTCAAGGTCAAGCTGGGCATTCAGTTCACACTGCCTAGCCAGTTTTTCTTCCAGTTCCTTGCTGTACGCAAATGGCTTGTCATACTCAGTCTTTGATGCTTCAAGGTCATTCTGATACTGCTCAATCTTCTTTTCCAGGAAATCAATGTTCTCATGAAGTCCGTTGAACAGGTTTTCCAACTTCACCATACTGCCGACCGGACTTGTGGAAAGCTCTGCCTTGTACTCAGTCTTTCCACGAAGCACCATATAATTGATGCCAAGGAAGTTCTTTTCCACAAGCAGCTCAAATCCATGGAATTTACCGATTGCAGTTGTCTCTCCGGTCTTGCACTTGCTGATTGCTTCAAGCATCATCGTTCCACCATCCACTCGCTCTGTGTAGGTTGCTTTGCCTATAGTAATGGCAAATTCCGGATTATCAATCAGCTCTTTATCCCTTGCCTTTACATCCTCACGGACATTGGCAAGCTTTTCAGTTGCTGTCTTAATCAGCTTTGGGTACTTAATCATAAAGTTATCCTGCAAGCCATATCTCTGGTTGTCATAGGAAGCCTTCAAAAGCTTTAATCTCTGGACATCATTGTCAATCTCCATCTTCTCACGAATAAGAGGATTGCCTGTGGCGACTGCCTTAATCTCTGCATAGGAAAGTGTTGCCTCGTCGATGTCCTCACAGCTTCGGCTTACTGCCTTGCTTGTCATGACCTGACTGATGAATCGCTGCTTATTTTCGATGAGCGACCAGTTGTATGCATCAAAGGTTCCTTTGGTGACATATCTGTAGATTGCAACCTCTTCATTTTCGTTGCCCTGTCTGATGCCTCGTCCTTCCCTCTGTTCAATGGAGCTTGGCTTCCAAGGGCAGTCCACATGATGCATTGCAACAAGGTGTGTCTGCACATTGACACCTGTTCCACACTTGTCCGTTGAACCGATAAGAACTTTCTTTTTACCTGTCCTCATCTCCTTAAAAAGTGCGTCTCTTTGTGCATCCGTCTTTGCATCATGGATAAATGCTATCTCATCTGCCGGAATACCATACTGGATAAGAGTTTCTTTCAGATAATCATAGATGGTAAAGTCCTTATCCGGTCCCGGTGTGCCGATGTCCGAAAAAATAAGCTGGCAGCCTATATGACCGTTGGCATTTCCTTTCTCATATTCTTTCCACACATTTTCTGCTACCTTATTGAGCTTTCCGTCAGGATTACTTGGTGCGTCCTTATCAATCAGCCTTGCATCTGTTCCGAGTAATCTTGCCTCATGAGTAATCTTTAGGAAGTTGTCCACGCTTGGATCTACTCCACCTCCTCTGATACGCTCTGCCCTCACAACAAAATCTTCCATGACCTGCTTTACATACCAGTCAGGCTCCGACTCCACTATAATAGGCTTGCCGCCACGAAGTGCCGGCACATCAAGGTCAAGCATGTCTGCGGTCTGCACATCTGCTACCTCACGGAAGATATTCATAAGCTCCGGCAGATTCGTAAACTTATTGAATCTGCTTTTAAAACGGAAACCGCTTCCCTCTACAGTAAGCTCCAGTGCTGTTGTCACTTCACCAAAGTTCGCTGCCCAGGAATCAAAGTGATAAATCCCCATCTCTTCAAGTGCCGCTTTCTGTAAGTAAAGCTGCATGACATACATCTCACACATGGTATTGGATATTGGCGTACCTGTCGCAAACACAATGCCTCTGCCATCATTTATCTCAGACAAATACTGGCATTTAAGCTGCATATCCGTTGACTTCTTCGCTCCACTGCTGCTGATACCTGACACATTATTCATCTTGGAAAAAATCGCAAGGTTCTTAAAATTGTGCGCTTCGTCAACCATGATAGAGTCCACACCAAGTTCCTCAAAGGTAATAAGGTCATCCTTCCTGCTCTCATCTGACAAGGATTTCAGCTGTTCCTCCAGTTTTTTCTTCTGGCTTTCCATCTGTTTTACAGTCCATCGCTCTCCGTTACGCTCCTTCATCTCATCAATCGCATAGCTGATTTCATCAATCTGCTCATTGAGCATTCTTTCCTTTCTCTCTGCTGAGATCGGGATTTTTTCAAACTGCGAGTGCGACATGATGATACAGTCATAGTCACCTGTTGCAATCCTTGATACGAACTGCTTCCTGCGGCTCTTTTCAAAATCACGCTCTGTGGCAACCAGGATATTTGCTGACGGATAAAGCCTTAAAAACTCTGATGCCGTCTGACCGATAAGTGGCTTTGGAACAACCATGATCGTCTTATTGGCAAGTCCGAGTCTCTTCTGCTCCATGCAGGCAGCCATCATCTCAAAGGACTTTCCGGCACCGACACAGTGTGCAAGCAGTGTGTTTCCTCCGAGAAGGATTCTTGCCACCGCATTCTTCTGATGTGGCTTTAACTCAATCGCCGGATTCATTCCCGGAAACTGTAAGTGACTTCCGTCATACTCACGCAGACGGATGTTATTGAATGTCTCGTTGTAATACTCCACATATTTCTGTCTTCGCTCCGGCTCTGCAAACAGCCATTCCTTGAACTTCTCCTTGATCATGTTCTGCTTTTCCCTTGCAAGCATTGTCTCGTTCTTATTGACTTCGTAATGATATTTGCCATCACCGTCATCAATCCTGTCCCTTACTGTTACAGTTTTAAGATTCAGCGTATCCTCAAAAATAGAATAAGCATCCATGCGGCTTGTACCATAAGTCTTAGTAGCTGCCACTGAATGCTTATCCATGCTCTTATTCTCGATGAACCATTCCATGCTCATCTTATTTAAGTGTACCTGAATGCCTGTATTGTAAAACTGGCTTCTGACTGCCCTTGCTCTTCTTGGTGTATTGAGAAGCTCATAGATAAACTGCTCATAATCAAGCGACTCAATCCATGTCGTACCAATCTTTACATCAATATCCGAGGCTTCAATCCATTCCGGCTGCACCTTTTCAAGTGCTGCCACATTTCCTGCAAATCTTTCTGCCTGCGGATTGTCTGTATCAGCCGCCATAGCCTTTGCTACACGAAGTTTGTCTCTCACATTTCCCGAAAGATACTCGTCTGCTGTCTCCCAGCCGATGTCGGGATTGTTCTCGTTGTAGCGGTCTGGATTTAGGAAAACCAGTCCGTCCAGCTCTTCCACAAGGACTGCCCTTCTAAGCTCTGCTAATGCATCATCACTTAGCGTTATCTCATCCACTGTCTGTCCGGACTTTTCTGCAAGTTCTTCCTTTGCATTTGTAATATCCGGCTCATAGATAGAAAGCATATAGGCAAGATTTACATATCCAAATTCATTGACGGATACATTTAATGCTTCCACAGCGGTCTCCACTCTGTCTATGACTGTCTTTGCCTTAATCGTCTGCTTATAAAACATATCCGCTTTTTTCACCTCCCCATCTTCGTTTACTTCCTCAAGACTGCAAAGAAGTGGATAATCGCTGTCATCCCTGAATGCTATTCTGTTTGCTTTTGAAGTAATGGCTCCATACTGCTTTACGAAGGCATCATATTTTACATTAAGAAGTCTCTGCTTATCAGAAAGCTCCTCCTCGCTGCAACCATCCATCTGGATATCAATCAGCTCTCTTGTTATCTGTCTGATTTCATCAAGGCATCGGATTCGCTCCTCGGCAGTCTGTGATACTTCTTTTTTTACCATCTCGGAATTTTCCCTGTAATAGAGTTTTCCTTCAAAAAATGTGTAAGTGTAGTTTCTCACATCCGGATCAGCCGGGATAACTTCCTCCGTCTGCTCCGCCTCATCTGCCACTCTCTCAAAATCTGTCATCTGGGCTTTGATATTACCGATAGCCTTATTGAGAGTCTCATACATATTGAAGTTCTCATCATTATTCACACAGACTGTATATCTGCTGTCCTGTCCGTAAATCCTTGTGTCATATTCCATAGATCCAAGCATCATCTCCGGATGCTCTGCAAAATAAGAGTTGACTGCAATGCCATTCTCAGTTACACCAAGGTGTACCCAGTCAGGTTCAATATCAATCTTTCTCTCCCTCTTCTGCAAAAACAGGATATCTGCTGTCACTTCGGTTCCTGCATTATCTTTAAATGCAGTATTCGGAAGTCTTACTGCTCCCACAAGCTCTGCTCTTTCAGCCAGATACTTTCGGATAGTAGGATTTGCCTTATCAAGTGTTCCCTTTGTGGTGATTACTGCAACCATGCCTCCCGGTCTTACCTGATCAAGTGCTTTTGCCAGAAAATAATCGTGGATACGGAAGTTATACTTGTTGTACTTTGGATCAAATACCTTATAATCACCAAATGGCACATTTCCGACAACCACATCAAAGAAGTTATCCGGATATGTGGTATTCTCAAATCCTGTGATACTGATATTGGCATTCTGATAAAGCTGCTTTGCAATTCTTCCTGAAATGCTGTCAAGCTCCACCCCATACAGCTTGCTTCTCTGCATTGGTGCCGGCATACTTCCAAAGAAGTTACCGATACCCATAGATGGCTCTAATACATTGCCGCCTCTGAAACCAAACTGGACAAGTGCCGAATTTATGCACATGGCAATCTCCGGTGAAGTATAAAAGGCGTTATTTACTGTTGCCCTTGCAGCACTGTATTCCTCATCAGATAAAAGGTCTTTCAGCTCTGCATATTCTTTGCTCCAGCCTGCGTTATTCTCATCAAATGCCTGTGACAGTCCGCCCCATCCGACAAACTTCGACAGAGTTTTCTGTTCCTCCGGTGTGGCAAGCCTGTTCTCTGATTCAATCTGCTTTAAAGTGCGGATTGCATCCATATTCCACTGGTATCTGGTCTTGGGACCGCCTTTTTCCATTTCCCAGAGATTATAGTGGAAGTTGTGCTTCGTCTGCCAGGCAACATTCTTCTCATTTTCAAGACTTTCTACTTGCTGTACTGGTTCCTGCTTTGGTGTAAAATCTACAGTTTCCTGTGATTCTGTATCAGCCTGAATATCATCCACAGATACTGATACCACATCATCTGAAACCACATGTCCATTCTCATCAATCTTGGTTTTCCAGCCATTCGCTATTGCTCTTTCCCTGGTTTCAAGACGATTGGCTTTTACACTATCCTCGATATCAAAGAATCTCTTATAGACCGGATTCATCTTATCCCTGTCAGCCTTCTGCTTTGTCTCCTGATAATACTTCTTCTGGTCTTCTCCGCAGTAAAATGGCTGTTTTACCATATAGGATAAAATCTCGTATAACTCACGCCAGTCGAGTGCACCTTCCTTTCGCACACCATTCCTGTTCTTATAGCTGATCTTCACATATCCGCTTCTGATTGAGTACTCCACAAGACCATACTTATTGTTGGAATATGCCTTTCTTTCTGCATTATCTGTCCCTAATGCAATATCCCTGATAAGGTCAAGTTTATTGGGCATAAATGCAAAATCAGACTGCACCACATCCATAAGGAATGCCCTAAACGGAGTGTAGCAGCTGCAATCTGTTACAAGAATCTCCGCCGCATCACGCAGGTCTTCATCAAGCTCTGCAATACGCTTGGCATAATCAATCGGTGTAATATACTGAAGCTCTGATGGATCTTTTTCAGTTGTTTCAGCTTCTATCTCGGCACCATATTCTGCCTGTGTTACCATGCGGTCTTCATCGGCAGCTTCCTGTGGTGTCATGCCTTTTGCACTTACATAATCTCTGTTAGAAGCATAGCTCTCCGGCTCATCCGGTATTGCATAATCATCAATCTCTGATTCTGCCTCTTCCGGTTCCACTTCCCGATATTCGGCATCAATAACCTCATCATCCTCACGGAGTCCGTCCATCGCAAGCTCATCAATACGAGGTGTCTCAGGCTGGTATTCCCCTGTAAGAATAAGGACACCAAGCTCCTTTTCGATATCTTTCCATGAAACATATCCTTCAACCTCTCCATCCTCATCTCGCCACTGAAAACGCAGTCCGTTCCCATGAAATGTGTCATATCCGTGCAGTCCCAGTCCGTCAACCGGCCAGCCTGCACCTCCCTGACCATACTCTGCTTTGATACGCTTTGCCCTGGTTCCTGCATCAATCTCTGTTTCAAAAATCTTGCATACCCTGCCCTTACCACCGATAAAACCTGTACCTCTCATAAGCACCTGTTTGATATACTCACCTGGTACTGTTGCAGACTTTTTGGGATTCAGATAATTGTATTTACCTGCTAATGCAGCTTTTCTGTCCTGCTCGAACTGACGCATAAACTGATTATTGTTTTCATCCTCAGTATGAATGGTGCCAATGCTTGCCTGCCCGTTCTGGTCGAAAAAAAAGGAAGCCTGTGTATATTCGGCTTCCTTACTAACACCCAATGAATTGATTTCATCAAGTTCCCTATTCAGTTCTGTATCATCTGATTCTAGTGGAATCGCATCACTATCTGATTCAGTACCACTTCCTCTGCCTGCATCTTCGCCTGCTCTCTTATCTTCCACATCTCCATTGTCG
>OGUK01002052.1_pt1 | contig 11646 bp, 8 predicted proteins | sample 1553151 | NCBI WGS metagenome assembly OGUK01 (sample SAMEA2580208, study PRJEB22360) | human gut metagenome | biome: human gut; feature: human-associated habitat; material: faeces | place: Denmark | collected 2008/2010
GTTTTTTACATTAATCTCTACAAATGGCATTTCTCGTGACCTCCTTTATATAAATTTTTTACCTAATTGTCCTCCTAATTCTGATGCTCTTTTTCGAACTAATTTTGTATCTTTTCTTTCTCTGGCAAATTATTTATATAATCTAGTATTAAATCTTTACCAGAATTAGAGTAATAACTGCAGTGTCATCTATAATCCTCTCTTTCTTTTTTCTGCTCATGTAAAGTTCTCTGGTAATCTTCGTTTAATGCCGCAGCCATATTACTCAGTCCTTTCCATTTACATTATTTCAGCAAATCCACTGAGAGATTTTTAGTAAAAAGGCATTTTGTAAATCATAATAATTGCAACCAGCATACAAAAAATAATAGTAAATTTATCAAAACCACATATTTTTTTCTTACCGGTTGTTTTTCCGCCTTCAAATGGGGCATATGACCGATACCGATACATTTGAACCAAAGCATATATAACCTCAAATACCGCAACAAAAAAGAAAATGTAATGCATCATACCAAAACGCCATGTAAACAACGCATGAATTAAAATCCCAAGAATGAAACCAATACCACAATAAAAATACGAATGAAAACCACGGTATTTTCTTTCCTGTTTACTATAATAACTAAACATAGAATTTCCCTCCTCTGTCTACTATGTCAAATTCCGAGTTTCTTTCCCATCATAATTTACAATTAAGCAAACGTCATTAATACTCTTTTTCGATTTCTGTTTCCATTCCATACATGGTCTTGAAATATGAATTGGGAGTGGGTGAAAAGGACTTCAGCACCTTTATAGTGACAAAACTGCTGAGGGATTTTTAGTATAAGCGTATTTTGTAAATAACGAGAATCGTCAATACAATACCAAGAAGAATACAAAATATATCAAACCCTTCTATCTTTTTGTCTCTGTAAGGAGCATATGAATTGCGTCGATGCGTTTGGATAAGTGAGTATATTGTTGCAAGTATAGCGGCGAAAAACATGATGTAATGTATTTCTCCCCAGCGAAATGTAAAAAGAGTATGACACAATGTGCCGAGCACACAACCTATACCAAAATAAATTCCATCATGATATTCCATATACTTCTTTGTTTGTTTATCTTCATAGCTTGCCATGTAATTACCCCTTTCTTCCCTTTCGATGGCTTCATTCTACCACGCTCTACTATCCAATAAACATCCCACCAAGTAAATTTATAACATATTACTTACTTTCATTGATCGTTAGTGCAGCATGTTTTGGGGAATGGTGGCAATAAGAGCGTAACCAATCTAAAGAAGCTAAAATAACATACATTTTAATTGTGTAGTTATATCTTTTTATTGCACTGTTATTCCTATACTGTTATATCAGATACATAATTTTTCAAATGAAGGAAAGCGTATAAATGAATATAAGTTATGGATACTATCATAGATACAAAATCAAATAACCGTTTAGGTATGTTATCAGATTAGAATTTTTGCTTGCATTTTTTCTAAGTATATTGTATAGTACATGTGTCGAGAAAGGTGTATGTTTTCGGACTGCACTGGGGGAGTCACTCTGTGGCTCCCTTTTATGTTGCACATCTTTGACAGATAGGAGGTAAAATGCGGTTCTCGCAACGACTCCATTAATACTCTTTTTCGATTTCCGTTTCAATTCCATACATAGTCTTGAAATATTCCAAATCAGCCGATGTTTTTATCAGCATAATTTCTCTCATTTTGCCTGTATGAATATTTTTAAATCCAGCAATCTGTTCCCCATTACAAATGCTCGCTTTAATAACGGGCTTTTCGTTTTCTCTGTCAAAATTTCCACTTGGCGCAGCCTTTTCTTTTTTCTTGAAAAATCCCATAGCAGCCACCTTCTTTCAGTTGGAATGTTTGGTCTTAGTGTAACATGGGTTGGGGGTGGGTGGCAAGAGAGTTTAAAATTGTGCTCGCATTATCAGCTTATTATCTCTAACATCTTACCATACTTTTTACACACTTCTATTTCATATTTTATTTCATCTGTATGTCTTCTAAATACAAATTTCTTTTTTTTCGCTAAAATACTATCCATATATCCAATACACTTACCTTGTGGAGTCTTATTAAGTGGTACTACATCATTAACAGAAATCGTAAATAATCCTCTAGCATCCAACACCATTCCTTTCAAATATTCCAACATTGCATCACCAATACACTGATTCAAGCCATCATATGTCCCTAAATTTATATCAGGAACCCAATATAAATCTTTTCCATAAGATTTTATATCTCCCCTTTTAGGATTAGAACCTAAATATGACAAAACTGAATACATAACCTCATACAGCAACACCGAATTACTGACCTCTCTGTTGCATACAAGTCTATGAACCAATTTATTTTTTATCATTATTTTTTCAATTGTTCTAATGTCTAACTCACTTAACTTCAAAAACTTTGTTATTGTCTGATCTATTTGTTTGTATTCTGAAAAAAGGCAGAAATAATCTTCAAATTTCTCCATTAATGACTTTTGCGCTATTCCTATTCCGATATTATATTTAAAGGATATAAATTTTTTCAAATATCGTTCTGTATCAACCTGATCACCATATATCTCCCGGATAGAATGATTAAGCTGCTTACTGTCAACTGCAATAATCACCAATACATTGTCGATTCCTTCAAACATGTGATGCAAACGTTCCAATATTTTAATTGCGTATGCCGGCATGCACCGATCCAATTCATCAACAACAATTACCATCGTTTTTGTAGCTGCTAATTCTTTAACTTGCTTTCTAACATTTTCCAGCGTTTGATTAAAAGCAAATAATGTATCAAATTCGTTTTCCTCTTTTTTTCTTTTCTCTCCTTCAGTTCTAACGTCTTCTACAACCTGTACTAAATCAATTCCAATTTTATTCTTGACAAATTCTTTTGTCATATTCTTTATATATTTTTCTGCTGTTTTCCAAGCGTCTTTTACTACCCCATCACATATTTTGTTTGCATTTTCCACCTTATCTTTAAGTACGGAAATAATTGCAATTGCAGGCTCTTCATAATAGTCATATTTCCAACAATTATAATGAAATACAAAGTATCTATTATCTTTTGTTTCCTCGTTCTGTTCCAATTCCAGCTTTTCTTCCAGGCGTTCCAAAATGAACGTCTTGCCAACACCCCACGTACCTTCAATTGCAAACGAACAAAATGCTCGATTTATCGACGCACTTTGAACAATACGAAACAGTTCAGAAATTTCGTTTTCCCGATTAAGTGCATCCAGTTTGTTTCTTCCTTCAGCCATTACCTTATTCCCTCCTCATTTTTTCTCTATCAGCGCAAGCGTATCTCTTAAGTTACATTCTTTTTATAATCCAGATAACGTTCGCATTACCAAATCCACATCTTTGTTTTCTAATTCCTGAATAATATGCAGATAAGTTTTCTGCGTCGTTGTCATACTGGCATGTCCCAATCTTCTTGCCACACTTGCAATGGATACTCCCGCAAACAAAAGCAGCGAAGCATGGGTGTGACGAAGTCCGTGAATTGAAATTTCCGAAATTCCACAAGCTTTGCAATGTCTTGTAAGAATATCATTTACAGTGGAATTGTACACCTTATCTTTGCCAACAAAAATGGGCTCATCCTCAGGCAAATCCTTAACCAACTCCGAAAACTTAACTACAATCTGCCAGTCTATTTGAATTTTTCTCACCGAGGATTTGTTCTTAGTAGGAAGAAAGCCCCCTTCCCCTTTGTAATCCCACGTTTTACTTACAGACAATGTCTGTCTGGCAAAATCAAAGTCTGCCGGGGTGACAGCCAGCGCTTCTGAAAAACGCATACCGGTCTTTGCCACTAAAAGAATAAACCAATCCCAATTAGGAGCCTCTTTTATGTTCAAGTGCGAAATCAGCGTATGTAATTCAAACTGATTCAAATATTTGATTTTCTTTGGTTTCGGCATTTTCCCCTTGATAATTGCCTTTCTTGTTGGATCCCGCTCAATCAGACCTTCATCAACAGCATCCAGAATTGCTCCCTTCAACTGATGATGAAAGTCAAGCGTCGTCTGACGCTCGTGCTCTTTGGCGTAATCATTTAAAAGTTTTTGATACACGGTTCTTGTCAAATCGGAAACTTTTAATTCAGGCACCAGTCGTTCCACCCACTTATGGGTCATCCGATATTTCGCCAAAGTTGCATCTCTTATTGCATCTTTTTTGTATACATCAATCCATTGTTTGTAATAATTGCAAAACAGTTCCGTACTGTTCATATCATTTAGCATAAACTACCTCCATTTCAAGTACTGCTCACGCTGATATAAACAGTAAAAAACAACTGTCCGCGAAATTCAATGCACTAATTATTTAAAAGCGGTTTTATTTCTTCCTCCAAAGTTTTTCTAAGTTCTTCAATCATCATATTATAATACTTGAACTTTGGAATTGCCCGTTCTTGAGCTTCCTTAAAACTGGTGAAATCTGCGGTACTCTTGATGGCACTTTCATTTGGTATCTCCCCATTTCGGTAATGAGTTGCCGCATACATAACATCATCTTTTGAAACATACCATGTAATACTAAAATCCATTACCACTTTTTCAATACATTCATGTTTCATATTCTCTACAATATTGAGAATGGACTGCCCTTTATACTTAACCTCGTCCTGTTCAATCTCTGATACCAAAGTCGACATAATATCAGCAACTTTCGGATTTTCTTTTCTGAGGTCATCAATGTACTGCTTAACTTCCTCCAACTGCTTCTGTCTTTCCTCCGGGGTCATTTCCACATCTTCATCCGGGGTCACAATATTTTGAATCAGATTGATAATATACTCATAATCAATCTTTGTATTACTATACGCCATCAATTCGTAATCCACATCAATTGGCTGTTCCTCCATCTCGCTCTGTGTGTCCTCGGCACCGGCTTTTAACTCTTCCTTTACATTCAGATAATGTCCTGCATAATCATCGTATTCGTCCTCGGAAATTCCATATTCCGTCAGCATACTATCCTCATACTGGGTGAATGATTTCAACTGCGCAAATAATTTATCAAAATTCTGAAAAGCTTTAACAAACAAAACTTTCTCTTTTTCTGACATTGCCGGAATCTCCGCCGGTGTTTCCGCCGATACTCTAAGTGCTTTTAATGCCTTTCGAAATGCAGGTTCAATTTCTTCCCATTCAGCTAATAACGCAATTTCTGTACTTCCTGCCGAATACAATTTCACCGCATTATCCACACATTCTTTGAATAATTTTGGTGCTTGGAACGTCACTATCTGACCATACGTTTTATTCTTATCAAAGATACGATTTGTTCTTGAAAATGCCTGTATCAAGTCATGCGGTCCCATCGGCTGCCTGTCCACAAACAATGTTGACATACATGGAGCATCAAATCCCGTCAAAAGCCTGTCCACTACAATCACCAAATCCAACTGCTCGCTTCTGCTTTGGAACTTTGGTTCTTTCCTTGCCAGACGCTTGTTCAGATTTGCGTTATAACTTTGTATCTGTGAAATATCAAGTTTCGTACCAAACATTTCATTGTAGTCATTAATTGACTCCTTCATCTTTTCCTGATTCAAATGAGAGCCTTCTTCATTTTCTGTCACAGAGTAAGTAATTGCAAATTTCGGAAAATCCGGTAAAATCTGTTTCACTTTCTCATCAATTTGAAGCTCAGTTTCCCCATTCTTGACTCTCTTTAAAAGTTCATAATACTTCTGCGCCAACTGAATCGAGCTCGTAGTGAGAAGTCCCTCATATGTCTTTCCTTTTCCGTTTTGGAATCCTAATTTATGATACGATTTATTCAAAATCACATCCAAAACTCTCAGCATATGTGTTTCGTTCTCATACATACTGCTATCTGTCTCATCATCCATATTTTTCGATCCATTATGCTCCACCTGAAATCCTAATACCGCATTGTCATGAATTGCATTTTGAATCGTATACCGATGCAGACGCTCTCCATATAGTTCCTCTGTCGTACGTGGCAAATCTCCTAACTGCGGATATGGATTTTCTGCGAATCTCGGTGTTCCTGTAAAGCCATACCACAAAGAATTTGCAAAGAAACGTTCTAATTCGCGCTTTGTTCCCGGCGTTACCGCTCTATGACACTCGTCTACAACAAAGGCAAGCTTTAAACTCTTAATTTTGTTATACTCCGGCGTTCCCTCTGCTAATTTTTTTGTAATCAATCTCTGTAATTTCTGAATTGTCGTTACAATCATCTGACGGTCATCGGATTTTAGCTTTTTCTTTAACTCAAACACATTATCTGTTTTATCTACATCCACTAAATCATTATTTGCATATGTCTGAAATGCCATCGATGTCTGCGTATCTAAATCTTTTCTATCAATCAAAAAGATTGCTTTATCAATCGATGGAATATCCATCAAAAGATTTCTGGTTGCCTTATAAGATGTCAATGTTTTACCAGAACCTGTTGTATGCCAGACAAAACCTGATTTTCCCGTCTTTGATGCCTCACGAATTGCTTCAATGGCATGAATCTGATAAGGTCGAAGCAAAATCAGACGCTTCGCTTCCTCATCTAATACCGTATATCTCGCTATCATTTCATGAGCCTCCGGAATGCGAAGTACACTTTTAGCAAAATCCAAATAATCAGGAACCGGATTATTTTCATTATCTAACCAACCGCTGATAAACTTCGGATTTAATTCCGTATCACTTGCCGCCGAAAAATACTTTGTATCAACACCATTACTAATTACAAACATCTGCACCGCTGAAAAAATGCCTGTAAACTTTCCCTCACCAATATACTTTTTAATCTGCCAAAAACCATCCATATAGGAATGTTGTTTATTTTTCAATTCAATATGTATCATAGGCAGACCATTAATCATAAGAGTGACGTCAAATCTTCTGTCCTGTGCCTTTGTCTGGCTTTCCTCATCTGCTAATGCACGATACTGATTAATCACTTCATAAACACTGCTGCCACCGGCAATATGCTCATGATTCATTACTACCAAATGAAGTCTCTCTGTATCACGCTGCACATGCACCATAACTTTTCCATTTTCACCAACCAGCCATTCTCCTGCCTTGTAGAAAGAAGAAAACTGTAATTGGTTTTTTACCTGTTCAAACTCTGTATCCGATAAAGGCTCTCCATTTAAACGGTCTTTGTTGTTCTGCTCCAGAATATATCTAAAATTATTCCAAAGATCTTCTTCTGTCTTCAAATCCGCTCTGTAAGTCCACTGCGAATCTCCATAAACTAACTGATCAATCAGTTTTTGTTCAATTACTGACTCTAATTCTGCCATAATATCCTCCTTGATTTGTATTGTTATGTTAATTTCTATATAAATAAGCACATTTTCAGTGCAAAATTCCTCATGATGATGAAGAGTGATGAGGTGGTCGAGGTTAGTGATAAAACAACCAATTCTTCTTTGCTCATCCTCTGAAGTTGGCAGATCAATCTCCAAATTTGAAAGGTCATTTGAGTTTATTGCCGGATAACTGGTACCTGTACAATTATCCAAAACAACCTTTACAAAACTGTCTGTTTGCAAAAAACACATAAGAAACTCTGCATCTATTTTAGGTCTCATATGCGCATACCCAGTAGAGAAAACATAGTTATTATCAGGCTTTGTAAACAAATAATTATTTCTCTGATACGGTCTTACAGTCTGAAAAAACACATCACCTGTCTGTGCTAATCGCTGAGCTCTCGAAGGCGCTGTTTCTTTTGACTCTGTTCTATGGGATACCATTTCTGTTCCTACAACAGATTCTAAATCAACATACTCAAACGACTCTGGAAGATCTGATTTTGGATTAAACTCTGCAACCTCATTCAACTTACGCTGTTCCCAATCGTTCACCTTCATTTTTCGCAAAATGACACACTCACGATGATGAAGAGTGATGAGGTGGTCGAGGTTATCAAAATATCTGCCGATCTTACTTTGTTCCTTTTTTGAAAGCGGAACCATAAACTCCGAATTGGATATTAAATTCCAATCTGCACGTGGCATTTTTGAGCCTGATGACTGATTTGCAATATTATCAAATTGCTGTGTTTGTATAAGGCGATAAAGGAAATTTTTGTCCACATTAATAGGCTTTAACACCCACCAATCACCGACTGCAACGCCCTTAAAATCTGGGTTTAACCAGTTATGCAAATATGGGCGAAGTTTTCCATAAAGCACCTGCGAACCATCAAATGTAATTCCAGACTTTACCGCTTCTTTTGAGCGGATATCTTTATTCAACCGTCCTTCTTCTGCTACCACATCCTCATACTCTACACTTGGAATATCTGATGCAGATGTACAAACGGAAGACCCTCTTGTAGCAATATCAATGAACTTACGCTGTTCCCAATCTTCATTGTAACCTTTAAATCTAATCTTCGGTTTTCCCATCATCTCACCTCTCCATCTTTCCAATCAACTCATTGAGTGATGACATAATATCCGCATCGACTGACGTCAAATCTTTCAAAAGTGACACAAACTCACCTTGAACCTTCTCTATCTCTTGGTCAATGTCCGCCATGCTTTTTAAAACATCATTCAAATCAATTGGCTCTTCTTCTTCGAACGTATCCACATAGCGAGGAATATTCAAGTTAAAATCATTCTTTTCAATATCCTCAAAACTAGCCAGATAGGATTCTTTTTCAACCGTTTTTCTGTCATTGTACAAATTCAACACTGCATCAATATGTTCATCTGTCATTGCATTTTGCTTCTTGCCCTTATCAAATTTCTTTGAAGCATCAATAAACAAAACATCACGTCCTTCTCTGTGTTTTTTCAGCACAATAATACAGGTTGGGATTGACGTATTGTAGAAAAGATTTGCCGGTAATCCGATAACCGCATATATATTTCCGGAGCGAAGCAGTTTTTCACGAATTTTCCCTTCTGCTGCACCGCGGAAAAGTACACCATGTGGCAATACAATCGCCATAGTACCATTGCTCTTCAAATGATAAAGTCCATGTAACAAAAATGCATAATCTGCTTTTGATTTTGGTGCCAACACACCATAGTCACTAAATCTCTCATCCTGCAAGAATCCTGCTGCCGCACTCCATTTTGCAGAATATGGCGGATTCATTAACACCATATGGAAGTCAGTTTCTTCTCCAGTTGGCCAATCTCCATCTAAAGTATCACCATTTCGAAGTGTCTGATTTTCAGGTACAATACCATGCAAAAACATATTCATACGCGCCAAATTGTAAGTTGATGTGTTCAACTCCTGTCCATAATACTTAATATAATTCGGCTCCGATGCGTATTTTTTCGCATTTAACAAGAGAGAACCTGAACCCATACACGGGTCATACACAGACAAGCCTCTTCTATTTTCCTGCCCTGCAATCGCAATCTTTGTTAATATTTTAGATACTGCCTGCGGCGTATAAAATTCCCCCGCTTTTTTTCCTGTCTCAGACGCAAACTGACCAATCAAATATTCATAGGCATTTCCAAGGATTTCTGCATCTGAATTAAGCAAATCAGCCTTGTCAATCTCTTTAATTAAATTTGAAATAGTATCACTCTGCTTTTGGTCTCCCGTTCCCAAACGATTGGAATACAAATCAATATCCGAAAACAAATCCGCAAATAATGGATCACTCTGCTCGATATTGTTAAATCCTTTCTGCAATTTTTCACGGTTAAAACAATTATTTCTTGCTTCCGTGGCAAAACAGGTATAAGTAAGTTCCGGCTCAATTATGTAATGACATTCTCCACGCAGTTCATCCTTTAATTCGGCAGCACTGTCATCCTCCAAAGCCTCTTTATAAGCATCCAATGCGACCTGCATATTCTCAGGTTTTTCGTCATAAATCAAATCGTAAACTTTAATCAAAAAAGAATCCGATAAATACTTATAAAACACAATTCCTAATAAATAATCTTTGTATTCATTTGCATCCATTTTTGAGCGAAGAATATCTGCTCCACTCCATAACACACTAATTAAATCTTTGCTGTTTTCTACTTCTGCCATTTTTTCTCTCCTTTTGTTTTTTAACGCTTTTTCATTATTTAGTACACCAGTTTATCAAACCTCCTTTTATCTCATGTTTCTGCAATCATTTTAGAGGTATTATATCATATAGGGTTGATATTAACAATTTGAAGGCCTATATAATTCTCAATGTTAACCTATCTATACCGCTACAATGTTTTTAGCAATTTTTTTATTTGCTTTATTCCAATATAAGTTTTACCATCATAAGTGGCAAAAGACCTGCAATATTGGGGATTCTGTTCAAGCCAAGTTCTAACCATAGCCTTTTCCGAATCCCCCTTATTTCGACAATTATATTTGTGCCTTTTTCTAAATTTAATAAAATTCTCACCATCTATACCACTGCAGCGAATTTGCTTTATCACCTCAGATTCATTTTCTTTTGAATCAATGGTTTTAATCTCAACATTTATTTTCTTTGTATTCCAACAACTATAAATCGGCTTAACATATTTATTTGCACACACAATCCATAAAATATCATATCCCATTATTCTAGCAACCGCTTTTTTATATAGATTCTCAACACGAGTTTTCGCAACATACATAAATATCACCATAGCATACAAAAAAATAATAGCAATAGATATACCACCTTCAAAATCACTTAATAATAAATCATTTTGGTAACAAACAACGAAAAAAGCCGCAGCATAAAATAATAATCCAATCACCCAGCAAAATATACATAGAAGATTGCTGATGGGAATGCATATTTTCTCCATAAATATCGGAAATTGCAATATAAAATATGTCACAACCAAACTCTCCGTAAGATATAGGATATCTCTTAAGTCTATATCTATCTTTTTATCCCATGCCCCCCAAAAAGCAAATACCACCGGAAGAAAAAGTGAAACAATTAAGAGTACATTATGATAACTAGTTGTTGCTTCTTTTTTTATCATTTCAGTTAGATATTCTATTAAATAGCCAATGTACTGTAACAACTTTTCTTTATGTTTTTCAAAACACAGCTTTTGCCTATCTGTATCTATTTGTTCTTTACATTCTTTTTCCAGCATTTCCATCTCTTGCCATATATGTGCATCTCTTAACAAATCATTTTTATCTCCATTTGAAGAATAGTTTCCATATGCATTCAGACACAGCTTTAAATCTCTTAATATGTATTGTGTATCTTTATCATATTTTTCTACGTTTCCAAGCTTTCTTGAAACATTTCGGAGTTCATTTCTTCTTTCTTTCGCCTCTTCTATAAGATAATCTTTCTTCCTATCATGGTCATTAAATATTTTTGTTATAATCGTCGTCAAAACAGCAGAAGATAATACAATCGCTAAGATGTTATCCATAATGAATTCCCCTCTTTCGTTTGTTTTACATTTATTTTTTTCCTAAAAAATCCCCAACTCACATTCCTGTGTTCTGGGGATTAATACATTCCTATTTACCTATCCCCATCAGCGCTTTATACGCCAATATTATCACACTTCTAAGATGAAGTCAAAAAATATGTAACTTTTTGTAATATTTTTATATCCACCATCATCAAATATTTAATTTTTTATTTATTGTTCTGCCAACTCCTTTTCTATTTTCTCAAAAATCACATCAATTTTCTCCT
>OGUK01002053.1_pt1 | contig 11641 bp, 9 predicted proteins | sample 1553151 | NCBI WGS metagenome assembly OGUK01 (sample SAMEA2580208, study PRJEB22360) | human gut metagenome | biome: human gut; feature: human-associated habitat; material: faeces | place: Denmark | collected 2008/2010
TCTCTTCGATATGGGAGCTGGTCTTTCAATCAAGACTAAGAGATTTAATTACAAATTCGGAGTCAATACCTTTTACTACCCGAAGATAAAATCAGGGATGGGTACTGACATCGAATTTCAAATAACGTATAACTTTTAAGTAATGGCAAAGACTATCTCAGAAACTAGAACTACATTAACTCGGGAGGAGCTATCAAACCTATCCCGAGTTTCTAGTGATGTTTTCTTTTTTAGCCTTTTTTGCTATGTGATACATCCAGTAAGAGGAAAGGTAAGATTTGATTTATACCCATTTCAGAAATCAGTTCTCTACAATTTCATTGCCCAACGATTCAATATCATTCTCAAATTCCGTCAGGCAGGAATTACAGAACTTATTTCAATGTACTGTCTTTGGTTGGCGATGTACCATCCCAACAAAAAGATAAACATCATCTCTATCAAAGACACAACTGCTAAGAAGGTGCTTAAGAAGATTAAGTTCATGTACAAGAATCTTCCATGGTACCTTCAAACTCCCATAATCAATGGTAGAGCTGGAGAATACGGTTCTGCTTCCATGATAGAATTTGATAATGGGTCATTTATTGAATCAATTCCGACATCATCCGAAGCCGGCCGTTCGGAATCCCTTTCTCTTCTGGTAATTGACGAGGCAGCAGTAGTAAGATGGGCTGCTCAAATTTGGGCTGCTGCATTCCCTACTCTTTCCACTGGTGGAGCTGCCATCGTCAATTCTACTCCCTATGGAGTTGGTAATTTCTATCACTCAACTTGGGTAGATGCCATTGCAGGAGGTAATCCTTTTAACCCAATTCGATTATACTGGCAAATGCACCCAGAACGAGATATCAATTGGTATAACCAAATGTCTTCTGCTTTGGGAGCAAAACGAACTGCACAAGAAATTGATGGTGACTTCTTATCATCTGGTAATACAGTCTTCGACTTAGCTGATATTAAGGCTATCGAAGACTGCCTTAGTGATTACCCAGTTATTAAGAAGAGATTTAATGGTCAATACCGACAATTCTGTGAACCCGAATCAGATAAAGAATATTTCATTGGTGCAGACGTTTCAACTGGTAGAGCTTCTGACTACTCTTCATTTACTTGTATGGATAAGCTAGGAGAAGAACAAGTAGTATATAAGGGAAGAATGGCAGTGGGAGCTTATGCTAAGTTACTTGGTGATACTGGTAAGTTGTTTAACTGGGCAGTAATAGCTCCAGAATCCAATGACGTTGGTTTATCAGTAACTTCTAAGCTTCAAGATGAAGGCTACCCTAACCTTTACTACTACCAGAAGATGCTAAAGAAAAAAGGTAAAAGTAGACCTGAAATGGATAAATCCCCTGGTTGGTTAACCACCCAAAAGAATCGTTCAGTGATAATAGAAAACTTGGAAGAAGATATTCGATTAGATCACGTAATCATTAAGGACCCATTCTTTGTACAAGAAGCTTATACCTTCATTTATGATGGTTTAGGTAGACCTGTTGCAATGGGTAAACATAGGGCTAACAATTCAGCTGTAGATGTAGACCTTGAAGGAGACGTATATGCCGATGATGATATCTTTGGAAAAGCAATATGTAATCACATAAGGAAAGGAAAAACTAACGTAATCGTACAACCAAGATGAAAAAGTACTTCAATTTTAGTTGGGGTTGGGGACGTAAGAAGGACCCTCCCAAGAATGGTACATCCTTTAATAAAGAGGAGAAGCCTGCCACATCGATTTCGCCTGGTAGGGTTTCAGTTGACGATGATAGCGATAACTTAATTACATCATTACAAGGGTTGACTAAATTAGTTGAACCCTCTTTTCGTGTTGATGTGATACCTTTAATTCGGGATTTATATAAAGTAAATCCTGATATGGGCATCGCATTGCAAGATATGTTTAAGTTAGCTAACACCAGTCATACAGTAACTTTCCCTAATAATACCGATGAAGAGGCTTCAAAGATGAGAGAACATCTTAAGAAAGCCACCAAGGGATGGACCAGATATACTGCTGGTATAGATGGTTTAGTTAATAAAATGATTGTTCAACTTCTTGTAAGTGGGGCAATATCCGTAGAAGGAGTACCAAATGATAAGCTTGATGGTTTGGCTACTGTATTATTCCTTAAGCCAGAACACATCAAGTTTAAACGTGAATTAAATGGGGTGTATTCTCCTTACCAAAAGAATATGAATTTCTTTGTTAAGCAACAAGATTATATTAAGCTTAACCCAGAAACTTATTTCTATGTTGGTATGTTCAATGATACCGATGAACCTTATGGAGTTCCTCCATTTATGCCAGCATTAGATTCTCTCAAGGGTCAGAATGATATGAAGGTTAACTTCAAACATATCATGGAGATTTGTGGTATGGTTGGTTTCTTAGAAGCTAAGATGCAGAAATCTCCACAAAGGCCAAATGAGAGTATCAAATCTTATGAATCCAGATTATACCATGAACTCAATATCCTCAAACGTAATGTTAAAGAGGGTATGAAGGATGGGGTAGTTGCTGGTTACATAGATGACCATGAATTCAAACTAAATTCTACTACTAAGGAGCTCGGTAATATCGAGAAGCCTTGGAATATGAACCAACAATCTGTAGCAAATGGGTTGGGAGTTAATGGCTCTATCATTGGGGTATCATCTACTACTGGTGAAGGTGCAACTGGTATAATGCTGTCTAAGATGATTAGCCAGTTAAAAAATATCCAAATGCTTGTAGCTTATGTATTGGACCGACTTTATTCTCTAGAACTGCGTTTGGCAGGCTTTAATAATAAGGGAATGAAGATTGATTGGGGAACTTCTACAGTTTCTGATGAAGTTAAAATCCAACAAGGTCTTCAGTATAAGATACAGAACCTTGACTTATTGTATAAGGCAGGTATCATTAGCCAAGAGCAATATGCTTGGGCAATGGGTTATGATTCACCAGATGAAAAGGAACCAAGAGTTTCACTTGAGGACCAATTTGCTAAGGGTGGTAATATAGACCCACAAGAGGGTACCAAGAAGAAACAAAGGCAGGATGATAAAAACCAATCTGCTCGTAGGTCAAGAGATAAGACAAACCCGGCTCCTTCTCGAGGAGACCAAAATACTAAAGCAAGATGAGTAAATTCACAAAGAAAAACAAAGAGCATCTTGATTCTATGGTGATAGGTCAAGGCCATACCATTATGGCTGGGTATATCCCAGAAGCAGTGGGAGCCAAGGCTTTCTCAGAGAATTATTACAAATGGAAAAACCCTACACCGGATTCCATTGCTCAATTTGGATTTTGGGGAGGGGATATAGATTATAATACTTATTATCCCAACCTGGACAAATCGGAATTAACTCCTAAGGACGAAGAGTTTATCGAACCTATGTTCCGATTACTTTCGGAAACAATCGTATCGAAAAATTGGAATCCTACAGACTTCGGTCAAAATGGAGTACTAAAGGCTTCTATGAAGATGCTGATTGGTCAAACAGTAAACTGTGACCATGAAACAAACATCGGTAATGCTATTGGAGCTGTATCACAAGTAATGTGGCAGGAATCTTATAAAGACGGTAGCTTTACTATACCAGCAGGTATCAACGGTATTCTGAAGATTGATGGTAAGGCAAATCCAAGAATTGCTCGAGGAATTCTTATGGAGCCACCCTCAATTCATAGTAATTCGGTTACTGTACAATTTAAGTGGGATAAATCCCATCCCCAAATGGAAGATAACGAATTTTATCAGAAACTGGGTACTTATGACTCTAAGGGAGTTATGGTACGTAGAATTGTTACTGAAATTGTTCGTTACCTTGAGACCTCACTAGTTTCACATGGTGCTGATTCATTTGCCCAGAAAATTGGTTCGGATGGTAAAATCATTAACCCAACCTTTGCCAAAAGAACTTGGGCATCTTATGAAGAATACAGAGATGATAAATCGAAGCAATACTTCTTTACTGATTATAAATCAGATTTAACATCATATCAAGAAAAGAACGATACTCAGGGTTCTTTTAATGATAATGATGCCAATGATAATCATTCAAATAAAGATAACATGAACGAATTACAAAAATTTCTTGAAATCCTTTTTGGGGATAACATGCTTACCCTGGAAGAAGGTAAAGAGATGAATCAGGAAAATGTAATTGCCTGCATTCAGACTTTGGTATCATCCAGAAACGAATTGCAAACTTCGGTAGATAATCTTACTACAGAGAAAACTTCTCTTACGGAACAGATTACCAACTTGAATGCCGAAGTAGCTAACTTGAAGGAAATGGCAACCGTAGGAAAGAATCACATTGCTTCTCTACGTGAAAATGCCGTAGAAACCTACAAGAAGTTGATGGGTGATAAGGTAGATGAGACAATCGTTACGATGCTCAATGCCGAGACTACTGGTATTACTACTCTTATTTCCTTGACCAAGGATTACCAAGCTCGCTTGGAAGAGAAGTTCCCTCTCACTTGCTCAAAATGTGGTTCTAAGGACGTCAACCGTGCTTCCTCAATTGCTGAGGATGATACCGAGGGTAAAACTGGAACCCAGGGTACTGATACCCAACGGAATTCAGAATCTCCGAGTACTAAGAATGTAATCGATAACTTGTATCGAAACAAAATCAAATAACTAATATAAATAATCCGCGTTATGGAAAAAACTAAAATCGTAAACGACCCTCAGCAACTTACTCTCTTTGGGGAAAGAACCCCGAGAGCGGTGATTTACAAAAGTGAGTCACACAAATTGCACCAGGCTTTCAATGTTAAAGCTGGAGAGAAAATCGTACAGGGTATGCCAGTAGCTTTGAATGAAGAAGGTTTGATTTACCCTTGCACTGATGTAGCTACTCAAGTTTATTTGGGTGTAGCAGTAACGGATAACGTTAACCCTGCTTATCAACCTCAAAGAAATTTCCCGGTAGAGGTAACAGTAGCTATGGAAGGTTACATGATTTGTAACTGGGTATCAAACGGAAATATCGACGCCGGCTATGTAACTCCCGATGGAACATTGCTTAACGATAGATTCGTAAAAGCTAACCAAGCAACTTCATCCCAGTTCATTGCCCTTAATCCTGCAGAAGAGGCAAATGAGGTAATTCAAGTACTCATCAAATAAGAGAAAAGAAGTTATGGAAAATAAAATAGATATTACAAAGTTGAAGGCTCAGGATTTTATGAATGAGCTGCCGGAAATGGTAAGAAGCTTGGAAGCTGTTCGTTCCGGTTCACAGGACAAGAAGCCTGTAGAGGTAACTTTTGGAGAATTGGTTACCGGTAAATGGGGTATTTCAGAAGATGAACTTTTTGAAAAGATGGGCATCAATCCAAAAGTGGACACGATGCAGAACATCTTTACAATGCCTCAACAGAATGTTCGTTGGATTGTTCCGGAAATCATCCGTGCTGCTATCACATTGGGTATGCGCCAGGCTCCGTTCTATCCGAACATCATTGCATCTGATCAACCCATCAATGGTTTACAAGCAATCATGCCAATGGTTAACATGTCGGATGCTGCCCCTGCAAAGGTTAATGAGGCAGAAACTATCCCATTGGGTGATGTTAGCTTCGGACAGAAATCAGTTAGCCTCTTCAAAATCGGAAAAGGCTTCAAACTTACTGACGAAGTTCGTAACTATGTTTCACTCGATGTCCTGGGAATCTACCTTCGTGACTTTGGTGTTCAGTTGGGTTATGCTCTGGATACTCTGGCTATGGACGTGGCTATCAATGGTAACAACCCTGATGGCTCTGAGTCTGCCCCGGTAATCGGTGTATACGAAACAACTAATGGTATCACTTACAAAGACCTTCTGCATATTTGGGTACGTGCTGCTCGTATGGGACGTAACTTCCAAACTATGATTGGTGGTGAAGACCAGGCAATCGAAATGCTGAACTTGCCGGAATTCAAGGATCGTCACTCTGGTACTACAGAAGCTACCCTGAATGTTAAGTCTCCTGTTCCCAAGAATGCTGACTTCTACATTCACCCGGGTACACCCGACCAACAGTTGCTGTTGATTGATACATCTGCTGCCTTGATTAAGCTTACTGCTCGTCAGTTGATGCTTGAATCTGAAAGAATCGTTTCTAACCAGACTCAGGCAATCTATGCAAGCTTGACTACTGGCTTCTCTAAGATGTACCAGGATGCAACTCTGTTGCTGGCTGCTGACAAGAAGTTCTCAGAATTCGGTTTCCCCGAGTTCATGAACGTAGACCCATATTTGATGGTTAACCTAGAATAATAAGGGACGTCCGGTTTCATCTATATAAATTCCCTGAGAGGGTAGGTAACTAAAAAGACCTATCCTCTCTTTAATCATTTTTAAATCTTAGGAAATATGGCTAAAGATAAATATACAGTAACTGTGGGACCAAGAGCTTACAGTTTTCATGACCAATCAACTGGTATTACCGTTTGTAGAGGAGAAGACAAGGAACTCTCTCGTCGTCAATTCCGTGCACCAAAGATTCAGAAGGCAATTGCCTCTGGCCATCTGATTATCATTGCTGATAAATCAGAAATCGAAAAGTATTCAGAGGCCGACATCGAAAAGTTGGATAAGAGACTGAATGCTCAGTTCAAGAAAGGCATGACTCTTGAAAAACTTGCAAAGGGCTATTCCCTGGAAGAACTGAAACTGGTAGCAGGTCTTCATGAAATCGTTGCCGAGAAAGATGATACAGTAGAAACAATTCTTCAGGCTTTGCTGGAAGAATTCGAATCCTCTTCTAAAGGGTAATCTATGAAAATTACATAAGACAGACTAATATGAATAACAATCTGGACTTTTTGTACGTTACGTCAGGTCTGGAAGTTTCATTCAGAGTCATATCCAAAGTCCCGGCCAAATCTATTTTTGACTGGGACTTTGGCGATGATAAGGGAGAGGTTTTCAATGGTGGAAGACATGTTTCCTATTCTTATGAAACTCCCGGTTTTTATACAGTTACCTTACACGTAACTAACTCTGCCGGTTTAGACCTTACCGTAGATAAGACTCTGGTAGTTTGTGATTATGGGCATACGGCATTAGCCGATACAATATATAACTTAATCGACCATTATATCCCTTCAGAAATATCCGATGGGATGACCAGGGAAGAGAAATCTATTTACATCACTAAGTGGCAATATTACATTGGACCTCTAGTAAACCATACAATTGCACCCGATAAGTATACGGATGAATTATGGTATGAAGCACTAGAAAACCAATTAATAATGGAATTGGCTGCCTGGGATTTTCTCAATGTGAAGATACTTAATCTATTAACGAGTACTTCCGAATACTTAAGTCAATTAACCTCTACCAAAGAACAAACTGGTGATGGTACTTCTAAACCTGAACTTGCCCGAGGTGATAGGATTAAACAAATCACTACTGGGCCTACTGAAGTGCAATATTATGATACCTTGGCAGATGCTACAAGTTCCCTATGGAAAACACTTTCTCAAGCAATGCAACCGGGTGGATTAATAGATGAATTAAGAAAGAACCTTTGTATGTTAGCTTCACGATTGGAAATCTACTTACCGTTCTGTGATGAAGTATTCAGAACCGTAGTTCCCAAAGTAGTTAACAGAAGGCAACCTGGAGTATTAGATGGACCCAACCCAAGTGCTCCAGTAAAAGGTGGTAAGAAATCAATCTTAACTAAGTTATGACAAAAGAACCCTGGAGAATGGTAAAGAACCGCTCTTGGGATAGATACAAGAAAATTATCACTGACTTCTTAGATTGGGATGCTGGTAGACAAACCATAACTTGGGCCAAACATGTTAATCAGCTTCTCAGTCATGCCGAAGACAGTATACCTAAATATTATAACATCCAAATCGAAGCATTGTGTTACTACAATGCTTTCAGAAACTGGCCTATCAACAAGGCAACCGTCTCAGGAGAATTGGATGACGAAAACTTATCAATACTAATTTCTAAATCTTATATAGAACAAATCGGTTATCTTACACCGGAGGGTTATTGGGATTTTAATTGGGAACAAGATAGGTTTGTAATTAATGGTATAACGTATAAGCCTTCTGGAGATACTCAGACTGCTCAGGCAAAGGATGAGGCTTTAGTTTTCATGATTATCCTAAAGAGAGACCGAGATACCAAAGTTGAATTTGTAGAATAAAAATAAAGTATATGGCAAAGATGTTAGTACTGAGGTGGACACCAATTACTACAAACAGTGGAATTTGGTTTGATAGTAATCTGGTTATCCTTAATGGTACATCTGGAGTTCATATTGAAATGAAAGGTAATGGCAATGATGTAACGGCATTTCAATCGATGACCGGAAACAAATTTGTCACCTGCTTTCAAGATTACTTCGGTGATATCTGGGATAAAATAATACCTCATCCTGGTATAGGCCAGGTAATGAAATTCCGTGTAAATAAGCTTCCCGATTATGCTTGTATTCGGGGAGATATAGAAGACGGTGGAGATGTAGACCCAGAAAATCCGGATGTACCAATGAATGCCTTCTGTGGTTCAGAGGGAGAACCATTCAGGGATATCGATTCGGAATTCTTACTGGGTCGTCAACGTGCAGTAATTAATCCTTAAATTTTATAAAATATGTATGTAAGTAAGTATTATACCTGCGAAGAAATAGACCAGCGGTTATTACAGGGTTACTATGATGACTTTGTTAAAGCTGGCTTTGGAGGAACCATAAATGAGTTCTGGGCCTTCGTACTTTCTATCAAGAATAAGGTAGATAAGAAAGAAGGATACGACTTATCGAAAAATGATTTTACCGATGAGTTGAAGGCTAAACTTGATGGCATCGAAGAACATGCAAATTATATCACTAAAGTTTCTCAGCTTGAGAATGATTTGAAATATCAAACTGAGGAAGAAGTTAAACAGATGATTAGTGATTTGGTTGATGGTGCTGATGATGCCCTTGATACTCTTAAAGAGTTGGCAGAAGCATTGGGCAATGACCCCAACTTTGCAACTACTATCACTAATAAATTAACCGACCTTCGTACTGCTTTAACCGAAGAGGTTAATCGTGCTAAGGAAGCCGAAGCTGCTCTGGGTGCTGCAGTAGCTGCAGTTCAGGATAACCTAGAATATGGGTTAGACCAAATCAATAAGAAGATTGATACCGTTAAGGCAGACTTAAAAGCCGAAATTGACAGAGTTGAGAAGAAGGTAGATAAGAATGCTGAAGATATCAAAGACCTTGAAGATAAGGTAAATCAAGGTAATGATGAACTTGAGAAAGAACTTAAGGACCTTATCCAAAAGGAAAAAGATGAACGTATTGCTGCCGATAATGAGATTAAGGAAAGTGTAAATGAACTTAAGACTCTACATATCAATGATAAGGCTGCACTCGAGGCAAAGATTGCTGAAGAAACTGCAAATCGTACCAATGCAGATACCGTACTGGATTCTAAGATTAATGAAGAAATCACTAATCGCCAGGCTGATACTTTAGCTCTTCAAGGTAAGATTGACCAAGAGAAGGTAGACCGTCATTCTGAGGACCAAGCTCTTCATAATGAAATCTCTAAAGAGGTAACAGACCGTACTAATGCAGACAATGCTCTTCAAGGTAAAATTGACCAAGAAGCTCAAGCACGTACTGCTGCAGACCAGGTATTACAGAACAATATAGATTCAGAGGCTACCACTCGTGCTGCTCAGGATTTAATTCTTGAACACAAAATTGACGATGTAAAAGAGCAGGGTGTAGAAGACAAAGAACAATTGCTCAATGCTATTGCTGTAGAGGCTGCTGCTAGAGAAAAAGGAGATAAAGACCTTGATACTAAGAAGGTAGATAAACGTGAAGGTTATTCTTTGACCAAGAATGACTTTACTGATATCCTCAAATCTAAGCTTGATGGGATTGAAGAGAAGGCAAACTATATTACCCATCTCTCCCAGCTTATCAATGATGCCGGTTTCCAAACTGAAGAAGAAGTAAATGCTGCTATCCAAAAGATTATTGGTTCAGCACCTGAGGTACTTGATACTCTTAAGGAAATTGCCGATGCCCTTGGAAATGACCCCAACTTTGCAACTACTATCACTAGGAAGTTGGCTGCAATCACAGAACAGGTTAACCAAGAAATCGAAGACCGTATTGCAGGAGATGAGGCAAACAGTGCTGAGGTAGCTGCTGAAGTTCAAGCCCGTAAGGATGCTGACACTGCTCTCGAAACTAAACTGAAAGAATATGTAGACAATAAGTCTGCTACTGGTGATGCTGCTATTGGAGTTGTAAGAGATAACCTTAACAAGGAAATCCAAGACCGTAAAGATGCCGATGCCACAATTCAGGCTAACTTGGATAAAGAGATTGCCGAAAGAAAGACTGCCGATGAAGCATATACTCAAAGTTTGGCTAATGTTAACCAGCGTATCTCAGACTTGGCTTTGAGTATGCAAGAGTCTATCAATACCTTGCGTAATGAGCTTACCGAGCAGGTAAATGCCAATACTACGGCAATCGCTACTAACCAACATAATATCGAAAGAAATTCAGAGGCAATCACAAATTTAACTAAGACTGTAGGGGATAACTACAAGGAAGTTAAGGATATGATTAACGAGGAAATCGTTGACCGTACCAATGCAGATAGTGCCTTGAGTTCTCGTATCGATACCCTTAATATCGACCTTAACACTGAAAGAGTAGAAAGGACTGCTGCTGACCAGGTTCTCCAAGTAAACCTTGATAAAGAAGTAGCAGACCGTACTGCAGCTGATAAAGCCTTGAGTACTGAGTTCACTGCTAAGTTGGATAATACTAAGCAGGCTTTGGAATCCGAGGTGGCTAATCTTAACACTAAGCTTGAACAAGAAAAGGAAAATCGTATTGCCGGTGATAATGCTTTGGGAGTTCGTATTGATTCTCTAGAGGCAGGTAATACCGATGCTATGAATGAATTAAAAGCAAAGGTAAATGCTAATACTACTGCTATTAATGCAGAGAAAGACCGAGCAATTGCCAAAGAGACTTCTCTTGAGGCAAAGATTGATACCAACCTTCAGAATCATAAAGATGATATGGCTGGTATCAACAAAGATATCCTTACCGAAAAGAATGACCGATTAGCTGGTGATACTGAATTACAGAATAACATCGATAAGGAAGCTACAGAAAGAGCTAACCAAGATACCCTTATCAATAATGCTTTGGCTCAAGAGAAGGCAGACAGAATTGCTGCTGACCAAGCCTTAGATTCTAAGAAGGTAGATAAGGTAGACGGTAAGGTACTTTCTTCAAATGACTTTACTGATTTACTCTTTGCTAAGTTGGATGGCATTGAGGAACATGCTAACTATATCACAAAGGTATCTGAATTGTTGAATGATTCGGATTTCCAAAATTCTGAACAAGTAGAGGCAGCAATTCAAAAAATTATTGGCTCTGCTCCAGAAGTACTTGACACTTTGGCAGAGATTGCTAAGGCTCTTGGAGATGACCCCAACTTTGCAACTACAATGACTGCTAAGCTTACCGAGTTGGAGAATAAGCTTACTGCCGAAAAGAATCTGCGTGAACAAGGAGATAATACCCTACAACAGTCTTTCACTAATTTGAGTACTACTCTTACCACAACGGTAAATGATTTGAGGA
>OGUK01002059.1_pt1 | contig 11612 bp, 11 predicted proteins | sample 1553151 | NCBI WGS metagenome assembly OGUK01 (sample SAMEA2580208, study PRJEB22360) | human gut metagenome | biome: human gut; feature: human-associated habitat; material: faeces | place: Denmark | collected 2008/2010
ACATGAACGAGGAAATCGAACTCATTAAGAAGTGGGTAAAGGAAAGAGAGGACTTCATCAATGAATAGGACAAGACCGAAGCAGATAGTTATAAGGAGTAGATAAGCAATACACTACATAATTAAGAGTCAGAAGGAAGGTGGGAGCATGAAAATGTATGAATGCACAAAGACTTTTGAGATAAAGCCGCCTGCGTACAGTGGGTGTGGGAGCATGCTTGTTCATAAGGGAACATTATGGTATGCAGTTGAAAGCGGAAGAGAAAGGACAACACTGACAGACAGCAGAATAAAATTAGTTCTTTCAGACAGACTGTTTAAATCCCATTTTGTGAGATGGGGTTAAATGCATAAACTAAAATAATATCAAAATAAGGAGCGGTAATATGGACAGAGATAATACGGAAAAATTAACATTACAGGATTATGAAGCAGAAGGACTATGCAGCGGATGCATGTTTTACGGAGCAGTGGATGTAGATGGCAGATTAGGATGCTCATTCCACTGGTTTGACGATGAGTCTGAAGACTGGAATTACAGTAAAAACTGTGATGAGCTGTGCGGCATGTAAAGGAGGAGATAAGCAATGCACTATATAATTGAGAGTTTTATTATTATTATTATTTTAGGGATATTGGTTGGCACTGGATTGATGTTATGCTGTATGGCAGCTTCCACAGACCGTGAGAAGGATGATGCAGAGCAGCTTAAATGGATACATCAGCTTTCAGAGGAGAAAAAGAAGTGAATGTAAGAATTATACCTAAATGGATATGGACTGAATGGGTGCAGGTATGTACACAGCTCAAAAAATATCCTGATGCCGTAAATAACATAAGAATCGTAACAGATAATGAAAGACTGAAAAGGTCTGAATGGAATTACAAAAAACAGTTAGAAAATGAAGTAACAAAGAGGAACAGATGAAGCTTAAGTACAGAATACTTGAAAAACTTCATAATGTAAGCAACAGCGAAATGGATCTGCTGGTATGGGCAGTGCAGCATTCTGATGAGACCAGTGGAACCATGTATGGGGCATACTACAAAGACTACTGCGATGAGTATGACAGATGTAAGCAGTCCTTTTATAATGCGCTGTATGGACTTGCTGATAAGGGAATTGTGACCTTCAGACGCAACCAGAATGATGCAGGCACTACAAGTGATTATGACATTACGGTAAACGATAATGCATATCCGTGGAAAGGAAGCAGTGAGGCTACATACCGGAATGAGGGATATGTAGACCTGGCAAGCCCGGTTTTCCGGTCAAACGAGTTCAAGTCATTGAAAGCAAAAGAGAAGTATCTGGCCCTTGAATTCAGAAAGAGAAGCTTTGAGACAGGAAAAGGCTACAAGCATGGCGTCAGGGCATTTTATGAAGCCTGGGATAAATCACTTGGTGTAACCGACAGAACAATCAGAGGCTATATACATTCACTGTCCAAGGTATGCGGATTTTTCAGCATAGGAATCAAGGATGGTTTTTACCGCATAACATCAAGGATATGTTTTAAAAAGCCGGCTAAAGGTCAGGAAGGCCACAGATATGACCAGGACATGTATAATGAGCAGGCAGTCAGAATGGACTTGAACAGAGATAACATCAAGTATGACAAAACAGGCTTTGATGATACCGTTTTTCTCATGTATCAGTATGCTTCAGCCTTTGCAAAAAAGCATGCAGATGTAAAAACATACCTTTCAGCAGCAATACATAACAGTATAAGCGGACATAAATGGAGAGACAGGTCTCTGTCTGCCCCGACAGTACATCATCATTTAAAAGCCATTCTGGAAGGCTTAAAGGATGTGCAGGAAACACAGTCTGTGAAATCAAACAGCAAATCAAAGGAGAACAGATTCAACAGCTTCAGCCAGCGTGACAATGATTATGGAGAGCTGGAGAGCCTGCTTCTCAATTCAACAATATAAATGGAAAACAGCCTGGGTCGGATGACGCAGGCCTCGTAAACGTTCACATAAACATGCACATTTTTATTTCAAAACGCATAAAATCCAAAAAATACTTCAAAAATGAATAAAAACATTTCCGGAAAGACCGGATGACATGCATGTCACGGCAGCCCTGCACATATCAGTCCAAAAATACGGATATATTTTTAAAGCAGTCCAAAAAAAGTGACATATATGTCATATGCCGGAAAACCAGTCCATAAATGCAGATATATATGGCATATACCAGTCCAAAAGAGTGCCGGCATCTGGTAAGCTCAAATGCAGTGTTTAAGGCATAAATGGCATATATTAAAACGCTTTTATATACATTCTTATATCTTACCTTTTCTTTTACTGGAATTAATTCTTATCTTTTCCCATATATGGGACTTGCGGGAGCTGCGCTCCGGATTAAATGATGCATGTTATCGTATAACCATCTGAAACTCTTACAAGTCCCATTAATGAAAAAGAAGAATTAAAAGGGAAAAGACAAGCCTTATTAGACAAGGCAGCCAGTACCTGCATTACAGTTTTTCAATATCTAAGCCTGGTGCTAAGAAAAAATGTAAATGATGATATGTACGTGTTTATGCTTGTATGTTAACAGAATGTTCATATGCGGCCAGACAATACGAGATATGTATTTTTTTACCAAAAAGCGAAGCAAAAAGTTTGCTGTTAATCTGATAAGCAGTTTAAGTATTATTGTTTTAATCATTTTGAATACACCTTCCTTCCTGTTCAAAGAGAGTATGATTTTTATTTCTCTTATTTTTTAATTTGTTTAAAATATTTTGTGAATTTCATATAGAAATATGGATTTTGCAAAATCACATTAAATAAAATTTTAAGAGTTAGTTGCTTGGCAGATGTGCATTAAAAGTTACAAAATCATCATAAAATGTCTCATTTATGGGAGTTCAGAGATATTCCGGCCGACAAAAGACCGGTAGTAAGTGGAGGTAGATAGCATATTTATTAAGTGGTATTATATAATTGTGAAAAAAGATAAATATTGCACAAATACAACTTTGTGATCACGGTTAAAGAGCAGCATTTTGTTGTGCAACTCTCACAAAAACAATCCAATGGGACGTTTTTACTTGACAAAAACACCCCATTGGATTACTTTATAAGTGAAGGGAGGATATATATGGGAAATGAAAAGACTGACTGGATGATATATTCAGACCGGGAAATGAGTGTTATGTCTGCACAGGAAGAAAAAGTATCATTCAAGGAACTGATAAAATCCCTGGGAATGACACAGAAAGAATTTTCGGAGACATTTGGTATTCCAATGGGAACCTTAAGGCACTGGATATCCGGTGACCGTGAGTGTCCTGTATACACTAAAAGAATGCTTGCATATATGGTAGAATTAAAAAGACTGGAGGCAAAAAGGGATGAAGAAGGGGAATAATGGCAGATTTTATAAGATTATCAAGGCAACAGCATTAGTTATCGGATTAGCACTTGTGATAGTTATACCGGTTGTTAAATGGCACATGAGACAGGAGGCTGCAAAGATAATACAGGAGGACCAGCAGAAAATCTTTAAAGAAGCCTTTGACAGAGGTTATCACTGGGGAGGTAATACTGAAAGTGAAGATGATGAACTGTATTTCGACTTCACTGATAAAAGCACTAATAACCAGTAAAAGAGGTAAAATGATGAAAGAAATTAAAGACATATACAACATGACAAAAGAAGAAAATATATTCTGTGCAAAGAGAGTGCTCGTAGACTCAATCTATAAGCAGGCAAATCTTGAGGGAATAGGAGTGACCTTTGCAGAGACACAGGATATTCTTAATAATGTAAATGTAGATAAAGTAACACCGACCGACATGAGCAAGGTATGCTGCCTCAGGGACGGATGGCATTATCTGTTTGATCATCTGGATGAACCTGTAGATTTGGTGTTTCTTGAATCAATACATGAACTGACAGCCAGATTTGACGTGCCTTACCAGTATCTTGGAAAGCTCCGTGTTGATGATGTCATGATATCAGGCACAGACTGGAGACCAGAGATACCGGATGTAGAAACAATATACCGGGATCTGCAGGAACTAAACAGGATAGAGTGCATTACGGACAGAGCTTTGTCTATCGGTCTTTACATTATGCGTACACAGATGTTCAAGGACGGAAATAAGAGAGTCGGTTCGTTTGCAGCCAATAAGATACTTATAGAAAACGGCAGAGGCATATTCAATGTCCCGGTCAAATATGATGGTGCATTTAAGCAGATGCTTGTTGATTATTATGAGAGCAACGATAACGTAAAACTTAAGGAATGGATAGCGGATAACTGCTTACAGGGCACAACACTTGTAAAAAAGCCGCAGAAGGCAGTAAAAGCCCCACGTTTATAGAAAGGAAGGTAACAGCATGAAGAGAAAAATCATAACAGCAATACTTGCGATAACGGTTGTATTTTCGGCAGCTTCGTGCGGAACAGCCGGAAGTAAGAGCAGCAATATACAATCAGATACACAGGAAGCAACAGTATCCGATACGCAAAACAGCACGGAAAGAACAACTGAAACTGCAGGGGATACACAGTCTGAAGAAACGGCTGCAACAGTAAAGGACGATGAAAAGGTATCTGGTTCCGGTACATCAAAATCAGATACATCAGATACTACTGCATCTTCGTCTGCTGACAGTACAGTAAAGAAGAACAGTTCAGACAGTAAGAGCAGTGCAAAGAATAGTACCTCAACAGCCGTAAAGCACAACAGCACGCAGAGTACAGGTGCATCAAATGCAGGCACCAAAACAAATAAGGCAGCTGATAGCAATACTGCAGCATCAAATACCACATCACAGGGCAAATCGGAGTGTACCCATAAATGGGTAAAGTATGTGGCCAATACCATTCAGCACAAGGAAGAGGGACATTATGAGACAAAGGTAGTAAAGGCTGCATATGATGAGCCACAGTATGATTATCATTATGTATGTTTGAAGTGTGGTGAAGATTTAGGAACGGATGATACTACAGATTTATTAGATCATGGAGATGTTTGTGATGGAAATTATACTTCGAAATTGGTACAGGTCGGTTCGATACACCATGACGCAGTAACAGAGCAGGTTTACGTGGTAGATCAGGCAGCATATACGGAGAATGTCTATGGAGAAAGATGCAGCGGATGCGGTGCCACAAAATAGGGTGGTAGTAAGTGGTAGTAGATATCTTTTTCATGGTAGTGTAATATATAATTGATGATAAAGGAATTGTACAGAGGTCTCGTGCAGTTCCTTTTTTGTTACAAATTGTAAGCCAAAAATTTAACACAGCTTAACAGGAGGGCAGGATGAAAAAACTTATATCACGTCCAAACATCATGCAGCGGGCGCCTCCATAAGCATTAGAGTACAGGGATTGACCATAACGGCCGGTCCTTTTTTAATGCACAAAATAAAGGAGAAAATAAAGCATGAAAAAACTTAAAAGAGTGCTGGCACTGGCCATGGCAGTTATATTATCAGTGCCAACATTATTAACCGGGACAGGTACCATACCTGTAAAAGCGGCGGATGATTCAATTGAGCTTGTAGTATCAAATGAGTCAGCTAAATATGCAGGTTATGAGACACGAAAAATGTCAGCAGGAGGCAATTATGCATATTGTATAACACCATCCAAGAAAACTCCAGCTGCAGGAACGTATACAAAGCATTACGATGTAGCAACTTATATGAAGACTCCTGGCGATGAGTCAGCAGCGGAAAATTTAAGACATATAGCTTATTACTGCTGGGGAGCACCGGGCTTTAATGCAGGCAATTTTCCTGCCACATGGTATGACGGCAGTGCAATGGATGATGACAAGTACATTGCTTTAAGTCACATTATCCTTGCAGATGCAGCTTCTTATGAAGGTGGCGAAGCTATGCATGGTTGTAATTCTTCATTTAAAAACTGGGCATATCAGAATGTACTTGGGTTTAATACGGCCGGAGAACTTATTAATGAAAACGCTCCAAGATTTAAACTTACATGGCAGCCGGTTCCGGATTCATTTAAAATCTTTGTTCTTGCAACAGGAAAAACCCAGAACATTCTCGGTTATGAATACACACCGACAGGTACAGTTTCATTAAGCAAGACGTCAGCTAACACAGGAATCACATCAGGGAACTCATGTTATTCACTTGCAGGAGCTGTATACGGAATTTATTCTGATGCAGGCTGTTCAGCTCAGGTTACTACATTGACAACGGATGCAGGCGGCAATGCAGCTGCTGTTTCACTGAATGCCGGAACATACTACTACAAGGAGCTTACAGCTCCGGCAGGATATGCACTTGATAGTTCGGTACAGTCATTTACTGTAACAGACGGACAGAATACAGCGCTAAGCGTATCAGATACACCTACACACGATCCTGTAAGAATAAGCATCAACAAGGTAGACAGTGAGACCGGTGACAAGGTACAGGGCGGAGCGAGTCTTGAAAATGCTGAGTTTACTGTTAAGTTCTATGCAGGCTATTACAATGAAGGAAATCTTCCGGCAAATGCCACACGTACTTGGGTTATAAAGACGCTAAAGACTGCAGGTGGTAATTATATGGCTGCTTTACGAGATGATTGTAAAGTATCAGGAGATGATTTTTACAAGCTCGGAAACACAGCCGTTTTACCACTCGGCACAATCTCAATCGAAGAGACAAAAGCTCCTGAAGGCTACAGCCTTGAAGGTGCATATCTTCAGGTTTCAGGAAGCAGTACTAAGATTACCGGAAAGTATGTGACACAGATTACACAGAACGGAAATCTTGCCCAGTTAAAAGGCGGCAACACCTTTAAGGTAAGCGACAAAATCAAGCGTGGTGACTTCAAGCTTACTAAGATTGATACAGACAATCAGAACAGAATGAGCGACATTCCTTTCAGGGTTACCTGCAAGGGCACCGGAGAGAGCCACATCATCAAAACTGATGAGAATGGTTATTTCAGCTCAGAGAGCAGCTGGAACGCACACTCAAAGAACACAAACGGCGGCGGTGCGTATGACGGACTGTGGTTTTCTTCCGCAGATGGCAGTGCAAAGGTCGATGACTCGGTTGGAGCAATGCCTTATGGTGATTACACACTTGAGGAGCTTTCCTGTGACAACAACAGGGGAAAAATCCTCTATAAGGGCGAGTTCTCTATCAGAAGAGACAAGGTTACAGTTGATATAGGTACAATCGAGAACCATTCAGAGCCAACACCTGTTATCACAACACAGGCATCTGATGCAAAGACACAGTACCAGATTATCAAGCCATCGGCAGATACAGACATCATTGACAAAGTAACAATCACGGACACCATGGCAGGCAGGGATTACACAATTACCGGCACACTCATGGACAAGGACACAGGTGAAGCAGTCATGGTAAACGGAAATCCGGTGACAGCTTCACAGACATTTACATCTGACGGAACAAAGAAGGTGCTCGACATGCACTTTAACTTTGATTCATCTGCACTTGGCGGAAAGACAGTAGTTGTATGCGAGAAGCTCACATATGGCGATTACGTGGCAGCCACAGAGGAGGATATGGAGAATAAAGACCAGACTATTTATTTCCCTGAAATCCACACCACAGCCACAGACAGTGAGACAGCTGATCATCTTACACTTGCAGACAGCAGAGCTGTTATCACCGATACAGTAACATACACTAACCTCTTAAAGGGTGAGACATACACGTTAAGCGGTGTGCTTATGGACAAAGAAACAGGAAAAGAGCTGCTTGTTGACGGAGAGCCTGTCACACAGGAGATGGCTTTCACGGCAGGACGTGCATCGGGCACAAAGAAGCTCAAGTTTGAGTTCGATACAACCGGACTTGCAGGAAAGAGCTTTGTAGTTTATGAGACACTTACACTTGAGGATGTGGAGGTTGCAGAGCATAAGGACATTAATGATGAGGGCCAGACAATCCACATTCCGGCAGCACAGACAACAGCCACTGATGACAGCTCTAAAATTAACGTGAGTGAGGCAAAGAAGGAAGTATCTGTCACAGATACAGTAGCGTACCGGAATCTGGTACCGGGCAAGGAATACACAGTCAGGGGAACAGCCGTGGACAAGGAAACAGGAGAGCCCCTTACAGACGCAGACGGAAACGAGCTTGTATCGACAGCTAAGTTTACAGCAGCTTCAGCAGACGGCAGTGTGGATGTGAAGTTTACATTTGACGGAACAGCCATGGCCGGACGTTCAGTGGTATTCTTCGAGAATGTCTACTACACTGACAAGCTGATTGCAGTACATGCAGACATTGATGATGAGGCACAGACAGTCCACATTCCACTCATTTTTACAAGTGTTAAGGATAAGGACACTAACTCGCACATGTCACTGGCAGGCAGTGACGTGACTCTTACTGATACAGTAGCGTACCGGAATCTGGTACCGGGAAAGACATACACCGTTTCCGGAACACTCATGGATCAGCGTACCGGCAAGGCTGTGACAGTAAACGGCAAGAGCGTTACATCATCAGCTGATTTCACACCGGATACAGCTGACGGAGAGACAAAAGTAGATTTCCATTTCAACACAAAGGGTCTTGATGATACAACTGTGGTTGTATTTGAAAAGATGTTTTACGGAAAGGCAGAGATTGCAGCCCATGAGGATATCAATGACAAGGGACAGACTATCTACATCCCATCAGTAAAGACAACAGCCATTGATGAAAAGACAGCAACAAAGCTTACCCTTGCTGAAAAGGATATCCATATCGTTGACAAGGTAGCGTACCGGAATCTGGTACCGGGTGAGAAATACACAGTCACAGGAACTGCAATAGACAAGACAACAGGCGAGACATTAAAGGACGATGCAGGAAAAGATGTAACCGCAAAGGCATCGTTTAAGGCAGAAAAAGCAAATGGTACAGTCGATGTTGAGTTTGTATTTGACGGAAGCACACTTGCAGGAAAGACTGTAGTAATGTATGAAAACATCTACTACAACAATAAGCTCGTTGGCGTGCATGCTGATATTTCCGATGAAGCACAGATTATATATGTTCCATCAGTAAAGACTGCAGCAACAGACACAAAGACAGAGACGAAGCTCACATATGCTGAGAAGGATATCAAAATCACGGATACTGTCGAGTACACAAATCTCATTCCTGGAAAGACATATAAGGTAACAGGAACAGCGATGGATAAGAAAACCGGAAAGGTGATTAAGGATGCAGACGGAAAAGCAGTAACTTCAGAAGCTGAGATAACACCTGAGACAGCAGACGGAAAAGTGGATGTTGATTTCATCTTTGACGGAAGTAATTTAGCCGGAAAGACCATTGTAATGTTTGAGGAAATCCGTTATGAGAACAGGCTTGTAGGAGTACATGCTGACATAAATGACGAGGCACAGACCATTTACGTGCCAGCCATTGCAACAGAGGCTCTTGATGAGGTGACAGGCATTCATCTGTCAAATGCAGGGGATGATGTAAAAGTAAAAGATACAGTAACATACAAAAACCTTATCCCGGGCCTTACATACAGGGTAGCAGGAACAGTAATGGATAAGGACAGCAAAAAACCACTGCAGAATGACGGCAGGGATATCACAGCCGAGGCTGAATTCACACCTGAAACAGCAGACGGCACTGTGGATGTTGAGTTTACATTCAGTGCAAAGGAATTTGCCGGAAAGACAATGGTGCTGTTTGAGAAGCTTTATCTCGTGAAAAATGCGGATAATGCTGATGCAAACCCTGATGATACATCAAGCAAGGACAAGACACCTGATGATACACAGAAGGCATCTGAGTCAGAAAACACACAGAATAAAACAGATAACACATCAAACAAGGTCGAGGTAGATAATGAAAATAACAATCCAGCCGACAACAGTGAAGTTAAAGAGGTGCTCATTGCGGTACATGAAGATTACAGTGATGAGAACCAGACCATCTGCGTGCCACAAATTAAGACCACAGCAAAGGATGCAAAGTCAGGCACCAGCATGTTTTATGCTGAGAAGAGTGCAAAGATAGTCGATACTGTATCGTACCGGAATCTGGTACCAGGAAAGAAGTATAAGGTAGTCGGAACTGCAGTAGACAAGTCAAACGGAGCACCGGTTATTGCAAACGGAAACATTGTTACGGCAGAGGCAGAGTTTGTTGCGAAGGAAGCAACAGGCAAAGTGGATGTGGTATTTACATTTGATGCGAGCCTTCTTGCAGGAAGAACAATTGTTATGTTTGAGGATGTCTACTATGAGAATAATCTCATAGCGACACATGCCGATATTACAGATGAGGCACAGACACTTTATGTTCCGAAGATTGGAACAACAGCCATCGATGGTGAGCGAAAGGATCACAACTCAACAGCTGACAGCAGCGTTACTATTGTAGATTCAGTTGCGTACCAGAATCTGGTACAGGGACAGACCTACAGAGTGACAGGAAAGCTCATGGACAAGGCTACAGGAAAAGCACTTGTGATTGACGGAAAGGAAGTAACTGCAGTAACTGAGTTTACAGCGGCAGGCACCGAGGGCGTAGTTGACGTGACATTCAGATTCAATGGAAAAGGCATGACAGGAAAGCAGCTTGTAGTATTTGAGCAGCTTGATGTTGTGACTGCAGATGGCGCTTATGCCATTGCATCACACAATGACATCAACGATGCAGCCCAGACCATTACAATGATTGCTCCGCCAAAGCCAAAGACCGGTGATTACATGTCAGTGGTTATGTATGTGCTTGCAGGAATAGCAGGAGTAATGGCAGTTATCTGTTCATTCTTCAGGAAGAAAGCAGTATCAAAGAAGAAACACTAGGGGGTTACCCAATTACCTACAAACAATGATTAACGCAGGGCTGTGAGGCTCTGCGTTTTTTAAAAGGAGAAAATTATTATGCACAGAAAGAAGAAAATACCAGTTGGTTTCATTGTTACATTTGTAGCAGCATTTATGCTTGCATTATTGCTGACGGCGCTGCTTGCTAAATTTAAGCCGGATATGGCACAGTTTATGGGAATGATATTCTTCGGTTCATGGCTCCTGCTGAGCTTTATCGGAGTAGGCATTGTTGCACTTGCAAAAAAGAAAAAATAGGGAGGCATATAAAAATGATAAAGTACAGAATACAGAACGTGGATGCGGTACGTTTCTTCCAGGTTATGCTTGCACTGCTTATTACTACAGTAATCATGGCAGGTGAAGTGTCACCGGTATACGCAGCGGAGGCAGCAAATGTTGTGACAGCAAAATTTACATCGCTGCAGAATCTTGTAAGTGGAATTGTTTCATCCATCGGTTCAATAATTACACTCTGGGGAATTTCAGAGTGGGGCATCGCCTTTCAGGGATCTGAGGGTACAATGCAGGCAAACGCATTCAAACGTATTGGAGGCGGTTTTGTAATGGCAATGGCACCGCAGATACTGGCAGCAATAATGTAAGGGAGTGGTTTAATGGACTGGATTACAAGCGGCCTTGCACCTTTATATACTATTGGAGTTAAGCTATACAATTATATGTTGGGATTCAGCCTTGGTTTTGGTTTAAATACACCTCAAGGTGCATCGTCTACAGCATGGGCATATGTCAGTGGTACTCTTTTTCCGTTCTTCCAGGCAATAGCAGCCACAA
>OGUK01002066.1_pt1 | contig 11592 bp, 10 predicted proteins | sample 1553151 | NCBI WGS metagenome assembly OGUK01 (sample SAMEA2580208, study PRJEB22360) | human gut metagenome | biome: human gut; feature: human-associated habitat; material: faeces | place: Denmark | collected 2008/2010
TAGAATAAAGATTTGCGTTCATATCCACTAGCCGGGTTGACTGTGAGGGTGACAGTTTCGCCCTCGGTTGCCGTTGCTTTGTCGGCGGTGACTGTACCATTCTTTATTGGGGAAGCGATAGTGATGTTATATTGCTTTTTATCAATGGTGAATGTCCAATCGGGATCGGTTAATTCATCTGCTGTCGCTTTATAGTTATCTCCTTCGGCAACGCTGATCTTTACGGTATATGTTCCGGGATCTGCGGGGGCATCGTCTAATTTCGCGCCATTATTATAATAATAAATTGAGATTAAGCCTGTACCTGTTATCCCGCTATTAACCTCTACTTTTGCGGCTTTCTTTGTTCCGTCGTAAACCCGATTTTCCGGTTGAAAGAATACGAAATCTGTTGCCGATAGAGTGCCCTTGTTGACAGTTATCTCAATGCTACGGGTTACTGTTTCAGTTTCCTTATCGTAACCTTGAATACTACTATTCCCCCAGTCATAATTCTCATTTCCTTTTGTTGTATAAATGGCAGGATAACCGCTATTATTTATGACAGGTATCGTTCCTTCATCTTGCCACTTCCAACCAGACGGCAAAGTTACATTTAATAGTTTAATTCCATAATCGTAGGTAGCTTGGAGTACCGGAGTAGGGAACTCTGTCGCTTTCTTTACTTCAAATATTTTTGATACAGTTTCTGAATCTTTAGTGTACTTTAATGTATATTTTCCTGCATTCTTTACCACAGCGGGGTCAAAGGATTGTATCCAGTTCTCGTTTGTTACTACTTGCGGATTGGAGAATATAGTAAGTGAAAGACTAGTTTCATTTTGGGCTGCATTTGTTAAATCCTCTCCCGTATACGTTAAGTTTTGCGGAACAGTAATCATATCCTCTGTCGGTTTTTCAACAATATATTTACCGCTTCCGTTTACCGTTCCGTTACCATTAAAGCTGGTATTTTCACCTATTTGCATTGTTCCATTGATCACTAGAGCATGGTCTGTTGTTAATTTCGCATCTTTGGATGTAACAAAAACTTCATCTTCATTAATTGTCAAATCTTCTCCTAAGGTGTATTCTCCGTAGATCGTGCCGGTCTTTGCTGTTTTGTTTGCTTTTTCCCAAACAAAAGAATTGGTGATAGTTGGTTTCCCGTCACTTCCCTTTATATGAAAAAAAAAGCATTTTTCTTGATAGCTGCAATGTAAATCTATATAACTGTTGCTCACTGAAATATTATTATCAGAGGAGCCAAGGTCAGAGTCGCGAACTATAATTCCATAATTAGTAGATTTATTAATGCTAATTGTACTATTGTTGACTTCTATTGTTCCAACCTTAACAATTACTCCAAACTGATGAATTTCACTCCCCATTTTCACTTCACTGTTGTCAATGGATATCTTATCCCCTGCGAAAAGTCCGCCCGGACCATTCGTTTTATCAATGGTTACTTTGCTCTTCTCAATAGACATCTTGTGTTCGGCGTAAACTCCTGAGTATCCGGCATTTTTTATAGTGACCTTACTATTGTCGGTAATAGTAAGATTGTCAGCTGATAAACCGTGCGACCCTTGCTTTGTTTCTCCAATTTCAATTGTACTATTTGTAATAGTAAGATCGTTATTATTTATACGAATCGCTGCCGATCCTGATTTAAGGATCTTTATAGTACTATTCTTGATTGTAGAAGTTGTCGTAGTTCCACTAAGGGCATTCACATAAAGCCCGCTTCCACCACAATTCCCTATTGTAATATTACAATTCTCAATATCCATTGGTCTAGAGCAATTGAAAGCATATTGATACTCTAATCCATCTTTCACAATTATTGTAGCATCAGTCATCTTCAAATTATAGCAATGGATAAGAGAACCTCCGTTTGTAGCATTACCCTTTAAAATCAATGTTCCATCACTTTCTCCTTTGATCGTTAGAGTACTATTGGAGTCGCCGACTGACTGATCTATTGAACAATATTGATAATACTTTTCCGGGAATGTCCCTTCATATGTAATTGTATTTTCTCCGATCAATTTAATTGTCGAATTTTCTGGTAACCAGATGGCTCTATTGTTGCTTTCTTGAGGTATTAGATACATATTGAAACCATCTAATGTAAGGGTTTTTGAATCTTTCTCCCATTTATATCCATAACTATCTAGTTCGTTAACATTATTAGATTCTCTGAAATTTAATGGAGAAGTAGACTGCTGCTTTTCTCCCCATGCAATAAGAGGAACGAACAAGCAGATGAGAATTAATTTGAATACTTTTTGCATAATGAAAATTTTTTATTGTATTTGTTTCTGACTTAACGTAAGTGGTGGAGTATGCCAAGATTGAGGGGAGAGTTTTATCCGGCAAAGAGGCTTTGTCCGACCACGCAAAAGGTCTTTGCCTTACCGCGCAAAGGGTCTTTGCGTGATAAGGCAAAGGGGTGTTGCTTATTCTATCACAGGACGGTCGTCTTCGCCGCCGGGATTTCCCACTACGATGGTAGTGCTTACGCTGCGCGGTTCTTTTAATAACTGTGCGCTTTGGCTGTATTGCGTGCAGACGGTCAGCGTATAGGTCTCATCCTTCAAACCTGCGGGTAACAACAAGGTGAGTTCGGAAGGTTTGTTTATGCTAACTTCATCGTCGACCAGCTTCGTCACGTTTCCTGCGCTATCGGTCAGGGTAACGCCAACGGCCGGATCGGAGCCAACTACTTTCAGATGCGATCCGCGTACGAAGAAGTTGCGTCCCGGAGTGGCTGTGCCGTCTTTCAGGCCGGTCTTGCGGTCTTCTACTTCAAGGATATACATTACATTGGCTTTGGTACCGAGTATTTCCACCTTGGTTTTTGCTATCGATTCACGCAGCTGTTTTTCCTGGTTGAACGATACGTAGATGGAGTTTTCCTCCGGGTTCCATACACCTTTTTTTACTGTTCCGACGAATTGCACGACGGCGCGAAATAGTCCGGTGTTTACACTGTAACCGTTCAGAATTAAGCGCATTACGATGCGCAGGAAGAGCGTTACGACATGTACGATTGTTTCCATTTTAAGCCCGGTGTCTTCCTCTTTCATCTCTTTGTAGATTTGTTCGAGGCCGATGTTTCCGGCTGATTCCAGCAAAAGAATCTTGTCTGTTTTGTCGTCGGTAGTCACGGTGTTGTCGGCCAACCAACCTTTCAATGTGTTTTGCATACGATTAATATATTGATTAATAAATGAATAATGATTCGATATTGGTAGAAATGGAGTAGAATTCAATCCTTGTTTTCTCTCTTAAGGAGGATAGGATTGGAAACGCTTTCAATCTCTGCAATTTGATAATAAACCCTTTAATAGTCATTGCTTCTTTTGTTGTAGTCTTAGTAGAACTACGGATGAATTAGGGGACGCAGATGACGCAGAAGACGCAGATTTACGCAGAAAATTAATTTAAATCTGCGTTGCTCTGTGCTTGTCTGCGAAATCTGCGTTCCCTAATATTTTTTATAATTTATTGAATATAAAGACTTGGCTGTAATAAATTATTCATATATTTGCCAGCAATAATTAACGTAGTTCTACTAAGACTAAATCCTTTTTCTTATAAAGAATCAAGATTCTGATAATTAAAACCCTATAGATAGTTATGCTTCCTGCTACATAAATAACTATCTTTGTTTTGTCGTTATTTATTAAATTCTAATCGAAAATGAAACAACAACTATGTACCTTTTTACTCATCTTATTTACCTTAGCATCCTGTGCAGATAAACCGCTCGATCCCTCTAAACCCGTCTATGTGACAGTAAAGACGACGATGGGAGATGTAACCGTTATGTTGTATGACGATACGCCGCTGCATCGGGATAACTTTATCAAACTGTGCCACTCCGGCGAATATGAAGGAATGTTGTTCCATCGCATTATCAAAGATTTTGTTGTGCAGGGCGGCGATCCTACAAGTAAAGCTCACGAACCCGGCGTATTATATGGCGATGGCGACGGAGGTTATACCGTTCCTGCCGAGATACTCCCGAACCATTTCAATAAACGCGGTGCCTTGATCGATGCAAAGGAAAGCGATGATGTAAACCCCGAACGTGCATCTGCCGGTACTCAGTTCTGTTTTGTACAGGGTAAAGTTCTTACTGATGCCGAACTGGATGAGAAAGAAGCCCGGATTAATCAGATACGTCGTAACTGGTTATATTATAAATATCTCGATCAGTTAAAGAAAGACGATCCGACATTGGCTGTCGATTCGATGGAGACTGAGTTGACGAACCGTGCCCTGATCATGGTGGAAGATACCCTGGCTGAACTCGGTCCGTATGTTATTCCGGCAGAACACCGCGAAGTATATAAGACTGTAGGGGGTGTTCCCCATTTGGACAGTTCGGTTACTATTTTTGGTGAAGTGGTCGACGGTTTTGATGTCGTGGAGAAAATGTCGTTGGTAAGAACTGATAAAAACGACCGTCCCGTACGTGATGTCATGATCAAATCGACTAAAGTGTTTCAGAAATAGAAAGGGCTTTTCCTAAACAAGATACCTACCCGGTGTTGTTCTATAAACAAGTAATCAATCATACATATAGTCATGAAGAAAATTGTTATTATAGGCGCAACCGGTTACGTCGGTTCTGCTATTTTGAAAGAGGCGTTAGGAAGAGGGCATCAGGTAAAAGCCATTGTTAGAAATCCATCCAAATTGACATTGATTCATCCGAATCTGAAAGTGGTAGGAGGGAATGTGACCGATACTGATTTTCTGTCGCGTGAACTGGCTAAGTCGGATGCTGTGATCAGTGCATTCAATCCGGGATGGGAGAATCCGAAGACATACGATGAAACATTGGAGGGGTACGGTTCTATTATTTGTGCTGTACGCAATGCCGGTGTGCATCGTTATTTAATGGTCGGTGGAGCAGGTAGTCTGCTGGTGGCTCCGGGGCGTTTGTTAATGAATGAACCTGATGTGCCGGAGAAACTGCTTCCTGGTATCCGGAGCCTGGCGAAAGTTTATACTGACTTGTTGCTGCCGGAAAAGTCGTTCGACTGGGCCGTCCTGAGCCCGGCTGCCAATATGTTTTCAGGTCAGCGTACAGGGAAATTCCGTTTGGGAAAAGACGAATTGGTAGTAGATGAAAAAGGCGACAGTAATATTTCTGTAGAAGATTTTGCTGTCGCTATGATCGACGAGTTGGAACAGGAAAAGCACCATCAGGAACGTTTTACGTTGGGATATTAAGAGAACATCATATAAAAGAAGAACGTTATGACAAAGATTAGAAACATTGTATTTGATTTGGGAGGTGTCTTGATAGAACTGGACCATGAGTGTGCAGTGCGCCGCTTTGAAGAGATCGGGGTGGAGGATGCCAGGCAATTGCTCGATCCCTATGAACAGAAAGGATTCTTTTTGGAAGTGGAAAACGGAACGATCACTGCCGACGGGTTTTGCCGGAAACTGTGTGAATATACCGGAAAAGATCTTTCATACGAAGCTATCAGACATGCCTGGCTTGGATTCATCGTCGATACTCCCCAATATAAACTGGACTATCTGCTGAATCTCCGCGAAAAATACAATGTGTATCTTTTGAGTAATACCAATCCGATTATCCAGGAAGGTTGGGCAAGAACCAGCGAGTTTACTCCTGCCGGTCGCCCGATCGGTGTCTATTTCGACAAGATGTACACTTCTTATGAGGTGGGTGTCACTAAACCGGATGCGAAGATTTTCGAATATATGATCCGCGACAGCGGTCTGAATCCGGCAGAAACACTTTTTGTGGATGACGGAAAGAGTAATATTGAGATCGCTCGCCAACTGGGTTTCGTTACTTATCAACCGAAGAATGGCGAAGATTGGCGGGAAGTAATAAACAAATTCCTGTCTGAATAATTTATATGGTTTAACTGATATTAGGAATCTATCAGTTAAACCATTTTGTGATAATCTTGTAGAGGGTAGTGATCTCTATCGGCTTTGCGATATGTTCGTTCACGCCTGCTTTCAGGCTTAACTGTACATCTTCAGCAAAAGCATTGGCGGACATGGCTACGATCGGTAATATTTTTATATCTTCCCGGTCAAGCAGACGGATCGCCCTCGTTGCTTCGAGTCCGTTCATTACCGGCATCTGGATATCCATTATGATTAGATCGTAGTATCCTTCTGTAGAGCTGGATACGCAATTTACCGCTTCTTTTCCGTTGCAGGCTGTTTCAACTTCTGCGCCGGTTTCCCGTAGCAGTTCGTAGGCGATTTCCCGGTTTAGGTCATTGTCTTCGACTACCAATATGCGTTTACCGACGAAGGTGGTGAGGGCTTTTGGGGCAACGCTGTTCAATTTGTCTTCCTTCTTGTCAGTAGCAAATCTTTTCATCAGGTGGAATAGTTTGGATTTCATGATAGGTTTACTGATGAAACCATTGGCTCCGGCTTTCAGGGCTTCACTTTCATAACCTGAATAGTCGTAAGCCGAAATGATTATGATAGGGATATCCGGACCCGCATATTCCCGTATTTTGTGTGTTGTCTCGATACCGTTCATGTTGGGCATCATCAGGTCTATGATAATAGCAAAATACTTGTTCCCGTCAAATATCTTCTGTACAGCTTCCTGTCCGGAAAGAACCCATTCCGGTTTCATTCCTAGTCCCTGTAAGTTTTCACAGGCTATTTCGCAGGAGATATCATCGTCATCTACAACCAATACCGGTAAATTTGCCAGTATATCCTTATCATATTCATCCATATCTCCCAATTTGACATGGAATGTCATAGAGAATCTGGAACCTTTGCCGTGTTCGCTTTCCACCAGGATGTCGCCGTTCATCATCTGGGCAATATGACGACTGATGGCCATGCCGAGGCCGGTACCCTGGATATTCCGGATAGCAGCATCGTCCGAGCGTTCGAATGGTTCGAACACCTTGGATAAAAATTCAGGCTTCATACCGATTCCATTATCTGCAACTGTTATTTCAAACAGGCCATAACCGTTATAAACAGAGACTTTTTCTCTGATGGTTACGTCTATCCGCCCTTTTTCAGGTGTATATTTCACTGCATTAGTCAGTATATTCATTAATGCCTGCTGTATGCGTTGTACGTCTCCGATCAGATATTCGTGTTTTACCTGGATAACGCGTATGTGTAAATCCTGCTTTTTCATTTCGACGGATGATTGTACCATCGCAAATAAACTTTCCAGAAGTTCTTCGAGCTTAAATGCCTCTTCCGTCAGCATGATATGTCCGCTTTCCAGTTTTGACATATCCAGTACTTCGTTGATGAGGTTCAGCAGGAGCTTGGAAGAAATAGTTATCTTCTTCAGGCAATCGGCTATACGTATCTGATCATCTATATGCAGACTGGCTATTGCTGTCATGCCTACAATAGCATTTAAAGGGGTACGAACGTCATGGCTCATTCGTGACAGGAAATCGGATTTGGCACGGTTGGCAACTGTCGCACTTTGCAGGGCTTCCTGCAGTAGTTGTTTCTGTCTTCTTTCTTCCCTGATTTCCGTTATATCGGTTCGGGTCAGTAACCAGATGTTCTTTTCTTTGTCGAAATAACTGAATCGTATTTTCTTATCCCGGTTCACACCATTTTCTATCATGGTGTTGTATAGAATATATTCCCCGTGTTGTTCCAGTATCGGACCGACATGGGCAATCATCATATTCTTCGTCATTTCTTCACATAATTCCGGTGACATATATTGCCGGTTGTATTCGGTGACCACTGCCTCATAATCGCTGCTGGCGATTGGAGGGGGACTATCGCTTTCCGAACCGGAGGCGTACATAACATAGCTGTTTTTTGAAGCTTCTATATAAATCACATAGTCGTATTCTGATTGTACGGCTTTTTCTATGATTTGAGATTTTCTAAAATTGTTGACGTTACGACTGGATAAAATGATCTTGTCAGGTATGCCATTCTCATTGACGATTATGTCGATGAAGGCTTCATGCCATTCAAAACCGAAATGTGTATTGAAGAAACGTATATCGAATTTCTTGTGCATGCATCCTTCCGCTATCATGCTATGAAATGTATCGAACGAGATTACTTCGTCCCATAGACTATAATCCGGTGGATAGACATCTTTTTTGCGGGTATCGCAGAGGTTTTTGTAGTCGTGTTTCGTATTATCCAGTTCCGGGTTTATGCTGTCCTTAAAGACTTCGACACTTTCGTTTTGGGGATAAATAGTCCAAACGATATCCATAAGATACTGGTAGTTGGCTAACGATTCATTTGATTTAAGTTTCTTTTCCATATAACTATATTTATCCGCTTTTATATCAGGCTTTATGTTCAGCAATCAATTGACAGATTTGATTGTATTCTGTCTTTAATTGGTTGAATAATTCCTGCATACCTTCCGTATTCCCGGTTCTGAGTTGTTCTGTCATCGGGGTCAAAATGTTTAGTAGGGTGGTCAGATCAAGTGTTCCGGCTAATCCTTTTAACGTATGGGCATGGCAGAATGCCTGGTTGATATTATTCTCTACAAGACATTTCTCCATTTGGAGGAAATTTTCATCCATCGGAAATTTAGAAAGTATCCTTTCATATAACTGTTCATTATCCATGAATCGGTTTAATGCACTGCTCAGGTTAACTCCGTTTGCTTGTAATTTTTCTTTGTATTCGCTTGTCATGTCTTTGTAGTCGGTTTTATGTCACGAACTAATTATCAGTGACTAAAGAATATTACACAAAAGTAAATAAAATAATATACAAAAACAGAAAAGTCGTTATAATTCAATAGGATTCAGTGCTTTTTTTGTCGAAAAAAAACCGGAAGAATTTTGTAAAGATTCTTCCGGCATACTTATTTAATGAATGACTTTTTATTGGATACCGCGTTCGCGCAGTCTTTCCTGCCATTTCCAGGCAGAAGCCAATGTATCAGCCAATGTTTCTTTTGCTGTCCAACCCAATACTTTGTTAGCACGTTCCGGATTAGCCCAAACCTTTTCGATATCACCTTCGCGACGGCCTACTATCTTGTGAGGAACTTTTACGCCGGTAGCTTTTTCGAATGTGTTGATCAGTTCCAGTACGGTTACACCGTTTCCGGTTCCCAGGTTGAAATATTCAACATTTGCATCTGTCTTACCGCCCAACATACGGTCCATAGCAATCACATGAGCTTTCGCCAGGTCGACTACATTGATATAATCGCGGATACAAGAACCGTCAGGTGTATCGTAATCGTCACCGAATACTCCTAATTTCTCAAGTTTTCCAACTGCTACCTGTGCGATATATGGTACAAGGTTGTTTGGAATTCCTTTTGGATCTTCTCCGATCAGTCCACTTTCATGTGTTAGGCAACTCACCGATTTCTGCACTCGGGTGAGCTCCGATCGGGTTGAAATAACGCAGGATGATGCTCTTGAACGGAGCATTTGCGTGGATTGTATCGCGGATGATCTCTTCGTTGATCTGTTTGGTATTACCGTAAGGAGAAGTTGCCGGTTTGATCGGTGCATCTTCTGTTACAGGTAAGTTTTCAGGATCCGGCTGTCCGTAAACGGTACAGGAAGAAGAGAACACAATACCTTCGATATTGAATTCAGGCATCAGTTCCAACAGGTTGACCAGCGTAACGACATTGTTACGATAATACTTCAGCGGTTGTTGAACCGATTCACCGACAGCCTTGCTGGCAGCGAACAGGATGATACCGTTGATACCCGGATGGGCCTTCAATGCTTCACGAGTTCCTTCTTTATCTTTTAAATCCAGCTTGATAAATTCAGGACGGATACCTGTGATCTTTTCGATACCATCCAATACCTCGATATTGGAGTTCGACAGGTCGTCGATGATTACTACATCATAACCTGCATTCTGCAACTCAACTGTAGTGTGAGAGCCAATGTATCCGGTTCCACCTGCTACTAAGATTTTCTTTTTCATGCTAGTCTCTATTTAGATTAAATTATACGATTCCGGAGAATCCCATAAACGCCATAGCCAGTAAACCGGCAGTTATCAGCGCAATAGGGGTACCTTTCATACCTTCGGGAACACGTGTCAAAGCCAACTGTTCTCTAATCCCTGCAAAGATAACTAAAGCTAGCGCAAATCCAATAGCTGTTGATATTGCATATACAACAGATTCCAATAAATTATACTCTTTTTGTATTACGAGGATGGCGACACCCAGGATACAGCAGTTGGTGGTAATCAATGGAAGGAATACCCCAAGTGCCTGGTAAAGAGCCGGAGATACTTTTTTCAGGATGATCTCGACCATTTGAACCAATGCGGCAATGATCAGGATAAAACTGATTGTCTGCATAAAACCTAGTCCGAATTTATCCAGGACATATTTCTGTACCAGGAAAGTGACAATGGTTGCGATGGTAAGCACGAATGTAACGGCTGCCCCCCTACCTGCCGCAGTTTCCACTTTCTTCGATACACCGAGGAACGGGCATATACCCAGGAACTGTGCCAACACGACATTGTTGACAAATACGGCTGCGATAAATATTAGTATATATTCCATATCTTTCGTTTTTTAATATCAGGCTTTACGCAATTTGTTTACAATAGCAATCAGGTAACCCAGTGCGATGAAAGCACCCGGAGCCAGTACGAAGATCAGCGAACCGAATTGTTCAGGCATAAGAGTCAGGCCGAATAATTTTCCTGTACCCAATAATTCACGTATGGCACCTAGCAGTGTAAGTGCCAGGGTGAAACCGAGTCCGATACCCAGTCCGTCGAATGCGGAAGAAACGACACCATTTTTAGCGGCGAAAGCTTCTGCACGTCCTAATACGATACAGTTTACTACAATCAACGGAATGAATAGTCCCAGGCTGGCATACAATGCGGGAACGAAAGCTTCCATACACATTTGTACTACCGTAACGAATGTCGCGATAATAACGATATATCCGGGGATACGTACCATATCCGGAATAAGATTCTTCATTGCGGAGATCGCCATGTTGGAACAGATCAATACAAACATGGTTGCAAGTCCCATACTCATACCGTTCAGTGCTGAAGAGGTTGTACCAAGAGTTGGACACATACCCAGCAGTAAAACAAATGTCGGGTTCTCTTTGATGATACCGTTCATCAATATTTTCAGATTACTCATTGTCGTTTCCTCCCTCTTTAGTGTTAGCGGTTGCACCGGTTACTCCGTCAGTACCAGAGAATGCGCTGTAAGCGCGGTTCACTGCATCCAGGAATGCGCGGCTGGTGATGGTTGCAGCTGTGATAGCGTCCACGTCTCCACCGTCTTTAGTTACTTTTAGCGGTCCGCTTGTCAAGTCGCGTCCCAGCACACTTTGTTTGTTCTTATCTGCACTAAACCATTCCTGCATCTTGGCACCGAGACCCGGAGTTTCCGCATGCTGTAATACTGAATAGTTTAACAGTTTACCAGTTTTATCGAATCCGACGATCACTTTGATCTCGCCGCTGAATCCTTTCTTGGTGTTACTTTCAACGGCAGCACCTACGAATTCACCGCCTTTGGTAGCCGGGTAGATCTTTAGTGAGTCGCCTTCGGCTGTAACGGCCATATAGGCATCTTCCGACGGTTTATTGTCGAACTCA
>OGUK01002078.1_pt1 | contig 11559 bp, 10 predicted proteins | sample 1553151 | NCBI WGS metagenome assembly OGUK01 (sample SAMEA2580208, study PRJEB22360) | human gut metagenome | biome: human gut; feature: human-associated habitat; material: faeces | place: Denmark | collected 2008/2010
GCCCTATATGTAGTGTGAGGCCGAGCTGTGCCGGGGGAAGCCGGCAGTCCAGCAAAAGGGCCAGAGCCTTCAGGCTGGCGCATTCCGTGAGATAGCGCTCCAGCAGTTTTGCCCATTTTTCTCTTTCGCTGTGGCTTGCACGGGCATAGCCATAGCCCGGCAGATCGACCAGATACATGGCGTCATTGACGTTATAAAAATTGATGGTCTGTGTCTTGCCGGGCTGTGAAGAGATCCTGGCAAGTGACTTTCTGTTCATGAGTGCGTTGATCAGTGACGACTTGCCTACATTTGACTTGCCGGCAAATGCCACTTCATTATACTCATTGTCAGGGATTGTGCTTGTAATTCCGCAAACTGTCTCTAAATTAACACTTTTAATTACCATAATCTCTTCCTCATTCTTATTTTACAAATGCTATCTTCTCCACCTGTGAAAATCTCTCCACCGGCACGATTTCCATGCCGTCTGTTATTTCTTTTGAAATCTCCTCCAGGTCCTTTTCATTATCCTTTGGAATACACACTGTTTTTATTCCGATTACTTTGGCTGCAAGCAGCTTTTCCTTGAGTCCTCCTATCGGAAGCACCCTGCCGCGCAGTGTTATCTCGCCTGTCATGGCTACATCTGCCCTGACAGGTCTGTCTGTAATGGCTGAGAGCATGGCTGTCGCCATAGTGATGCCTGCAGATGGTCCGTCCTTTGGCACTGCGCCCTCCGGGATATGTATATGGATGTCATGCTTCGTATAAAACTCTGCATCAATGCCATATTCTTCGCTTATTGAGCGCACATAGCTAAGTGCCGCCTGTGCCGACTCCTTCATCACGTCGCCTAGCTTACCGGTGAGCACGAGCTCACCCTTGCCCGGCAGCACATTCACCTCAACCTCGAGTGTGACTCCGCCCACGCTGGTCCATGCGAGTCCTCTTACGATTCCCACCTCAGCGTGATCATTTTTCTTCTCCGGACTGTACTTCGGATTGCCCAGATACGTCTTAAGATTGGTCTTTGTAACCTTTACAGCAGCTTCGCTGTCCTTGAAGATTTCCCTGGCAGCCTTGCGGCACAGCTTGCCGATAGTCCTCTCAAGGCTTCTGACTCCGGCCTCTCTGGTGTACAGCCTGATGATATCCTTTAAAGCACCATCTGTTATCGTAAGCTGTTCCTTTTTAATTCCGTTTTTGCTCTTTTGCTTCTCAATTAGGTGTTCCTTTGCTATGTGAAATTTCTCATTTTCAGTGTAGCTTGACACCTCAATAAGCTCCATCCTGTCAAGAAGCGGCTTTGGAATGCCTGAAACCTCATTTGCAGTTGCAATAAAAAGCACCTCCGACAAATCTACAGGCATCTCGATGTAATGATCCCTGAATCTGCAGTTCTGCTCACTGTCAAGCACCTCGAGAAGAGCGGCTGATGTGTCACCCTTGTAGTCACTTGACACCTTATCTATCTCATCCAACAGCATGAGAGGATTTGAAACGCCGGCCTGTCTTAAGCCATTTACTATACGGCCCGGCATAGCGCCGATATATGTCTTTCTGTGTCCACGGATTTCTGCCTCATCGCGCACGCCACCAAGAGAAATACGCACATATTTCTTCTCCAGTGCAGACGCAATTGAACGGGCTATGCTTGTCTTTCCTGTTCCCGGAGGACCTACAAGACAAATTATAGGACTCTCTCCCTTGCTTGTCAGATTTCTGACTGCCAGAAACTCAAGTATTCTCTCCTTGACATCCTTTAATCCGTAGTGATCATCATCGAGCACCTGTGCTGCATGGTCAAGATCCTTGTTATCCACAGACATCTTGTTCCACGGAAGCTCAAGTACAGTCTCTATATAGCCTCTCTCAACTGTGCTCTCTGATGAGCTGCTGCTCATATTTCTAAAGCGCTTTATCTCTTTTTTCGTCTTTTCCTTTACGTAGTCAGGCGCATCTAACTCAGATAGTTTTTTCTCATATTCATCAGCCTCCGAGTCAGCATTCTCGCCCAGCTCCTCACGTATCACACCAAGCTGTTCACGAAGCACATACTCCTTCTGATGCTTATCCACACGAACCTTTACTTTTTTCTGAAGCTCATTCTTTATGGAAATAACCTCCACCTGGGAGAGAAGTAATGATACTATAACCTGATATCTGTCATTGATATCCTCTGCCTCAAGCACCTGCTGCTTAAGCTCATATGACACCGGCAGATTGTTGGTTACATAATCAATGAGCTTTTCAAGATCCTCATACTGATCTATCTGTCTGATAAGCTCCTTGCTGATTTTGCCGACGACTGCCGCATATCTGTGAAAAGCCTCTCTGACTCCGAGAAGCATGGCTTCCCTGAGATCATCCGGCAGGCTGTCTGCATTACTATCACAATAACAGATTTCTGCCTCAAGGTACTTCTCATTACCGGTAAAGCCAAGCAATGCTGCCCGGCTTATTCCATCTACAAGTATTCTCACAACATCATTCTGTAATCTGACAACCTGCTTTATGTCAGCAACAATACCCATCTGATAGAGGTCTTCCTGAGTCGGGTCCTCACTGTCCACATTCCTTTGTGTGACAAGATAAATCTTTTGATCCTGCTCCATAGCCTCCTCGACAGCACGAAGGGAGCGCTCTCTGCTGATGTCGAAATGGGCAATCATCCCCGGCAGAATAGTAAGCCCTCTCAGCGCTACTGCAGGCATATTCATAATCTGTTCTTCCACTTATATCTCCTGTATTATTACACAGCCATGCATAACAAACCGCTGTGCAATTTATATTATCCGATGCTGTATCTTTTGTAAAATACCGCCATGTACTTACGATGCCGCTTTTTCCTCGATATATGCCTCAGGCACGCAATCACCATCAAGCTTTAAGTTTTCCTCAACGATATCCTTGTCTATTACACATCTGCTGATGCTCTTGTCTGACGGTATACGATACATAAGGGCAAGCATAACAGCCTCCATGATGGCACGAAGTCCTCTGGCCCCTGTCTTTCTCTCAAGTGCCTTGTCAGCGATGGCATTTACTGCATCGTCTGTGAACTCAAGCCCTACTCCGTCAAGCTCAAAAAGCTTGGTGTACTGCTTGATAAGCGAGTTCTTAGGCTCCTTAAGTATACGGATAAGTGCATCCCTGTCGAGTGCCTCGAGAGAAACGGTAATAGGTACACGTCCGATAAACTCAGGAATCAATCCAAACTTTACAAAATCCTGTGGAAGTGCATGCTTAAACGCCTCTCCTACATTGAGCTCTGTCTTTGACTTTACATCTGAATTGAAGCCTATAGATGATGTATCCATACGACTGTCGATAATTTTTTCCAGACCATCAAATGCTCCACCGCAGATAAAAAGTATATTAGTAGTATCAATAGGAATAAGCTCCTGCTGCGGATGCTTTCTTCCGCCCTGTGGCGGTACAGATGCCTCTGTGCCCTCAAGAATCTTTAAAAGAGCCTGCTGTACACCCTCGCCTGACACATCTCTGGTGATTGAGACATTCTCTGATTTCTTTGTAATTTTATCTATCTCATCTATATAAATGATACCATGCTCTGCACGCTCGATATCATAATCTGCCGCCTGAATAAGCTTTAATAGGATATTCTCCACGTCCTCACCTACGTATCCTGCCTCTGTAAGTGTTGTAGCATCAGCGATAGCAAATGGAACATTTATCACTCTGGCAAGTGTCTGCGCAAGAAGTGTCTTTCCTGAGCCTGTAGGTCCAAGCATGAGAATATTACTCTTCTGAAGCTCTACATCTGATGTATCACCTGCCAGAACTCTCTTATAGTGATTGTAAACAGCAACCGAAAGCACCTTCTTTGCCTGGTCCTGTCCTATTACATAATCATCCAGAAATGCCTTAAGCTCCTCCGGAGTAACAAGATTTATATCATCCTTAGCGCTACTTTTGTCCTCATGACCCTCTACGCCTTCTTCCTCAAGAATCTCGGCACATATATCTATACACTCATCGCAGATAAAAGCTCCATTAGGTCCGGAAATCAAACGATTTACCTGGTCCTGTGTCTTCCCGCAAAATGAGCAGCGAATCTTTCCGTCGTTTTTTCCTGCCATTATTAACTCCTTTTATTGCATGAGGGCATCCCATATGGGGTACCCTCTTAAATTCATCTAACTTCTGATTATCTGTTTGTTATTACACTGTCTATGAGACCATACTCTGCGGCTTCCTGTGCTGACATATAGTTGTCTCGCTCTGTATCAGCTGCAATTGTCTCGTATGGCTTGCCTGTATTGGCTGCTAAAATTTCGTTTAATCTCTTCTTTGTCTTTAAAATATTTTCTGCAGCAATCTGAATCTCAGTAGCCTGACCCTTTGCACCGCCAGATGGCTGATGAATCATAATCTCTGCATTTGGAAGAGCATATCTCTTGCCCTTTGCACCGCCTGCAAGAAGGAAAGCTCCCATGCTTGCTGCAAGACCGATACAGATTGTTGAAACATCACACTTGATGTACTGCATAGTATCGTAAATAGCAAGTCCTGCTGTAACCATTCCACCCGGTGAATTGATGTAAAGGTGGATATCCTTATTCGGATCCTCGGACTCAAGGAATAAAAGCTGGGCAACAACAAGGCTGGCTGTTGTCTCATTTACTTCCTCTCCAAGGAAAATGATACGATCTTTTAATAATCTGGAGTAAATGTCGTAGTTGCGCTCTCCTCTGCTGGTCTGTTCAATGACATATGGTACTAAACTCATATAAAATACCTCCTTTATAAAAGCTCAAAAGACCGGCTCAGAAAATAGGCTTCTGAGCCAGTCAATCAAATCTTGATTCAAAAATCTTATTCTTCTGTAGACTCTTCTGCATCAGCCTTTTTCTTTGCCTTTGCACGCTCTTTAACGTTGTCCATGATAAGATCTACGGCCTTTGTGATAGCAAGGTCTTTCTTCATAGACTCCTTCTCAGCATCTCCCATGTACTCTTTAAGCTTATCAGCCTCCATGCCGTATGCCTTAGCCATCTTCTCTACCTCTGCATCGATATCTGCATCAGTAACCTCGATATTTTCCTCCTTGGCAATCTGCTCAAGTACAAGGCTGCTCTGGATACGTGTTGTAGCCTCAGGACGAACCTGATCCTTAAGCTGGTCAACTGTCATGCCTGAGAACTGTAAGTACTGCTCCATTGTAAGACCGCTCTGTGCGATTCTCTGAGCAAACTCCTCAACCATTGTCTCACACTGAGTCTCAATCATTGCCTCCGGAAGATCCATCTTTGACTTATCGATAATCTTCTGGATAGCCTCATCCTCTTTAGTCTTCTTAGCTTCTGTCTCTTTCTTCTCTGTGAGGTTCTTTTTGATTTCCTCTTTGTACTCAGCTAATGTATCAACACCTGCTGCATCCTGTGCAAACTCATCATCAAGGTCAGGAAGCTCCTTAGCCTTGATCTCGTTGATCTTAACCTTGAATGTAGCCGGCTTTCCTGCAAGGTCTGCTGCCTGATACTTCTCAGGGAATGTTACATTGACCTCAACCTCATCGCCTGTGTTCTTTCCTACTAACTGATCCTCGAATGTATCGATGAATGTGTGTGAACCGATCTCTAATGGATGATTCTCACCCTTTCCACCCTCGAAAGCTACTCCGTCAACAAATCCCTCAAAGTCGATAACTGCTGTATCTCCCTCTGCTACAGGACGATCTGTAACTGTAACTGTTCTTGCATTTTTGTTTCTCTGGTTCTCAAGCTCAGCGTCAACCTCTTCATCAGAAACTGATGTGTCGATCTTTGTAACTGTAACGCCCATGTACTTACCAAGAGTAACCTCAGGTCTTACAGCAACCTCTGCTGTGTAGATGAAAGGCTGTCCCTTCTCAATCTGAGTAACCTCAACTGTTGGGCGTGAAACAATGTCAACACCGCTCTCGTCAACTGCACCTGCGTATGTCTGCTGCATAAGAATGTTTGCTGCATCCTCGTAGAACACACCTGCTCCATACATTTTCTCAATCATAGCTCTTGGCACTTTTCCTTTACGGAATCCAGGTACACTAATCTGTTTCTTCTGCTTCTGATATGCAGAATCCAATGCTTTCTCTAATTCCTCAGCTGCTACCTCAATAGTAAGCTTCGCCATATTATGCTCTAAATTCTCAACCTGTACACTCATGTCAATCGTTATCCTCCTTAAAAATATATATGAATGGTATGTACATCAAATGTAATGTGGGCATGCTTTTTAAACTGCTAAGCCCAGTCATTGGATGATTATAACACAACAAATCCACTATTTCCAGTGTTTTTTACATTAAATTTGCTTTTGTGTATAATTCCATAAATTGTCAGCAATACCAAAACATATTTTTGTCATTTTACGGCATAATATTTCCATACACATACAGCTTGTGTATAACGTTTTAAAAGGAGGTATTGCATTATGGCAGCATCAAGTAGTAAAAAGGCTTCTGTACCGGAGGCAAAAGAGGCTATGAGCCGTTTCAAGGAAGAGGTTGCTTCAGAGCTTGGAGTTCCTTTAAAAGAGGGCTACAACGGTGACCTTACTTCTAAGCAGGCCGGTTCAATCGGTGGCGAAATGGTCAAGCAGATGATCATGAAGCAGGAGCAGCAGATGAAATAAGCTCTGCAATAGCAGGCTTCAAATGTACGCTTCAAATGCAAGCATAAAAAGAGGCCGCGCACCATGGGGTTGGTGTGTGACCTCTTTTGTTATAATACTAATAATATGATTATTTGCTGAACGTTGTATTAGTATACCAGTCCCTGTCGAATATGCTCTACTGTGGCATCGTCTGTGAAGTATCTGACAAGCTCGAGTGCAAACGCAATAGCTGTTCCCATTCCACGACTTGTAATCACATTGCCATCCACAACTACAGGCTGCTCAAGCCATTGTGCACCGAGCAGCTTTTCCTCAAAGCCCGGATGACAGGTAGCTTTTTTGCCCTCAAGTATATGATTCTCACCGAGCACGCTAGGCGCTGCACATATCGCTGCAACAAGTTTTCCCTCAGCGGCAAAGCTCTTAATTGTCTTTACTACTGTCTCATCCGCACCGAGGTTTAATGTACCCGGCATGCCTCCCGGCAGTACGATTGCATCGTAGCTGTCAAAATCAGCCTGTGCCTTTGTGGTATCTGTCTTAAATGTCACCTGATGAGAGCTTGTCACCTCGGCTTTTTCCGTGATTGATATGGTTTCAATCTCAAGCTTTGCTCTTCTAACTATATCTACTACTGTAAGTCCTTCAATCTCCTCACAGCCGCCTGCCATAAAAATTCCTACTTTAATCATATTTTTCTCCTTTATTTTTCTTTGATAATACTATAAAAAGCTGCGGTTCGTCCTTGAATTTTTAAATACCGGTCATTATAATCATATATAAATGATATGAGGGTAAAACAAAAGTATAAACCGTAACTATAAATCTACCAGTAACCTGAAAGGATATACCATGGAAATCGAAAGAAAATACCTACTTAAACAGCTTCCTTCCAATTTAGACAGCTACGCGAGCAAAAAAATCGCCCAGGGCTATCTGTGCACCTCGCCTGTTGTCAGAGTCAGACGCTCAAATGACAGCTATTATATGACCTACAAGGGAGCCGGTCTTATGGTGCGCGAGGAGTACAATCTTCCTCTCACAAAAGAAGCCTACGACCATCTTGTCCAAAAGATTGACGGTCGTCTCATCGAAAAGACACGCTATCTCATACCTCTTGACGGTGGCCTGACCGCAGAGCTTGATGTATTTGAGGGTGATCTGGCTCCTCTTACACTTGTGGAGGTTGAATTCGACTCTGTCGACGCAGCAAATGAATTCACAGCGCCTGACTGGTTTGGCGAGGATGTCACTGAATCCGGCAAATATCACAACAGCTATCTGAGCCGATTGGAAAATTCATAGTACTGCCTGGTCTTTATCGTATTCTTTAAATCATCATACCGCTTTTGCAATGGGCCCTCAGGAACTACAACATCCATAACCACCGCTATGTCATCTATAAGGCGGTCGGTTATGATATCCCTCATTGAAATAAGTATATTGTACTTCTCTTCAAAGGTATCCGCATCAAGAAACTCCAGCAAACGCGGATCCGGTGCCTGGCCTTCATCTGCCTCCGGTGCCGGCTCATAACATGCCTGTGTCTGAACACTCACAGCTTCAGGTGCATTAGCTGCAATCTCATTAGTGTTGGAAGAGATACTCTTGTTGGAAGAAATACTCTTTCCCGACATATCCTCCGGCTTATCCTTAAGTGTGATCTTCTCAAATCTGTATTTCTGCTTCACATCGGGATATTTCTCATGGTCCACCTCGCTTACAAACATGTCGAGTGGTCTGGCGTATATCCCAAAATCATCGTATAAAGCCTGATAAATCACAAGCTTTTCCCCTGTCTCTGAATGTGTCGCCACTGTAACTATCTGATACAGCTTATTCTTAAAGTGCCTGTAAAGCTCTCCGGGCTTTGGTGTTCTGTCCATCATTTCTGCCTCTTTTCCTATTATTTAAAAGTTGTTAATCATGTCTAAGCCTTCCCCAAGGAAATCTCTCTCAAACTCCAGATTGCCGCTGTATCCCATGGCAATCAGATCCTCAACACTGCCAAACATGCTCTGTGTCTCAGCCTCTATAATCTTTGCACCGTCTGCCGCTTTGGTATGCAGTGTCTGGCAGTTTCTTGAGTGCTCCTGAGCCAGCCTCTGCTGTGCCTCGCTATGTCCGTGCATAGTCTCAAGCTCTTTTTGTGTCGTATCATCCGCAAAGCGTGCGTTATTTTTCACGGCTCTCTGCACTATATCCGGATTGCTCTGCTGTGGCTGTACTCTCTGCTGCATCTGTGGTCTCTGAGCCTGCTGTGCTCTCTGCTGCATCTGTGGCTGTGGTCTCTGCTGATATGTCTGGTTCAATGCATTCATACCCGACTGAACTGTATTCTGCATGCTGTTCCATATCTGCTGCATCTGCTTCTGCTGCGGTCTCGGTTTGTTTGGCTGCGTATTTTTGTTGCCTGCGCTCTTTGATTTTTTGTTAATGTAAAAAACAGCTCCTAAGATAATTGCCCAAATTATAACATCCATATTCTGCTCCTTTATCAATCTGCATTTTCTATGTCAATCCCTGAATATCCTGCACATATCGCGCAGTATGTACTCTGCTGTCTGTTCCGGCTCCCATTGCTTTGTAACACCCACAAGCAGCGGATTAAGCTCCGACAGTATCCTTGCCGTGCGCCGGTCTGTCGTGCCCTCATACTTATCGTTTATGGCCTCAGCCTGCTTCACACATGCCTCAAGCTGCTTTAATATATCCTTCCAGAACTCCTCGTAATATATCTCATGCACTCTCTTAGTCTTTTGTGTGAAATTTAGCTCTGCAAGCTCTTTGTTGCTGTGCCCCAGATAGAAATATGACAGAGCAAACAAATCAGGCTTTTTCCTTTCAAGCCCCTCATTTGTCAGATGTATCAGATTCTCTATCTCACTCTGTAAAATGATACCGTTGTCAAAGGATGACAGATATCTCTCCCCCTGCTTTACAACAGAGTCCAGAGTCGTGTGAAAATCCGTGTCCACCTTGCTGATTAAAAATTCATCGTCAAACATACCGCTTTTCGCTTTGCAAGCCTTTATCAGCTCTCCAAAGTGCTTCCGGTCGGTTCCTGTGAGCTCACAATACCCGATAACTTGCTGCTCAAGCTCCTTTAAATCTGAAAGCAGGCTGCTTAAACCTGTCTTCACGCCATAATAGCGCTTTGCAACACCGGAGGAATTCTTTTTGGTTTTGACATACAGCTTAAGCCAGCTGTTGACCACTGTCATGTCGGCACCTGCCGTATCCATCGCTGTCTTAAATTTCTTTTCCGTATCACTTAGTCCTAAAATCATCACACACCCTCAAACATCATTCTAAAACTATATAATAACAATTCTACACCATTATCATATTTTTTTAAAGAGCCTTTTTTCGCTCTGAAAAACCCACTTTAAACGCAAAAAAAGGAAGCCATACAATAGCTGTATGACTTCCTATATACTCTGCATGTTATTCGCATCGTCGTGCGAATGGCACGAGCGGCTTTGTTATGATAGCAAAATCAAATTAACGACCGAACTGCATATCGTTGTTACCTGATTTTGTTGTGAACATCTCAAGCATGTTGATTGGATCGTTGTAATCCATAAGCCATCCCTCACGGGCGAAATCAAACTGTCCGTCCTTACGGCTGTTAAGGAATACGTTCCACTCCTGCTGCTCTACCTTTAAGTTGATACCTACCTTTGAAAGATCAGCCTGGATAGCCTCACCAATCTTTACATTGGCCTCTGAGTTGTTTACGAGGTATGAGAACTCGACAGTCTGGTTTACCTGGCCTGTGCTCTCATCTAATAATCCGATAGAAGCAAGAAGCTCTTTAGCCTCCTCAAAGTTCTTATCGTAATCTGTGCCGTAATAGTCCTTGTTCTTGAACTCGCCACCGTTACCATCTGTAACACCCTCTGGGATAAATGTTGTGGCAATCTTCTGTCCGCCCTGGGCGATTGTATCGATAATGTACTGACGATCGATAAGAAGACAGATTGCTTTTCTGAATACCTTAGCCTGGTCAGCATCTAATCCAAGTTCTGAGTAGAGCTTAGAGTTAATGTTGAAGCCTACGTAGTATGTTCCAAGGTTGTCAACTGTGTAGAACTCGCTTGTCTTCTTAGCTGCCTCAATCTCGGCTGTAGGAACTGTATCGATGAAATCAAGGTCACCGTTCTGGTAAGCTGTGTAAGCTGAAACATCATCAGATGTAAGCATTACGTTCATCTCATCAACTGTTACATTGTCAGCATCCCAGTAGTTAGGATTCTTAACATATGTCATGCTTGAATCATGTTTCCACTCCTTGAGTGTGAATGCACCGTTTGTAACGAACTTGTCGCTTGCATCGTTTGCCCAGTCATCATTTCCCTCTACTGACTTCTGGTTTACAGGGAAGAAGAATGGGAATGCACATAAGTCAAGGAAGTATGGTGTAACTGCCTTAAGCTTGACTGTAAGAGTCTTTCCATCATCAGAAGCAACTACATCATCAGCAGCAAGCCCCTTTGTATCATCATATCCTGCGAATACTGCGCAAAGGTAGCTGTAATCTGCAGCTGTCTTAGGATCTGCAGCTCTCCTCCAAGACCACTCGAAATCCTTTGCAGTAAGCTCATCACCATTTGACCACTTAAGACCGTCACGCATTGTGAATGTGTATGTGAGGCCATCCTCAGAAACCTCATAGCTCTCTGCACATGCAGGCTCAAGCTTGCCCTCAGCGTTGTAACGCATAAGACCCTCAAAGCTGTTTACTGCAAGACATCCGCCGTCAACAGTACTGTTTAATGCAGGATCGATATGATCAGGCTCTGATGCCATGAAGATGTTTAACTTTCCAGCATTCTTTGTGTTCTTTGCATTGTAGAAGTATTTCATACCCTCTACTGTTGAGTATACGCCTGTGACATAATCCTTGAGCATATACTGGTCATTGTAGTAGTAAAGTGGAATAACACACCATGT
>OGUK01002082.1_pt1 | contig 11526 bp, 10 predicted proteins | sample 1553151 | NCBI WGS metagenome assembly OGUK01 (sample SAMEA2580208, study PRJEB22360) | human gut metagenome | biome: human gut; feature: human-associated habitat; material: faeces | place: Denmark | collected 2008/2010
AAATACGGGCTGACCTATGAGCAAGCCGTTAAGCTGTTAACACAGGGCGAATACCGGGAGTGGAAAGCGGACCTGGCGGAGTACATGGCTAAAATTGCACAAGAACAGGACCCGCACATAAAAGCTATGCTGACAGCACAGCGTATGCTTCAGGATCCAAGATTCTCCCCTGAAGACATCTCCAGATTTTCAGGACTTTCTCTTGAGGACGTGCTGAAATTACAGAAGAAATAGTTCGTATTGAAAATGCTCAGATCCTTTGTGAGGGATCTGAGCATTTTGCTATTTTACAATACCAATATTACTTTATATCACAGAACAGTTCTTCTTTATAAACACCACGCTCCAGCATACCACGAAAACTCTCTTTTACAACCGCAACATCCTCTTTATAGGTCATGCCATACCATGTATCATTAGTCCGCAGCACCTTAACAGACATCTTATCCTCTGCCAGAAGTTCACCGATAAAGATTGGAATCAGATACTCGGCTTTCTGAGGATTGCTCGGTACTTCTTTCTCGAAAAACTCCTTGAAACCATTTTCCAGCACATCCAAAAAATCAGGAGTCAAGCCCCACATATTCATGGATACCAGAGAATTCACATCAACAGACACTCCGCCTGCTTCTGCGCCATCTGCAGTCTTCACGATATTCTTAGTTTCTACAATCTCAGTCAAGTTTCCATTCTCATCCATCTTGCAGATACCACGAGTCACACCGCCGTTATCAGACAGAGTGTTACTCAGCACAAAGCCTGCCATGCAGGACTTGCCACCATTCATCAGATACTCATGAACAGCCTTGAAGCCTTCCCTGCCATAGTAATCGTCCGCATTGATCACAATAAAGGGAGTCTTGATAACCTTCTTTGCAGCAAGTACAGCCTGTCCGGTTCCCCACGGCTTTGTACGACCTTCCGGTAAAGTTCCCGGAATATCCTTAATATCCTGGAAAACATAGTCTACAGTTACATCATGAGCGGAGCAGACAGAAGCAATACGATCACCAATAACATCTTTAAACTCCTTCTCAATATCCTTACGGATGATAAATACTACATGGTTGAATCCAACCTCAATCGCATCATGGATTGAGTAGTCCATGATGATATGGTCAGTATCATCGACCGGTTCCAACTGCTTTATTCCTGTTCCAAATCGGCTGCCGATTCCGGCCGCCATGATAAGTAATGTTGTTTTCATAATCTCTCCTTACTGTGCTTACATTGCTTTAACTGGGTATCCCTTAACACATACAGATTCGTATATTTATCTTATGATTATTTGTTCCGACCAGCTATATTCATAGGTTCCGACTCAAGCACCCACTAAAAATTCATATTATACTTTCTTTAGGAAGCTTTTAGGATATGTTCACTCATTTTATCAGTATTTCATAGTATCTGACACCGCATGCCCTCAGTCTCCCTCGCTCAGCTGATAGGTCTGCCCCTCGCCAGACAAGACAACGAAACACAGGAAAGACACCAGATCCGATCTCTGGGATATATGTGGATGAACAGCCTGCAAAGAGCCGACCTCCTGCAGATGGAGCAAGGATGTCCGGGCAAAGGTTGATGGGGTGTAAATGATTCGGGAGGAGCTTACGTAAGAAGATTGTGGATTAAATAGTTCTTGATCTATAAGCTGCTCCTTTCCAATATCACTTTTTCCTTCGCTTATATCCAACTGGTGGAACGGCATCCTTTGGAATATGCCACGGTGATTCTTTTCCATCTTGATTGCAGTTTGGAATTTTACCTTCCCTGCACCACTTTGATACCGTGGCCGGAGTAACGCCAAATTTCTCTGCAAATTCCCGTGTTCCTATTGCCTCACTCATTTATATAATATTCCTTTTATTATGATATCTGCTTCTACATCTTAGCCGCTTATCCTTTGATAAACATCACCTACTGCTCACCAGTCGCAGTGTGCATTTCTGAGCAGCTACCGTACGATTTCTCACACAGCCTTCTAATCAGAATTTAAAAGTATCTTTCAATCCAAGCCACTTCTGATCCTTATCACTCAGATTCAGCGCAGTACCATCTTTCAGCGTGTAGCCTTCTGCACTTGCGCTTCCCTTGTACTCACCCTTCAGTTCCGGCCATTCAATACCAATCTCCGGGTCGTTCCAAGCCATACCACCTTCATCGTTCGGATGCCAGAAGTCATTAACCTTATAGCAGAACTCTGCTTCATCGCTCAGAACAAGGAAACCGTGTGCAAATCCCTCCGGAATGAGGAACTGCTTCTTATTCTCAGCAGACAAAGTCACACCATACCACTTACCATAAGTTTCGGAATTGCTTCTAAGATCAACAGCGACATCAAACACAGTTCCGCGCACAGCGCGTACCAGCTTGCACTGCGGATACTGCTTCTGGAAATGCAAACCGCGCAGCACACCCTTCGTGGACATGGACTGATTATCCTGCACAAAATGAATATCGATGCCAGCTTCCTTCATATCTTTTTCGTTGTAGGTTTCCATAAAATAGCCACGGGCATCACCGTGAACAGCAGGCTCAATAACACAAAGGCCCTCGATACCGCCTACATTTTTCTCAACTTTAATCTGTCCCATTTTCCTCTATCTCCTCTTACTGCTTGATTTCTTTCAGGTAACGGCTCAGTGCATCCTGCCAAGTCGGAAGCGGAGTGAATCCAGCTTCCACTAGCTTGCTCTTATCCAAGCGGCTGTTGAACGGACGAGCAGCTTTGCTCAGTCCATATTCCTCTGTACTTACCGGAATCACCTCAGTCCTATAACCAGCCTGACGGTAGATTTCCTTTGTGAAATCATACCAACTGATATAGCCACCCTCGTTAGTCGCATGGTAATAGCCGTACTTCTCGGTTTCATTCATATCAACGAGCAGTCGCGCAAAATCATATGTATAAGTCGGTGTGCCGATCTGGTCATTGACCACACGGACAGTGTCATGGGTTTTGCCGACATTCAGCATAGTCTTGATAAAGTTCTTACCATTCAGGCCGAACACCCAAGCAATGCGGACAATGAAATACTTCTCCAGCGTCTGACTAACTGCCAGCTCACCTTCCAGTTTCGTCTGGCCGTATACATTCAAAGGCTTGTAATCCTTGCAGTCCGGCTGCCAAGGCTCAGTGCCCTGGCCATCAAACACATAATCCGTGCTGATATAGGTCATTTTGCAGTTCAGCTTCTTGCAGACATCTGCAATGTTCTGAGTGCCGCCTGCATTGATGGCACGGACTTTCGCCACTTTATCGTCGTCCTCTGCCATATCCACAGCAGTCCATGCTGCACAGTGGATCACGGCATCCGGATTTACTTCTGTAATTACTTTTTCAACGGCATTCTTATCGGTAATATCCAATGCTACATACGATGCCTTCGTTACGGCAGAACCATCTGCCACACCGCTGTAGTTTTCCTGAATATCGGAACCAACACCTTCATGGCCACGCTTCAGCAGCTCATTCATCACATCATGGCCCAACTGACCGCCAACGCCTGTTACAAAAAACCTCATACTCTTTCCTCCTGTTAGCGGTTGCTGTACATTTTCTCGTAGTAGTTCTGATACTCACCGCTGATGATGGTCTCCCACCACTCACGGTTATCGAGATACCACTGGATGGTCTTCTTAATGCCGTCCTCAAATTTGGTCTCAGGCAACCAACCCAACTCATTGTGGATCTTGGTCGGGTCGATAGCATAACGCATATCGTGACCCTTACGGTCACCAACATGGGTGATCAGGCTTTCCGGCTTGCCCAGCTCCTTACAGATAGTCTTCACAATCTCAATATTCTGCTTCTCATTGTGACCGCCGACATTGTAAACCTCTCCAACACGACCCTTGTGGATAATCAGGTCGATGGCCTTGCAGTGGTCTTCGACATACAGCCAGTCACGGACATTCAGACCTTCGCCGTAAACAGGCAGTGGCTTGTCAGCCAGAGCATTAGCGATCATCAGCGGAATCAGCTTCTCAGGGAAGTGATACGGTCCATAGTTGTTGGAACAACGAGAAATGGTCACAGGCAGGCCGTAGGTACGGTGGTAAGCCAGAACCAGCAGGTCAGCGGCAGCCTTGGAGCTACTGTACGGAGAGCTGGTGTGAATCGGAGTTTCCTCGGTGAAGAACAGATCAGGACGATCCAGCGGCAGGTCACCGTAAACTTCATCGGTAGAAACCTGATGATAACGCTGGATACCGTACTTGCGGCAAGCATCCATCAGCACACTGGTACCGATAATATTGGTCTGGAGGAAGATACCCGGATCTTCGATGGAACGGTCAACATGAGATTCTGCCGCAAAGTTGACCACGATGTCCGGATGTTCTTCTTCAAACAGCTTATCCACAGCCTCGCGGTTGCAGATATCAGCCTTCACAAAACGGAAATTCGGATTATCCATAACAGGTGCCAGCGTGGACAGATTGCCTGCGTAGGTCAGTTTATCCAGACAGATGACTCGGTAATCCGGATACTTCTTCAGCATGTGGAACACAAAGTTACTACCAATAAAACCAGCACCGCCGGTAACAATAATATTCATGATCTATTCTCCTCTACACTTTCCCTTTTTAATACAGATGCTCCTGATACTTGCCATCCATGACGTCCTTCAGGTATTGACCATACTGGTTCTTCTTCATAACCTCATAGACTTCCATCAGTTCATCCTTGCTAATCCAGCCGTTCAGATATGCGATTTCTTCCAGGCAGGCAATCTTACGATGCTGATGCTGCTCGACAGTCTTTACGAAGTTAGTGGCATCCACCAGACTCTCGTGTGTACCTGTGTCCAGCCAAGTAAAGCCCTGACCCAGCAGTTCTACATTCAGGGAACCATTCTCCAGATAGATGCGGTTCAGATCGGTGATTTCGAGTTCACCACGCGCAGATGGTTTCAAGTTTTTAGCAAACTCGACCACACGGTTATCATAGAAGTACAGACCAGTGACGCAGTAATTGCTCTTAGGATGTTCTGGCTTTTCCTCGATAGAAATGGCCTTACCGGTCTTATCGAACTCAACGATGCCGAAACGCTCCGGATCGTCTACATAGTAGCCAAACACTGTTGCACCCCTGCCGCTCTCAGCGTTTTCTACTGCAGCAGTCAATCTTTTCTTTAATCCGTGGCCCGCAAAGATGTTGTCGCCCAACACCATAGCCACAGAATCGTTGCCAATAAAGTCAGCACCAATGATAAAGGCCTGTGCCAGTCCATCCGGAGAAGGCTGAACAGCATAGGCCAGATTCACACCAAACTGGCGACCATCGCCCAGCAGGTTCTCAAAGCGAGGTGTATCCTGCGGTGTGGAAATAATCAAAATGTCGCGGATGCCAGCGTTCATCAGAACGGACATCGGATAATAAATCATTGGTTTATCAAAAATAGGTAAGAGCTGCTTGCTCGTCACTTTCGTTAATGGATACAGGCGTGTACCCGATCCTCCTGCCAAAATAATGCCTTTCATAACATTTATTCCTCCGTCTTTTAATCTTTAAAAATATCTATGTACAACATCCCTATGGATGATATTTCTTTTTCCTCTTACCGCTCACACGGCTAAGTGTTTTCTTATCTTTTAATGTGCCACCTTCTCGAATTACTTTTTCAAGTGCTGAATATTGTGGCACTCGTTTACTATCGCCACCACTATGAATGACAAGGATCCTCTTTTCACTAAAATCTCCGCTGTTCTCTTCTTCTTCTTCTTCTGCAATTGCCCTTAATACGTTTAAGGTAGCACCGCCACTGCCAACACGTTTTCCCTCAGGATCTGGAAGAATCAGAAATTTTGTCTGAATTGGAAGGAACCCTTCATCGTTACGAAGCTTAATCTGTTCTCTGAACCCCTCAGCCTGCTCTTCATTTGATGCTGTCAGCACAACATAATCCCATCTCGCAAAACGTTCTTTTTTCAGTGAACGACCATAATCAGCCCAGGCATCCTGATATGACTGGGCTAAAAATAATGATGACTGTAACTCTTTATTTTCTTCAAAAATATCTTTTTTTCTCAAATCGATCCCTCGCTCTTCAACACCGAACTAACCGTCTTCAACAATATCCTGCAATCCAACCCAATGGTCCAGTTCTGGATATACTCGGTATCCAGCTTCACAACTTCCTCAAAATCCGTAATATCACTCCTGCCGCTTGCCTGCCACATTCCTGTGATACCAGGTTTAATTGACATACGGCTTCTGTGATGCAGCTCATACTGTTCCCATTCATCGACTGTCGGTGGTCTGGTTCCTACCAGGCTCATATCACCTTTCAGTACGTTCCAGAACTGTGGGAACTCATCCAGGGATGTCTTACGGATAAAGTTTCCGATTCCTTTTGGATTGCCGTTTTTATCTTTCTTCTCACTGCCGATGATTCGCGGATCATAGTCCATCTTGAACATCAGGCCCTCCATTTTGTTCTGGCTCATCAGTTCTACTTTTCTCTCTTCGGCATCCATATACATGCTGCGGAATTTATAAATTTTGAATTTCTTTCCGTTCTTGCCAATACGCACCTGTGAGAAGAAAATCGGTCCCGGGGATTTGATATAAATCATCGGTCCTATGACAACGATCAGGATCACGGTAAGCAGGCAGCCGACAATTCCTCCGGCAATATCCATCAGCCTCTTGTAGAGCAGCTGTTTCGGTGATGCGGTATTGATACTGGATGTAATTACCGAATAGCCGCCGATTTTTTCTATAAAATTCTTTCCGCTGAGTGATTTTTCCATCTCACCCAGGCTGAGATGTACAGTCAGTCCCATGGTGATGATCTCATCGATCAGCTTCTGTGGATATGGTTCTGTCTCGCTGATCTTGACAAAGACTTCGTCAACCCATTCATGACAGAGATATTCACTGATCGTGTCCATATTTCCGACAACCGGTATGCCTACGATTTCTTTTACTCCCGGATTGTCATCAATGAGCGCGATCCCATTGATAGAAAAGTTCTGGATCGGACTGCTCAGGATTTTTTCAATCGTTTCTTTTGCTTCGGCAAGGCTTACCACAACGACCATGGACTTTTCTTTCTTTTTGGTCGCATTCTTTTTCAGGACATTTTCTTTGTGCCATACCCTGCCGACGTAGTCAAAGCATAAATACAAAAATGCGGTATAGAACAACGTTAATCTGGAATAGCTGACTGCCTGCTGTGTTGCAAAGAGATACAGGACAGACAGCAGCATGACCATCAATACATGCTTGGCTGTCTTGGTAAATTCTATGTAATAGCCCCGTTTCAGGATATCCTGATAGGACTGTCCCAGAAACATGACCACGATCTGGCACAGCATAAATACAAATGCGACTGTGCGGTAGATCTGATCACTGTACGGGTTTTCCAACCCCTGTCGTACTAAGTATGCAACTACAAAGGCAAGCTGAAGGCAGAAAATATCCAGAAGGATAAAATCCCAGTGTTTCAGCCACCCCTGTGGTGATTTCTTATACATACGCTTCCCCCTTACAAAAATCTTTCTATATTTTACAGATTTCGGATTCTGCTGTAGTCCCGAGATCATCGCTGCCATACAGTTCCCTGCAGCAGTCTCTGCACAGCTGTCCGGCTCCCGGAATGTAACATTTCCGTTCACTGACCGGCATCTGCACCGGTACATCAGTAACGGCACCACATAGCACGCATCTCTCGAACGAATTCTCTTCAGAATCTATCTGTAAATTTTTCTCTTTTCTGTCGAAGAAAAATCTCTTTTTCATATTCAATCCTTATATTTATAACTTATCTAATATGTAACAAATTTAAAATCTGAATGATTTCAGATCTTAAATTTGCTGCATATTATTTACCTGTGTTCTGTTTCGTGAATTTCTCTCTGGAATTCTTCCACAGACATATTTTCATTGCCGGTCGGCTTATTTCCTACCGGATGGAAAGTCGGTACGATTTCTTCTACCATCTCAACGATGTGAGGACTGTTTTCGTAACTTGCCTGTGCCAGTTCTGTCAGCTGTCCGAGGAATTTACTGATATCAAACGGAATTGGTTTGCCGATATGGATCAGATCATTATCGGTTTTCTTCATTCCCTCTTCTGCCATCAGCTTCTCTTCGTAAAGCTTCTCACCAGGACGTAATCCTGAATAAACGATTGGAATTTCCACATCCGGTTCATATCCAGAAAGTTTGATCAGGTTTCTCGCAAGACTGTCGATCTTGACCGGTTCACCCATATCCAGAACGAAGATCTCACCGCCCCAGGCATAGGTTCCTGCCTGAAGTACCAGGCTGACTGCCTCTGGGATCGTCATGAAGTATCTTACGATATCCGGATGTGTAACCGTCACCGGACCGCCCGCTTCGATCTGTTTCTTAAAGAGTGGAATAACAGATCCGTTGCTTCCAAGAACATTTCCGAATCGAACTGCCACAAACTGTGTACCCTGTCGGTCTTTGTTCTTGACGCTCTCAATATGTACGCTTGAACGCTCTTCCGGCCGGCTCTTCATGGTCACTGCTGTTCTGTCTCCCGGAATCTGATCCTCGAAGTATTTATCCATGTGTGCATGAAGAAGTGGAAGGACATCCATTCTGCCTGCCTTGCTGACTGCATCCATACTCTGGATGACCATTTCGCAGAGACGTTTGCTTGCGCCCATGATGTTGGTCGGATTTACTGCCTTATCCGTACTGATCAGGATAAATCTTGATGCACCGTGCTTCAGTGCCGCATACGCTGTTTTGTATGTACCGATCACATTGTTCTTGATGGACTCGTTCGGGCTTGTCTCCATAAGCGGCACATGTTTGTGTGCTGCTGCATGATATACGATTTCCGGCTTGTATTTCTCGAACACCATATTGATTCTTCGGCTGTCTCTGACAGATCCGATCAAAACAACAAGGTTGAGGTTTTTGTACTTACGTCTCAGTTCCTGTTCGATATCGTATGCATTATTCTCATAGATATCAAAAATGATCAGCTGTTTCGGTTCATGACCTGCGATCTGCCGGCAAAGCTCACTTCCAATAGATCCACCGCCGCCGGTAACAAGGATTGTTTTTCCTTTAATGTACTGGAAGATCTCTTCCATGTTTACTTTGATCGGATCTCTTCCAAGCAGATCTTCGACTGCTACTGCTTTCATCTTGCTTAAGGAAACCTGTCCGTTTGCCAGCTGGAATACTCCCGGCAAAGTCTTGAGTTCACATTTTGTTTCCTTACAGATATTGAGGATATCTCTTCTGTCCTCCACCCGTGCGGTAGGGATTGCAAAAAGGATCTGGTCAATGTTGTATTTCTCGACGTTTGCCATGATGCTGTCACGTCCACCAACGATCGGAACACCTTCTGTCAGACGTCCCCATTTGTTCGGGTTGTCATCGATCACACAGCATGGCTTCGCAGTTGCCTTGACGGATGTTTTCAGCTCCCTCAGGATCATCTGCCCGGCTGCACCGGCACCAATGATCATAGTTCTGTGTGTTGCCATCGCATCCTTTTCGCGTTTGGCACGCTCCAGTGTGATATAACGATACATAAAGCGGACTGCCACGGTCAGGATAAACTGTGAAATACAACCTACGATATAATAGGAACCGGGCATTCGCTCATAAAATGTCGTGATCCCGACTACCTGAAATACTGTTGTGACCACCGTTGCCACAAAAATGCGGTTCAACTCGGTAAAGCTGGCGAAGCGCCATACGCTGTTATACATATGTGCCACATAAAACACGATCAGTGAAAATGCCGTATAAAAAGGCGCAAACCTCAGGAATGCACTTAAATAATTCTCTGGTATACTGGAATAGGCCAGATCAAATCTCAGTAAAAGGCCAAAAAAATACGAAAAGTTGACTGCGACAATGTCGTAGATGATCAGATAAAATGCGATAATTTTCCAATGTTCGATTGGTTTTCTTTTTCTTACGCTGTTGCTCATTTTCTTCCCCCGTCTGTTTTATAAACATCTGCATTTTATCACATAAACATATTTCTGTAAACCCCTTGGGATCTGGTTTTACCCCCCCCCGATGCGAAAATTTCTCGAAAAATCACGGAGTTTTTATGCCAAAAAACAAAGAAGATCAGGAACTCCATGCCGGTTCCTGACCTTCCTAGTTTTTATATAATAATACACACCATGCCGCCTTTGCTGTCGTTGACGATCTTCTGCATGGTGTCCTGCAGTTTGGACTGGCTCTCTTCTCCAATGGAAGTCAGTTTGCTTCGGATGCCGTCCTGCACCAGCTGTTCTATGGATTTTCCAAATATATTCGTTTCCCAGATGCTTTCGCCGCGCTGTCCGCTTTCGCCGATATACTGGATCAGATCCTTTGCCTGCTGCTCAGTTCCCACGATCGGAGCGATTTCTGTTTCTATGTTAGCTTTGATCATGTGGATAGAAGGGCTCTTGGATTTTATCCGGACACCGTACTTGCTGCCCTGCCGTATGACGGACGGTTCCTCAATCTGGATCTCGCCAAGTTCTGGCACTACCACACCGTAGCCGCTTTCTCTCACAGACTCCAACGCCGCCTGCACTTTGACGTATTGTTCTTTCATTGCCGCGAGTTCTTTCATCGTATGGATCAGATCATATTCTGTTTCCATCTGGATACCGCTCATTTCACTTAACATACGATAATAATATTCGTCCCTGATCTGAATTCGTATACGCACTTTTCCACTAGACAGACTGACCTCCTCCAACAGGACATCCTGCACAAAAGGAGCTGTCAGCTGAACAGATTCCCGGGTTATATTTTTAATATGAAGTAATTTTTTCATCTGTTCGCGTATCTGCTCCAGCAGCTTCAATTTCAGCTCATGATCATTCGGCAGCATTTCCACCCATTTTGGTACAAAGAACTGAATCTCACTTACCGGAAATTCATACAGTATATTGGAAAGGATTCTGGTGACATCTTCTTTTCGCAGCTGTTCGCAGTTGGCTGCCATGGTCGTCACACCATATTTATTCTGCAGATTTCTGACAAGTTCCTGTGTTTCTTCTTTATATGGCATCTGGGAGTTTACAAGAATCAGAAATGGTTTGCCCTGTTTTTTCAGAAGGTTTATAGTCAGTGCCTCTGCATCAGTGAAATTTTCTCTTGGAAGTTCGCCGAAGCTTCCATCTGTCGTAACCACCAGTCCGATCGTTGCATGTTCCTGAATGACTTTGCGTGTGCCAGTCTCTGCTGCTTCATGAAAAGGAATCGCTTTTTCAAACCATGGAGTTTTTACCATGCGTTCTCTTCCGTCTTCAATGTGGCCGCTGGCATCTTTTACGAGGAATCCCACACAGTCGATCAGGCGGATCCGCACTTTCTGGTCATCACCTAAATTTACATTCACTGCTTCTTTTGGGATAAATTTGGGTTCTACGGTAGTGATAAGCTTCCCGGAACCGCTTAAAGGGAGCTGATCACGCACTTCCGCCTGTTTTGCCGGTTCCATATCCGGCAGTGCCACCAGCTCCATAAATCTCCGGATAAATGTGGATTTTCCTGTACGGACTGGGCCAACAACGCCT
>OGUK01002090.1_pt1 | contig 11492 bp, 9 predicted proteins | sample 1553151 | NCBI WGS metagenome assembly OGUK01 (sample SAMEA2580208, study PRJEB22360) | human gut metagenome | biome: human gut; feature: human-associated habitat; material: faeces | place: Denmark | collected 2008/2010
GATCTTCGCGCCGGGGTGTATCTCGATGCCGGTCTTATGCCGACCCCGCTGGCTGACCCATCGGGCGAGGAAAAAGTGCTTGTGCTCGAACAGCCAGTGGGCAATGCGGTGATAGACCAGAATGTGAAAGCCCGGGTAAAGCAGTATGACCTCCAGCACGCTGCGCGCTGCGGGGTCCTTGCGCTGGATGTTCCGCGCGTCCTCTAAAAGACCCATAATAGAAAACCTCCATTTTGCCGCCCGCAATGGCGGCCCCTCTCTGATAGACTTTATAATAGCACATCTAAACTTTAATGTACAGTGAAATGGTAGGATATAAGAACAAAAATGAGGATTTTTTTGCACAGGGGCGCTGGCGGTGGGGGAGAAGAGGGACTTTTCGGTAGAGTAGCTAAAATTCGAGGCTTACGGATGCAAACCTTCTCACATGGAAATGAGGTCAAAAGCATTGACACATTTTGCGCTTCTATGCTAAAATATATCGAAAAAGAACGGATAGAAAAGGAGACGGGAGCATGAAGGCCAAGATGATGCGTGCAAAACTGGAAAATCAGTTTGCAGCCGTTTTTGCTGTGGCTCCAGTGTTTCCTTTTTTGATGTGCTGACTTTTCCCTTTGCTGGGAAAAGTTTTTTTTTGCCCTTCTGAGGGCAGACACACCCGGACGATGAAACCAGACGAACACAGACAGGGAGGTAATCTTATGCTGCTCATCAACGCTGTCAACGCCGAGGGCCGGCCTGTGGAGCTGTATGTAAAGGACGGAAAGATCGCCGCCGTCGGTCAGGACCTGGCCGCACTGGCCGGAGAAAACGAAACGGTGCTGGACGCCGGAGGACTGACCGTGCTGCCCGCTTTCGTGGATCTGCACTGCCACTGGCGCACGCCGGGCTTCGAGTACAAAGAGGACATTGAAACGGGAAGCCGCGCCGCAGCCGCAGGCGGCTACACCTTCGTGAACCTGATGCCCAACACTAAGCCTATCTGCTCTTCGGCAGCACAGGCCGCGATGGTGGAACAGAAGGCCGCTGAGGTGGGCCTGTGCGACGTGAACCAGACCGTCTCCATCACCGAGGATTTCGACGGCAAGACCATCGACCACCTCAAGACCCTGCCCGCTTCGGTCAGGTTCATCACCGAGGACGGCCACGGTGTGCAGGATAACGCCACCATGGCCCGGGCGTTCGCCATCTGCACCCAGCGGGACATCACCGTGATGAGCCACGCCGAGGATATGGAGATCAGCCCCTGGGACTACCGGCTGGCCGAGGACATCGAGACGGTGCGGAACTGCTGGCTGAGCGAGTATTACCAGACCCGCCTGCACATGTGCCACGTCTCCACCCGGGGCGCCATCGAGGCTATCCAGATGGCAAAGCTGCGGGGCGCACCTGTCACCTGCGAGGTGACGCCCCACCATCTCTGGTTCACCAATGACACCTGCGACTACCGCGTCAACCCGCCTATCCGCACCGCCGACGATGTGCAGGCCCTCATCGACGCCATCCGCAGCGGTGTGGTGGATGCCATCGCCACCGACCACGCGCCCCACTCCGAGGAAGACAAGCTCAAGGGCATGGCCGGTATGGTGGGCAGTGAGACGGCTTTCGGCGTCTGCTACACCAAGCTCTGCAAGGAAGAGGGACTTCCCCTCGAGCTGCTGAGCCACCTGATGAGCACCCGCCCGGCGGAAATTCTGGGCCTTGCCAAGGGTCAGCTCGAGCCGGGCTATGACGCCGACTTTGTGCTGGTAGACCTCGACACTCCCTATACCGTGGACAAAAACAAGCTCCACTCCAAGTCCCACAACTGCCCCTTCGACGGTGCGCAGCTCTACGGCAGGGTCTGCGCCACGGTCAAGGGCGGCGAGCTGACCTATCAGGCAGAAGAATAAGCTGCAAATACATTTATATAAAAGAGAGACAAACAGGAGGAACCCCAAATGACGAACATGGATAAGCTTTACGAAGCAGTCGAAGCACGCGGCCCGGTCTGCGTGGGTCTGGACACCGATTTCAGCTACCTGCCCGCAGATTTCGTGGACAGCACCCTCTCCAAAGGCGAGAACATCGTCCGCTTCAATAAGAAGCTCATCGACGCCACCAAGGCCGTCGCGGGCTGCTACAAGGTGCAGATCGCTTACTACGAGTCTCTTGGCCTCGAGGGTCTGAAGGCATATGCCGACACCCTGAAGGCTGTCCGCGAGGCCGGTGTGCCGGTCATCGCCGACATCAAGCGCGGCGACATCGCCAAGACCGCTGAGATGTACGCCATGGGCCACTTCACCGGCGACTTTGAGGCCGACTTTGTCACGCTGGCTCCCTACATGGGTCTGGACTCCATCAGCCCCTATCTGCCCTACGCAGAGAAGCAGGGCAAGGGTATGTTCGTCCTCTGCCGCACCTCCAACGGCGGCGCAAAGGATTTCGAGTATGAGAAGCTGGCCGATGGCCGCCACGTCTACGACCTCGTGGGCGATAAGCTGAACGCCCTCGGCAAGGACTACATGGGTGAGCACGGCTACTCTTCCATCGGTCTGGTCATCGGCGGCACTCATATCGAGGAGGCTACCGAGATCCGTGCAAAGTATCAGGACAGCTTCTTCCTCATCCCCGGCTACGGCGCACAGGGCGGCAAGGCCGAGGACATCGCCCAGTATCTGTCGAAGGGCAACGGCGGTGTGGTCAACTCCAGCCGCGGCATCCTGCTGGCCTACAAGAAGCAGCCGGGTGTAGCCTTCGACGAGGCCGCTTACAACGAGTGTGTGAACATGAAGGAGGCCATTGCCCATGCGTGCAGCCTGCTGTGAGGCCACTGTCCTGCGCCATGAGGTCATCGCGGACGACATCCGCCTGCTGACCGCCCTCTGGCCGGACCGCGAGCATGTCCCCCACGCGGGGCAGTTCTTCACCCTGCGTGCCTGGGGCGCAGATGAAGCTCCCTTCCTGTCCCGGCCCATCAGCGTCCACAAGTGGGATGCCGAGACCCAGACCGTCGAGTTCCTGTACGCCGTCGTGGGCGAGGGGACCCGCAAGCTGACGACTCTGAAAAAGGGTGACAGCTTCCAGCTCACCGGCCCCATGGGCAACGGCTTCGATGTGGCCGACATCCTGAGCAAGTATCAGAAGATCGCCGTCGTGGGCGGCGGCATCGGCACCGCCCCCATGTACCAGCTCACCCGGGAGCTGGCGGCTGGCGGCGTCAAGCCGGACGTCTTCTTCGGTTTCCGCGATAAGCCCTACTGCATGGAAGAGTACCGCCCCATCGCGGGCATCGTCAAGGTGTCCACCGACACCGGCGCGGTGGGTTTCCACGGTTTCGTCACCCAGCTGTATGACCCGGCGGATTACGATGTGGTGCTGGTGTGCGGCCCCACGGTCATGATGCGGAATGCCGCCCGCCTCTGCGCGGAGAAGGGAACTCCCTGCTTCGTCAGTCTGGAAAAGAAGATGGCCTGCGGCATCGGTGCCTGCCTCGGCTGCACCTGCGAGACCAGGAGCGGCGAGGGCAAGAGCGTGTGCAAGAATGGCCCTGTGTTTGATGCAGCGGAGGTGTTCTGATGGCAGACTTGAAGACGAACCTGCTGGGCTTTACCATGAACAGCCCCATCATCGGGGCCTCCGGCACGGTGGGCTACGGCGTGGAATACGAAGAGCTGGCTGATTTCAGCAAGATCGGCGGCATCTCGGGCAAGGGCCTGACCCTGCACGGCCAGTACGGCAACAAGGGCGAGCGCCTGTGGGAGACGCCCTCGGGCCTCATCAACAGCATCGGCCTGCAGAACCCCGGTGTACAGCACTTCATTGATGTGGAGCTGGGCGAGATGCTGGAACTCAAGCAGAAGTACGGCACGGTGGCCATTGCCAACCTCGGCGGCCACAGCGAGGAAGAGTACGTCGAGGGCGCAGCCATGCTGAGCGAGAGCGGCGTGGACATCGTGGAGCTGAACATCTCCTGCCCCAACGTCAAGGTGGGCGGCATGGCCTACGGTGTCAAAGCGGAAGCTGCCGGTGAGGTGGTGCGGATGGTCCGCGACGCCTGCAAAAAGCCCCTGATGGTCAAGCTCAGCCCGCAGGCCGAGAACATCCCCGAGATGTGCAAGGCCGTGGAAGCCGCCGGTGCGGACGCCATCAGTCTGACCAACACCTTTCAGGCCTGCGCTATCGATTTGGAGAAGCGCCGCCCGGTGTTCGACAACATCTTTGCCGGCCTGTCCGGCCCGGCGGTGCGCCCCATCGCCCTGCGGATGGTCTGGCAGGCCGTCGGCGCGGTGAACATTCCGGTCGTGGGCCTCGGCGGCATCGCCACCGGTAGGGATGCACTGGAATTCATCATGGCTGGTGCCACGGCGGTGCAGGTGGGTGCAGCAAACTTCGCCAACCCCCGCGCCATGGAGACCATCGCCGAAGAAATGGCGGCCTGGATGGACGCCCACGGCGTCAAGACGCTGGACGAGATCCGCGGCTGCGCACGCTGAGCGAATAAAACAGAGATTAAACGTATATGACTTGCAAATATTCATTAATTCTTAAAATTTATGAATAAATTTGCGTTTTGACAAAATGCGTGGTACAATACCGCATGAACGAAAACAACAGAGCATAGAGAGGGAAAAATATCATGAGTGAAGCACTTGAAATTCTGAAGAGCTGTGACGCATTTCTGGAAGGCCACTTCCTGCTGTCTTCTGGCCGCCATTCCAGCGCATACTGCCAGATGGCATATCTGCAGCAGTACCCCGACCGCTGCGCCGAGGTCATGAAGGCTGTGGCCGATAAGATCAAGGAGATGGACGTGGACGTCATCGTCGGACCTGCCATGGGCGGCATCGTCTACGCCTACGAGCTGGCCCGCCAGACCGGCAAGCGCGCTATCTTCACCGAGCGCGTGGACAACGTGATGACCCTGAAGCGCTTCGCCATCCATCCGGGTGAGAAGTGCCTCATCGCTGAGGACGTCGTGACCACCGGCATCTCCTCTCTGGAGACCAAGCGTGTCATCGAAGAGGCCGGCGGCGTCTGCCTGGGCATCACCTGCGTGGTGGACCGCACCAAGCCCGAGGCTCCGTCTCCCATCCCCATCGTGGCCAGCGCTCTCAAGCTGGACCTGCCCAACTACGCCCCCGAGGAGTGCCCCATCTGCAAGGAGGGCAAGCTGCCTCTGGTGCATCTGGGCAGCCGCAAGATGAAGCAGGAAGCCAAGCAGACCCTGTAAACGCGCAGGCGTGTTGAAGCGAGGAGTATCTAATGAACGCATATCTTCTTTTGGCAAATGGTATGGTCTTTGCCGGCCAGTCGGTGGGCGCTGAGGGCGTCACCGTGGGCGAGGTCGTCTTTGCCACCGGCATGGTGGGCTTTCAGGAGACGCTGACCGACCCCAGCTACTACGGCCAGATCATCACCCAGACCTACCCCCTCATCGGCAACTACGGCATGAATAAGGACGACATGGAGTCGGATAAGATCTGGGCCAAGGGTTATATCGTCCGCGAGGCCTGCCAGACCCCGTCCAACTGGCGCTGTGAGGAGACGCTGGACAGCTTTCTGAAGAGAAACAATACCATCGGCATCGAGGGCATCGACACCCGCCACCTCACCCGCATCATCCGGGAGAGCGGCGTCATGAACGGTGCAATCCTGACCACCTTTGACCCCGCTGATCCGGCCAACAAAGCCGAGACGGATAAGCTGCTGGAAGAGATCCGCGCTTACGCCGTCACCGACGCCGTGAAGAGCGTGACCTGTGCAGAGCCCGAGGTCTACAACGAGAAGGGTGAGACCCACATCGTGCTGATGCACTACGGCTGCAAGCGGAATATCGTCCGCTGCCTCGTCAAGCGCGGCTGCAAGGTGACGGTCATGCCCGCCTTTGCCACCGCTGAGGAAGTTGCTGCCCTGGACCCGGATGGCATCATGCTCTCCAACGGCCCCGGCGACCCCGCCGAGCCGGTGGAGGTCATCGAGAACCTCAAGCACATCTTTGAGCTGAATATCCCCACCTTCGGCATCTGCCTCGGCCACCAGCTCTCCGCTCTGGCCGCTGGTGCCAAGACCATGAAGCTCAAGTACGGCCACCGCGGCGCCAATCAGCCCGTTACCGACTTCGAGTCGGGCCGCACCTTCATCACCAGCCAGAACCACGGCTATGCAGTCGTGGGCGATGAGCTGCCCGCCGAGATGGGTGAGGTGGCCCAGGTGAACGCCAACGACGGCACCTGCGAGGGCATCAAGTATAAGAAGTGGAACTGCTTCACCGTCCAGTTCCACCCCGAAGCCAACGGCGGCCCCAAGGACACCGAGTTCCTGTTCGACCGCTTCCTGAACAACGTCAAAGCAGCAAAGAAGGAGGCACGCTGAAATGCCTAAGGACCCCAGAATCAAAAAAGTGCTGGTCATCGGCTCCGGCCCCATCATCATCGGTCAGGCTGCTGAATTCGACTACTCCGGCACCCAGGCGTGCCGCGCCCTGAAAGCAGAGGGCATCGAGACCGTTCTGCTCAACTCCAACCCCGCTACCATCATGACCGACCCCGACGTGGCCGACCATGTTTATATCGAGCCCATGACCCTCGAGGTCGTGGAGCGCATCCTCGACATCGAGAAGCCCGACTCCGTTCTGCCCAACCTCGGTGGCCAGATGGGCCTGAACCTCTCCATGGAGCTGGCCCGCTCCGGCTACCTCGACCGCACTGGCATCCGTCTGCTGGCCTGCAAGCCCGAGACCATTGACCGCGCCGAGGACCGCGAGCTGTTCAAGGAGACGATGGAGAAGCTGCATCAGCCCATCATCCCCTCCGAAGTCGTGGAGACGCTGGAAGACGCTCTGGCCTGCGCCGACCGCATCGGCTACCCGGTCATTGTCCGCCCCGCCTTCACCATGGGCGGCACTGGCGGCGGCATCTGCGAGAACAAGGCAAAGCTCATTGAGATCGGCACCAACGGCCTCCGTCTTTCCCCCATCCATCAGATCCTGGTGGAAAAGTGCATTGCGGGCTGGAAAGAAATCGAGTACGAGGTCATGCGCGACCACAAGGGCAACGTCATCACCGTCTGCAACATGGAGAACCTTGACCCTGTCGGCATCCACACCGGTGACTCCGTGGTCGTGGCACCCTCCCAGACCCTGACCGACCACGAGTACCAGATGCTGCGCACCGCTGCGCTGGACATCATCACCGAGCTGGGCATTGAGGGCGGCTGCAACTGCCAGTTTGCCCTGAAGCCCGACAGCTTTGACTACGCGGTCATCGAGGTCAACCCCCGTGTGTCCCGTTCTTCCGCTCTGGCTTCCAAGGCCACCGGCTACCCCATCGCCAAGGTGGCGACCAAAATCGCCATCGGCTACACGCTGGATGAGATCACCAACGACGTCACCGGCAAGACCTGCGCCTGCTTCGAGCCTGCGCTGGACTACATCGTGGTCAAGTACCCGAAGTGGCCCTTTGATAAGTTCGTCTACGCCGACAAGTCTCTGGGCACCCAGATGATGGCCACCGGCGAGGTGATGAGCATTGGCAACAGCTTCGAGGCTGCCATGATGAAGGCCGTCTCTTCCATCGAGCTGGGCATGGACACCCTGACCCACAAGCCCTTCGAGGAGCTGAGCGACGACGAGATCGTGGACCACATGCATGTGCAGGATGCCGAGCGCGTCTTCTGCGTCTATGAGGCCCTCAAGCGCGGCATCGACCACGAGACCATTTACCGCATCACCAAGATCGACTGGTGGTTCCTCGACAAGATGCAGCATCTGGCAGACCTCGAAAAGGGTCTGGCCAAGTGCGAGGGCGTCCTGAGCGTGGCCCAGTATAAGGAAGCCAAGAAGTACGGCTTCCAGGATAAGACCATCAAGCGTCTGGCCAAGGTGGACAAGCTCCCCGTGGAGAACTACCGCGCCGGCTTTAAGATGGTCGATACCTGTGCCGCTGAGTTTTCGGCCAACACCCCTTACTTCTACTCCACCTACGACGGCGACAACGAAGCCGCCGAGTTCATCGCGGAGAAGGAGGCCAAGGCCGCCGAGAAGGGCGAGCCTAAGAAAAAGAAAGTCCTCGTCTTCGGTTCCGGCCCCATCCGCATCGGTCAGGGCATCGAGTTCGACTACTGCTCTGTCCACTGCGTCTGGACCCTCAAGAAGCACGGCTGTGAGGCTATCCTCGTCAACAACAACCCCGAGACGGTCTCCACCGACTTCGACACCGGCGACCGCCTGTATTTCGACCCGCTGAACCCCGAGAGCGTGGACAACATCATCGCGACCGAGAAGCCCGACGCCTGCGTTGTTCAGTTTGGCGGTCAGACTGCCATCAAGCTGGCAAAGCATATGGACGAGATCGGTCTGCCCATCCTCGGCACCCCGGCGGATGCCATCGACGAGGCCGAAGACCGTGAGCGCTTCGACGAGCTGCTGGAGCGCTGCAACATCCCCCGCGCACCCGGCCGCACTGTCTTCAATCTGGAAGAGGCTCTGGCCGCAGCCGACGAGATCGGCCTGCCTGTTCTGATGCGTCCTTCCTACGTCCTCGGCGGTCAGAACATGATCGTGGCCTACACGAAGGCCGACGTCATCGAGTACATGGGCGTCATCACCGAGCACGTCGATATGGACCACCCCGTCCTGCTGGATAAGTACATCATGGGTACTGAGTGCGAGGTGGACGCCATCTGCGACGGCGAGAACTACCTCATCCCCGGCATCATGGAGCAGGTGGAGCGCACCGGCGTCCACTCCGGCGACTCCATCTGCGTCTACCCGGCCCAGCACCTGACTCAGGCCGAGATCGACACGATGGTGGACTACACTGGTCGCTTTGCCCGTGAGCTCCACGTCACCGGTCTGGTCAACGTCCAGTATGCGGTCTCCAACGGCAAAGTGTACGTCATCGAGGTCAACCCCCGTTCTTCCCGTACCGTGCCGTATATCTCCAAGGTCACCGGCGTCCCGATGGTCGATTTGGCCGTCCGCTGCTGCCTCGGCGAGAAGCTCACCGATATGGGCTACGGCACCGGTCTGCACCCCAACGCCCCCTATGTGGCCGTCAAGGTGCCTGTGTTCAGCTTCGAGAAGCTCCACGGCGTCGATACCCAGTTCGGCCCTGAGATGAAGTCTACCGGCGAGGTGCTGGGCATTGCTCCCAACTTCCACGACGCTCTGCTCAAGGGTCTTATCGGCGCGGGCTACACCTTCAAGACCCCCGGCCCGGCTTCCTGCTGCATCTTCACCGTGAAGGACAGCGACAAGCCTGAGTTCGTGGACATCGCCTGGAAGCTCAAGAACATGGGCTATAAGCTCTACGGCACCTCCGGCACCTGTGCATGGCTCAACAAGCACATGGTCCCCTGCAACGAGGTGCGGAATATGTCCGGTGAAGCGCCGAATATCGTGGACCTGCTGCAGAGCGGTCTGGTGGACTATGTCTTCTCCACCAGCGCCAAGGGCCGCGACCCCAAACGCGATTCCGTCCGCCTGCGCCGCAAGGCCGTGGAGCTCAGCATCCCCTGCATCACCGCCGTGGATACCGCCAACGCTCTGGTCAACTGCCTGCGCAGCGACCACAGCATGAAGGACATCCCGCTGGTGGATATTGCAACGCTGTATCATAAAAAATAATCCCGCCCTATTACTTCGTGCGCAAAAATATACCGTTTGTGCGCAGCCCCTCGTAATGAGGGGCTGCATTTGTTATACTCATCAACGCAAAATTTGCCAAAAGACGTTACTTTTGGACGTTCCAGGAGGATATAGATACATGACTCGTTCCCAGATGATCGAAACCGTGGCACGCAAGACCGGCTTTACCGAAGCTCAGGTCGAGACCACGATGGATGCACTGTTTGACCAGATCGCCGATTGCCTGCGTGCCGACGAAAAGGTCACCATCGCTGGCTTTGGCCGCTTTGAGATGCGTCCCCGCAAGCCGAAGGCTTACACCAATCCCAAGACCAAGGTCTCCAGCCGTCTGGAGTCTACCTCTATCCCCGGCTTCAAGGCCAGTGGTCGTTTCAAGCAGAAGCTTGAGTCTGGCCGTGCTGCCAAGAGCGTCGAAGAGACTGCCTGATAGGACCTGAACCAAAAGCGCCGCATCCTTGACCCGGGATGCGGCGCTTTTTTGCTGACAGAATGCGATTTTCATGGTATACTGGGCATATCACAACGAAAAGCGGCCCTCAGAGGGCATTGCGCGGAAGAGAAAAGAAAAAGAACGGAGTAGAGGAATCCATGCTTTACAGCGAATTACAGTGCAGCGAGGCCATCCATAAGGCCGTAGAGCGGATGGGCTTTGCGGAAATGACCGAGGTGCAGGAAAAGACCATCCCCGTCATGCTGGCCGGGCGTGACGTCATCGCCAAGGCCCCTACCGGCACTGGCAAGACCTGCGCTTTCGGCATCCCGGTGGCCGAGCACATCGACCCGGCTCTCAAGGCTCCGCAGGCCGTTATTCTGGCCCCCACCCGTGAGCTGGCCCAGCAGATCGCTGAAGAACTCACAGGGCTGACCTATTTTATGCCGGAAGTGCAGGTAGTCTGCGTTTACGGCGGTGCGAATATGGAAAAGCAGGCCAAACGCCTCGCCGAGGGCTGTCAGATCGTGGTGGCGACCCCAGGCCGCCTCATGGACCACTACAAGCACTACAATATCGACCTCGACCATGTGACACAGGTAGTCCTCGACGAGGCTGACGAGATGCTGAATATGGGCTTCTATAAGGACGTGAAGCATATCATCGGCCTGATGAAGGCCCGCAAGTCCCTCTCGATGTTCTCGGCCACCATCAGCCGCGAGGTGATGGACATCGGCTGGATGTATCAGAAGGACGCCGAGGAGATCACTGTCCAGCCCAAAGAGGAGAGCCAGCCCAAGATCACCCAGTATATGCTGGAGACCTCCGGACGCAACAAACTGTCCGATCTGGCCCAGATCATCATTGGGGAGGGCTACAAGCGGGTCATGGTCTTCTGCGATACTAAATTCAATACGGCGGCTCTGGCGAACCAGCTGGCCCGTCTGGGCTTCTCTGTGGACTGCCTCCACGGCGACCTCTCCCAGAACGAGCGCAACCGCATCATGCAGAATTTCCGTGACGGCAAGCTGAATGTGCTGGTAGCCACCGATGTGGCGGCCCGCGGCATCGACGTCTCAGATGTGGATGCTGTCATCAATTACGATGTCCCCGGCGACAATGAGCATTACACTCACCGCATCGGCCGCACAGGCCGCGCAAAGAAGGAGGGCGTGAGCTATCTGTTCTATGTGCCGGAGGAAAAGAAGCGGGTACAGGAGCTGCTGCGCCTGACCCGCAACACCGACGACTGCAAGAGCGTAAAATTTGACTTTAACCATGAGCATCTGAAAATCGAGGAAACCGCCCCGGCAGATAAGTTCCAGATCAAGGCATATTTTTAAGCCGGTAGAGCCGTAGGGGCCGGGCATGCCCGGCCCGGAGGTTTACGCGGGATGCCCTTTATGGGCCGATTTGCAGGCAGGGGTCTTGACC
>OGUK01002096.1_pt1 | contig 11465 bp, 10 predicted proteins | sample 1553151 | NCBI WGS metagenome assembly OGUK01 (sample SAMEA2580208, study PRJEB22360) | human gut metagenome | biome: human gut; feature: human-associated habitat; material: faeces | place: Denmark | collected 2008/2010
GCGGCCCTTGATGCCGATGATCGTGTCGCCGATGTGCATGTCGCGGCCGATGCCGAATTTCGAACCGATGGCCTCGACGGCGCGGATGGCCTCGACCTTGTCGGCGTAGGGTTTGCCGTTCACGGCGACGATCTCGCCCTCGTGGAAGGTGATCTTCAGGCGCTCCTCGGCGTGGGCCGTAACCTGGCTCGGGTAGGCCTCCTCGGGCAGCGTCTGCTCCGAGCGGAGCGTCTCCTTGCCGCCGATCGAAGTGCCCCAGAGCCCCTTGTTGATCGAGTATTCCATCTTCTTGAAGTCGGCCTCGAAGCCGTGCTCGCGGAGGTAGTTGATCTCGTATTCGCGCGTCAGGGTCATGTCGCGCGTCGGGGTGATGATCTCGATCTCGGGTGCCAGTACCTGGAACGTCAGGTCGAAGCGCACCTGGTCGTTGCCGGCGCCCGTCGAGCCGTGGGCCACGCAGTCGGCGCCGATCGACTTGGCGTATTCGATGATGGCGATGGCCTGGAAAATACGCTCCGAGCTGACCGAAATGGGGTAGGTGCCGTTGCGCAGGATGTCGCCGTAGATCATGTATTTGATGCTCTTTTCGTAGTATTCCTGCTCGATGTCGAGCGTGGCGTGCTTCACGGCGCCCAGCGCCAGGGCGCGTTTTTCGATGTTCGCAAGCTCCTCCTTCGAGAAGCCGCCCGTGTTGGCGATGGCCGTATAGACATCGTACCCTTTATCCTCGGAGAGGTATTTCACGCAGAACGAGGTGTCGAGACCTCCGCTGAATGCCAGAACTACTTTTTGCTTTCCCATTTTCTTATATCGTTTTGTTTATTTCAGGTGGAACAATTTTTTGAACTTGTTTTTGAAGAACATGATGTAGGGCGCCATGCGCGACTGTACCTGCGGGGGTTCCTTGGCAGGGTCGTAGAGCATACCCGTGCAGAGGCACATGCGCCGGTTGTTGCGTTGCAGGATGTCGTAGTTGCAGCAGCCCTGGCAACCCCGCCAGAACTCCTCGTCCTCGGTGAGCTCGGAAAAGGTCACCGGCGTGTAGCCCATGCGCGAATTGAGTTTCATCACGGGCAGCGACGTCGTAATACTGAATAACTTGGCGTACGGGAATCGTCGTCGGGCCAGCTCGAATGTTCGTCGCTTGATCTGCTCCGCGAGTCCCATATGGCGGTACTCCGGGTCGACGATAAGCCCCGAGGTCGCGACGAAATCGCCGTGTCCCCAACACTCGATGTAGCTGAAACCGATAAGTTTCTCACCGTCCAGCGCCACGACGGCCTTGCCACCGGTCATTTTTGCGGCGATGTATTCGGGCGAACGCTTGGCGATGCCCGTGCCACGCTGCAACGCCGACTCGTAGATCAGATCGCAGATACGCTGGGCGTAGTGCGCGTGTGACGAGTCGGCAAATACGACGCTGATAGAGTTGTTATTCATTTACTTTTATGTGGGTAAAATTGTGGTGTGAATCAGTTGTTGATACGGAAGGCACGCTGCACGCCCTTGATCCGCATGATGGAGTGAATGAGCGTGTCCACGACGCCCGCGCCGGGCACCTCGACGCTCACCGTGCCCCCGATGCACCCGTTGGCGAGCGATGAGAAGTTGATCGAGCGGATGTTGAGTTTCAGGTCGCGGCTGATGACCTCGGTGATGTGGTTGGCCATGCCCGTCGTGTCGGCCGCCACGATGCGGATCGAGACGCGGAAGGCGCCCTCGGCCGTCGAACGCCAGCGCGCTTCGATAACCCGGTAGGGGTAGTTCTCGCGCATGCGCTTGGCATTGGGGCAGTCGTTGCGGTGGATCGTGATGCCCGCGTTGATCGTCACGAACCCGAATACGTCGTCGCCCTTGATCGGGTTACAGCATTTGGCCAGTTTGTACTGGATCTTCGAGATGTCGTCGTCGATCACCAGCGCGTCCTGCGGCGCGGTGCTCTCCCTGACGTTGTGCACCTTGTTGCGCTCGGCTTCGGCCGCGGCGGCACGGCGCTGTTCGTCGGCTTCGCCCGAGATATGGCGGGCGAGGATCTCCTTGATCGTGCCCAGGTCGACTTTCTGCGTGGCGATCAGTGCGTAGACCTCCGTGCCGGTGCGGACTTTGAAGTATTTGACCAGGTAGGCCACCGCCTCGTCGATGGTTAGCGTGAATTTCCAGTTCTTGAGTTTGCGTTCGAGCTCTTCGCGCCCCATGCGCGTATGTTTGGCCTGCTCTTCGCGCAGGTAGGACTTGATCTTGTTGCGGGCCTTCGACGTGACCACGAAGTTGAGCCAGTCGGATTTGGGCGTCTGGTTCTTCTGGGTCAGGATTTCGACGATGTCGCCGTTGTGGAGCTGTTCGCGGATCGAGACCGCCCGGTTGTTGACCTTGCCCCCCACGCACGTGGAACCCAGCGAGGTGTGGATGTCGAACGCGAAGTCCAGGAGCGAAGCCCCTTCGGGCAGTTTCCGCAGGTCGCCGTTGGGCGTGAAGACGAAGATCTCGCCCGAGGCCGGCTTGGCGTCGAAGCGCTGCGCCAGCGAATGCGTGGTGTCCTCTAACAGTTCGCGCAGGCGTCCCAGCCACATTTCGCTGGTCTGGGCTCCCTGGTTGACCCCCTTGTAGCGCCAGTGCGCCGCGATGCCGCGTTCGGCCACGGCGTCCATGCGTTCGGTGCGGATCTGCACCTCGACCCACCGGCCGCCGGCCGACACGGTGGTGTGCAGCGATTCGTACCCGTTGGATTTCGGGATCGAGATCCAGTCGCGCATGCGGTTGGGGTTGGGCGTGTAGAAATCCGTGACGATGGAATAGGCCGTCCAGCACTGCTGTTTCTCCTGCTCCTTGTCGCAGTCGATGATGATGCGGATGGCGAAGATGTCGTAGACCCCTTCGAACGGGACGTTCTGCTTGTGCATCTTCGTCCAGATCGAGAAAATCGACTTGGTGCGGCTCTTGATGTGGTATTTGATGCCCAGCTTGCCGAGCCTCTCCTCGATGGGCACCAGGAACCGCGCGATGAAGGCCCTGCGCTCCTCGGCGCTCTCTTCGAGCTTGGTGACGATATGTTCGTAGTCCTTGGGTTCGAGGTATTTCAGTGCGATGTCCTCCAGTTCGCTCTTGAGGCTGTAAAGGCCCAGTTTATGAGCGATCTGGGCGTAGAGGTTCATCGACTCCCAGCTCTTCTTGCGCCATTTTTCACGCGGGAACATTTCGAGCGAGCGCATCACTTCGAGCCGGTCGGCCAGCTTGATGAGGATCACGCGCGGGTCTTCCGAATAGGAAACCAGCAGGTCGCGGAAATTGTCGGCCTGTTCCTTGGCGACCTTCAGTTTCAGTTCGGAGATGTTCGCAAGGCCCATCGTGAGGCCGACGACCTGTTCGCCGAAGCGGTCGCGGATGTCGGCGGTCAGGGCGAGGAACTCTTCGGCGGGGAGCCGCTTGTGGGCCAGGCGCACCACGTCGTGCAGGATGGCCGAGACCGTGGAGTTGCGGCCGAGGCCCACTTCCGAGATTACGACCATAGCCACGGCTACGGCATGGTCGAGCAGCGGCGTGCCGTCATAGCGGCACAGGCCTGTGAGCTTCCCGTCGGCGTAGACGAGCGCCTCGTCGACGAGGGCCCGGGTCTGCTCCGAGAAGTTCGCGCGCACGAGCGTGCGGAGATTTTCATACCGTGAAAAGTCCATTTTTGCCTAACCGCTTAACCTTGCTGGCAAAGATATGAAAAAATTTCATAAATTTGACACGTCAGACCAATACACAGCGTTATGGCAAATAAAAAGGATGTTTATATTCCGACCGTGGGCGAGGAGATCGCCAATACGGTTACGCACGGGGTGATGTCGCTCGCGGCCCTCGTGGCGCTCCCGTTTGCCGCCGTGTGGGCCTACGTGCATGACCCCAACCCGGTTACGGCATCGGTTTCGGTGAGCATTTTCGTGATCTCGATCTTCCTGATGTTCCTTGCCTCGACGCTCTACCATTCGATGAACCCGGCGTCGAAGCACAAGGCCGTTTTCCATATCCTCGACCATATCTTCATCTATGTGGCGATCGCCGGCAGTTACACCCCGATCGCCTTATCGGTCATCGGCGGCTGGCAGGGGATATTCATCACCATCCTGCAGTGGGCGATGGTGCTGTTCGGCATCTTTTACAAGTCGCTGTCGCGCAACTCGATCCCGGCCATCAGCCTGACGATTTACCTGGTGATGGGATGGACGATCGTCTTCTTCCTGCCGCTTTTCGTGCGGCAGGCCTCGACGGCGTTGCTGGTGCTGATCGCCGCGGGCGGCGTACTCTACACGCTCGGCGCCTGGTTCTATGCCCGGCAGGGGTTTCGCTACCACCACATGGTATGGCACCTGCTGATCAACCTTGCGGTCGTGGCGCATTTCATCGGGATCGTGTTTTTCCTCTACTGACGGGATCCGCATTGCCGTGCGTTTCGGCCTAAGCAGGGAACTCCGGAAAATATTCCGTACATCTCGTATACCCCGGGCTGCCGGGCGCGGCTGCGGACACCGTGTCCGGTTGCCGGGTCAGTGCTTGTAAACGACGTAGATATGGTCTTCGGGCAGGGCGTACAGTTCCCGTTCCGCATCGGTAAACGTCGCGGCGTAGTCGATATCCGCGGCTTCGAAACCCGCGGCGCGCAGCCGGTCGGGATAGTCCGCCCCGTAGATGCGGCGGTGGTCGTATTGCCCGAAGATGCGCGTGCGCTCGTCGGGGTCGGTGATCGTGTCATCCTCGAAGGTCTGTTCGTAATCCGCCTCCACGGGCGAGAGCAGGATGCCCCAGCCGCCGGGTTTGAGGATGCGGTACAGTTCGCCGAGCGCCTTGCGGTCGTCGGCGACGTGTTCGAGCAGGTGGTTGCAGAGGATGACGTCGACCGAATCATCGGCCAGCGGGATTTGCTGTACGTCGAAATGCAGGTCGGCCAGCGGGCTTTCGAGGTCGGCCGTGACGTATTGTCCCGGATGCCCCGCAAAATGGGGGTTCAGGTGGCGCATGATGCAGACCTCGGGCGCGATGTGGAGCGTGCGGGGATAGCATTTGAGCAGGTCAGTCTCGCGCGTGAGGTAGAGCCACAGCAGCCGGTGGCGTTCCAGCGACAGGCATTTGGGACAGAGCGCATTGGCGCGTGTATGTACGTAGCCGTAGGGCAGGAATTTCCGGTATTTCGCACCGCATACGGGGCACTCGGCGCCGCGTCCCCTGTAAAACAGGCCCGCCATCGGCACGGCCCAGCCCGCGATGCGTTGCAGGAGCGGCCGCGGCACGTGGTTGAGCATCCATTTGATAAGTTTTTTCATCGCAGGTGAGGTTTTATTCCCGCCAGTGTTCGGGGCGGTTCAGGGCGTCGGCGCATACGACCCGGCCTTTGGGACCTGAAAATCCGTCGTCGGTCAACGCCTGCGCCATCCAGTAGTCCGCATGTTTTTCCAGAATCGGATAAGGGGCCGGAAATCCCAGTTTTTCCGCTCCGGGAATGAATCCGTGGCGCGGGTAGTACTCCTTGTGTCCGAGTACGAAGACGAGTTTCGCGCCCCGCTCCCGCAGCAGCTGCAGCCCCTCGGCGATCAGCAGTCCGCCGACGCCCTGCTTCTGGCAGGAGGGAACGACGGCGAGCGGTGCGAGGATGTAGAACAACGGTCGCTGCACTTCCGCTCCGACGATGCGGCATCGGGTGAACAGGATGTGGCCGACGGCCTCCCCGTCGCGCAGTGCGAGCAGCGAGACGGTCGGTTCGGCAGTCGGATCGGACAGCAGCTCGGCGGTCAGCCCGGCCTCCTTGTCGTAGCCGAAGCCCTTTTTATGCACTTCGACGATCGCCGCGAGGTCGGCGGGGACGGTTTCACGGATGACGATTTCCCCGGACATCACGATTCCAGTATTTTGGAAACCTCCTCCTCGGCCTTGCGCAGCCGCGATTTGCAGCCGGCGATCAGCTCCGTGGCGCGTTTAACCTCGGCGGCGAGGCTGTCCACATCCATCTCTTCGCTGCGGAAGCGGGCGAGGATTTTCTCGATCTCGGCGATCGCCTCGGCGTAGGCCGGTTCTTTTTTCTTTGCCATATCTCTCGTGGTTTAACAACTGTTTCTCATCGTGCCCTTACCGTGCAGCCTTAGTTTCCTGCCCGAACAGGATTTCGCGGTAGCGGGCGATGTCCAGCCCGTCGTCGAACTTGCGGGCGAAAAGCGGGGAATTTCCCCCCCCCTCGACTTGAGCACGGACAGTTGGGACAAGTCGCTTGTGGACAATGTTCTCGGGTGTGCCCCGGGGTGCGACCAGTCGGCATGGACAAGCGAATAATTCGCGTTGTGCCCGGCAAACGGGGAGTCGCCGAGCAGCGTATGGAAAAATAGTTCATCGGCTGCATGGCTGTACCGAAATGCAGGGATAAAGTCCGGGTGTGCAGCGAGGTAATCGAAGATGAAATCGCGCATACGATCCGTAATCGCAATCCACTGGCTGCCTTTCTCCAGCGGCGGGAGCCGGTCGAAAAAAGGGTTGTCCGCACGCATGGTACATTTCATGGCGATCCGCAGCAAGCGGCGGGCGAAGGTCGATTTGTCGGGGCAGAACCTTCTCCGGCGTACTCGGTCGGCCTCTTCGGGGGTGATGGACGGATTGGCCGAAATGAACTGCCGTCCCCGGGCATAGGCTTCCCGGAGTACCGTATGTATCGTTTCGGCAGGGTATAACGGCAGGGTGTCGCCCGAAATCAGGACGACGTAACGGAAACCCCCGTCGCGTGTCGCCGAGAAAAGCCGGAGTGTACTTTCTACCATGCCGAATCCGCCCCAGTAGACTTTCGTACGCGGTTCGACGAAACAAACGCGCCCGGTCTTGCCGAGTGCGGCAAAGGCTCCGATGTCCGCCTTGCCGTCCACATGGATGAACAGCCCGTTGCCGGGTGCATCGAGCTGGTGCACGAGTTCCGCCAGCACGGGCGTGTACTTGTGGCACAGCACGCAGAACGCGATCCGGAAAGGGGTGTTCTCTTTCATGGCGCGGGTCATTTCGTTTCGGTGTATTGAACGGTGCCCTCGATGCGGCCGTCGGCGACCTCGATGTCGAGTGTGTCGCCTTTTCCGACTTGTGCGGCGGAGAAAACGGCTTTGCCGTCCGTGCGGACGATGGCGAAGCCCAGCCGCAGGATACGCTCCGGGGAGCGTCCGGCGACCAGTTCGGCCGCATTGCCGAGCCGGGACGCCTGGCGTGCGAGGAAATTCCCGGCACTGGCCGCGAGGGTTTCGCGCATCTGCTCCAGGGCCATCCCCCGTTGTCTGAGCAGCCCCTTGGCATGGAAGAGCAGGTGGCTGGACAGCTCCTGAAGCCGCAGTTCCTGTGCCCGCGAGGTGACCAGCACGTTGTCGCGCAGTTGCAGGGCGGCGTTGTCGAGCCATGCGTCGATCGTGTCCATCCGCTCCACGAGCCATCCGGCCACCGCCGTCGGGGTTTTTAGCGCCGTATGCGCCACCATGTCCGCCACGCTCGTGTCCTTGTCATGGCCGATACCCGTCAGCACCGGCAGCGGGAACTGCGCCACGTGGGTGCAGAGCCGGTAGGCATTGAAGCAGTTGAGGTCGCTGGCCGAACCGCCGCCGCGGATGATGACCACGGCGTCGAACTCCTCCATGCGGTCGGCCACGGCGCACAGCGCCGCAACGATCGACTCCTCGGCCGCCGCACCCTGCATGAACGCATCGAAGAGCGTGAGGCGGAACCGGTAGGGGCTTTTGCCGATCTCCTTGCAGAAATCCTGGTAGCCGGCGGCATTGGCGCTCGAAACGATGGCTATGCGCTGTACGACGGCGGGCATCCCGACCTCGCGGTTCATGTCCCACACGCCCTCCTTGCGCAGGCAGTCGATGGTCTGCTGCCGCTGCCGCTGCATGTCGCCCAGCGTGTAGGCAGGGTCGATGTCGGTGATCTGGAGCGAGAATCCGTAGAGTTCGTGGTAGTTGACGGCGACTTTGGCCAGGATCTTGATCCCTGCGGCGAGCCGCTGCCCGGTTTCGGCCTCGAAATAGCCCGCGATGCGGGAGTAGGCCGTGCGCCAGATCACGGCGCGCGACTGTGCCAGCGGCACGCCGTTATCGCCCCCTTTCTCGACGAGTTCCAGGTAGCAGTGCCCCGAATAGTTGACTTTGACCTCGGAGATCTCGGCGCTCACCCAGACGGGCAAGGCAAAACGCTCGTGGAGGGTCTCCTTCACGAGCCGTTGTAATTCCGACAGGGTGATATGGGCGTGCGGCAGCATGGGTCAGCGCCAAACCAGTTCTACGGGACGGGGCATCCGCTTGCCCTTGGGGAGCTGGATGTGCAACACCCCTTCGCTTGCGACGGCGACGCCGTTTTTCTGCGCCGGGTGCCAGTGCGGGGCTTCGGAGAGTGCCTTCAGCACGCGCCGCTTGAGGCGGTTGTCCGTCGATTCGAGCTCCTGCGCCAGGACGGCCTTGCCTTCGGGAGTTACGGTATAGCGCAGTATGATGCGGGCTGCCGGTTCGTCGTCGTCCCATTTGACCTGCCCGGCGATGTACTCGTCGAAGGTCGTGCCGGCCTCGAAGACTGCGGGTTTGTCGTAGCGGAGCGAGATGAGTATTACCCCGTTGGCGGCTTTCTCCCCGTAGCGGGCGATGGTTTCCTCGTCGGCCGGCAGGGATTCGATATTTTCGATGTCGTCGGGCGGGATCGATTCGATCTCTTCGGTTTCGACGCCGTTGACGATATACAGGGGACGCTGCGCCACGGCGGAGAGTGTCGCGGCGAAGAGTGCGGATAGGAGCAGGATGTATCTTTTCATGCGGTGCTTTTTCCCGGTAAACGCATTCCCGGCGGGGAATATTGCCCGCCGCAGTATGTCCGGAGCGTATGCGGGATGATGCGAAGATAACGGTTTTGGTGCGGAATGCCAAATTTTTTCCGGCGATATGTTGCCGCGGCCAGCCGGGCGATCGTGTCCGGCGGGAGGGGCGAATGACCTTCCCGGCGGGGTTCCCGGTGCTCTTCCCGTCGCAGCTCCCGATGCGGGTTCCGGTCGTGGGGCAGGTGCGATGCGGGTTACAGGATTTCCTCCCACATGAAGCGGACGACGTCGGCGCAGCCGTTGGCCTTGAAGCGAACGCCTTCCTTTTCGAGCAATTCCCGTTGCTGCGGCCAGCCGGGGGCGGTGCGCCCGGCGCTGTTGACCACGCGGTGGCAGGGGAGCCCTGCCGGGGCGGAGACCATGGCGCGGCCTACGCGGCGGGCGTGGCCGGGCATGCCGATCAGCCGGGCGATCTGCTTGTAGGAAACGATCTTCCCGGCGGGGATTTGCGCCACGACGGCGTATACCTCGTCGTCGAATGCCCGGCCTGTCAGTTTGTCGGTTTGCAATGGTTTTCGGTCGATAGCGGTTTGCGGTGGGTTCCCCGTCCAAGCCCGTTGGCCATGGAAGGCAGGGGTTGCCCCGATGCTGCCGGCCCGGACGGAGGCAGTACGCATGCGGGGATGGGGGCTCCCATGGGGGCAGTTTTACAACTCGCTTTCCTTCAGGCGCTCGGCGTTCTCCGCCACGATCAGGTGGTCGATCACGTCCTGAATGTCACCGTCCATGAAGGCCGAGAGGTTGTAGACCGTATAGTTGATGCGGTGGTCGGTGATACGTCCCTGCGGGTAGTTGTAGGTGCGGATCTTGGCCGAGCGGTCGCCCGTCGAGACCATCGTCTTGCGCTTCGAGGCGATCTCGTCGAGGTATTTCGAGTATTCGAGGTTGAACACGCGCGTACGCAACTCTTCGAAGGCCTTGTCGAAGTTCTTGAGCTGTGATTTCTGATCCTGGCACTGTACGACGATGCCCGTGGGGATGTGCGTCAGGCGGATGGCCGAATAGGTCGTGTTGACCGACTGTCCGCCCGGCCCCGAGGCACAGAAGATATCCTTGCGGATGTCGTTCATCGAGATCTCGACGTCGAATTCCTCGGCTTCGGGCAGTACGGCCACCGAGGCGGCCGACGTGTGGACGCGGCCCTGCGTCTCGGTCTGTGGCACGCGCTGTACGCGGTGTACGCCCGATTCGTATTTGAGCGTGCCGTAGACGTTCTGCCCCGTGACTTTGAGGACGACCTCCTTGTAGCCTCCCGCGGCACCGTCCGAGAACGATGTCATTTCGTAGCGCCAGCCCTTCGACTCGATGTATTTGGTATACATGCGCAGCAGGTCGCCGGCGAAGATGGCCGCCTCGTCGCCGCCCGTGCCGCCGCGGATCTCCATGATGGCGTTCTTCGAGTCCTGCGGGTCTTTGGGGATCAGCAGCAGTTTGATCTGCTCTTCCATCTGCTCGATGGCCGGCTCCAGTTCGGTGATCTCGCCGCGAGCCATTTCGCGCATCTCCTCGTCCTTGTCGTTGGAGAGGATGTCCTTGGCTTCGGCCAGGTTGGCCAGCGCCGTGCGGTAACGTTCCGAGGTTTCGATGATCGGCTCCAGCTCCTTGTACTCCTTGTTGAGCTGCACGAACTGTTTGACGTCGGCGATGACTTCGGGGTCGGTGAGTTTCTGCCCCGTCTCCTCGTATTTGAGTTTCAGGCCGTCGAGACGGCTCAAAATGCTGTTGTCTGCCATAAATCCTTGATTTTGCCGGCAAAGATACGCAATAATCGTCAAACGGCAATGCGCGGTCTGAAAAAACGGGGTTACGCTTCTCCGTGGGGAGATTATTGCCCCGCAGGCCAATCCGACTCCCGGCGGGAACGAACCTGTTGGCCGAATTCCCGGACGGCTGCCTGCACTACGGCTTCCGCGAGTTCCCTCCCTCCGCTTTTGCGGCTTGTAACCGGCCGTATCCCGACATCCACGCTGCCGGGTAGGCCGTGCTGCCGCAGAAGCACGGAAGCAGGATTCTATGCTTCGTTCAGCTTTTTCAGCCAGTCCAGCGTTGCCTGTTGCCAATGCTCCTTGTATTCGAAGTGGTCGCGGATGCTCCAGCCGTGCCCGCCGGTGGGGTAGATGTGCATCGAGGCTTTCACGCCGTGCTCCTTGAGGGCGTTGTAATAGAGGGTGCTGTTGACGGGCGGCACCGTACGGTCGTCGTCCGAAAGCAGCAGCAGCGTCGGCGGGGTCTGTGCCGTCACGCGGTTCTGGAGCGAATACCACGTGTCGCTCTCCGCATTGCGCCCGTCGCCCAGCAGGGCGTTGAACGACCCCTGGTGCCCTTTGCCCTTTTCGGCCGTGATGACCGGGTAGAAAAGGATCGAGAAGGCGGGCTTGGTCTCGGCCAGCGTCGAGGCCGAGGCCGCGAGGTGCCCGCCTGCCGAGCTGCCCACGATGCCGACCTTGCCGGCCGTGAACCCGGTGGCGCCCGCTTCGAGCCCCATCATGATGCGCAGCGCCTGTTCGACGTCCTCCAGCGGCACCTCGGGGTGGCCGTTGGGCATCCGGTATTTGAGTACGGCGGGCGGGGTGCCGGTGGCGGGCGAGCCACCTCCTCCTGCTCG
>OGUK01002116.1_pt1 | contig 11373 bp, 6 predicted proteins | sample 1553151 | NCBI WGS metagenome assembly OGUK01 (sample SAMEA2580208, study PRJEB22360) | human gut metagenome | biome: human gut; feature: human-associated habitat; material: faeces | place: Denmark | collected 2008/2010
GGGTTACTTGCTGATTGTAAATTCTTTGAGCGTGTTGCCTCCGGTGTCCGTCACTTTCGCTTTCAGCGTGCGTCCGTCGATATCGATCCGTGCGACGCTTTCGGTGCTGTTGACGATTACCGGGAAAGTCAGTCGGTCGTACTTGTCCGGCGACATGAATTCGTAAGCGTGGGTGTGCCCGGAAATCATCAGGTCGATCTTCGCTTGGTTGTACAGCGGTAGGAATTTGTCCGTGATGTCCTGTATCCCGTGGCGCTCGGGATTGTCGCTCTCCATGTGCGAAAGCGGCGGGAAATGGTTCATCACGATGCGCCATTTCGCGCTTTTGTACGCTTTCGAGCGTATCAGTTCGCCGAACCAGGCGGCCTGTTCGGTACGGTATCCGTCGAAGTCGGTCAGTCCGGCGTAGACCCAGAAATCGTCCGGCTTGTCCTCGCCGCAGTCGAGCAGAAGCACCGCTACCGAGCCGGCCATGTAGAGCTTGTAGTAGTTGCCCCCGACCTTGGGGAAGTACTCCGGCAGGTGGTCGGCGTAGATGCCGCGCGTCTCGTGGTTGCCGCGGTTGTAGAGGATCGGCGTTTCGGAGGCGAAGGCCCCGACCGAGGCGTCGATGAAGTCGCGGTAGAGCTGTTCGGGACTTTCGGTGCTGTTCGACATGTCGCCGTTGAAGGCCACGAAGTCGATCTGTGCGAAGTCGATCGGGCGGCAGAGCCCGGCCATGTAGTCGGCCCGCCCGTGGATGTCGTTCAGAACGACGAACGAGAGGTCGCATCCCGACGTGGGGAGGGTGCTGAACGCGAACGGCTGGCGCGAGTAGACGTTCGATGCCGCGATGTCGCCGTAGTAGACCTTGTCGTTGTATTTCCACTCGCGCACCTCCTGCGAGAAGATGCGGTAGCGGTATTTCGTGTCGGGCCGAAGCCCTTTCAGGCGGATGCTGTGCAGCGTCTTGCGGGCCTGTTTGCGCCCGGCCACGGTTTCGTAGCGGCGTTCGTGCTCCGCGGCGTAGAAACTGCGTCCGTCGTCCTCGGCCACCTCGACCCACGAAAGGGCGGGTTTGCTGGTGGCCCAGACCACCGTGACGCCGTCCGAGGTCAGGTCGCAGAGCCAGGGACCGTGCGTGATCTTGAAATCCTGCGCCGTGAGGGTCGTACACGCGGCCAGCGCCAGGATCGTCGATAGGATTTTTTTCATGTTCGTCTGTTTTTTGGAAGATTTTCGTTTCCGGAACCGCCCTTTCGGAGCGGCCTCGTAGCGGAGATGGTAAGAAATCCGGACCGACCATTTGTCTGGCGGCCGGTCCGGACCGTGTATGCGGGAGCCGCCCTTCGGCCCGGGATCACTCTTCCCCTCCGCCGTCTTCGCCGGAGATGTCCTCTTCGGTCTGGAAGCGGATGTCGGCGATCACGGGACGGTGATCCGAAGCATCGACGCCGCCGACCTGCTGGTCGCCGCGCGATACGACCTGGCAGTTCTGTACGCCGAAGTGCTCGATCGGGGCGTACATGATGTAGTCGATCTTGCGGGAGGGATCGTCCGACGGGAAGGTGTATTGGTCGATCGGCCCCGTGTTCGTCAGGAACGAGGTCATCGTGGCGATGACGTTCGAACTCGGGATGGCGTTCAGGTCGCCGCAGAGGATCAGGTCGCCCTCCAACTCCGTGTCGCGGATGCGGCGGATTTCGGTGGCCTGCACCAGCCGACTGGCGTCGCCAGAGAGGTGGTCGAGGTGCGTCGACGCGACGTAGAGATCCTTGCCGTCGATCTGAACGCGGATCACGCACAGCGAACGGTCTTCGCCGGGCTGTTCGGCGGCGCACGGCAGGCGGTAGCTGCGCTTTTCGAGGATCGGGTATTTCGACAGCACGGCGTCGCCGTACTCGCCGCCGTCGCGGTCGATGGCTTTCGAGAAGTGCCACTCCATGCCGAGCTTTTCGGCCAGATCGCAGGCCTGGTGCACGTCCTTGCCCGTGCGGTTGGTGAACACGTCGACTTCGTTCAGGGTCACGAAATCGGGGTTTTGGCGGCGGATCACCTCGGCGATCGCATCCAGGTCGGCCGCATTCGCGGGGCTCGTGGCGCGGGCGCCGTAGATGTTGTAGGTCATCACGCGCAGGCTCTGGCCCTTGGGCGGTATGACCGCCCGGTCGCCGTATTTGTCGTTGTAGTTCTCGTCCTTGTTGCAGGCCGCGACGACGAGCAGCAACGCCGCGGCTGTCAGTATTCTTTTCATAGTCGGTTTTTCGTTTTAGCGGTTCGTAGTGCGGATCAGAACGCCTTGATGTCGGCGATGCAGGTCTGGTACATGTCGGCCTGCGTGGCGGTGACCGTTATGCGGAAGTAACGTGCCGTCGCCTTGTGGTCGAGGTAGACTTCGTTCTCGATCCGGTTTTCGACGGTGAAGGTGCCGACGCGGGTCCAGGAGGCGTTGTCGTCGCTCACGTCCACGTTGAAGATGCGCGGGTTGCCGCTGGCCTTGGGCGTGTCGGACGTGAACGGATCCGCACGGCCGCGGATCGTGAATCCGTGCAGCTCCTCGCTTTTGCCCATGTCGATCGTGATCCAGTGGGGCGGGCCCGGTTTCGCGTTGCGCCACTGCGTTCCCCAATAGGTGCAGGGGGCGTCGTCGATCGCCGAGAAGGCTTTGCCGTTGTCGTCGTATCCGGTCTGTGCCTCGGGTTCCTCGGTCGAGAAGGCTTCCACGCTCCAGCCGCTCCGGTCGATGGGGCGGAACGGATTGGTCGTGTAGGTGCCGTTGATACGCAGGTAGGCCGTGCCGAGCGTCGGGCTGACCGGCAGGTCGGGCGTCACGCGCTCGATCGTTATCGGCAGCAGGAACGTGCCCACGCCGTCGAATGCGGCGCTGTTGAGCCGGATCGTCACGGGCGACGAGATGTATTTCCCGTTGGGGATCACCGCCCGGGTGTCGTCGATCGTGTAACAGGCTTCGGGCATGGCCGCATAGGAGGTCTGCTTCTCCTCGTTGTAGGCATCGACCAGCTCGGCAGCCGTGCGGAATTCGACCGTGATGTCGCTTCCCGGGTCGCGGATGCAGCTTAGATTGGCGTAGACGGAGAACACGGTGTCGCGTTCGAGCGGGAAGGTCAGCGTGCTCTTCGAGTCGTTCTCCACGGCGTTGACCGTGTAGACGAGCGTGTAGGCGTCGGGGTTGTCGACGTTCAGGTCGCCGTCGACCGGATTTTCGCAGGCGGCGACGAACGAGCAGCCTGCCAGAAGCGCCAGATATTTCGTGTGGTTCATGTTCGGATGTTTTTTAGGGTTTACCAGCCGGGGTTCTGCACGATCTGCGGGTCGCGGTTGATTTCGGACTGCGGAATGGGGAAGAGGTAGAATTCGGGCCGGAAGACGCGGGTCTCGAACACGGTCTTCTCGTAGAACGCCTCGTCGGTGAAGCTGTTGCCGGCGTCGACGTTCATGCCGTAGAACGGGCCGCCGTCGGTCTGTTCGGCGATCAGCCAGCGGCGCGTGTCGAAGTAGCGGAGCTGTTCGAAGCAGAGTTCGATGCGGCGTTCCAGCCGGATCTGCTCGCGCATGAGCTCCTGCGAGAGGCCCGACTGCACGGGCCCGAGGCCGCCGCGTTCGCGGATCAGGTTGAGGTACTTTTCGATGTCCGGATTTCCCGGATCGTACTCGTTGAGCGCTTCGACGTAGTTGAGCAGCATCTCGGCATAGCGCATCATCAGGAACGGCCGCTTGATATAATTGTTGTTCAGCGGATTGCTCGATGGCGATACGTTCTTGATGGCGATGTAGCCCGAGCGGGGGTAGTCCCATGTGCCCTTTTTGCCCGAACCGCCCGTGTAGTAGAGCTGGATGCGGGTCTTCTGGTCGCCGATCCAATAGGCGCCGTTGAAGCAGATGTTCACGTAGAATCGAGGTTCGCGGTTGACGAACATGTTGCGCGTGCCGGCCGGAGCGAAGACCCAGCCCGATTTGGCATCCTTGTACTCCTGGGTCGAGAATCCCTTTTCCTGCTCGGCGGTGATGGCCGAGCCGTCGTTCATGCGGAACGCGTCGACGAGCTGCTGCGTCGCGCCCATGCTCTCGTAGCCGCTGAACTGGCGGGGCGACGCCGAACGCTCCCAGCTCGAAAGGTTGTTGTAGATGCGAACCATCATCACCTCGCTATTCCAGTTTTCCAGGAAGACGTTGCGGCACGACATGTAGGGATCGAGCGTCCCGTCGGTGTGGTACTCCTTGTAGAGGTCGAAGATGTTCAGGTCGATGATCGCCTTGGCCGCGTCCGCCGCCCGCTTCCATTTTTCGGGATCTCTCTCGGTCGCGAAGAGGTGCTTGCCGTCGTTGTTCACGACGTTGGCGTAGGCCGGATTGCCGTTGAACTGCGGGCTGGCCGCCAGCAGCAGCACGCGGCTTTTGAGCCCCATGCACATGGCCAGCGTCGCGCGGCCGTAGTCCTTGTCGGCCTGCGAGGTGAAGTGCAGCGGCAGGCGTTCGTTGTCGATGATGTCGTCCAGTTCGCCGACGATATAGTCCACGCACTCGTCGTAGGAGCTGCGGGGCAGGTTCATCTTGACGTCGTCGCGGTCGAGGTCGCCGGGCAGCACCTCGTCGCCCAGCAGCACGCAGGGACCGTACTGGCGCAGGAGGTTGTAGTAGAACCAGGCGCGCAGGAAGCGGGCTTCGTTCTTGTACTGTTCGACCACGAGCGGACCGCGCGTCGGGTCGTTGAGCATCTCCTGGTTGTCGCCGATGTGCTGGATGAAGTAGGTGGCCGAACGGATGCCGCGGTAGAAGTGGCTCCAGAATTCGTAGTAGTCCGACGAGGCGCTCCAATTGCCGAGGTTTATCTGGTAGGAGTTGTAGTCCTCGCGGTCGTAGGTGACGTCCAGGTCGTCCGAGCAGGGATCCCACGGAATGGGGCTCGTGCGATGGGCTTCGTTCAGAATGTAGCTGTAAACGGTGGCGAGGTATTTCTCCGAATAGGAAGTGCGCTGGAAGACCTGTTCGATGGTGATTCGGTCGTCGGGCACCTGATCGAAGAAGTCGTCGTTGCAGGCGGTCAGGCAGGCGGCCGAAGCCAGCGCGAGCAGTGTTATTTTGAATTTCATGGCTGATCGGTGTTTAGAAATTGAAGTTTACGCCCAGACTGACGGAGGCGATGTTCGGATAGCGGGCGCCGCGTCCGTCGCCGAGTTCCACGTCCCAAATCTTGAACGAGCTGAACGTGAGAAGGTTTACGCCCTGTATGAAGATGCGGGCATTGTCCAGATGAATCCGTTTCATCCAGTGGTCGGGCAGCCGGTAGGAGAGTTCGATGTTCTTCAGGCGCAGGTAGTCGGTATCTTTGAGCCACCAGGTGCTTTCTTCGTAGTTCATGTTGATGTTTCCGATCGAGAGACGGGGATAGAAGGCATTCTGGCGGGGATTCTCCTCGGTCCAACGGTCGGTGATGTTGCTCAGCAGGTTGCCGCGGCTCGATCCCTGCGAGAAGGGCAGCACGCCTTCGCCGCTGAGCATGGCGTCCACATGGGCGGCACCTTGGAACATGGCCGTGAGCGAGAGGTTCTTCCAGCCCACCGAGAAGCCGAAGCCGTACATGATCTCGGGTACGCTACCCCAGCCGATGGGCACCTTGTCGTATTCGTCGATCTTGCCGTCGCCGTTTATGTCCTTGTACTTGATGTCGCCGGGACGGGTGTCGCCGGTCTGCACGGGCGATGCCGCGATCTCCCCGTAGCTCTCGAACAGCCCGAGCGCCACCAGACCGAAGCGTTGCCCGACCTTGTTGCCGATGGTGTTCTGCCACGGATAGACGACCGTGCTGTCATCTTCGAGTACCTTGTTGCGGTTGAACGAGTAGTTGCCCATCAGGCTCAGCGACCAATCCCCCCCCCACGAATTGGCATAGTTTACCGAGAGTTCGAAGCCCTTGTTCTCGACCTTTCCGATATTGCCGTAGGGGTTGTTGATCATTCCGACGTAGGAAGGAATGCTCGAACGGCGGAGGTAGATGCCCTCGCGGGACTCCTTGAAGTAGTCGAATTGGAGGTTGAGCTTGTTGTTCAACAGGCGCATGTCCACGCCGATGTCGGTCTTGTCGGCCACCTCCCACGTCACGTCTACGGCATATTCGTCGATGGCCGTCGTTCCGTAGTTCTGATCCATGTTCTTGCCGAAGGTGTAGCTCGTCGAGCTGCTGTCGGTTACGGTGGCCAGGTAGGCGAATCGGCGGCCGCTGATCTGGCTGTTTCCGACCTGACCCCACGTGCCTCGGACTTTCAGGTATTGGATGACGTTCGTGAGTGGCTCGAAGAATGACTCGTTGGAGATCACCCAGCCCAAACCCACCGAGGGGAAGAAACCGTAGCGGTTCTTGGGGGTGAAGTTCTCCGAGCCGTTGTATCCGAAGTTGAATTCGGCGAAGTAGCGGTCGTCGAATCCGTAGGTGAAGCGTCCGGCCAGGCCGCGGAAGCGGTAAGGCAGGGCCTCCTCGACGTTGGTCGCCTTCGTGTTGATCTCGTCGCTCTGGTTGAAGAGCAGCATACCCGACACGTCGTGTCGCCCGAAGGTGTTCTTGTAATTGAGTGCCGCTTCGAGGTAGATCGTGCGGTCGCCCTTGGCGCTGAGGCTGTAAGCGAGGTTCTCGGTGCCTTGCCGGGTCTGTTCGTAGATCAGGTTGCCATTGGCGTCGCGCCCCGTGGCGTGGTAGGTGTTGGGCGATTTGGTGAAACGGTTGCTCGTGTAATTGTAGGTGTCGAACGAGAACATGCCGGTGATCGACAGACCCTTGTAGAGTTGTTGCGTGATGCGCAGGTTCGAATAGACCTGGCTGCGCCATTGGTTGGCGTAGCCCGTGGCGCCGAGTTCGGCCACGGGGTTGAGTTCTCCGCCCGAGAAGGCCCCGAGCTTGCCGTCGGGATAGAGCGGGGCGATGTAGGTGGGCTGGGTGAAGTAGGCCGATTCGAAGATCGTGGACTGCGCCGAAGCGGGGTAGTTGGCGTTGGCCAGGTAGCCCTGAATGCCGAGCTTGATCTCGGTGGTGCGGAACGGATTGAGCGTCAGGTTTGTCGTGACGTTGTAACGCCGGTAGTAGGTGTTCGAGTTGTAATCGGAGAGTTTCGTGTCCTTGTACATGCCGTCCTCGTCGTAATAGGCCAGTCCGATGTAGTATACGGCCTTGTCCGATCCGCCCGACACGTTGACGTTCGCCGAGCGGTTGTGGCTGTAATCGCGCAGGATCTCGTCCATCCAGTCCACGTTGGGATAGAGGTAGGGATCGGCATGCGTGCGGGTCTTCTCGATCACCTCGCGGCTGTATAGCGCTCCGCCGCCGCGGGTCATCGAGGCTTCGTTCGACATCTCCATGTAGGTGGCGCCGTCGACGAAGTCGGTGATTTTCGTCGGAGTCGTGATGCCCTCGGTGTAGCGCACGGTGAACTTCGGTCGTCCTTTCGATCCGCTCTTGGTGTTGATGATGATGACGCCGTTCGCGCCGCGCACGCCGTATACGGCCGTCGCCGAGGCGTCTTTGAGGATCGAGAAGCTCTCGATGTCCTCCGGATCGACGTTGGCGAACGAGCGGGGCACGCCGTCCACGAGCGTCAGCGGTGCGCTCATGCTGGCCGTCAGGGTCGAGATGCCGCGGATGTAGATGTCCGCGTCGTCGAAGCCCGGTTCGCTGGTTCGCTGCACGGAGACCAGACCGGCGACGCGGCCGGCGAGCCCCTGCGTGAGGTTGGCCACGGGTACTTTGAGTTCCTTGACCTGTATGCTCTGTTGCGAGCCGATGACGCTGATCTTCTTCTGCACGCCGTATCCGACCACCTCCACGGCGTCGAGTATGGCGTCGTTCTGCTCGAGCACGATGTCGAGCAGGCCGCGTCCGGCGACGGCCACATCCTGCGTCTTGTAGCCCACGTAGCTGAACTCCAACACGTCGTCGGTCTGTACGTCGATCAGGTAGTTTCCGTTGATGTCGGTGGCCGTACCGACGCTGGGCCGCTCCTTCACGAAGACCGTCACGCCGATCAGGGGTTCGCCGTTTGTGTCCTTGACCGAACCCATGACGCGCAGCGGGGTCTGCTTTTCGGCTTTACCCGCCGCTGCGGCCTTGCCGATGACGATCTGCCGTCCGGAGAGTTTCCATGTGTTTTCCGTTCCTGCGAAGAGCACTTCGAGCACATTCCCGACGGGTTGGTCCGAGACGCTGATCGATACCCGGCGCGAAGCGTCGAGGATGCTGTCGTAATAGACGAAAATATAGTTGCTTTGGTCTTCGATGCGGGCGAATACCTCTTTGAGGGGGACGTTCTGCAAGTCGAGCGAGATACGTGCATTCGGGGAGGAGGTCTGTGCGGCGACGGAGCCGGACAACCCGATTGCGGCCAGCAAAAACAGGACTTTTATCCGTAGCAGACGGGATAATTGCTTATTATCGGGTACAGAGGCCCCGATATTGCCATTTTTGTTGTACATTTGCAATGAATTGAAGTTTAGAATAGGATAGTTTTTAGATTTCATTTCGTGCCGGGCTGTGTTGGAGGACGCTGCCCGGCTTTTTTCAGTTCGGCTCGTGATTTTCCATAAGCATTCGGTTTGGGTTGTCGTCGTATGTTTGCGTCGAGGAGAGCCGGAATCCCTCCTCGGATACTCGGAACCGGATCGGTGCCGTGAGCGAGAGAATCCGCAGCACCTCGCAGGGATCGTCGTTGAGTTCGAGTTTTCCCGAAATGGTCATGGCACCGACTTCGGAGGAGTAGTCGAACGTCCGGTTGTAGTATCGGGCAAGCCGTGCGAGTACGTCGGAGAGCAGCGTGTTGTCGAAGCGGTAGTATCCGTGAATCCAGCTGATGTAGTCTTCGGCGCGTACCTCGCGGATGCGGAACGTGCCGGCCGTATCGAGCGAAGCGCGCTGGTCGGGTTCGATCCGGATGCCGTGCTCGGGGGCGTCGGCCGGCGCGACGTTCACCGATCCCGAGCGGAGCACTACCTCCTGGGTTCGGTCGCGTCCGTAGGAGGAGACGTAGAACCGGGTTCCCAGCACGCGGACGTCCATCTTTCCGGTGTGTACGGTGAAAGGACGTGCGGCGTCGTGGGTCACCTCGATGTAGATTTCGCCTTCGGCGTAGATCTCGCGGCGGTCATCGTCGAATGCCGAGGGGTAGATCAGCCGCGATCCGGCATTCACCCACACGCGGGTGCCGTCGGCCAGCGTTAAGGTCGTCTGCTTGCCGTAGGGTACGAGCAGTTGGTTGAATGCGGCCACCTCCTTTTTCGTGATCGGCTTTCGGGCATCTTCGTTGATGTGGATCTCGGCGGCATCGTAGCGGATCGAGGATTTCTTCTCCTCGAGCCGCACCGTTTTCTGCTCCGAGAGAATGAGCTGCACCTCCTTTTCGGTGTATACGGGGGCCTCTGCCGTCTGGACGAACTCCCGAATGTCGGGGATTTGCTGTCCTGTCTTGCCGCGGAGGAAAAATCCGGTGACCAGCAGCACGGTGCAGGCGGCTGCACAGGCGATTCCGACGAGACGCCGCTGGACGGTCGGCGCCGCGGGACACTCCTCCGGTTCCGCGATCCGTTCCATGAGACGGCGGTAGGCCGCTTCGGCGTCGAAGAGGGAGTCGGGCAAGTGTCTCTCGCCCCATGCGTCGTAGGCGTCGAGGTAGCTGCGGCGGTGTTCCTCCGAAGAGCGGAGCCAGTCGAGGAGTTCGGCCTGCTCGGCATCGGAGAGACGTTCGCCGTCGAGGTGGCGTGCGATCAGTCGGTCGATATGTCGGTTTTGTGCGTTCATCTATCTTATTCACGGATCGGAGGGCCGAATCCCTACCTTCCCGACCGGAAAAAGATTCCGATCCGTCCGAAACGGGAAGCCGCACCTGCCGCAACTTCCCGCCGTATCGGGAAGACGTCGCTCGTGTGGAAAGCATACGGGGACGTACCGATTCTCTATTTCTTCCGTCGTCCGTAAGTTCGGGGAGGAGGACGAGGATTACCGGCTCGAAATAGCAAGTAAGCAGGGTATTCCGACCATGGGCAGGGCTGGACGTATCGCCGAGATATTCGAGTATCTGGTGAAACTCTCTGCCCCCCCCCTCTTTTTACGTTCTTTATCGACGAGTTTCTGGAATTTTTCTGCGTGAACAAATCGGGTTACGGCGGCATCAGCATTGCGTCGGATTATGAACTTATTCCCATACAGAAAATGAGAAACGAATCACCCCGTGCAAATGCGGCAGGAGCGAAAGCGTGAGAGGAATGCACGATTACTCTTCTTTTTCCGGACAGCCTCGATTGTCCGAAAGGGCTATGAAGAGGCCGTCTGACAAGTTTTAGACGGTATTTTTGCTTATTTGTATTCCATCGTTGATAATAGAATATTTTCCCCGATATTTTGTGTGACCCGATACGATTCGTATATCTGAATGGTGATAAGGAGTAAGCGCAGGCCATGGCAGAGATGATTATAGATATGGCTGTCGTCGATCCCTTCATGTTTGCAGGATAAGAAATACGAAGGGAGGCTAAAAACGGCCTCCCTTCGTATTCTATATCGTTCATTCTCTGGTAAGAACAGGTTTCAGCATGAAGTTGAACACGTAGTCCCGATACGGCATTCTGTATTGCGGGAGCGGCAGGCGCCCCCAACTGTTCACGCATCCCAGTCCGGACTGGGCGCTTTCGATATGGACGTGCGTCCGTCCGTCGGGTACGAGGTCGCCGGGATGGCGGACGTATTCGGACGATCCGTTGTCGAGCTGCGGAATGGCGTAGGGGATTGCCGAAGCTGAGAAGTGACGGTCGGAGCATATCTCGATTCCGAATCCCGAAGCGTCGGTCAGCCGCCACCAACGCATACCTCCGCGTGTCCCCGACTCCTGCGGACTGACGTATTTGGGATGGAACTGATCGGCGACGCGCTGTGCGTAGCGGCCTACGAATGCTGCACTCGACCGGTCGGCGTAGTTCTCCATCGGGCCGCGGCCGTAGTATTCCACGGCGTCGAACATGCCCGGGGTCTCGAAGGCCATGCCGAAGCGCATCAGGTCGGCGACATCCTTGCGCGCGGGGTCGGCGGTCATCGTTTCGCCGATGCGGATCGACCCGTCGGCGGCGATGGCGTAGGCGAGGCGGAGTTGGGCGCCGACGGCGGGGATCGTGTAGTCTGCGACGGCCTTCGCCCCGCCGTCTCCGGACGTGAGGGTGAAGTTGACGAGCTCCGGTTCGGCCTCGGCCCACATCCGGCTGTCGGGATATTTTCCGGTCTGGCGCACGCCGAGATCGTTGTCCGTGGCCGCACGGTAGAAGCTGGGACGCAAGGGGCCTGCCAGCAGCTCGACGTCGCGCAGGCGGTAGGAACGGATGAAGCCGCTCTTCGGGTCGGCCACCGCC
>OGUK01002121.1_pt1 | contig 11352 bp, 10 predicted proteins | sample 1553151 | NCBI WGS metagenome assembly OGUK01 (sample SAMEA2580208, study PRJEB22360) | human gut metagenome | biome: human gut; feature: human-associated habitat; material: faeces | place: Denmark | collected 2008/2010
ACACCAAGGGTCTGCTGAAGCTCTACTCTCAGCACGCCGTCAGCCCCATGAAGGGTGCATACATGGCTTTCGAGGACTAAAAAACGATATTTTCTCCATCTTCTTAATATACTGCTTTGCTGAAACAGCCCGGACAGTATTGTGACTGCCCGGGCTGTTTCTATAGCTGGGTTTCCAAAGGGGCGCAGCGCCCTTTGGCACACGACTTTGCTTGCAAAGTCTAGTGTGTTACACCTTGGTTCCGGCTGACGCGGAAAAGGGGCTGCGAGAGGCTCCGGCAAGCACCTGTTCTGCGGCAGAAGGATGCGCGGATGGGCATGGCAGCTAATGGTTTCTGCCCACCCAGCGCAGGCTTGCAGAGGAACCAATGGTGTACGTTCCCCCGTCCTGCCGCAGCAGCGTTTTTCCCCTATAAGCCGCAAGGTAAATAATCAGCGTCTGTGCTTGCCCCGGTTGCCTGCAAGTGTCCCCGGTTTTAGCATTGCCGTTTTATAAAGAATCTTCTTTATCAGCTTTCTTTCATCCTCTGTCAGCTTATCGTAGTTGATGCCGATTGCCTTCAATGCCGTTCGAATCTTCTTTTCATCCGCAGACCCTTCAAGTTTCTGTGCATCCTCCAGTTCCTTCATCAAGTTATCGACCATTGCACCATCCGAAGTGGTCTTGTCCTTGCGGTGTTCCGTCTTGACGTTCTTCAGGATAGCCACCAACTCGTCATACAAGACCCGGCCAAAGTACTCATCTTCATCGATTTGCCCCAGCTTCAAGGTGCTCATGTACAAATCGTTTTCATCTGCTGCATACTTCTTTTTCAGCATTTGCCGGGTCGCTTCCAGACCAGCATTGAGGTTTTGAATGTTTGCGCTGACATATCCATCCACATAGATTTCCAGATCGGTCATGAACCGCCGGAAATTCTCATGCACGATCAGCTCACACAGCAGCCGATGATTGAATTTTCCATTCCTTAATACGTCCACTGCGCCATCGCTCAGATGCAAGTCCGAAAGGACTGCATCTGGGCGTTTTTTGTTTTCCGTCACACCCAGCAGGTAGTCGGTGGTCACGCCATAGAACTCAGCCAGCGTTGTCACTGCATAAATGCTGAGATCGGTCACGTCATCGCTCTCGTATTTCGACAATGCCGATTTGGACAGACCCGTCTGCTCTGCCAGCGTTTCCAGCTTCAGATTCCGCTCCACACACAGGTCTTTGAGCCGTTCTCCCAGCGTCAGCTTGATGTTCATGGTCGCACCTCCGATGTTTTTTGCACAGTATACCACTTCCGGCGGTCCCTGTCCATAAGCGTGGAATTTTGCAGTTTCTGCACCTGTTTTCCGACATTATGGATATACGGCACAGCGGCCATCGTGGTGCTATCCTATAGACAGAAAGAAAACATATTAACTCCCCAGCAGCGAACATATTAAGGGCTTCCCGCGAAAGCCCTCTGAAATATCTTTCATACCAGGACCTTGAAAACCGAATGACCGTCCGAACTGCCCAGACCGCCAAGACCTCCCATCGGGGGAGCGAGCGCCCTGCATGGGGCCGACACAGAGTCCAAAAAGATTTCCTGTCGGGAGGCAGCAAGGGAGACCGGCTTCACCGAAGTTCCCATTTTGGGAACACCGGTGACTTTGAACGTGGCAGGGATCAAATTGATCCGTGCCAAAACCTTTGAGCAAAGGAGAAATTTTGAGTTTATATCAAAAGATCAAGTCCGCCATCACCGTTCGGCAGGTGGGAGAGATGTACGGCATGGAGCCCGACCGCCATGGCATGGTGTGCTGTCCGTTCCACTCCGACAACCACCCCAGTATGATGCTGAACGACACCTATTATTACTGTTTCGCTTGCGGGGCCAATGGAGATGCCATCGACCTCACCGCCAAGCTGTTTGACCTGAACCCCCGGCAAGCCGCCGAGAAGCTGATACACGACTTCGGGCTTGACCCGGACAAGCCACCCGCCAATGCCATCGCCCTGCTGCCGCCCAAGCGTGGCCTGACAGACGAGCAGTGGGCAGACATCGCCTACTGCCTGCGGGTGCTGATCGATTATCTTGACCTGCTGCACGACTGGCAGGAACGCTACAAGCCCGCCACCCCGGAGGAGCCGCATGACCCACGGTTTGAAGAAGCCCTCCACACGACCGAGACCATCGAGCACCTGACGGACTGCGTTGCTTTTGGGACGTCCCAGCAGAAGGCCGCTGCCGCCGCACAGCTGCTGTCCGGGTCGTACCTGCTGATGCTGGAAGAGCGCACCGACCGCCTTGCTCTGGCGAAGTGCGCCTGACGATTCATTCACCTAAAGTGGTGCTTATCATTATGATAATCACCACTTTACTTTTTGAAAGGAGAACCACCACATGAAGAAAAACATTTCCCGCAATCCCTTATGGCCGGACTGGTACAACGGCAAAAAAATCGATGAAGTCCAGTTTGGCCGTGCCTTTCTGGAACAGTGGCCGCTGAAATGCGTCAACGGAACGCTGTACACGCTGGACGGCCCGGTGGAGGACGAAAGCGAGATCAAGCAGCGCATCTTGGAGAACATCGAGGAATATGTCACCTCCGGCCTGTCCAAAAAGGTCACCAACATTCTGGAGACCATCAAGCTGCTGGCCTTTTCCGACCCATTTCCCATCGAACAGGATTGCATCCACCTCCATAACGGCGTGTACCATCTGCCGGACGGCTCTTTTCAGGAGAGCCGCCTGTTCTGCCAGAACCGCCTGCCTGTGAAGTACGACCCAAAAGCACCCAGCCCTGACCGCTGGCTGACTTTTCTGCACGAGCTGCTGGACGATGCCGACATCCCCACCTTGCAGGAATATCTGGGCTACTGCCTCATTCCCAGCACCAAAGGACAGAAGATGATGCTCATTGTCGGCAAGGGCGGCGAGGGCAAGTCCCGCATCGGGCTGGTGCTCAAACGGCTCATGGGAGATGCCGCCAGCAACGGCAGCGTCCAGAAAGTGGAGAACAACCGCTTTGCCCGTGCCGATCTGGAACGCCGCCTGCTGATGATTGACGATGATATGGACATGAACGCCCTGCCCAAGACCAACTATATCAAGACCATCGTGACCGCCGAAGCCAAGCTGGACTTGGAGCGCAAAGGTGTCCAGAGTTACCAGCGGGACATTTATGCCCGGTTCCTCTGTTTCGGCAACGGTGCGCTGACCTCACTGTACGACCATTCGGACGGCTTCTTTCGCCGCCAGCTCATCCTGACCACCAAGGATAAGCCCACCGACCGCACGGATGACCCTTTCCTTGTGGAGAAGATGTGCGCCGAGTTGGAGGGCATCCTGCTCTGGTGTCTGGAAGGGCTGCACCGGTTGGTGCAGAACGATTTCCGCTTCACGGTCAGCGAACGAGCCGCCGCCAACGTGGACACCATCAAGCGCAGCAGCAACAATGTCATCGACTTTATGGAGTCCGAGGGCTACTTCCGCTTCAAGGCGGACTACTCCATCAGCTCCAAGGAGTTCTACGACATTTATAAGCAGTGGTGTGAGGACAACGCCTGTCACAGCGTATCGGCCATCCGTTTCAGCGCAGAGCTGCGCCAGAATGACCGCCGCTATAACCTTGAAGCCACCAACAACATCTATCTGCCCGGTGGCCGCAGGGTGCGGGGTTTTGTAGGCATCGAGCCGCTTGTCCACCCCTGCCCGTAAAAAGTGCATTTTTTTACGGAAGAAGTTCGTACAACCTGTACGGTCTGTACTTGTACGCACCCGTACAGCGAATTGAAACAAATTAAAACGTGTTATCGTTTATATTTCGCATTTCTGTACGCCGTACAGACCGTACGGGTTATTTGAAGTCCGTACAGATTTTTTGTACACCTCAAGAAGGAGCGTGATCTATGAAAGCCCAATACGGCATTTTAAGATTCAAAAAGTACAAGGGGCCAGCCATCAGCCCCATCGAAGCCCACAACGAGCGCACCAAGGAGCAGTACGCCAGCAACCCGGACATCGACACGAGCCGGAGCCGCTACAACCTCCATCTGGTGCAGCCGCAGGGCAGGTACCGGGAAGAAGCTGACCGCATGATCACGGCGGCTCATTGCCGTGTCCGCAAGGACAGCGTGCGGGTGGTAGAGGCTCTCGTCACCGCCAGCCCGGAGTTTTTCAAGGATAAGACCAACCGGGAGATCAGGGCGTACTTTGCGTACGCCCTGAAATTTTTGGAGGGCAGACAGTGCCCGGATACCTTTCTCTCTGCTGTTGTCCACATGGACGAGAAAACGCCCCACCTGCACCTCTGCTTTGTGCCCCTGACCGCCGATGGACGGCTGAGCGCGAAAGAGATCATTGGCAACCGCAAGAATCTTGTGAGGTGGCAGGACGAGTTCTGGCAGCACATGGTCAAGCAGTACCCGGAGCTGGAACGGGGTGAAAGCGCCAGCCAGACCGGGCGAGAGCACATCCCGCCCCGCATCTTCAAGGAGATGACCCAACTGACCAAGCAGAAGGAGCAGTTGGATGCCCTGCTGATGGGCATCACCCCCTTCAACGGCAAGAGCCGTGCGGCGGAGATCAGCAAGGTGCTGGACAGCTATATCCCGGCAGTGTCCAAAATGCGCACCGAACTGAACCGCTATCAGGTCGCCTTTACGGAGACCGCCGCCGAAAACGAAAAACTGAAAGAGAAGAACAAGACGCTCTCCGCCTCGCTGGATAACGCGAAGGAAGGGAGCGTCTTGAAGCGTCTGGAGGATGCCAAGCTGCGGCAGGACTATGAAGCCGCAGTTCAAACCTTGAACCGAATCCCAAAAGAAGTGCTTGACTTCTATTGTCAGGCAGGCAATCGAGAGGAGGATGATCGGCAGAATGTCAATGCTCGATGAATGGAGTGCATTGGCAACATTTCTGGCAGATATGATTGAAAAATACGCAGATGTTTTGGAGGTGGATAAAATGGAAACTGCATCGAGAATTTCTGACGTGAAAGTTCCGGCACAGAAGAATGAAAATCCGCAGATTTCGGTTGAGAATGTTGATGCGGCATGATATAATAATGACATGAGATTCATGTCCAAACTCCACACGGAGACACTTTTCCTGTGTGGAGATACATATTCCGAACAAGACGGTACGAACGGGAGGTGCTGAAAATGGCAGCAGAAAAGACCAAGGTCTACACATACACCCGTGTTTCAACTGCGATGCAGATCGATGGCTATTCGCTGGATGCACAGAAGGCTCGTATGAAAGCCTATGCAGACTTCAACGACTACCAGATCGTCGGCGAATATGAGGATGCCGGCAAATCGGGCAAATCCATTGAAGGCCGTGCTTCCTTCTGCAAAATGATGGATGACATCAAATCTGGCAAGGATGGTGTTGCCTATGTGCTGGTGTTCAAGCTCTCCCGGTTTGGCCGCAATGCTGCGGATGTGTTGTCCACCTTGCAGGTGATGCAGGATTTTGGTGTGAACCTGATCTGCGTGGAGGATGGCATTGATTCTTCTAAAGACGCAGGCAAGCTGATGATCTCGGTGTTGTCTGCTGTCGCAGAGATCGAGCGTGAGAACATCCGTGTCCAAACCATGGAAGGCCGCATCCAGAAAGCACGGGAAGGCCGCTGGAACGGCGGCTTTGCACCCTATGGCTACCGTTTGATTGATGGCAAGCTGGAAGTTAACGAGGAGGAAGCACCTGCCATTCGGACGATCTTCGATCAGTATGTAAACACCGACATGGGTGCGACAGGGGTTGCCAAGTATCTGGAAAACCATGGGATTTCCAAGATCCAGCGACAGAACGGAAAGAACCCCCTGTTTTCTTCCAGCACGATCCAGAAAATTTTGAAGAACCCTGTCTACTGCGGGAAAATCGCCTTTGGACGGCGCAGAACGGAAAAGGTCAAGGGCACAAGAAACGAGTATAAGCTGGTGGAACAGGACAGCTACCTGTTGGTGGATGGTCTGCATGAAGGTCTGGTGTCGGAAGAAGTGTGGCAGGCCGCACAGGTCAAGATGAAAGCCAATGCACAGAAGTATGAGTTGGTAGCTCGTCCCAAAACAGACCGGGTGCATCTGCTGTCCAATATCCTGAAATGCCCGGTCTGCGGTGCGGGAATGTATGGCAATAAGTCCATCAAGAAGCGACCGGACGGGACAAAGTACAAGGATTTCTATTATTACGGCTGCAAGCACCGCAATATGCAGCGGGGCTACAAGTGTGATTACCGCAAGCAGATTCAGGAGGAAGTGCTGGATGCAGCAGTTGCTGAAGTGGTGTCCAAGCTGGTCAGCAATCCCCGCTTTGCCGCTATGATGCAGGAAAAGATCAACATGAAGGTGGATACCACTGCCATTGAGCAGGAAATCGCCGCCTATGAGAAGCAGCTGCGGCAGCACTACTCCACAAAATCCCGGCTTATGGAGGAGATCGACAGCCTTGACCCGGACGACCGGCACTTTATCGCCCGAAAATCCGACCTTGACGACCGCCTTTATAAGATGTACGATAAAATCGAAGAGGTGGAAAATGGACTGATGGATGCCCGGGCAAAGAAGCAGGCCATTGAAGCCGACAAAATCACAGGTGACAACATCTATAAGATCCTGATTTGCTTCGACAAGCTCTATGCCACCATGACCGAGGCAGAACGCCGCAGACTGGTGGAGATTTTGATCGATGAGGTGCAAATTTACCCGGAACGCCAGCCCAACGGACAGTGGCTGAAGTCCGTCCGGTTCAAGCTGCCTATCATCGACCATGACCTTGAATTGAGTTTGGACAATAAGGATCGTGTCGAAGTGGTCTGCGCCCTTTCCAGAACGTCCTCCGGGAAGCGCTGAAGCATCTCCAAATGATCCGGATATAAGAAACTGTTTTTCATAAACGGGTGATCGCTATGAGTGACTTTTCACACTTAAAAAGCAAACTGCTCGCGGAGCAGGTCGAAGACCAGATCTACCACTACATTCTGGATACCCCCATCGAACCAGGCTCAAAGCTGCCCAACGAGTTTGCTCTGGGCGAAAAGTTCCGCGTGGGGCGCAGTACCATCCGGGAAGCCGTCAAGCTGCTGTCCAGCAAGGGCATCGTGGAGGTCCGGCAGGGTTCCGGCACCTATGTAGTGACCACGGTAAAGGGGCTTTCCGACCCTTTGAACCTGCGCAGCGTGCAGGACAAGAACGCGCTGGCTTTCGATCTGGTGAACGTCCGGCTTCTGCTGGAACCGTGCATTGCAGAGATCGCAGCGCAGAACGCCACCCCGGAGGATATTGAGCGTCTGAAGCGGCTCTGTGAGCGAGTCGAAACGAAGATCCATAACGGCGACCGTTACATCGAGGACGACATCGCTTTCCACACCTGCATCGCAGAGAGCAGCAAAAATCTGGTGGTGGGGCAGTTGATCCCCATCATCGACACGGCGGTGATGATGTTCGTCAACGTCACCCACAAAAAGCTCATCGATGAGACCATCATGACCCACCGGATGATCACAGAGGCCATTGCCCGCCACGACCCCATCGGAGCAAGGTCCGCCATGGTGATGCACCTGAACTTCAACCGCACTTATATCAAAAAGGTCTACGATGGTGAGGACCCCGACGACGGCACCATCGGGATGGCCGCTTTTGTAAAATGAGGAACGCCCTGCACGGAAAGATCCATGCAGGGCGTTTTCACTGCAAAAGTCATCTGACGACTTTTTTGAAGTGAATCGAATGGAAGCGCGCCAAAAAGGCGGATTTTGGATGATGTATCCCAAAGAATTGGGCGAAATGCTAGATGTATCCCAGTTTTTTTTGCACAAATAGTAGGACTACCATGTGACAACTTGCAAAAAGCCAACAGCAGCTTTACAATAAAATCACAAAAAGCTCAACAGAAAAAAGGACGAAAGCAAGCAGTATTTGGAGGAAATGATCATGGAGTTACGTTCACAGGAAGTCCGCACATTAGCACCCGAGAATGATCCGCTGAAGATGGGTATGGGCTGGAAGGTCGATGACCTTGCAAAGCCCCAGATCATGGTGGAGAGCACCTTTGGTGACAGCCACCCCGGCAGCGCCCATCTGGATCAGTTCGTCAAGGAGGCTGTGCAGGCCGTCAACGACAACGGCGGCAAGGCTGCCCGTTATTTCGCCACCGATATGTGCGACGGTATCGCACAGGGCCACGACGGCATCAACTACTCGCTGCCCCACCGCGACGCTATCGTGAATCTGGTAGAGGCACAGGCCAACGCCAGCGTCTATGACGGCGGCGTGTTCATCGCCAGCTGCGACAAGTCCGTACCTGCCATGCTGATGAGCATCGGCCGTTTGAAGGACATGAGCGCCATCGTCGTCACCGGCGGCGTCATGGAGGCACACACCCTGCCGAAAGAGTATGTGGTCAGCGACCCCGCCTGCGCCATCAACGAGCTGCTGACGCTGGAGCAGATCGGCAAATTTGATGCGTGGGAAAAGACCGGCGTCATCCCCAACAGCCAGCTGGACTACTACAAGCACAACGCCTGCCCCAGCTGCGGTGCCTGCTCCTTTATGGGCACCGCCTCCACCATGCAAATCATGGCCGAAGCACTGGGCCTGATGCTGCCGGGCACCGCCCTGATGCCCGCCACCGCCCCGGAACTGAAGCAGGCCGCCTACGATGCCGGCAAGCAGTTGATGGAGCTAGTCAAAAAGGGCATCAAGGCAAAGGACATCGTGACCAGGAAGAGCTTTGAGAACGCCATCATGGTACATGCCGCCATTTCCGGCTCCACCAACGCCACCATGCACCTGCCCGCCATCGCCCACGAGTTCGGCATCGAGATCGACGCCGACACCTTTGACCGGATGCACCGCGGCGCACACTACCTGCTGAACATCCGTCCCTCCGGCGACTGGCCCGCCCAGTACTTCTACTATGCAGGCGGCGTCCCCCGCGTGATGGAGGAGATCAAGTCCATGCTGCATCTGGACGTGATGACCGTCACCGGCAAGACGCTGGGCGAGAATCTGGAAGAGCTGAAGAAGAACGGCTTCTACCAGCACTGCGACGCCATTCTGGCCGAAAAGACCGTAGGCTTTACCCGTCCGGTCAGCCGCGAGGACATCATCCATAGCTTTGATAACGCCAAGGGCACCGACGGCAGCATCGCCATCCTGAAGGGCAATCTTGCCCCGGAAGGCTGCGTCATCAAGCATACCGCCTGCCCCAAGAATATGTTTGAAGCCACCCTGCGCGCCAAGCCCTACGACAGTGAGGAGGCGTGCATCTCCGCTGTGCTGCACGGCGAGGTGAAGCCCGGCGATGCCATCTTCATCCGGTACGAAGGCCCCCGCGGCAGCGGTATGCCCGAGATGTTCTACACCGGCGAGGCCATCTGCGCCGACCCGAAGCTGGCTTCCAGCGTGGCTTTGATCACCGACGGCCGCTTCTCCGGCGCAAGCCGCGGCCCGGTCATCGGCCATGTCAGCCCGGAAGCTGCGGTGGGCGGCCCCATCGCACTGGTGGAGCCGGACGACCTCATCCAGATCGACGTACATAACCGCAAGCTGGCCATCGTGGGCGTGAAGGGTGAGCCCAAGACTCCCGAAGAGATGGACGCCATCCTGGCCGAGCGCCGCGCCAACTGGAAGCCCAAGGCTCCCAAGTACACCAAGGGTCTGCTGAAGCTCTACTCTCAGCACGCCGTCAGCCCCATGAAGGGCGCATACGTGGAGTAATTTACTCAACACAAACAACAAAAAGTAAACTGCCCGGGCGTTTTCCCGGACGGCTTGGATAAGTGTAATCAAAAATCGAAAAACGGAGGAAATTTCTATGACAGCAGTTGCGACTCCCGATGCGGCACGACTGGTTTTTGCTGCCGTGGCAGGCCTGATCCTATTGCTTATCCTTATCATCAAGTTCAAGGTCCACGCGATGATCTCCATCCTGATCGGTGCTGTCGGCATCGGCCTGATGGCCGGTATGCCCCTGTCCGACATCATCGGCTCGGTCAACGAGGGCATTGGCAACACCTTAAAGGGCATCGCCCTTCTGGTGGGCCTCGGCTCCATGTTCGGTGCCATTCTGGAGGAATCCGGCGGCGCGCAGACGCTGGCCGTGACCATGGTGCGGAAGTTCGGTGACGAAAAAGCCGCATGGGCACTGGGCATCACCGGCCTTGTGGTGGCCATGCCGGTCTTCTTCGATGCCGGCCTCATCATCCTCATCCCGCTGGCCTTCTCTCTGGCAAAGCGCACCAAGCGCTCCGTTCTGTACTACGTCATCCCCCTGCTGGCCGGTCTGGCTGTCGGCCATGCATTCATCCCTCCCACGCCGGGGCCTGTGCTGGTGGCCACCATGCTGGGCGTTGACCTCGGCTGGGTCATCCTCATCGGCATCTTCTGCGGCATCTTCGCTATGATCGCCGCCGGTCCCATCTGGGGTTCTATCTGCGGCAAAAAATACATGATCGAAGTCCCCGAGCATGTTGCTCAGCAGGAGGACATCGACGAGAGCAAGCTGCCCCGCTTCGGCACCATCGTGGGCATCATCCTGATCCCTCTGGTGCTCATCATCGCAAACTCTGTGGCTAAGGTCGTACCTGCTCTGGCTGGCATCCAGCCGGTCCTGGCCTTCCTCGGCGAGCCGTTCATGGCTCTTCTGCTGGCTACCATCGCTGCCATGTATCTGCTGGGTACCCGCCACGGCTATAACAATGCACAGCTGGAAAAGATCATGACCAAATCTCTGGAGCCTACCGGCATGATCCTGCTGGTCACTGCCTGCGGCGGCGTGCTGCGCTACATGCTGCAGAACTCCGGTCTGGGCGATGTCATCGGCAACGCTGTGGCAAACGCCAGCCTGCCGCTGGTTCTGGTGGCCTTCATCGTGGCCGCTCTGGTCCGCATCTCCGTGGGTTCTTCCACGGTGGCAATGACCATGGCTGCGGGCATCATCTCTGCCATGCCCGGCATCAGCGAGCTCAGCCCCCTCTACCTCGCCTGTGTCACCGCTGCCATCGCAGGCGGCTCCACCGTCTGTTCTCACTTCAACGACTCCGGTTTCTGGCTGGTCAAGAGCCTTGTCGGTATGGATGAAAAGACTACCCTCAAGACCTGGACCATCATGGAAACGCTGGTCGGCGGCGTAGGTTTCCTCGTCGCACTGATCATCTCCTTCTTTGCCTGACCGTTATCCGGATACTGCACACCAGATAACTGTTTGGATGTTCTCCTAATCATTTACCTCCTTAAAAATGCAGCCGCCCCGGTTTATGCTTTGCCTGGGGCGGCTGCATTTTTTGCAGAGAGACACAAGGCCCCGGAGGCTTCACACGTCCTCCGGGGCCTTGTATTCATATTCTTTCAGCCCACACAGGGCCAGCAGGCGGT
>OGUK01002130.1_pt1 | contig 11333 bp, 8 predicted proteins | sample 1553151 | NCBI WGS metagenome assembly OGUK01 (sample SAMEA2580208, study PRJEB22360) | human gut metagenome | biome: human gut; feature: human-associated habitat; material: faeces | place: Denmark | collected 2008/2010
TGTTATGTTGGAATTTCGTTGATGCCTACGAGCAGGGGTAGAGGAAGGATTAGCAAGGATCAGGCTACCCCCGGTGGAAGGGTGTAAACTTGTAACAAAGTTCTAAAGCAAAAAAATTTACTTTTAAGACTTATATCTTATATTTGGAGTCCAATAAAAACGCTTTTTATTCATTACAATAGTAAAGTACATAATTACGCCCTAATGTTAGCATACACCTACATCAGCAAAGGAAATTTCAGACTTCAAGAGAAGCCGATTCCCCAGATAGAAGATTCACGGGATGCCATTGTCCGTGTCACGCTTGGAAGTATCTGTACCAGTGATTTACACATCAAACACGGGAGTGTCCCTCGTGCCGTCCCGGGCATTACCGTGGGCCACGAAATGGTGGGAATCGTGGAACAAACAGGAACCGATGTCACGACCGTTAAACCCGGAGACCGGGTCATTGTTAACGTGGAAACCTTTTGTGGAGAGTGCTTTTTCTGCAAAAAAGGATTCGTGAACAACTGTATCGATCCCAATGGCGGATGGGCCTTGGGTTGCCGCATTGACGGCGGACAGGCTGAATATGTCCGTGTCCCCTATGCCGACAGTGGACTGAATCGTATTCCCGATACGGTGAGCGATGAACAGGCTCTTTTCGTGGGCGATATACTTGCCACCGGATTCTGGGCTGCACGTATTTCGGAGATCACGGAAGACGACACGGTACTCGTCATCGGGGCCGGGCCAACCGGGATATGTACCTTGCTTTGCGTGATGCTAAAGAAACCAAAACGAATCATTGTCTGCGAACAATCACCGGAAAGGATCCAGTTTGTCCGGGAACACTACCCCAATGTACTGGTGACCACACCGGGAAAATGCAAAGAGTTCGTCCTTGAGCACAGCGATCATGGTGGGGCCGACGTGGTACTAGAAGTTGCCGGAAACGATGACACCTTCCGCATGGCATGGGAATGCGCTCGCCCCAATGCCGTGGTAACCGTGGTCGCCCTCTACGACAAACCGCAACTTTTACCGTTACCCGATATGTATGGCAAAAACCTTACCTTCAAGACCGGAGGAGTAGACGGGTGCGATTGTGCCGAAATCCTTCGTTTGATAGAAGAAGGTAAAATTGATACCACCCCACTCATCACCCATCGCTTTCCCCTAAATGAAATCGAAGAGGCTTATCACATTTTCGAAAACAAACTCGATGGGGTCATAAAGGTAGCAATAACAGGAAAATAGCCTACTACATTTCTTCGCATACACCAAGCAGCCGTAATTCCGAGAAATAAGGCTGCTTGAGCCATATATCTTTATCCCCGATAGCAACAAAGCGGTGTTTAGCCCGGGTTAAGGCTACATTCAACAAATTCGGTTTCGATGAAGCCCAAGAAGCTGCTCCCTTGGATTGGTCATCAAGCCCCAAACACAAAATCACCCCGGAAGCCTGTTTCCCCTGAAAAGTATGTACTGTACCAACATGACTTTTCAACCAATCATGCAAAATATTACTATTCTCCTTGTCCGGTTCAAGAATCTCTTGCAAAGATTTTTGCAATTTTACTTTCAACTTGTGAGGTATCTCCGCAAAAGGAGAAATCACAAATACATCAGGTAATTTGTCCGACCCTAATATTTCATCCAGCAACAATTTTAATACAAGCTCTCCTTGCTCCGGCACATAATGCCGTCCATCCACCCGTCCCGTAACATGTAAAAAACGAGTCTGTAACCGTATTTCAGGTTCTTTTGTTACCGTGGAATTATACATCATGCCTTGATAAGCAATTTTATTCGCAATAGAAAACATCGGGTCAAGACAACGACGATGCACACGAAGCGGAACTCCAATCCAAGTGTCATTAGAAACCCACCCGTATTGATTAACCCTATCTGCCATAGACTGAACAGACAAAGAAGGATGCACTTGACTCCGATCTAAATTAAAATAATCATTCATATGATTTATAATGACTTCCGGTATGGTCACAACCGGTTCGATTTGAAAAGGATCACCTACCACCACAACTCTTCGTGCCCGCCAAATAGCACCAAGCGCAGCCTGTGGTACGGCCTGCCCGGCTTCATCAATAAATAACCAAGGAATACTCCCCTGCCCGAAATCTGCAAACATCCGGCTAACAGAAGCGAATGTGGTGGAAACAACCGGAATAACTAACCAAAAAGTCTTCCACATGGCTTCTATTTCTTCCGGGGAAACCAACGTACCACCTTTCAAATACTGGAAAAAACCGTCAAGAGTTGTTTTGATCCTACTGGATTTCGCATTAGCCCTCAGAATAAACATTTCGTTCACATGCATGGCCGCCACGAATAATTCGGACTGTAATTCCTTTAATCGATCCGAGTACCACGGACAAGCTTCTTGCGTGGCATGAGACTCTATATTTTCCCAAAAATCCCTGTCAGCATACGCTGCATTCAACTCCTCTCTGGCAATACCAATCTTTTCATCGAGCTGTAAAAGTTCCATCCTGCAATTCTCATACTCAACATCGACTTTTTTCAAAAGTGCAATCTGATCTTCGCGAGACAATATTTCCTTTTCACACTTTTGTTTTCCACCGGTCACTTCATCCAAAGCCTTCAACATCTCATTCAATATCTCTCGATATTGTTTCCTCACACCCTTTCTTAACGATTTCCAAAATCCGGGACGATTTTGTTTTACAATCTCCCACCTAAACGTGAGTTCCCGCATCCGCTCTTCCAGAAACAACTTCTCTTTTTCTAGCTTTTCTTTCTGATTCTCGAGATCATTTCGTCGCGTTTGGGCTTCCTGAAGTTTTATCTCTAAAGACAGGTATTTTTCCCGTTTTTCCTCACACGCCTCGTTATCCTTTACGTATCTATTCAGACGCTCCTTTTCAACCTGAACAGCTTGCAATTTTTCACGAAAAACACGCCTAGCCTCTTGCCACTCCTCGTTTGATATCTTATTGTTTCCCAAGTAATCCGCCAACGTAACATTGGACTCTTCTTGCTCAAATCGGGACCAAATACGATTCACTAAAACCCGACGATTTTCTTTATTCCCGAGAGTTGCCGCTATTACGCCCCAGTACTCTTTATCCAAACACGTCTCTGAAACCGTCCGGAAATAATCCATACTATCCGCATACGGTTCTACTTCTTTCTTCAATGGCAACTCTTTAGAAATATTCTCCACGGCTCCATTATTAGAAGAAGCAATAACCATTCCAGCCCCACAAATCGCGTTGTCCGGCTCATAAATAAAAGGTGTATATTCATCGCTAATAGCAACTTGCCCTATTTTACGAAAAGCATCCGCCGGTTCCTCATATTGCACTAAAACCTTTGCCCGTTTTACCAGAATCGACGCAATGACATCACGCAGCAAGGTCGTTTTCCCAGTTCCCGGAGGACCATTTACAGAAAAAACGCCCTCCTCCTCTTTCTCGACCAACTTTTCATATATCATGTTAACAGCAAATTGCTGCATCAAACTAGCTTTATATTTCGACGGCCAACATCCTTCAGGGTAATTATTAGGCACCAAACAAGACTTTATTATTTCCGGGTTCTCTCTCAAATCCTCGTGCTTGAAGCTTTCATTCAAACACCCTCGAATATAATCTTGTACGGATTTTCCCACGTTTTTACTTTGAAATGCAGATATAACCCGTTCTATATCTGAAATAAAAAAACTATTCAACAAATCAGAATTCGAACTATCATCTTCTTTTACAGCAGATTTGTATACTTCATCCGCCTTCATACAAATATTCCCCACTAAATCCGTCTTCCATCCCAGCCTCTTTCTAATAATAGATTGAATCTCCTGCAAATTATCTAAAGTCTGTACTTCTGAAAGATAACTAATAAAATCATCTTCCAACTCATTCTGATTCTGTTCTAAATGTTCCAAAAGATTTGTATACATCATTTGAAAACTTTCGCTCCAAGAATCAGACTGAAGTTTTCCCTCTTCCAACTGATGCAATGCCCATGGAAAAGTAGATATGCCTAATGAATTTTGAATGTACCTTCCCTGCTCGTTCAATTTTAAAGACGCATAATACATCAAAGACTTATTAACCTCCACAACCAACGATTCATCACGAAAATACTCCCGAACAAATTCTAACGCCATAGAAAGAGGATGCACGTCAAAATATATCGTGTACACGATTGTCTTTTTCTCGTCCTTAGCAGTCAATGGCAAATTCCATGGCAGTTTTTCTTGAAGTTGTTTAATGCTTTTATCTTTAGGAAGTTCTGCCGGAGTATAATGTTCCAATTTATGCCAACAAGATAACAAGGTCTGCCAATCTGCCATATGATACATTACTTAAATTATTACAAATGATAAATGTAATAATAATTTTTACAACAACAACCATACAGCATATTACTTACACGTTTCACCCTTACTACACCCCCCTTACGCTTAATCCGTTCCTTCATCGTTTCGTTATGCCATCGTTAAGTCTCCGTTACCATAGAACTAGGGATTAACAATGATATAACGAATACACAACGAACAGATGTAAAGTAATGTATTGAGCAACAAACAATAAACTCTAATGCAATACAAATCCAACCAAAAAGAAAAAGAGATCTAACCGAAAAACTACCCCTCTTTCGAAGATTCCTCAGAGCTTAAACAGAGCTTATATAACGGCGACAGGAGAAGCAACGGCTCATCTTTGAATAATCAACGAAAAAGGGTACTGTTCTCCATTAGATTACAACTGCATTACACCTAATTCTGGTTTAATAAAACCCAAAACCCATTCTCTTTAAACAGGCATATTAAGGCATGACAAACGAAAAAGGCAATAACTGGCTGGCCTTGATCAAAATTGTCCGTTTCCGACCAACCATAATAACATCAAAATCCGCTTTATAGCGTTGAACAATCTCTACCATCACTTGCCTACAAGCCCCACATGGTGTGACATTATCCTCCACTTCCACACCATGATCCCGGGCTGCAATGGCGATCGCTTTGATTCCCGTCTCCGGGTAAGCGGAACAGGCATAAAATAAAGCAGTCCGCTCGGCACACAAACCAGAAGGATAAGCAACATTTTCCTGATTCGTACCGCACACGACCGCCGTTATTCATCAGCACGGCGGCCCCCACGGCAAAACCGGAATACACACAATACGCATTTTTCGTGACCTCCAAAGCCGCACGACACAAATCCTCGTATCCTTCCGGGTAAGATTCCCGGTACACCGTGTAATCAATCTTCAATTCCGCTTTCTCCATTCTATTTTTTTTCGTAATTTTACCGCCAATATAAAACATTATCGGAAACTATGAACAAGATTTATGTTATTTTATTTTTAAGTTTTATATGTGTTAACATTTGTGGAGCCTCTACAGACAGTCGCAAAGCATTTATTAAAAAATATAAAGATATTGCCATCGAAGAGATGGATCGTACGGGAATTCCCGCCAGTATCAAATTGGCACAAGGAATGTTGGAATCCGGATGTGGAACTTCCAAGCTGGCCGTCAATGCCAATAACCATTTTGGTATCAAATGCCACAACTGGAACGGGGCCAGCTTCACCATGGATGATGATAAACGAAATGAATGTTTCCGGAAATACCGGAATCCGGAAGAATCATGGATAGACCACAGTGAATTCCTACTCACTCGCCCCCGCTACGCCTTCTTGTTCGATCTGCCCAAAACAGATTATAAAGGCTGGGCAAAAGGATTGAAAAAAGCAGGGTATGCAACCGCTTCCGATTACGCACAAAAACTCATTAAAATTATCGAGGAAGAAGAGTTATATCAATTCGATCGCCCGGGCAAAAAAATACATCCACTACCCAATGAATTAAACTACAAACTCAGCGAAAGCAAAAACTACCAAAGCCGAGTGGTATACATCAACAAGATCCCTTCCGTGAAAGTGAAAGAAGGCGACACGTTCGAAAGCATTGCCCAGTATTTCAACATCCCATTGAAAAAATTATTGAGATACAACGATAAAAACGAACTCTCGATCCGCACGGGGATGCACGTGTTCTTGGCAAAGAAAAAGAACAAAGCCCCCAAGGGTTACACCTTCCATAAAACAAAAGCAGGAGACACCATGTACATGATCTCCCAGATATACGGAATCAAACTCGCCAAATTGTTGCAATATAACTATATGGGGAACGACGAAAAACCTCAGGTCGGAGAAATGATCTCGTTAAGAGGTCCCGCCCAACTATACTAAAGGAGAACAATGAAATGGAAAAAAATAACGAGCCATTCTTTAAACAGAATTCTATATTCGGGTGCCTGATTGGAGCAACCTTCATCTTCGCATCCTTGTTATTTATCTTGGCAGGCAAAGGCATCGTGGTGAATGCCCAATTCCATAATATCATTATGATGCTGACAATTTTCGGGATTTTCATGGGTGTCCGAAAATACAGGGATGAACAACTGGCTGGTGTCATTTCTTACGGGAAAGCACTGAAAACAGGAATATATATTCTTTGTGTTGCCTCGTTATGCTATGCCGTGTACGTATTCTTTTTATACTCGTTCAACGCAGATTTGCTGACGGAATTCAAAAACGTGACAATAAACACGCTAAAGATTACCGGACAGAACTCCCCACTATTCAAAATGCTCGAAGAAAACATGGATATATATTTTGTCCCCGTCAGTATTGCTTTCGGAGAACTATTCAATAGAATCCTCGTAGGAGCAGCCTTCTCGCTATTTATAGCCGGATTGGTCAGAAGAAGTAAATTACCGTTTAACCCGCAAGAATTTTAAACATGGATATTTCAGTAGTCATACCGTTATATAACGAAGAGGAATCGTTGCCTGAACTCTTAGCATGGATAGGGAGAGTCATGGCAGCGAACAATTTTACCTACGAGATTATCATGGTAGATGACGGGAGTAACGATAAATCGTGGAAAGTAATCGAACAACTGTCCACGCAAGATAACCGTGTACGAGGCATTAAATTCCGCCGTAATTACGGGAAATCGGCAGCGTTACATTGTGGTTTCGAGGATGCGCAAGGAGACGTGGTTATTACCATGGATGCAGACTTGCAGGATAGCCCGGACGAGATTCCGGAACTCTACCGCATGATCATGGAAGAAGATTATGACTTGATTTCCGGATGGAAAAAGAAAAGGTATGACCCGATAACCAAAACGCTACCAACGAAACTTTTCAATGCTACCGCCCGAAAGTTTTCCGGCATAAAGTTACACGACTTTAATTGCGGATTGAAGGCTTATAAAAACACGGTGGTAAAGAATATCGAAGTGTATGGGGAAATGCACCGCTACATCCCGATTCTAGCCAAACAAGCCGGATTTACCCGGATCGGGGAAAAGGTGGTTCATCATCAAGCACGGAAATACGGGGTTACAAAATTCGGGCTTAACCGGTTTATTAACGGTTTTCTCGACTTACTTTCCGTAACTTTTATTACCCGGTTCGCTAAAAAACCGATGCACTTATTCGGTGCTCTGGGGACCCTGTTATTCATTATCGGATTCTGTGCCGCCGCTTGGATTGGTGTTGAAAAGCTGATCGCCGTAGCTCACAATTTGAGGGCCCCTCTAGTAACAAACAATCCTTATTTCTATATCGCACTGACTTGCATGGTCATTGGTTCACAACTTTTTTTAGCCGGCTTTTTGGCAGAATTAGTTTCTCGAAGTGCCAGCGATCGGAACGTGTATAGGATCGAGAAAAAAATATAAATCACAAGATATATTCTAAATTAAAAATGTCCACCTCGTTTGAGGTGGACATTTTTAATATGAATACAATCTATTTTCTTCTTACTGCTGAACGTTTGGTAATTCCAAACCAAGACCTTTCACCTTATCAACACGTTTCAGGATTATACCAATAATCAAAGCGGCAACTCCCAAGCAAGCCAACATGACAAGAGGCCACGTATAATTATAGGAAACAGCAGCTTGTTCCGGGGTGATCACATGATTCTTCAAGTCATTTACAACTTGAGGATTCGTGTTATCCAACACTTTACCGATCAATAACGGGAAAAGCCACAACCCGATATTTTGAATCCAGAAGATCAGAGCGTAAGCTGAACCTATCACTTTCTGATCAACCAACTTCGGGACACTAGGCCACAATGAAGCCGGAACTAACGAGAACGATGCACCCAAAATCAAGATTGTCACATACGCAATCAAAACCCCTCCGATTGCACTATCTTTAAACAAAGGTAATATAAATGCAAATGTCAAATGGCATACAATCAACAAAATAGAACCGAACATCAACATGGAAGCAGCCTTACCTTTATTGTCAACCACTTTACCAAGAATCGGCGTGATACCTACTGCCAATAACGGGAATACGGCAAAAATAGTCTCTGCAGACTGACGCATATAGCCCATGTAGCAGAATACAACCAAACCGATGACAGAGATAGTTAACAACAAAGTTTTCAACGACTTCTTGCTTGTGAAGTTAAATGCAAATGCTGTAGCTGCAACGACCAACATGATACAATATTGGATAATTGTCACCGTATTTCCTGCCCAAAAAGAGCCTTCGGCGGGAGGAGTGAATGACAAGTTACATTGCAACATATTAACCGCATATTTTTGGAACGGGAAAATAGCCGAGTAATATAATACACAAAGTAATGCAACCAACCAGAAACCACCACTGGACAAAATTTTCCCAATATCTTTGATCTTAAAGGGTTCATCTTTTTCTTCTGCCTCACCTGTTTGTGCATCCAATTTCTTATCCATGAAGAAATAAACGATGAACATGATCAATGCGATCATCAATAACACCACACCAAAAGCAACAGAACGGGAAACATCAACCTGTCCACCAAGTTTCGCAAAGAAAGGAGAGAAAATCATACACGTGGCAACTCCCAAACGCGCTAATGCCATTTCGGAACCCATTGCCAAAGCGATTTCACGTCCTTTAAACCATTTCACGATACCGCGAGATACCGTGATACCAGCCATCTCCACACCGCAGCCGAATATCATGAAACCAACCGCTGCCAGTTTAGCAGATGCCGGCATTCCCTGGTAAAACGGGGAGATTCCCAACTCGTCAAAACCCGGAATGTAATTCAAATTGTTCGTAAACCATGCTTCCAACCCGCTTCCCTTGAAACCTTCTGCAACAGCATACCATTTAATAACCGCACCGATTAACATTACACCACCTGATAAAAGAGCCGTGAAACGAACACCCATTTTATCAAGAATGATACCGGCAAAAATTAAAAAGAATACGAATACATTCAAGAATGTTTCAGAACCTTGCATTGTTCCAAATGCCAACGAATCCCAACCACGTTCCGACTGCATCAAATCTTTAATCGGTGATAAAATGTCCATAAATATGTATGAACAAAACATGGCTAATGCCAGCAACAATAAAGCGGCCCACCGAACGGCTGCATTGTCTCTAAGAGTAAGCTTTTCTGTCATTTGAATTTATTTTTTATAGAAATGAAGAAAATAAATAATGTTTTTCTATAACCACGCACCTTTACCTCTTCACATCTAAGTAAATAATTTATTTTGCAACAAAAATAGTATTTATTTTTAATAGAGAATCATTGTTATTCTTTAAAAATACGGGAAATGCTTTTCAACAGCAGCATTTTTCTCTATCTTTGTTTAATGTCACGTCTTTCTTGAAGAGTGATTTTATAGCTAGGGGACATCCTTATAGCTAATTTTTTACAAGAGATGATTACAAACGATTTTATTTATACATCATGGAAAATAGAGTAACTAAACTGTTCAATATAAAATACCCGATTATTCAAGGGGGTATGGTATGGTGTAGCGGATGGCGCCTAGCCTCCGCGGTAAGTAACAACGGGGGATTAGGATTACTAGGTGCCGGTTCCATGCACCCGGAAATGCTGGTGGAACATATCCGGAAAATGAAAGAGGCCACAGAGAAACCGTGGGGGATCAATGTTCCGTTACTTTATCCGGAAATTGACCGACTTATGGATATTATCATCCAAGAAGGCGTTAAAATTGTCTTCACCTCTGCCGGAAGCCCAAAGAAATGGACCCCCTTGTTAAAATCGCATGGCATCACCGTAGTACACGTGATCAGTAGCGCACTGTTTGCAAAAAAATGCGAAGAGGCAGGAGTAGATGCGGTTGTTGCTGAAGGGTTTGAAGCCGGGGGACATAACGGACGGGAAGAAACAACCACGCTCACCTTGATTCCTAATGTAGTGGAATCCTGCTCCCTACCTGTTATTGCCGCAGGGGGAATATCCTCTGGAAAATCCGTGGTAGCCGCCATGACTCTCGGAGCGGAAGGAGTACAAATCGGAACCCGTTTTGCTGTTGCCACAGAATCTTCCGCTCATCCGGCATTCAAACAACGGGTATTCGACACGGACGAAGGCGGCACTATGCTGGCATTGAAAAAACTCGCCCCCACCCGCTTGATTAAAAACGAATTTTTCAACCAAGTAAAAGCTTTAGAAGACGCCGGAGCTGAGACCGCCCAATTAACCGAACTTCTTGGTAAAGGACGGGCTAAGAAAGGAATCTTCGAAGGTGACATGACGGAAGGCGAGTTAGAAATCGGGCAAATCGCATCCATGTTGCACAAAGAAGAAACCGTATCTGAAATCATGGAAGATATTATCGCTGATTTCAACAAAACGATGAGCAAATTGAGCGATCTGAAACTATGAAAATGAATTTATATTTATGATAAAATTTACACGCCACACACTAGACAATGGCTTAACAATGATCTGTAACACGGATACCAGTACTCCATTTGTATCCGTGAACATCCTTTATAAAGTAGGTGCCCGGGATGAAGATCCCAATCGCACGGGCTTTGCCCATCTTTTTGAACATTTAATGTTCGGGGGATCCAAACACATCGCCGACTACGATTATCACGTGCAGAAGGCAGGCGGGGATAGTAACGCTTTCACGAATAACGACTACACGAATTATTACATCACGATTCCGGCTCCCAATATCGAAACGGCCTTGTGGCTAGAATCAGACCGGATGCTGGCACTCGATTTCTCTCAAAAATCACTTGATGTTCAACGCAACGTGGTCATTGAAGAATTCAATCGCCGGGTTCACGGTCATTTCCAGTACATCAAAGATGTTCTTGTCGTGGAATTTCACTTCCAGTGTGTCGGATTTGAAACGTTTCCCGTGGCAGGATTCACATTCCAGAACGAGGTCTGCCATGAACTGCATTTCTACGGTAATGGTGCCTTCACCCTTACATTCTTCGCAACGTCCGCCTTCACTGTTGAAACTGAAGAAACCGGCGGTATATCCCATTTGTTTGGCG
>OGUK01002136.1_pt1 | contig 11304 bp, 8 predicted proteins | sample 1553151 | NCBI WGS metagenome assembly OGUK01 (sample SAMEA2580208, study PRJEB22360) | human gut metagenome | biome: human gut; feature: human-associated habitat; material: faeces | place: Denmark | collected 2008/2010
TTTTTGAGCAGCCCGCGCGACGTTGGTGCGCACAACGGCGCCTGCCACCGACTGGGGACGCGTGGCACGCATCGCCGTGGCCGCATTGTACCTGCTGACCGCCGCGGTGTCGCTTGCGATCCTTGCCGTGCGCATCCTCGGGATCAGACGTCTGCGCCGCCGTTCGCGGATCACCGATTGCGGCGCATATGCCGTGGCGGAAAATCCTCGCGTCGGGACGCCCTTTTCGTTTCTGCGGACGGTATTTTTGGGCGAGGGTTACGAAGGCCGCCGCCGCGAGATCGTGGTCTGCCACGAGGCGAGCCATGTGCGCCACCGCCACTCCGCCGAACGCATCGCGCTCGAACTGGTGCGCAGCCTCTTCTGGTTCAATCCCTTTGTCTGGATCGCCGGGCGCTGGCTTTCGGAGGTGCAGGAGTGGGAGGCCGACCGCGACGTGCTCGATGCGGGGTACGGCCTCACGGAATACAGGACGATCATTTTCCGTCAACTCTTCGGTTATAATCCGGATATAGCCTGCGGGTTGAATCATTCACTCACAAAAAAACGATTTGCCATGATGACACAATTCACAAAGCGCCGGTTCGCATTCGTGCGCTTCGGTGCGGCCATCCCCGTGGTGGCCGGGATGATGATGCTTTGCAGCTTTACGACCAAAACCTCCGGATCTTCCGAGCCGGGCACTGCCTCCCGTATCCATATCTCCGCCGACAGGACGGTGACGTTCAACGGGCGTCCCGTATCCATCGACCGACTGGCGGGCTATGTCGCGGCCGAACGCGCCAAACTTTCCGAGTCCGACCGTGCGGAGATGCAGTTGCTCCTGACGTCCGACGCATCCGGCAGTCCTGCGGCCGTCGTCGGCAAGACCGTGACCTTCGGTGCCGCGGGGCAACTGGAGGTGCTCCGCTCTGACAGGGCCTATCCGTCGGATGTCCGGACAATGATATTCGCCGGTAACGTACAAGCCCGCTTCCGGGATGAAACGCCCGACCCGGCCTTGAAGGAGGTGCTTACGGAAATACGCTGCGACAGCCTGGTCGTGAACCCTGCCGGCCGGAACTTCGAGTGCTTCGATGCCGGTTTCAGCAATGCTTCCATGCTTTCCTTCGGTAAATGGTATCGTTTCCTGGCCGGCGATTCCGGCCTCGGCTGGAGCCGCGAGATGGAAAATGTTGTGGAAACATCGCTGAATACCGCCCTGATACAGGTATTGCCCGACGGCAATATCCTGCTGAACGGAGGCCCCGTATCCGTTGCCGAGCTGGAGCCGAAACTCGTGGCTTGGCGTGGCGAGCGTTCGCCCGCCGATGTCGGTGCCTGGATTATAGCAGGGAAAGAGGCGAAAATGGGCGTTGTGACCGACATAAAACAAGCTTTGCGTGCTGCCAATATCCTGCGGGTCATGTATAACGGAACCGATGAGCGCATGGTTATGCGCATGCTGCCGCCCCGCTCCGCCTCTTCCCCGGGCGTAAATGTGGTTGCCGACGTGCTGGCGGTCGTGCCTGGCAGTGCCGCGGGGGAAGATAGCTCTACGGTACGGTCTGAGATCCGGGTCAAGGAGCGCAATGTTTTTCTGGTGCTGCTAAACGGGAACGGGAAGATGATGGTCGGGACGGCTGACGCATTGGAGCTCATCGACCCCCGTGAGCTCTCGGCGCGCGTCGGGGCGTTTGTACGCAATGTGTCCGACGACCCCGGGCTGGCCGAGAAGGTGGTGACGGAATTCGACCTACCGGGCGGCGGGAAGATGGAATACCCCGTGAGCCAGGGGATCGTATCGTTGCAGACGGCGAGCGACACCCCGTTTGACAGTTATCTCGATGTTCAGAACCGCATTGCGCAGGCATTCGACGATATCCGTACCCACTTGGCGCAGCGGCAGTTCGGGAAGCCTTACGGGGAGCTTTCCGATGCCCAGCGCCAGGTGGTCATGCGGGCCGTTCCGCTGAAGATTTCCGAAGCCGAACCCCACGTTTCCCGATAGTCGAACACCCTGCCGCCGCCCGTTGGCAGTTGGCCGGTGTCCGGTATCCGGCACCCCGGATCGCCGCCTCAGACCGCCGGCAGACCGCTTTCCGTCCTCCGTTATTCCGGATCGCCACCCCAGACCGACGCCAGCCAACGCACGGCTGACAACGGCCGGTTTACCGATTTACCATAAGCGGACACCCCGTACGGAGCCCTTGGCCTTGCGCGGGGTGTTTTGTGCCGCGGTGCGGCCGTGGTTTCGGAATGACTCCTGGGACAGGCGGTTTTTCGGGGTCAGAGCTTCGGATTGTGCAGGTGCCGCTCTTTGTCGCGCGAGGTTTTCTTGGCGAAATTCGCCTCCACTGCCGCCGTGAGGTCTACACCCGTCTGGTTCGCAAGGCATACCAGTACCCATAGCACATCGGCCATTTCATCGGCGAGGTTGCATTTCTCCCCCTCCTTGAACGACTGGTCGCCGTATTTGCGTGCCATGATGCGTGCCAGCTCCCCCACCTCTTCGGTGAGTACGGTCATGTTCGTCAACTCGCTGAAGTAGCGCACGCCGTACTGCCTGATCCATGCGTCTACCCGTTGCTGCAATTCGCTCAGTTCCATCGTTGCTGATTTTTCCCGAAAGGTACGAAAAAATCCCGCTCCCCAATCTGCTATTTTCCGGCTTATTTTACCCGTATCAGGTTCAGCCCGTCGCGCAGGGGGATGATCACGTTTTCGACCCGCGGGTCTTCGGAGACCATGCGGTTGAACTCCACCACGGCCTGCGTGTGGCAGTCGCTGCGGGCTATGGGCTGCACGACCTTGCCCGACCAGAGGATGTTGTCCGCGACCAGCACCGAGCCGCTGTGAACCAGGGGGGCGGTGCCGCCGTCCCCCATCAGCATCCGGTAGTAGTCCGGATATTCGCGTTTATCCCCGTCGATGAATACCAGGTCGAATTCCATGCCCAGCGCCGGGGCGATGTCGAGTGCCGAACCGATGTGCAGCCGGATCTTCGCGCCGTGCGGGCTGCGGTCGAAAAAGGATTGCGCCAGTTCTTCCAGCTCGTCCTCCACCTCGATGGTGTGCAGTTCCCCGCCCTCTTCGAGCCCTGCAGCCATCGAGAGCGCCGAATACCCCGTGAAGGTGCCGATCTCGAGGATGCGCCGCGGCCGGAGCATCCGCACGAGCATCTCCAGCAGGCGCCCCTGTATATGGCCCGACAACATGCGGGGCTGTACGACCCGCAGGTTGGTCTCACGATCGAGCTCGTGCAGCAACTCCTCTTCGGGCGAGGTGTGGTCGTGGATGTATTGTTCGAGCGCGTCCATTATCTGCCGCAAAATCCCTCCTTGTTGAACTTGTACGACGCTTCGATGGCCTCGGGGGTGTCGGCCGAGAGGGCGAGCAGGCACTCGCGGGTGAATTCCAGTTGTCCGGTGCCGTTGGCCGTTACGACGTTGCCGTCGCGCACGGCCTGGCGCTCCTCGTAGAGCTCCTCGCCCGTGTAGTTCGCCCCGCCCCACTTTTGCAGCATTCCGAGGGTGTTGCCCGTGTGCCGGACACCGTTCAGGAAGCCGTGTGCGGCCATGAACGACACGGCATTGCAGATGGCGCCGACGACGATCCCGCGTGCCAGCGCCTCGCCCACGAGCGGCACGATCCGTTGCGCCGCCTCCGACTGCCACTGCATACCCCCGACGAGGATCAGCCCTGCGCACGCTTCGGGCAGCGCCGAGGCGTCGCAGTCGGCCGCGGCCCGCAACCCGCCGATCGACCGGACGGGACGGCCGTCGGGGGTCATGTATTTCACGCCGTAGGATGCCGGGCGTCCCGGCATCGTGCCCGCCCGCAGCGCCGGGGCGAGGAATGCCGCCTCCCAGTCTGCGAAATCGTCGAGCAGGACGAATACGATCTCCTTTTCCATATCCCTATTATTTATAGATGAGTCTCGACATGCCGGAGAAAACTTCTTCGGCGACCTCGGTGAGCTGCGCGGCGGTCAGTGCGCGCACCTTGGCGTAGACCTGTTCCATGGTATCCACGTCGTCGTGCGTCAGGAAACTTTTTCCGGCCCCCAGCATGTACCCTTCGTTGCTCTCGCTCGATATGGCCAGCTGTGCGATGAACTGTTTTTTCGCCATCGACAGCTGGCGTGCGGTGAGCGGCGTCGTGCGCAGCCTGTGCAGTTCTCCTTCGATCAGGTCGATGCACTGCGCCGTATTGCCGTTTTCGGAGCTGAAGTAGATCGCCACGATGCCCGAGTCGCTGTACGGCGTGTAGCTGGCTTCGATGTTGTACGACAGCCCGTTCTTCTCGCGTACCACGACGTTGAGCAGTGAGTTGGCGCACGGCCCGCCGAGGATGTTGATCAGCAGTGCCAGCGGCAGCCGCTTTTCCTCGCCGATGCCGTAGGCGCGGTTGCCGATGATGCAGTGCGTCTGGTGCGTGTGCTTCACGACTGTCTTTTCGAAGGCCGCGCAGGGTGCCGGGGCTACCCTGCCGAAGCCGCGTGCCGAAGCCGCTTGCCCGGCGAAATAACGTGCCGCGACGGCTTCGGCGGTTTTGGCCGAGAAGTTCCCGATCGACGAGAATACCATCTGGTCGGTGGTGTGCGTGCGGCCCGTGAAGGCGCGTATCGCCTCCCCGTCGTAGCGTGCGAGCGCATTCTTGCGCCCCAGGATGTTGTGCCCCAGCTCCGACCCTGCGAAGAGCATGTCCTCGAACGTATCGTAGATCAGGTCGGCAGGCGAATCCTTGTAGGTGTTTATCTCGTCCGCGATCACCTCCTTTTCGCGTTCCAGTTCCCGCTCGGGGAAGGTCGAGCGGAAGGCTACGTCGGCGATCAGTTCGGCCGCCCTGGGGAAGTCGCCGCGCAGCGTCGTGGCGTGTATGGTCGTGTCCTCCTTGGTGGTGAAGGCGTTGAGTTCCCCGCCGAGGTTTTCCAGCCGGCAGTTGACCTGCCAGGCCCGGCGGCGCTGCGTGCCTTTGAAAAACGCATGTTCGGTCAGATGCGCCAGCCCGTACTGGTCGGGATGCTCGTCGCGGCTGCCGGCGTTGATGACCAGCGCACAGTGCGCCACGTTGCTTTTCACCTGGCGGTGGATGCCCCTGATGCCGTTGGGGAGTCGGTATGTGAAGAATTCCATTGTTGTTGCTTGTCGGGGAATTTCCGCCTTTACAGGGGCGGTGTTCGTTATAATTTCGTACGCAGGCGGAGGTATTTTCCCGTGTAACTCGCCGGGCATTGTTCCAGGTTGCGGGGCGTGCCCTCGAATACGACCCTGCCGCCGCCCGTGCCGGCCTCGGGCCCGAGGTCGACGACCCAGTCGGCGCATTTGATGACGTCCATGTTGTGCTCCACGATGACGATCGTATGCCCCCGTTCGATCAGGGCGTTGAATGCCGCCAGCAGCTTGTTGATGTCGTGGAAATGCAGCCCCGTCGTCGGCTCGTCGAAGATGAACATCACGCCGCCCTGGGCGCTGTCCTTGGTCAGGAACGATGCCAGCTTCACGCGCTGGCTCTCGCCGCCCGAAAGGGTCGACGACGACTGCCCGAGCCTGATGTATCCCAGCCCCACGTCCTGCAATGGTTTGAGCCGTTCGACGATGCGTTTGCAGGTCGGGTCTTTTTTGTCCTCGCCGAAAAACGCGATGGCGTCGTCGACGGTCATTTCCAGCACGTCGTAGATCGACTTGCCGCGGTATTTCACTTCGAGTATCTCGTCGCGGAAACGCTTGCCGCCGCAGGCCTCGCACACCAGTTCGACGTCGGCCATGAACTGCATCGAGACCTTGATGACCCCCTCGCCCTGGCACTCTTCGCAGCGGCCTCCCGCGATGTTGAACGAGAAGGACGACGCCCCCAGTCCCGTATGCTGGGCGTAGGGCTGGTCGGCGAACAGCTTGCGGATCTCGTCATAGGCCTTGATATAGGTCACGGGGTTCGACCGCGATGACTTGCCGATCGGGTTCTGGTCGATCATCTCGACCGACCTGAGCAGCTGCACGTCGCCGCCGATGCCGTCGAAGTCGCCAGGCTTGACGCCCGTGTCGAAGAGCAGGCGCCGCAGCGCCGGGTAAAGGATGCCCTTGGCCAGCGACGACTTGCCGCTGCCGCTCACGCCCGTGATGCAGGTCATGACGCCCAGCGGAATCCGCACGTCGATGTTGCGCAGGTTGTTCTCACGCGCCCCCTGGATGAGGATCGAGTTGCTCCAGCCGCGTTCGGTGGCGGGGGGCGCTATCGCGCGGCGCCCGGTCAGGTAGTCGGCCGTGAGGCTCTTCCTGCTTTTGAGCAGTTGGGGCAGCGTGCCGCTGAAGACCACCTTGCCGCCGTTGTAGCCCGCCTTGGGGCCGATGTCGACGATGTAGTCGGCGGCGCGGATCACCTCCTCCTCGTGCTCCACGACGATCACCGTGTTGCCCAGGTCGCGCAGTTGCTGCAAGACCTTGATCAGGCGGTTCGTGTCGCGCGGGTGCAGGCCGATCGAAGGCTCGTCGAGGATGTAGAGCGACCCCGTGAGGTTGCTGCCCAGCGACGTCGAGAGGTTGATGCGCTGGCTTTCGCCGCCCGATAGGGTCGACGAAAGGCGGTCGAGCGTCAGGTAGCCCAGCCCCACGTCGGCCAGGTATTGCAGGCGGTTGCGGATTTCCACGAGGATTCGCGCCGCGGTCTTCGTGTCGTGCCCGTCCAGTTCCAGCCCGGCGAAGAACGCGATCAGTTCGTCGACCGGCATCACCACCAGGTCGGCGACGGTCTTGCCGCCCACCTTCACGTAGAGCGCCTCCCTGCGCAGGCGGCTGCCGCCGCATTCGGGGCAGGTGGTCTTGCCCGTATAACGGGCCTTCATCACGCGGAACTGGATCTTGCGCCGTTCCGAGTCGATGTAGGCGAAAAAGTCGTCCAGCCCGTGGAAATATTCGTTGCCGCGCCACAACATGCGTTTCTGCTCCTGCGTCAGTTCATGGAACGGCGTGTGGATCGGGAAATCGAACTTGTAGGCGTTCTCCACCAGCTGCTCCTTCCACTTGCGCATCGTCTCGCCGCGCCAGCAGGCCACGGCGTCCTCGTAGATGGTCTTGCTCTTGTCGGGGATCACCAGGTCTTCGTCGATGCCGATCACCTTGCCGTACCCCTCGCACCGGGGACATGCCCCCAGCGGGTTGTTGAAGCTGAAAAGGTGTTCCGAGGGGTGCTCGAACTGGATGCCGTCGGCCTCGAAGCGCGACGAGAACTCCGTGGCGCCCTTGTCGGTGATGACCGTGCAGATCCCCTCGCCGTAGGAGAACGCCCGGGCTACGGAGTCCCGCATGCGGGTCTGCGTATCGTCGTCCGCGGCGATGCGTGCCCGGTCTATGACCACGAGGATCTCCTCCGCCCGGGTCTTTTCGTCGACCTGGGGCAGGATATCCTCGATGAGCCGCGTTTCGCCCTTCGTCCAGACGCGCATCAGGCCGTCGGAGAGCAGCAGCGTGAGTTTCTCGATGATCCCCTGCCCCCTGCCCAGCGTGAGCGGCGCCGCGATCACGACGCGCCCGCCCTCGCCCTGCTGCTGGATGTAGGCCGCCACGTCGTCCACGCTGTAACAGCGCACCTCCTGCCCCGACACGGGCGAAAAGGTGTGCCCCGCGCGGGCGAACAGCAGTTTGAGGTAGTCGTAGATCTCGGTCGTCGTGCCCACGGTCGAACGGGGGTTGCGCGTATTGACCTTTTGCTCGATGGCGATGGCCGGCGCGATCCCCGTAATGAAATCGACGTCCGGCTTGTTGATCTTACCCAGAAACTGCCGCGCATAGGCCGACAGGCTCTCGACGTAGCGCCGCTGCCCCTCGGCGAAAATGGTGTCGAACGCGAGCGTGGATTTGCCCGATCCCGACAATCCCGTAATGACAACCAACTGATTGTGCGGAATTTTAACCTCGATATTCTTCAGATTGTGCACCCGCGCGCCTTTGACATGAATATATTTTTCCTCTTTCGGATTCTGCATTCTAAAAAAATTAATCGCTAAAGATAACGATTTTTCAGCAAAAATTGATACACGACACCGGACTCTATCATCGCCGTATTCGGAAAAACAATGACAGAAGAGTATTTGAAAACAATATTTTGTAACTTTACATGACCAACTAATCATTTCTGAATCCGTAAAGATCCCCCCTGCTGCTCTTCCTGTCCATATTATTTTCCGGACTCCGGGCCGTCTATGCCGACACGCCCTTGACAGCCAAAGTAGACAAACGCGTCGAATTACTGGGCATCGTCGCCCGGCTGGCCGAATATCCCGAATATTGCCGGAATGACAACGCCCCCTACATCGCCGACATACACGCGCATTTCGACCGGTACAAAACACATCCGCTGATCGAACTGATGCGACGGCTAAAAAAAGAAAATTCGATCGGTTACGACGCAGTGGTCCGTATGGCCCTTCATCTCGGACAGCCCCCCGGTCTGAAGCCGATCGTTCCTTTTACAAACCGGATTCCGGAAGAAAGATGGAGCAAGGAAAATGCGGAAAAATTCATCGACCTATTACGACAATTTTATGCAGAAACTCGTTGCGGTGATTTTTTCGATTCACAGCATACACGGTACGAGCACGCCGAAAAAGCGTACAACAAACAACTAAGGCACATTGACTTGAAATGGTTTCCCGCATACTACGGCATAAATTCTGAAGACACGTTCCACCTGATCGTCGGGCTCGGCAACGGCAGCAATTGCTACGGGCTATCCATTGACCGGCCCGACCGTACACGGGATATTTTTTCGATCATGGGCGCATGGATGTTCGACGCGGACGGCAATCCCGTATTCACGCCGGAAATGCTCCCGACGGTCGTGCATGAATTCGGCCATTCGTTCGCAAACGCACACATCAGACGGCATGAAAACGATCTCGGGGAAGCGGCAGGGCGAATATTCGGTCAGGTATCGGAAGCGATGAAACGGCAAGCTTACGCCAACAGCACGATCATGCTTTCCGAATCGCTGGTCAGAGTCTCCGTCATCCGCTACCTGCTCAATCACGGGGATACGACGGCCGCGACACGACAGGTCAAGCAGGATATCGCGCAGGGGTTTCTGTGGATGTCCAAATTGTCGCGTCTGCTGACAACCTACGAAAAACAACGGAACGCCTATCCGACCATGGAAAGCTTCATGCCGCGCATCGTGGAATTTTTCAACAACACGGCCGATCAGATCGACCGGTGGCCCCGTTTCGTCTCGATCGAAGAGTTCGAAAACGGCGACAATCAGGTCGATCCCGATCTGAAAACGCTGACCATTCGTTTCGACCGGCCGATGTTCGGAGGATATGGTTTCGGATACGGGCCTTTGGGACAGGAACATTTCCCGCTGAAAAAGGTCAACGGGTATCCGAACGACCGAACGATTACTATCGACATCGCGCTAAAACCAAATTTCGAATATCAAATAAACTTACTGAGCATCGGATTTTTTTCTACCGAAGGATGGCCGATCAAAAACACGCTGATCCGTTTCAAAACCGGATCGAAAAAATAAAAAACGCGGAGCACTTCCCGCGTTCGCATAAAAAATCAATCCGTTCTATTTTCCGATCTCGGTTTGCTCCTGGTGCGTGATCTTTTCGCAGTATCGGCAGCGGAGCGCGATTTCGTCCCCGTTACGGATCACCAGGAACGAGGTTTCGACCGGTTCGTTGTTGGTGACGCACTTCGGATTGGCGCATTTCACGAATCCCCGGATCGTCTCCGGAATCGTAACGGCATGCTTTTCGACCACCTTGAAGTCCCGGATGATATTGACGACCGCCATCGGCGCGACGATCGCGATCCGGTTGATCTCCTCCTGTTTGCAGAAACGGTCGTTGATTTTGATGATCGCCTTGGTTCCCATGCGTTTGCTTTCGAGGTTCGTTCCGAACGTAATCCGGTGATTCTCGTTTTCGAGTCCCAGTATTCTGATAATTTTAAAAAGATTGCTGGCCGGAATATGGTCGATGACCGTTCCGTTTTCGATAGCTGTAACTTCCAGCCTTCCTTCTCCCGTATTTTTCATGATTGCGATAAACTATAAAATAAACGGTTATTCGACGGCGCCCAACAGGTAACTGATGATAGCCATGCGGGTATAGACGCCGTTCTCGGTCTGTTTGAAATAGTAGGCTTTCGGATTGCCGTCCACGTCGGTGTCGATCTCCCCGACGCGCGGCAGCGGATGCAGGATGCGCATGTTGGGTTTGGTATTTTCCAGCATACTGTTTTTGAGGATATAAACGTTCTTCACGCGTTCGTACTCCATCGGATCGGAGAAACGTTCGCGCTGCACGCGGGTCATGTAGACGATATCGGCGTCGCCGAGCGCCTTTTCAATGCTGCGGGTTTCGGTGTAAGGAATCCCTTTCCCGCGTAAGAACAGCTTGTATTCGTCGGGCATTTTCAGCTCGTCCGGAGCGACGAACGTGAACGTCGGGGTGAAGAACGACAGCGCTTCGAGCAGCGAATGCACCGTCCGGCCGTATTTCAGGTCGCCGATCATCACGATATTGATATTTTCGAGCGTACCCTGCGTTTTCTTGATCGAATAAAGGTCGAGCAGCGTCTGACTCGGATGCTGGTTGGCCCCGTCTCCGGCATTGACCACCGGCACGCGAGAAATCTCGCTGGCATAGCGGGCCGCACCTTCGATCGAATGACGCATCACGATCATATCGCAGTAGTTCGAGATCGTCATGATCGTATCGTGGAAAGTTTCGCCTTTCGAAACGCTGGTATTCGAAGTCCCCGAAAAACCGATCACCCGGCCCCCGAGACGATTGATCGCGCTTTCGAAACTCAGCCGCGTCCGTGTCGATGGTTCGAAAAACAGCGACGCGAATACCTTCCCGGCCAGCACCTGTCGGTGCGGATCGGCCTCGAAACGGGCGGCCAGATCCATAATCTTCAGAATTTCATCGCACGAAAAATCGGTGATCGAAACAAGACTTTTCTTTCCCATAGAACTCTATTTTTACTTTAAATCAATGCTCATACTCTCCACGTTCCGCAATCGTTCGAGCAACTGTTGCGACCGGCTTCGACGGATCGAAAGCGTCATCGTGCACGCGTTGTCGAACTGCTGGCCGAGCACCTCCGGCTGCATCTCTTTGACGATCCGCATCACGTCGTTCATCGCCAGGTACGAAAACTCCACCTCCACGACCGTATCGACCGTCCGCTCCACGATTTCGGCCGCTCGGATCGCCTCGGCCGCCGACTCCTTGTAGGCACCGATCAAGCCCGACACCCCGAGTTTCGTACCGCCGAAATAACGCACCACGACGATCAGGCAATTGACCAGTTC
>OGUK01002143.1_pt1 | contig 11280 bp, 8 predicted proteins | sample 1553151 | NCBI WGS metagenome assembly OGUK01 (sample SAMEA2580208, study PRJEB22360) | human gut metagenome | biome: human gut; feature: human-associated habitat; material: faeces | place: Denmark | collected 2008/2010
CGCAGGCCACGCCGCCGTCGGCCAGCGCCTCGATGAACTGGTACACCCAGGCCGGGCCGCAGCCGGACACGCAGCTGGCCGCGTCGATGAGGCTTTCCGGCACAGCATCCAGCCGCCCGGCGGGGGCCATCAATTTCAGGAACTCGGCCTCTTCCTCAGCGGTGACATTGGAGGTGCAGTACTGTATCATACCGGCCCCCACCGAAGCGGGCGTGTTGGGCATGATGCGGATGACGGGGCAGTCGCTGCCCGCCATCTCCTGAATGCGGGCGTGGCCTTCAGAGTGGGGGCTGGTGCGGGCCCCGCCGCCATGCTGCACAGCACGAAGCGGCTGGGCCGTTCGGCCAGCGTGAAGCGGAGCGGTGCCAGCAGCTCCTCCATCATCTGGGGCTTGACGGCTAAGAAGATGAGGTCGCAGCGGCCTGCCACCTCGTCGTTGATGGTGGTGTTGCAGCCCAGTTCAGCGGCCAGAGCCTCTGCCTTGGCGGCGGTGCGGTTGGCCAGCCAGACGTTCTGCGGGTCTGCCGCCTTGCAGACGGCCCGGGCGATAGCCCCGCCCATGTTGCCGCAGCCTAAGAAACCGATGGTATTCAGCATAAGAAAAACCTCTTTCCCAATCAAAAGAACAGGGGAGATGCCCCCCTCTGTGTCTCCATTGTAAGCAGGGCCGGGGGAGAAATCAAGAGGAAAGCCGGAAAATGTCAAAGCTTTTCGGAAAGCTCCTGATAGACGCGCTGCGGCGGCGCAGCTTTTTTGCTGTCCAAATCTTAAGAAAACATAAAAAGTTCATGAAAAAGTCGAAAAAGGTGCTTGCACCTGCACGGGCAGATGAGGTATCATAATAGATAGAAGTTGGAAAACTCCGCACAGAACGGGGCAAACGCGAAAGGAGGGGCATTCTCGTGGCACAGACGACAAAACGCGCGCTGGAAGCATCGCTCAAAAAGCTGCTGCTCCGCAAGCCGCTGAATAAGATAACGATAAACGACATTACCGAGGACTGCGGCGTGAACCGCATGACCTTTTACTACCATTTCAAGGATATTTACGATTTGGTGGACTGGATCCTGGTGGAGGATGCCACAGAGGCACTGGAAGGCCATCAGGACTTTGAGACGTGGAGCGAGGCGCTTCTGGACGCCTTGCAGCGCATCCAGGACAACCGGGTGCTGGTGCTCAACGTCTACCGCTCGGTAAGCAGGGAACAGGTGGAGCAGTACCTCTATAAAATGCTTGACCCTCTGCTGCGGATGTTTGTAGAGCGTGAAAACATCCCGGTGCAGGAAGAGGACAAGCAGTTCATCATCGATTTTTACAAGTATGCGCTGGTGGGCATGGTGCTGGAGTGGGTCCGCCGGGATATGAAGACCGAGCCCACCCTGATGGCCGAACGGCTCAACATCATGATGCATGGTGATTTGAAGCGGGCGCTGCTGCGCTTCAGCACCGACGGCAGAGCATCAAAAACCGACGACTGATAAAAATCTGAACAGGCAGAGCAGGATGATAGAAAAACTATCACCCTGCTCTGCTTGTTTATAGAACCTTTGTCGGAAAAATGTTAAAGTATTGTCAAAACAAAGGGCTGGCAAAGACCCACACAAGGAGGCAGACTTTTATGAGTATCGCGTTGGAGCCGTTGAGCCATAAGGTACAGCGTACCGCTGTCGGAACGATGGTGGATGTGGCACTGGCTCATGTCAGAAAAGACCGTCAGAAGGCGTTTGCCGAGATGGTGGACGTCGCAAAGCAGTTCTATGGCGACTCGTTCAGCGAGGAGACGTATGAGCACGCCCGCGCAGTGCTGACCGATGCGGACAGCAAGTGGTCGAAGCTCATCAACTGTGTGCTCGACCAGACCGCGCCCAACGTGGCACGCACCACGGCGCTCAACCTTGGCTATGAGGCGTTCTTCCGGGGGACAAAGACCATCCGCGAGAACCGCACAAAGTACCACTGCAACATTCCGTGGCTGATCCTGTTCGACCCCACTTCGGCTTGCAATATGCACTGCGTGGGATGCTGGGCGGGCGAGTACGGCCACAAAAACAACCTCAGCTTTGAGGATATGGACAAAATCATCACCGAGGGCAAGGAGCTGGGGGTCTATCTCTATATGCTCACCGGCGGCGAGCCTCTGGTGCGGAAGGCGGATATTCTCCGTCTGGCAAAAAAGCACAACGATGTGCAGTTTGCGATTTACACGAACTCTACCCTCATCGATGAGCCGTTCTGCGAAGAGGTCGTAAAACTGGGCAATATCGCCTTCATGCTCTCGATCGAGGGAACTCCCTCTACCAATGATGCCCGGCGGGGCGACGGCCACTATGCCGCTGTCATGAATGCGATGGACTTGCTCAAGGCCCACGGGATCCTTTTTGGCACCTCCATCTGCTATACCAGAGACAATCTCGAAGCCGTCACCAGCGACCACTTTATGCGGATGCTCTGCGACAAGGGCGCGCACTTCGGGTTCTACTTCCACTATATGCCGGTAGGCAACGAGGCTGCGCCAGAGCTGATGCCCACGCCTGCTCAGCGCAAGTACATGATCGAGCGCATCCGGTATCTCCGCTCAGAAAAGAGCGATATTCCGTTTTATCCGATGGACTTCCAGAACGATGGCGAGTTTGTGGGCGGATGCATCGCAGGCGGACGAAACTATTTCCATATCAACTCGGCGGGCGATGCAGAACCGTGCGTCTTCATCCACTACTCCAACGCCAACATCCACGACAGCAGCATCCTCGATATTCTCCGCAGCCCGCTCTTCATGGCCTACCACAACGGCCAGCCCTTCAATAAAAACCATCTGCGTCCCTGTCCGATGCTGGAAAACCCCGAGCTTCTGCGCCAGATGGTGCATGACACCGGTGCTCACAGCACCGACTTGCAGTCGCCCGAGAGCGTAGACCACCTCTGCGATAAGTGCGGTGCGTATGCGGCCAACTGGCAGCCTGTAGCCGACGAGATCTGGTCGCACGTCACCCTCAGGGAGAGCCGGTACGAGAATTACAAGGACTGGGAACCGGCGCATTCCACTGCTCACGCGAAATGACTTTATCGGTCTTTCAAAGATAAAATTGCGCAGAAAAGCCCCCATCTTCACCGGCTGAGGCAGCCGGGAGGATGGGGGCTTTATCTTGTTATTTTATTCTTCGCCGGAATCAATGGCGATTTCGGTTTCCGTTCCTTCATCTTCTACAGGCGCGGGAGCCGGGTCGCCGGGATCGCCGAACTCGTCGTGGTAGACGGTCATCTGGTCGAGCTGGCCGTTGCGGCGCAGGCCGTGGAAGACCAGCTTCTTGATGACGTCATAGATGACGGCGAACAGCGGCACGCCCACGATCATGCCCACAAAGCCCCACAGACCGCCGAACAGCAGGATGGAGAAGAGCACCCAGAAGCTCGAAAGGCCGGTGGTGTTGCCCAGGATCTTCGGGCCGATGACATTGCCGTCCAGCTGCTGGAGCACCAGAACGAAGAGCACGAACCAGATGGCCTTGATAGGGCTCTGGATGAGGATGAGCAGCGTTGCAGGCACGGCACCGATGAAGGGGCCGAAGAAGGGGATGACGTTGGTGACGCCGATGATGACCGACACCAGCAGTGCGCTCGGGAACTTGAAGATGATGCAGGCGAAGTAGCAGAGCACGCCAATGATGGCGGAGTCCATGATCTTGCCGTTGATGAAGCCGCCGAACATCTTGTCTGCGTAGAGGACTTCCTCCTGGATGAGCTGCGCCCAGCGGGGCTTGACGACGCTGTAGAGGATCATCTTGGCTTGTTTGGCGAACTTTTTGCGGCTGGCCAGCAGGTAAACAGCGACGATAAGGCCGATGAGCAGGTTCTTGAACCAGATCACCACATTCATGACGCCAACGCCCACACCGCTCAGGATGCCTTGTAAATTCTGCAGCGAGGGGAGCAGGGTGGTGCGCAGAGTGGTCAGATTGTCAACAATGACATCGTAGGCATTGTTGAAGTAGCCCATCAGTGTCTCATTATCCAAAAAGACTTTCTGTGTGTTCACCCAACGCATGAACCGGGCGATGCTGGTCTGCGCGGTGTAGTAGAGGGAGGTGACGCTTGTGATGAGCTGCGGCACCACCATCATCACGAGGGCGTAGACCACCAGCACACCGAACAGCAGCGTCGCCGCAATGGCAAGCATATTGGCCATGCTGTGGAGCTTTTCGGGGAAGATGCGGTGCAGAAAGCCCTCAATGGTGTTGCACACCGGCTTGAGCAGATAGGCGATGACGGCACCATAGATGAAGGGCATCAGGATGCCGGTCACCTTGGAGACCGCGTCGCCGAACCCGTCGAAGCGGTAGATGAAGAAGAAGAACAGGATGCTTAGACTTATCGCACCAAAGCCCGCGAGCATTCCGTAGAGATAGGGCTTGATGTGCGGCTTTTTGTCCATCATGTGTGACTCCATTCCTGCCGCAGACGGCAGGAGCCGGTACGGCGATGTTTAGATTTTGTTGCTGCGGCGCCAGATGTGCATCTTCTCGGCCTCTTTGATAAGCTCCTCGCGGAAGTCGGGGTGTGCCACATTGATGAGGGCTTCGGCCTTCTCCCAGGTGGTCAGACCCTTGAGGTTGACGCAGCCGTATTCGGTGCAGAGGTAATGCAGATTGGCGCGGGTATCGGTGATGATGCTGCCGTTTTCCAGCGTGGGACGGATGCGGCTCTCGAGCTGACCGGTCTTCTTATTAAAGAAGGTAGAAGACAGGCAGATGAAGCTCTTGCCGCCCTTGGAAAGGTATGCGCCCAGCACGAAGTCCAGCTGGCCGCCTGCACCGGAAATGTGCTTGATGCCGGCGCTCTCCGCATTCACCTGGCCGAACAGGTCGATGTCCACTGCATTGTTGATGGAGATGAAGTTGTCCAGCGCGGAGATGCTGCGGATGTCGTTGGTGTAATCGACGGGAGCAGACATGCACTCGGGGTTGTTGTTGAGGTAGTCGTACATCTTCTGGGTGCCGGCACCGAAGGCGTAGACCTGACGGCCCTTGTCCAGCTGCTTGTGTGCGCCGGTGATCTTGCCGGCCTTGGCAATGTCCACGAAAGCGTCAACGTACATCTCGGTGTGGACGCCCAGGTCCTTCAAATCGCTCTGGGCGATGAGGCTGCCGATGGCGTTGGGCATACCGCCGATGCCCAGCTGCAGGCAGGCACCGTTGGGGATCTGCGGCACGACGAGGTTTGCGACCTTCAAATCGACCTCGGAAGCGGGGCCGGCAGCGGCCATCTGGCCGATGGGCGGATTGTCGCCCTCCACGATGCCGGTGACCTGGGAGATATGGACACAGTTTTCCATACCACCGAGGCAGCGGGGCATATTGGTGTTGACCTCCACGATGATCTTCCTGGCCTTCTCACAGACGGCACCCAGATGGGAAGCGCTGGGGCCGAAGTTGAAGTAGCCGTGCTCGTCCATCGGAGTCACCTGGAAGACGGCGATGTCCAGCGGGTCGGGACTCTCGCGGTAGTAGCGGGGCAGCTCCGAATAGCGGATGGGGGAGTAGAACGAGAAGCCCTGTGCGATGGCTTTGCGCTCAATGCCGCCCATGTGCCAGCTGTTCCAGGTCATGTGGGCAGCGGGGTCGTCGATCTGGAAGATCTCAGGCACCCACATCAGGATGCCGCCGCGGAAATTGACGTTTTCCAGTTCGGGCAGGCGCTTGGCAAGGGCGGCGTCCACAGCCACGGGGGTGTTGACGCACCAGCCGTAATCCACCCAGTCGCCGCTCTTGACCAGAGAAGCAGCCTGCTCGGCAGTCATCTTTTTCTGGGCATACATTTCCATGAAATCCATTATAAACCATCCTCTCCTTTAAGAACATAAAAGAATTGTAAATTTATTATTTACAATTCTACGGGACAAAATCTTAGCCGGAAATTTACCGTTTTTTCCCAGTCCGGACACTGTCTTATCACACCCCGGCGGTATCCTTGGGGTCGGCAGGGCAGAAGCCTCCGGCAGCGGCACACCTGCACAGCTTAGTTATAACATTAACAAACATTATAATCAAGCCCTCTTCCGCGAAAAAATGTCTCGCAGGACAATTTGACTAAATTTCTTAGGTATTTGTGGCGATTGTTTGGTATAGCAAAAACAATTTTTTTCGAAAAAGTACTTGATAAAATTTTGACGATATGGTTTACTAAGGGTGTACCAAGACGATGCGTCCCAGTGCGAAGTTAATTGACTAAAAATTAACGATGTAGCGATGGCGATGCGGCCTGGTACTTGAAGCAGAAACTGAAAAGTGCTATCATGGCAACACCAAATGCGCTTTTCCAAAGCGCGCAAATAAAGGAGACCATATCGATGGCAACAGCAGTTTACCCCGGGTCCTTTGACCCGGTCACGAAAGGACATCTCGACATCATCAAGCGAGCTGCAAAGATAAACGACCAGCTCATTGTGGCAGTGCTCATCAACAGCGCAAAGAACCCTCTGTTCACCGTAGAAGAACGGGTGGCGCTGCTGCGGGAATGCTGCAAGGACATCCCGAATGTGACGGTGGAGAGCTTCGACGGCCTGACCGTGGAGTTCGCCAAGAAGCGCCACGCTTCGGTGATGGTGCGGGGCCTGCGGGCGGTGACAGATTTCGAAAACGAGATACAGCTTGCCCAGACGAACCACGCACTGATGCCCGGTATCGAGACGATGTTCCTTGCCACCAGCATCAAGTGGAGCTACCTTTCCTCCACCATCGTCAAGGAGGCTGCCCGCTACGGCAGCAACATCTCCAAGTTCGTGACGCCCAACGTAGAGAATGCCATCCACGCCAAAGTGGAGCAGCTCCGGGCGGAAGGAAAGATGTTCTGATACCTTTTATAATGCAGAAAGGCCTTTGGGCTTTTTGATAAATAGTTTTACGAAACCCCGAAACATATAAATTCAGGAGGCTATTAACATGAAGAAAATTGTTATCGCATCTGCTTGCCGTACCGCTATTGGTAAGTTTGGCGGCACCCTGGCAAACGTCCCTGCTGCAGAGCTGGGCTCCATCGTCATTAAGGAGGCCCTGAACCGTGCTAACGTGAAACCCGAGCAGGTCGATCATGTTTACATGGGCTGCGTCATCCAGGCTGGTCTGGGCCAGAACGTCGCTCGTCAGGCTTCCCTGAAGGCTGGCCTGCCCGTCGAGACTCCTGCTGTCACCGTCAACGTGGTCTGCGGCTCCGGCCTGAACTGCGTCAACATGGCTGCTCAGATGATCGAGGCCGGCGATGCTGACATCGTGGTCGCAGGCGGCATGGAGAACATGGACATGGCTCCCTTCGCAATGATGAAGGGCCGCTACGGCTACCGCATGGGCGCTCCCATGGGCAAGAGCGAGATCGTGGACACCATGGTCAACGATGCTCTGTGGGATGCCTGCGGCTTCAACAAGCACATGGGCATGACCGCTGAGAACGTCTGCACCAACGAGACCTATCAGAAGAAGTACGGCTACAGCCCCATCACCCGCGAGATGCTGGATGATTTCGCTTACCACAGCCAGCTGAAGGCTGACAAGGCCATCAAGGACGGCGCTTTCAAGGATGAGATCGTTCCTGTTGTCATCAAGGGCAAGAAGGGCGATACCGTGTTCGATACCGATGAAGGCCCCCGTCTGAGCGCTCCCGAAGTGCTGGCAAAGCTGAAGCCCGCCTTCACCAAGGACGGCATCGTCACCGCTGCAAACTCCTCCGCCATCAACGATGGCGCAGCTGCTCTGGTCATCATGAGCGAAGAGAAGGCCAAGGAGCTGGGCGTGAAGCCTCTGGCTACCTGGGTCGCAGGTGCTCTGGCAGGCGTCGAGCCTGAGGTCATGGGCCTTGGCCCCATCGCTGCTACCAAGAAGGTCATGGCTAAGACCGGCATGACCGTTGCTGATATGGACCTGGTCGAGGCCAACGAGGCATTCGCAGCACAGTCCATCGCAGTCGGCGAGGCTCTGGGCTTCGATAAGGACAAGCTGAACGTCAACGGCGGCGCAATCGCTCTGGGTCACCCGGTCGGCGCTTCCGGTGCTCGTATCCTCGTCACCCTGCTGTACGCTATGAAGCATCGTGGTGCTCACAAGGGTCTGGCTACCCTGTGCATCGGCGGCGGCATGGGCTGCGCAACCATCGTCGAGATGGACTAATTTCCCTTTGGAGGGTCACTCCGGATATTGATACAGCCCGGACAGTGGGCGAGACCGGAGACTTGCCCCTTGTCCGGGGACTGTTTTGAATAAGATATAACCTGAATGGAGGTTTTCACAATGGCATTTGTAAAAACCGAGGTGCAGGGCGCAGTCGAGATCATCACCATCGACCGCCCGAAGGCACTGAACGCCCTGAACCCCGAAGTCCTGGCAGACCTGAAGGCTGCTTTTGAGGCAGTTGACCAGTCCGCCATCCGCTGCATCGTCCTGACCGGCGAAGGCGACAAGAGCTTCGTGGCAGGCGCAGATATCGGTTCCATGAGCACCATGACCAAGGCCGAGGGCGAGGCTTTCGGCAAACTGGGCAATGATGTGTTCCTGATGATCGAGAGCTTCCCCATCCCCGTCATCGCAGCCGTCAACGGCTTTGCACTGGGCGGCGGCAATGAGCTGGCTATGAGCTGCGACATCCGCATCTGCTCCGACAACGCTGTGTTTGGTCAGCCGGAAGTCGGTCTGGGCATCACCCCGGGCTTCGGCGGCACCCAGCGTCTGGCACGTCTGGTTGGTATGGGCATGGCAAAGCAGCTGGTCTACTCTGCACTGAACATCAAGGCTGACGAGGCCTACCGCATCGGCCTGGTCAACGCAGTGTATCCGCAGGCTGAGTTGATGGAGAATGTCCTGAAGCTGGCCAACAAGATCGCCAAGAATGCTCCCATCGCCGTGCGCAACTGCAAGAAGGCTATCAACGACGGCATCAGCCTCCCCATCGAGAAGGCTGTCGAAGTCGAAGAAAAGCTGTTCGGCGACTGCTTCGAGACTCATGACCAGAAGGAAGGCATGGCCTGCTTCCTGAGCCGTGAAAAGCCGAAGCCCAAGGCAGTGTTCACGAACAACTAAACTAAACCATAACGCCTCTGCAATGCCTCCCCGGAAAGGGGAGGCACGGAGAGGCACTACATTCAGAAGATATAATAAAGGAGAGATTTCCCATGAAGATCGGTGTTATCGGTGCTGGCACTATGGGCCAGGGCATCGCAAAGGCATTTGCTCAGGTCGAGGGCAACACGGTTGCTCTGTGTGACATCAAGCAGGAGTGGGCCGAGAATGGTCTGGCAAAGATCAAGAAGGGCTATGAAAAGCTGGTCGCTAAGGGCAAGATGACTCAGGAGAAGGCTGACGCTATCGTTGCTGCTATCACCCCGGGCCTGAAGGAAGACCTGTGCGCTGACTGCGACCTCGTCGTTGAGGCTGCTTTTGAGGATATGAAGGTCAAGCAGACCACTTTCGGCGAGCTGGATAAGATCTGCAAGCCCGAGTGCATCTTCGCTTCCAACACCTCTTCTCTGTCCATCACCGAGATCGGCAAGGGTGTCAGCCGTCCTCTGGTCGGTATGCACTTCTTCAACCCCGCAGACCGCATGAAGCTCATCGAGGTCATCGCTGGCTGCAACACTCCCGCTGAGACTGTCGAGAAGATCAAGGAGATCTCCGTTGCCATCGGCAAGCAGCCGGTCCAGGTCAACGAGGCTGCCGGCTTCGTCGTCAACCGCATCCTGATCCCGATGATCAACGAGGCTGCCTTCATCAAGATGGAGGGCGTTTCCAACATCGCCGGCATCGACACCGCTATGAAGCTGGGTGCCAACCACCCGATGGGTCCCCTGGAGCTGGGCGACTTCATCGGCCTGGACATCTGCCTCGCCATTATGGACGTCCTGTACAAGGAGACCGGCGACAGCAAGTATCGTGCATGCCCGCTCATCCGTAAGATGGTCCGCGGCGGCAATCTGGGCTGCAAGTCTGGCAAGGGCTTCTACGTTTACAACGCAGACCGCACCAAGACCCCTGTCGACGAGCTGTAAATTAGTTTGAAATTTCTCTCGGTCGTCCCGAAGAAAACGGCCGGGAGGAATTTGTTTGCACAGGACATGAGTGTAGCTGCCCTGTGCTGAAAGAAAAACATCCGTTAGGAGGATATAGCGATGGATTTTACTCTGTCCAAGCAGCAGCAGATGGTGCAGAAGATGTACCGCGAGTTTGCTGAAAACGAAGTCAAGCCTCTGGCAAAGAAAGTCGATGCCGAAGAGTATTTCCCCAAGGAGACCGTCGAGAAGATGGGCAAGCTGGGTATGATGGGCATTTACTTCCCCACCTCCGTTGGCGGTGCAGGCGGCGACGTCCTGTCCTACGTCATGGCTGTTGAGGAGCTGAGCAAGGTCTGCGGCACCACTGGTGTTATCGTTTCCGCACACACCAGCCTGTGCGCAGCACCCATTTATGAGAACGGCACTCCCGAGCAGAAGGAAAAGTATCTGCCTAAGCTGTGCAGCGGCGAGTGGCTGGGTGCTTTCGGTCTGACCGAGCCGGGCGCTGGTACTGACGCTCAGGGCCAGCAGACCACTGCTGTGGAAGATGGCGATTACTGGGTGCTGAACGGCTCCAAGATCTTCATCACCAACGCAGGCTACGCTGACGTGTTCATCGTCATCGCTGTTACCGATAAGGTCCTCGACAAGAAGGGCCGTCCCACCAAGCTGTGCTCCGCCTTCATCGTGGAGCGTACCGACCCGGGCTTCTCCGTCGGTAAGGCTGAGGATAAGATGGGCATCCGTGGTTCTTCTACCTGCGAGCTGATCTTTGAGGACTGCCGCATCCCGAAGGACCGTATGCTGGGCGTGCGCGGCAAGGGCTTCCAGCTGGCTATGGCTACTCTGGACGGCGGCCGTATCGGTATCGCTTCCCAGGCTCTGGGCATCGCCGAGGGCGCTCTGCAGGAGACCGTCGCTTACGTCAAGGAGCGTAAGCAGTTCGGCCGCAGCATCTCCGCTTTCCAGAACACCCAGTTCGAGCTGGCCGAGATGAAGGCCCGTATCGAGGCTGCAAAGTATCTGGTCTACGCTGCCGCTCTGAAGAAGCAGGAAGCTATGAATGGTGCAAAGGTCCGCTACAGCGTCGAGGCTGCTCAGGCTAAGCTCATCGCAGCCCGCACCGCAAGCGACGTGACCCGCCGCTGCCTGCAGCTGTTCGGTGGCTACGGCTACACCCGTGACTACCCCATCGAGCGCATGTACCGCGACGCACGCATCGTCCCCATCTACGAGGGCACCTCCGAGGTCCA
>OGUK01002144.1_pt1 | contig 11274 bp, 9 predicted proteins | sample 1553151 | NCBI WGS metagenome assembly OGUK01 (sample SAMEA2580208, study PRJEB22360) | human gut metagenome | biome: human gut; feature: human-associated habitat; material: faeces | place: Denmark | collected 2008/2010
GAGGAAACCGATCCGAAATATACTGATGTGGTGATGTTGGGGAAGACAATCCCGAATTTACATCGTCGTCGTGAACCTCGTTTTTATGCTTCAATCAACTTTAATGGTCAACAGTGGCGTGGTCGCCAATTGGAATTTTGGCAAGGTGGGAAAGATGGTATTAATGTCTCCAAAGTAGACTATTGCTGTACCGGGTACTTATTGCGAAAAACTGCCGATGAAGGTGTAGATGTGATTAATGGTAAGGGAGGAATGAAAGAAGCCTCTATCCTTTTCCGGGTAGGTAGTCTTTATCTGGATTATGCGGAAGCATTGAATGAGGCTGAAGGGCCTGTAGATGATGTATACAAGTATGTAGACGCTATTCGTAAACGCGCTGGTTTGCCGGGATTGGCAAAAGGCTTGGATAAAGATAAGATGCGTGAACGTATTCAGCATGAACGTCAGATAGAATTAGCGTTCGAAGCCGGACATCGCTATTTCGATTGTCACCGCTGGAAAATTGCAGAGAAAACAGACAACGGATATATGCATGGTATGAATATTACTGCTACTAATAAGGTAGATTATAGTAAACGTTCAACAGTGGGTGATTCTCGTGTATTCGAAAAGAAACATTATCTGTTCCCTATACCGCAGAGTGAAATGGATAAGCAGATAGGATTGGTACAATCTCCCTACTGGGAATAACTAAAATTGTATTTCCTCCCTAGGTACTTTATCTATTTAGGGAGGAAAACTTGTTATATATAAAACTGTTGATATATCATGAAAACAAAAACAAGGCGTTTATTGAGCCTCTTGAATTTTTGTGTTCTTACACTTCTGGCCTGTGGAAATTCTGATGGTGCCGGAGAAGATTCAGGAGTCCCTTATTTAGCTAAAAAAGGAGAACCTGTTGACGGTGTTCGCATTGGTTGGGATTATGGAACAATCCGGCAACTGGCAACTAGGGGAGGATATCCACGTTCCATCCGTTTGCAGGATAATACAGTGGTGGCTGTATATGAGAACTATGATACTGGTTATGAAATGCGCCGTAGTACAGATGAAGGTAGTACATGGGGGGATCCTGTTATTCTTTTCCCCATCCATAGTATAACGAATGATAAAGGAACTGCCCGAATAAATATCGCTAACTCAGAAATTATACAACTAGCTAATGGGGATTTGCTGGCTGCTTGTAATTATCGTCCTCAAACCCCCGAAATAACTCCGTTTGCTATAGCGGTACGCCGTAGTACTGATAATGGAGTAACGTGGAGTGATCCTCAGATTATTTATGAAGCGCAACCTCGTTTTTCTGACGGTTGTTGGGAACCGTCTTTTCTTCAACTTCCTAATGGAGAGGTGCAAGTTTATTTTGCCAATGAGGGGCCATATACTCATTCTAATGAACAGGAAATATCCATGATGGCCTCAGTAGATAATGGTAAGACATGGGGAGGGTATAAGACAGTTTGTTTTCGCGCAGGTAGTCGTGATGGAATGCCGGTAAGTAAGGTGGTTGGCGATGAAATCGTTTGTGTGATAGAGGATTGTGGATTTGTTACTTTCAAACCATACATCGTACGTACTAAATTGTCGGATAATTGGTCGTCTCCTGTATTGGCGGATTCTCCAAATCGTGCTATGGCATTGGGCGAACCTGTAGAAGATTGGATTTACATGGGAGCTCCTTATTTAGGTGTACTTCCTACAGGAGAAACGTTACTTTCTTATCAGGTGGATGATATACGTCACGACGATCAGTTGGGTGACAGGCTGCCTTATAGTACCATGGAAGTGGCAATAGGTGACAAGAATGCCCGTAACTTTGTAAGGCGCACGCGCCCTTTTCCTGTGCCTGCGGGAAAGCATGCAGTATGGCCTTCTGTAGCTGTTTGGGATGCGAATACTATAGCAGCTCTTGCTACCAGTAACTATCAGGGGGGGACGGAGGCTCCGTTTTTCATGAAAGGACATGTAATGCGGGATTTAGAAGTGAACTCTTCTGATATTGTAAACTATCCTATTTTTATTGGTCATACCGGAATCTGTAATTTACGTTTAGGAGTCGGGAAAGATGCAGATAATCTTTATATCACCTGCAAGGTTAAGGATGGAGAACTGTATTCCGGTGGACAAGGAACTCAAAAAGGAAGCGGTGTTTTTATCTATCTTGATACAAAGAATGAATGTTTGAAAGAACCTGCTGAAGGTGTTTATAAGGTATGGTGTTCATATAAAGGCGATATAACTGTCTGGCAAGGTAATAAGGGGAAATGGGAGAATAGTGAGTTGGAAGGATTACAAATCACTCCTTCTGTTGTGTCGGGAGGTTATGAACTTGCTTTTACCATTCCTTTAAATCGTTCATTTAATAAAGATGCGATGAGGTTGTGTGCCACATTGTCTACAAAGACCTATACCGAAACATTAGTTCATAGTAATGCTGACAGGTCGTGTACATGGATGAAAATGAATTTAGGTGGGCATTAATGCAAAGAACGCATATTTGAAAACGCAGCAGGTACTTGACAAACGCTTTTAAATGTTGTATATTTGTAGATCAATAGCATAAACCTATAAAAAACAGATGAAAGAAAAAAGTAAAATCATATTCCTAAATGGTATAATATAGCAACAAGTATGGACTATCTTCCTGAGAAACCTTAGGTGATAGAGTACCAGATATAGGCTAAAGGCTGCAGACTTTATGAAGTTTGCAGCCTTTTTTGTCTTAAAAACTTAATGATTTTATTGCGAATTTCATTTGGGGAGTTTATAATAAACGGTGGGGACGTTTATTATAAACGATCATGGAATTTATTATAAACGTATAGGCTGGTTTATATAAACTTGTTGCTATTTTTTATATAACTACAATTGTCTTTCTTTGATAATGATTGTTGTTGGTAATTATCGCAGACATACTGCGCGGTAATCTAAGTAAACAAAATCTTAGAACTGCTATAGGGGCTATAAACCGGGTGCCTGTTTAATTCACTCAAGTCTCTCTTTTTTCGAAAAAAGAGGAATTAAATCTGAGCAGTTTTGATTTTGGATACATATATTGTGGCAGTTTTGATATTCGTATTTTGGTTTTCCGATCTATTGGTTTTAGAGAAATACATGTTAAATGTAGTTCGAAAAATAGAACATTAAGAAGGTAGGAAACATGCAAACGATTTAGAAAAACTATGTATTTTTGTGTTATAACTTTCAAAACAGTATAAGAAGCTTTACTCATTTTAATGCAGAATTGACTTGTTTGCGAGTTTAAGCACAAATAGTTATTTTTATTATATTGACGAATTAATGCTTGATTTAGGATAAAACAAACAATTTATTGTTGGAATTCTTTAATTATTTATATAAGGGCAACTAAAGAATCATTTTAAATTTTAAAGAATTCTATAAGTAAAGAACATTTTGCACTGTTTTGAATAAAAAATTAACAGGTTTAAAGTAGAATTATGGCATCTATAAAGTTATTGCTCAATAAACAGCGAATGCTTAATAATGGTACATTTCCATTGGTTTTTCAGTTTATCCACCGGAGGCGAAAGTTGCTTTATTATACCAAGTATCATATCTTTCAGCAACAACTGGCTGATGGAGCTTTGGAGGTTGAGTATTGTGAAGCATCGCTTTATTCCATGAAAGAAATAAAGGAGATAAATCGTGAGTTGAAACGGGACTATAAGCGATTCCAGAATCGTATATTGGAGTTGGAAAGGAACAATGAAGAGTATTTAGTAGATGATATCGTAGAGTTTAAAAAGAAGAAGAATCATCGTTCGTATCTACTTATGCAGTATATAGAAACACAGATTTCTTATAAAAAAAAGATGGGGAAAGACGGTATTGCAGCCGCCTATCATAGCACCTATATTTCTCTGAAAAAATATATAGGTATGAAATCTGCGCGTAAGTCGGATATCAGGATGGAGGAAATAAACTTCAGCTTTGTGGTAGGGTATGAGGACTATTTGAATGCACAAGGACTGGCGAGGAATACGATTAATTATTATCTGCGTAATTTCCGGACGATTTATAATTCCTCTATCCGGGATGGATTTAAGCCTAAAAGCGAGAATCCTTTTACTTATATTCAGACAAAACCCTGCAAGACTATAAAACGTGCAATCAATAAAGATGATATGAAGAAACTTTCTTCGCTTATTTTACCTGTTCATTCTGGGATGGACATTGCACGGGATATGTATTTGTTTAGCTTCTATGCCCAGGGAATGGCTTTCGTTGATATTGTATTTCTAAAAAAGAAGAATATTCGTGATGGAATATTGAGCTATCGACGTCATAAGTCACAACAGCTGATTCATATAGTTGTCACTCCTCAGATGCAGGGATTGATTGATAAATACGCGAATGACAGTGAATATGTGTTTCCAATTATTGATACATCTTTGTCGACATCTATCTACGATCAGTATCGCCTGGCTTTAGGCAGGGTGAACCGGTATTTAAAAAAGATCACTTTTCGGTTAAATATAAATGTCCGGCTGACTACCTATACTGCAAGGCATACCTGGGCTACACTGGCAAGAGAAAGCGGGGCGCCTATTTCTATCATCAGTGCGGGATTAGGGCATACTTCAGAAGAAATGACGAGAGTATATCTTAAAGAATTCGATCAGGAGACGCTGGCGCGGGTGAATCGTATTGTGACCAATCTGTTATAATATGAAACATGAATTTGTTCTTCAAATTTTGTAAAACTCATATTTATAACTTATATTTGTAAACGGTATCTATTTTGTAATAGAGAGTATATCAATCGCTTAATAATAGCGATGTTGCAAAATAAGACTATTTTTTGCGAATAGCCATTATCAAAAAGTACATTAATACTCTCCTTTTGTACGATCCCGCAGTTCTCCTTAAAGATTATCGGTTTTCGCCTGATAACGGTCTATTAATTGCTTTGGAGTACAGCGAAAATGCTGTTTGAAGTAGCGGTATAACTGAGCTTGCGACTCAAAGTTGCATACCTCCATTAGTTGCTTGACACATATACCCGGTTCTATAACTTTTCCCAAAATACGTTTCTTTAATTGTTTCATCATCCATTGTTTTGCGGTAATTCCGAATTCTTCTTTGAATTTAATAAAGAAGCTGGTTCTTCCTATATTTGACAGTGTAATTAGCTCATCAAGATTATTTACTTTTGAATAGTTCTGCATGACAAAATCTCTAAACTCTAATTGCCTGCCAATGATAGGGTGGAAAAGTGTAGCAATTTCTTTTTTATTATAGAATCCCCTGAGTAGGAAGAAAAATTCACGTTCTATTACATTATGTAGGTATGTACAGTTCATTTCATTCCTCAAACAGTGGACTACAGTTTCAAGGAATGGCATTAGTGGATAACGCATGGGGATAGGGCTGAAATCATAGTCAATATTTTCACAAATGGAGCTCAAACCTTGAAATAAAAGTTTGTCACAGTTGCTTTGAGGTATATCAAATGCCATAGCCAGCATTTGGGATTTGTCTGTTGCGGAAATCTTTATCATTGAAGATTTAGGCAACACTACCATTTCATTGCTATGAAACGTGCGGTTACAAAATTGGTTACAGTATACTGAAAAATCTCCTTCTAAAAAAAATAAAAGATAATTTTTGTGGGTATACTCTTCCTCTATGCATTTCTCAGTGTCGAATTTAATATATTTGAATCCTGTATCAATATCTGTCATGTAATTTTTGCATGACAAATGTTCCCTGGCGTAATGTAATCCGTTCGGTGATTGTTCCCCTCTCATATCTTTCCCTTTTTGATGGCAACAAAGCGATTATACTCCATTATGCTTCATAATTGATTCAGTATGGTCTAATATAATCACTTTATTACCAATGTATTATAATGAATAAAATTAAAGCCTGTTATGTATATGCAGGGTATGAAACATAATATATAGTATATGGTTGTACATAACCCTCTATCAATCAATTGTATATATACAAAATAGACATTATTACTCTCTATTACAAAATAGAGAGTAAAGAGTATAGGGGAATTATGTATAGTTAATGTGTTGTATGTTAGATGATTATGCGACTAATTTGCGCATAGAATAGTATGGCTGTAAAATCAGGCCGGATGATTCTTGTTTAATGAAAAGTAGAAAACGACAGCACTCGTTTGTTGGAAAAAGAGAATTATGGGATGAATTATTTTTTTATAGCAATAGCATTTTTAGTTGCGGTATTTATGGGGTGGATTATCACTCCTCAGATTTTGCTCGTAGCTTTTAGAAAACGACTGTTTGATTCTGTAGGTGGTCGCAAGACCCATAGCGGTATAGTACCACGTTTGGGAGGAGTTGTGTTCGTCCCGGTGCAGTGCTTTCTATTAGTGCTATCTATGTTTTTTATGTATAAACTAGAAATAACGTCCTATCTTCAAGACCCATTTATACCTTTCCAATTTTTATTGTTGATGATAGGTTTGCTCATTTTGAATATGGTCGGAGTGATAGATGATTTGATTAGGATTAACTATCGTAGAAAATTCGTAGCTCAAATTGTTGCTTCTTCATTTCTTCCGTTATCCGGACTCTGGATTAATGATTTGTATGGACTACTCGGAATAACTACTTTATCTCCTTGGATTGGAATGCCTCTGACGGTGTTTGTGGCAGTCTTTATTATTAATGCCGTTAACCTGATTGATGGAATCGACGGGCTCTGTTCCGGTTTGGTCGGTATGGGGGCTTTGGTTTTTGGTTTCTTGTTTATTTATAATGCAGCATGGTTACATGCTGTTTTTGCCTTTATCACCGCAGGGGTGCTATGTCCTTTTTTCTATTACAATGTGTTCGGCAAATCGAAAGGAAGACAACGAATTTTTATGGGGGATACTGGCAGTCTGACGCTGGGGCTCTCGATGGCTTTTCTGGCAATCAGCTATGCGATGAATAATCCGTTGATAAAGCCTTTTTCCGAAGGAGCGATAGTAGTTTCTTTCGCTACATTGATTGTCCCTCTTTTTGATGTAGTTCGTGTGGTACGGATACGTTATTTTCAGCATAAGCCTCTTTTTATGCCCGACCAGAATCATATACATCATAAGTTTCTGAGAGTAGGGATGTCTCATTATGTCGCAATGATTCTTATTCTGGCTTTGGCATTGTTCTTTAGCTTCTTCAATATTGTTGCGGTAGAATATATCAGCAACAACATCGTGATTTTTATAGATATCGTACTGTGGATTGCTTTCCATTTATGGTTGGACAGGCGAGAGCTTATCCGGGCAAAACATGGGGTGGCAAATAATTAAATTTAATGATATGAAAATAGCTATTATCGGTGGTTCCGGATTCGTGGGAAGTCGTTTGATCGGGCTGTTACAGACTGTTCCGAACATTGAACTGCTCAATATTGACAAGCAGCAGAGTGAACTTTATCCTCATCTGACACAAATAGCTGATGTGCAGGATGTACAGAAGCTGACGGAGTTGCTGGCAGGAACTGATCTTGTGGTTTTATTGGCTGCCGAACATAAAGACAACGTAACTCCTGCATCGCTTTACTATACGGTGAATGTGGAAGGGACACGTAATACGCTTCAGGCTATGGAAAGTAATGGAGTTGCCCGTTTGGTATTCACCAGTTCTGTTGCTGTCTATGGATTGAACAAAGATAATCCATCAGAATTGCATCCGGCCGATCCGTTCAATGATTACGGTCGTAGTAAGTGGCAGGCGGGATGTATGCTGCCGGAGGGGTATGATACGCATCGGGAGTGGAACATTCATATTCTTCGTCCCACAGTTATCTTTGGAGAGGGCAACAGGGGGAATGTATATAATTTGTTGCGGCAGATTACTTCCGGGCGATTTCTGATGGTAGGAGACGGTGAAAACCGGAAGTCGATGGCCTATGTCGGTAACGTAGTTGCTTTTATCGCTTTTCTGATTGAGAATAATATGGAGGGATATCATGTATTCAATTATATCGATAAGCCGGATTTCACAATGAATGATTTGGTGTATCATGTCGGGGAGGTGTTGAATAAACATATTCCTACTACACATTACCCCTATTGGTTAGGAATGTTGGGTGGATATTGCTTTGATGCTTTGGCTAAGATGACGGGAAGAAAATTGTCGGTGAGTTCTGTTCGTGTGAAGAAGTTCTGTGCGGTGACTCAGTTTGATTCTGTTAAAGTACAGTCATCGGGTTTTAAGCCGGCTTTCTCAATGGAAGAAGGGTTGAGACGGACGTTGCAATACGAGTTTGGTTCAGGAGCTGAAGAAGCTATTAATTGATAAACTAGGCTTTTTCCTTTTTACAGGATAGAAAAGAAGGAAAAAAGTTAGATAGATAAGACATAAAATTTTTCAGGTAGCCGTCATGTATGTGACTGGCGGGAGCGGAGCGCGCTTGGAGGGTACCTTATTGTGACTTTAAATGATAGAATTGGAGGAGTTATTATGGATGAAAAAAAGTGTTGGTTGGTTGTTTGTGTGCAGAGTAACAGGGAGAAGAAAACCTACGAACGTCTGTCGGCATTGGGATTTGAATCTTTTCTTCCGTTACAGGAAGAAACACGTCGTTGGAGTGACCGAAGCAAGAAAGTGCAGCGGGTCGTGATTCCTATGGTTGTTTTTGCCCGGATAGCTCCTTCCGAACGTATTTCTGTGCTTCGTCTTCCCTCTGTAAGCCGCTTTATGGTATTGCGCGGAGAAAGTGCTCCGGCAATCATCCCGGATGCACAAATGGAACGTTTCCGCTTTATGCTCGATTATTCGGAAGAAGCGGTTGAGATGTGTTCGGAGCGTATCCAGCCGGGCGAACAAGTAAAAGTTATCAAGGGGCCGTTGACAGGATTAACAGGGGAGCTGATAACAATGGATGGAAAAAGTAAGGTAGCCGTCAGGATTAATATGCTGGGAGCTGCGATGGTAGAAGTGCCGGTAGGGTTTGTAGAGAGAATATGATACTGTTAGGTAATTACTACTAAGAAAAAACAACTGAGATTACAAACCATGAAGGAACAGCAGATTACAGTAACTTCCCCTTTATTACCATCTTTGGAGGAGTTAAATGTTTACTTGCAGGATATATGGCAACGCAAATGGATTACTAATAATGGATATTATCATCAGATGCTGGAAGCCGCTTTGTGTGAATATCTGGGTGTACCTTATATCAGTCTGTTTACCAACGGGACTCTTCCTCTAACTGCGGCCTTACTGGCAATGCGTATTACAGGAGAGGTAATAACCACGCCTTTCAGTTTTGTTGCTACTACACATTCGTTGTGGTTGAATGGCATCAAACCGGTATTTGTAGACATAGACCCTGTAACCTGTAATCTTGACCCTGATAAGATAGAGGTGGCTATAACTCCTAATACTACAGCCATTATGCCAGTGCATGTGTATGGGTATCCTTGTGATACTAAGAGCATTCAGCAAATAGCAGATAAATACGGATTGAAGGTAATCTATGATGCTGCTCATGCATTTGGGGTGGAGAGAGAGGGAGAATCTATTTTGAATGCAGGTGATATGTCGACATTGAGCTTTCATGCGACGAAGACTTTTAATACCATTGAGGGAGGTGCATTGGTACTTCACGATGAACATACTAAAAAGAGAGTTGATTACTTGAAAAATTTTGGTTTTGTCGGTGAAACGGAGGTGGTTATTCCCGGAACTAATGGCAAGCTAGATGAAGTGCGGGCAGCTTACGGATTACTGAACTTAAAACAGGTAGATGCTGCCATTGAAGCACGCTGCCAGGCTACAACTAATTATAGAGAAGCCTTACGTAATGTTTCCGGTATCACATTTATGGATGATATATCCGGAGTGAAGCATAATTATTCTTATTTCCCCATATTTGTGGATGAAGAACGATATGGTATGAGCCGTGATGAACTCTATTTTAAGATGAAGGAATATAATGTATTAGGACGGCGGTATTTTTATCCGCTGATCAGTGCTTTTTCTACTTATCGTGAATCAAAGTCAGCAAGGAAAGAAAATTTGCCTGTAGCCACAAAGATGGCGGAACAGGTTATTTGTTTGCCGATGCACCATGCATTGAGCGAAGATGATATGGAGCGGGTGTTACGGCTGATAAGAAAGTAGAATATGAAACTTGGTGTGATGCAACCTTACTTTATGCCTTATATCGGTTATTTCCAATTAATGAAAGCTGTAGATAAGTATGTGGTTTATGATGATGTTAATTACATTAAAGGCGGCTGGGGTAACCGTAATCATATACTGATCAATGGGAGGACATCAATGGAGAGAAAGAAATGTTCACTGTGACTTTGAAGAAAGCGAGTCAGAATAAGTTATTCAATGAAATAGTGATAGGCGATGATTTTAAGAAACTTATGAAAACACTGCAACTGAACTATTCCAAAGCTGTTAACTTTGATCAGACGATGACTCTGATGAAAAGAATCATTTCTTTCTCAGATAAGAGGCTTGCGGCATTTATAGCAAATAGTTTTCGGGAAATATTCAGTTATTTGTCAATAGATACGGAGATATTGATGTCCTCAGATATTCCGAAAGATAATTCTCTGAGAGGAAAAGATAAAATCTTGCAGATATGTGAAATATTGGGTGCTGATACTTATTATAATGCTATCGGTGGGCAGAATCTTTATGATAAAAAGGAATTTAGTGAACATGGAATTGTACTGAATTTTGTAGATACAATCCCAAAAGTATATTCTCAATTGCGTACTAAGGAATTTGTGCCTTATTTGTCGATGATAGATGTATTAATGAATAATACCAAAGATGAAGTCAATGATTTATTGGATTCTTTTTGTGTAAGATATTGAAATTGCTTAGATATGAAATCTTTTAATATTGTAGTGTGTGCGTCTGGTGGTGGAGGAAATTTTCGTTCTTTGATAAAATATCAATGTGATTATGGTTATCACATTTCGTTACTGATAGTAGATAGAGAGTGTCCTGCTATTAAGATAGCAAAGGAAAATGGGATATCATATTCCGTTTTAGAAAAGAAAGTTTTAGGCAAGTCTTTTTTTGAGGAGTTTGAGAAGATTGTCCCCATAGATACGAATTTAATTGTTTTAGCAGGATTTCTACCGATTATACCCAAATGGATTTGTGAAAAGTGGGAACGTAAAATAATAAATATTCATCCTTCACTATTGCCAAAATATGGAGGGAAAGGCATGTATGGGGTTAAAGTGCAAGAAGCTGTTTTGAGGAATCATGAGAAGTATGCCGGCTGTACCGTTCATTATGTGGATTCGGAAATAGACAC
>OGUK01002149.1_pt1 | contig 11243 bp, 4 predicted proteins | sample 1553151 | NCBI WGS metagenome assembly OGUK01 (sample SAMEA2580208, study PRJEB22360) | human gut metagenome | biome: human gut; feature: human-associated habitat; material: faeces | place: Denmark | collected 2008/2010
TTATTTCTTATTTTTTATTTATTATTTGTGTACCGGGTAATACGTCTTAAACTTCTTGAACTGCCTTCTCAGCTGCTCCAGCACGCAGGCATAGCGCACGGGGTTCCACAGCAGGTCGGGCTTGTACAGCAGACTGCACGCCTCCTTGCCCTGCGCTTTCAGCGCCTTGGCGCGTGCGACGAGGTCTTTGTCCTCGGTGTAGGTGAAGGCCACCTGCGCGGGGACGTGGTGCCAGAACACCTCATTCTTGTTCAGCACGCAGTCGGTGCCGCCGTCGTTCCACTTTTCCACAACCAGCCGGGCAATGTTCATGCCGGTGGCGGTCACATAGTAGTTGCTGCGGCCCTGGCGCAGGTTGATCTCAAACACGCGGTAGTCGCCGGGGGTGCCGCTGTACTTGATGTCAAAGTTGGAAAAACCGGTGTAGCGGCAGGCCTCCAGCATCTTGCGGATGTTCTCCACCAGCGGCAGGGAGGTCGTGTCCTCACTGACGATGGCGGCATGGTTGCCCAGGCCATGGGGGGTGTGCTCCTCGACCATCGTATGGCCAAGGCACATGGCGCGGACCTTACCGTTCTCGTCGGAGAACGCCGTCAGGGGCGAACTGCTGGTCTGCTTCGGCGAAGAGGCCGTAGCGGGCATCGAATCGTCGGTCATGCAGGTTACGCGTTCGGGCGGCGTCGCCACCCGTTCGGGCATCGCCGATTTCGACGCCGTGCTCGGCAGCATCGGGGTAAAGGCGTTACAGCGTCTGTTCCCGGTAGACGAACGGAACGAGGAGCGCACGCGCGCCGCCGGTCTGCACCGCTGGTACGTCGTGGAGTTCGATGACGCCGCCGATCTCGACAAGGCGGCCCTCGACATGGCCCGGATCGCCGAAGTGAGCAAGGTGGAATTCAACCAGCAGCTGATGCACGTGCACGAAGGCCGGGTCATCCCGCTGGCCGAAACCGGCGCTGCGCCGCAGACCCGTGCGGCCGTCGGGTTCAACGATCCCCACCTGGGCAAACAATGGCACTACATCAACACCGGCGACAAGTCGATCTATTCGAAGATCAAGGCGGGAGCCGATGTCAACTGCGACGAAGCTTGGAAGCTCTGCACGGGCGACCCGCGCGTTATCGTCGCGGTCGTGGACAACTGCGTGCAGTGGGACCATCCCGACCTGGCGGATAACATGTGGATTAACGAAGCGGAGCTGAACGGTGTCAAGGGCGAGGATGACGACAATAACGGTTACTACGACGACATATACGGCGGTTGCTTCATGCCCAACTACTATCCGCACGACAAACCGGGCGGTATCCTGAAGGCGGGGACGCACGGCACCCACGTGGCCGGTACCATCGCGGCCGTGAACGGAAACGGCATCGGCGTATGCGGCGTGGCGGGCGGTACGGGCAACCACGACGGCGTAAAGCTCATGACGCTGCAGGTGATGCGGGATGATGCTGCCGACGACATACCGTTCAACGACGTATTCCCCTATGCTGCCGACAACGGGGCGGTGATTGCCTCCTGTAGCTGGACCATCAGTCAGACCGGTATGGACCAGGCGACCAAAGACGGCATCGACTATTTCCAGGCCAATGCCGGATGGGACGATACGGACGGAGACGGTATCAACGACGTGCAGACGGGGCCCATGCAGGGCGGTTTGGTGATAGCCGGAGCAGGAAACTCCGGGACGGATAAGGTTTTCTATCCGGCCAAATACAAGGATGTGATAGGCGTAGGGGCCATCGACGGCGATATGACGGTCGCATGGTACAGCGAGTACGGAGAAGGTATTGATGTCCTGGCTCCCGGAGGGAACCAGGAAGGCAGCGGGGAGTATAACAGACCGGAGATATGGGGCGTCTACAGCACCTATCCCAACGGCGGGTATGCCTACAGCGCCGGCACTTCGATGGCCTGCCCGCACGTTTCCGGCGTCGCCGCGCTGATACTCTCCAAATTCAAGGGGCAAGGCTTTACGGCCGAAGAACTCCGCAACAAGGTCGAACGCAGTTGCCGTCCGCTGAGCGAACCGATGGACCCGAAGTACCACGGCGGTATCGGGAACGGCCTCATCGACGTAACTCTTGCACTGACCGAGGTGCCGGAGGAGGGGCCCGAGAAGCCGCAGTTCGAGGCGATACCCGCTCCGGCTTCCGTCAGGATAACGGGACCCGTGCCCGTGGACGGCAACGGCATGCCCGTAGTCAAGTATAATTTCGAGTATGCCGAGGTGGTGAACGGCACGGCCGGCGAGATGACCAGAACGGTACTCTCCAACACCTACAATGCCGGCGAAGAGTTCGTCTATATGTTCCCCGGCAAGAGTGAGGCCGAATACAAATTCAGGATGAATGCCGTAGACCGTTACGGAAATGAATCCGAATACATCGAGCTGCAGTCCGAAACGCTGGAGTTCGAGAACCATGCGCCCACGCTGCTCCGGGAGTTCTCCGATGTGGAGATACGCCAGGCGGGCGAGGATTATGCGAGGCTCTATACGCTCGTGACCTATTTCGAGGATGAGGATGCCCAGTATGGAGACGAGATGACATTCACGGTGGAAAACAGCAACGATGCGGTGGTGAGAACCGAACTGAGAAACGGGCGGACATTGGCCGTCATTCCGTTGACCAAGGGCTCCTGTGTGGTGACCGTGACGGCTACCGATACGCGCGGTGCTTCCACGACGGCTGCCATCAATGTGACGGTGTTGGCCGGCGCCGGTTCCGCACCGACTTTCAAAAGGCAGTTGGGCAGCCTGACGCTTCCGGCCGCCGGCAGTTTCGTAAGGCAGTACGACTTGAACGATTATGTTTACGATGCCGACATGCCCGACGATGAACTGACTTTCTCGGCCGTCAGCAGTGACGCGTCCGTCGTGACGGCCGCCGTGACGGGGACGACCCTCGAAGTGACCGGACTGAAAAAGGGCGACGCTACGGTGCAGGTAACCGTGACCGACCGGGGCGGCAACTCGGCCGAGAACGAACTCTTCGTTTCGGTGGCCCAGGAGCCCGGTTCGCAGTCGGGCGGAGCGACTCTTCGGCTCTATCCCAATCCGGCGACTGATTATGTGAACATAACGCTTAGCGGTGCCGGCAGCGGCAGTGCGGATGTCGTTTTCTACGATTCGGCAGCCCGTCAGGTGATGAAGACCACGGCCGAGCTCGATGCCAGTGGAACGGCCCGGATTGACGGTATTTCCGGTCTGACTCCCGGTGCCTATACGGTGTCGGTAAAGCAGGGAGGCAACACCTATAAGGGTACTGTGCTGAAACGATAGTTCCGGCTGTCGGACACAGGTTACGGCTTTACGGGATTTTCCAGCCGGGAGGAAGCACTGCGCTGCAAGGCCGTTCTTCCGCGGAGAGAGGAGACTGTAAAGCCGTAACCGTATTCGGGAGTGCCGGATGCCGGGTGAGGCAGGGCTACTACGGAAAAACATACTATGAACCTGAAATTGAATGACTGATGAGAACCAGATTGGTGTTGGCCGCTTTGGCGGCCGTTTCGGTTTCCGCCTGTACGCGGGAGCCGTCGGCAGCCCCGGTGCCGGAAGGGGCGGGGCAGGGACCGGAATACGTTTCCGGTGAAGAGAAGAATTATGTGGACGGATGGGTGAGGATAAGGCTCGCCGACGATGCCGGGGCACTGCGCGTGGGGTGTTTCACGCGGGGTGCAGCGGAGTCGGGCAACCGGGCAATCGACGAAGCGGCTGCCCGGTTGGGTGCCACGGAGATAAGGCGCGTATTTGCCGAGGGATGCCGGTTCGCGGAACGGCGGAGGCGGTTCGGCCTGCATCTGTGGTACGATATCCGGATAGGCGACGATGTCCCTGTCACGAGGGCCGCCGGTGACCTCGCCTCCGTTCCCGGTGTGAGCCATGTGCAGCCTGTTTACAGAATACGGTGGGCCGATAATCCCCGCGTATTGCCGGCAGAATACCTCTATACGCCCGTGCGCGCCAAGTTCGCCGACGGTGCCGCTCCGGTCAATGACCCGGAGATAGGCAAGCAGTGGCACTACCATAACGACGGTTCGGCCTGGGCATGGAAGACGGGAGCCGATATCAACCTCTTCGAGGCGTGGGAGAAGTTCAATGCCGGCCGTCCGGAGGTCATCGTGGCCGTGGTGGACATGGGCGTGCAGTACGACCATCCCGACCTGGCGGCCAACATGTGGGTGAACGAGGCGGAGTTGAACGGTGCGCCCGGCGTGGATGACGACGGCAACGGTTACGTGGACGATGTGTACGGTTACAATTTCGACAAGGATACCGGTGCGATAGAGCCCGGCGGCCACGGTACGCACTGTGCGGGTACCATAGCCGCGGTCAATAACAACGGTATCGGCGTATGCGGTGTGGCAGGCGGTACGGGCAATGGCGACGGGGCACGTATCATGTCCATTCAGATGGACCCCGGTGCTGCTGACGCGCGTTATGCCGATGCATTCGCCTATGCCGCCGACAACGGAGCCGTGATAACCTCCAACAGTTGGGTGCTCGATATGGATGCCATGCCGGCCGATGTGGGTGCGGCGATAGATTACTTCAATGCCAATGCCGGTACCGATGAGAACGGTGTGCAGACCGGCCCGATGAAAGGGGGCTTGTGCATGTTCGCCGCCGGGAACTACAACACCTCCGGCCCGCAGTATGAAGGGCGGATATGGTACCCCGCCGCCGACGACCGGGTGATAGCCGTGACCTCCATGGGGCCCGATTACAAGAAGGCCGATTATTCGCAGTACGGACAGGGGGCCGACATCATGGCGCCCGGCGGTGAGGATACCGACGGCGCCGGCTGCGGCGTTTACAGTACCGTGACCGAGGGCGGATACGGTTATATGTCGGGAACTTCGATGGCGACTCCCCATACGGCCGGTGTGGCCGCACTGATGGTGTCGCAGTACGGAGGCGAGGGATTTACCGCGGACGAGCTGCGCAGGGTGCTGCTCGGCAGCTATCGAAATGTCGGAGAGTACCAGGAGGAAGCGTGCCGCAACCTCATCGGCGTCGGATTGCTCGATGCGTCGCTGATGGATAACTACTACAAGAATCCCGGCGCGGCTCCCGAGATACCTGCCGAACCCTCCGTGGAGGGCATCGCGGACGGATTGCACTTCTCCTGCCGGATACCGGGCGACCCGGCTGCGTGGCTGCTGCTCTCCTATGCTTCTGCCGCCGGTTCGGAGCAGACACCCGTTCGGCTCAGGATGTCGTGCAATGCAGGCGTGGGCGATGCATTCGGCTATTCCGTGACCGTGGCGGGCGACACCGAGTTCAACGCGGAGCTGAGGGCGGAAGACCGTTACGGCAATGTCTCGGAACCGTATGCCGTGACCGTGAAATCCCTGCCCCATATCAACCGTCCGCCGACGATGATAGCTTCGGTGAACGATTTTACCATACAGCAGGTGGGGACCGGGTATGCCCGCCGTTTCGACCTGTCGATGTATTACAGCGACCCGGACGTGGGGGAATTCGGCGATGAACTGACGTACGGCGTATCGTCCGACCCGGAGGGTATCGTGCGTATCTCCGTGGAGGGGAGCGTGGCGGTGTTCGAACCGGTGGGGATAGGGGCCGCTGCGGTCGTGGTGAAGGCTTCCGACCGGGCCGGTGCCTATGCGGAAGACCGTTTTACCGTCTCCGTTATCCATAAGGGGATACCCGATACGACGATAGAGGGGGTAGGACAGGAACATGCGCTCGTCCTTCCGCTTGCGGAGTATTTCTATGCCGTTGAGGGGATGGAGTACAAATATGCGGCGGAGAGTTCCGACCCGTCGAAGGTGCGGGTAAGTATCGGTCAGGGCAGCTTGCATATCGTTCCGGTGGCTGCCGGCAGTGCTGCGGTGACAATCTCCTGCAAACCGGGAACGGGGGCTTCGGTGGAGTCGCAGTTCCTCGTGACCGTGACGGGCGGCGAGACGCCCCTGCCCGAGGGAGGTTTCGCGCTTTGGCCCAATCCTGTCTCCGAATACGTCGATATCCGTGTCCCCGGAGCGGCGGGGACCGTTGCGGTGAGGATTTACGATGCGTCGGCGCGTCAGGTTTTCGACGGTACGGTAACGCCGGATGCCGACGGGGTGGGGCGGCTGGAGGTCGCCGCACTGAGCCCCGGGGCCTATTCCCTGGTGGCCGAGCAGGATGGACATAAATTTACGGCAGGTTTCGTGAAACGGTGATGCCGCTCTTCGTTTTGGCCGCCCTTTCCGGCCGGCCAAAACGTGGCGGAAGATGAAACGGGGGAGGTCGGAATCGGTCCGGCCTCCCCCGGCCGTTCCGGTATCGGAGAGAGAAAGGAGGGGAAAAGAGGGCTGAATAGGGTTTCCGGGGCGTCCGCAGGATATGATATTTGCCCCCGGAAGCGTTTTATGTGCTTTTTTGTTGGGTAAATGTTGGAACTTTTATTAATTTCGCAAAGATGTACGCCATGTAACAATAAGCGCAGGTCAATATCGGTTATACTATGAAGGATAATCTAATCCATTTAATGATGAAACGATACTTTTTATCTTTGTTCGCTGTGGCAGGCATTCTGGCCTCCTGTGCGAAAGACCCTGCTGTGTCCGGAACGGCTCCGGGCGGCGGGAACGAACGGAATGAAGAGGAGTACGTCGGCGACGTAGTCAAGGGGAAGATAAGGATTCGCCTGGCGGATAATGCCACGGCTCTCCGGACAGGAGCGTTTACCCGCGGCGAGGCTGATTCCGGCGACCCCGAACTCGACAAACTTGCGGCACAGTTGGGCGCAACCAAAATAGAGCGGGTTTTCGGGACCGACCCCCGGTTTACGGAGCGTCACAAGAAATACGGCCTGCACTTGTGGTACGACGTGACGTTCGACGAGGATGTACCCGTTTCACGGGCACAGTCCGGATTCGAGTCGCTTCCCGGTGTGGCCTATGTGCGTCCCATCTACCGGATATATCCTGCCGACGGTTACGATACCCTTTATCCGGCAGCGGTAACGGATAAGTCCGGATGGGAGGGCAGTACCGCTGAAATGCCTTTCGATGACCCCGGACTGCCGATGCAGTGGCATTACTACAACGACGGTACGCTTTTCAATACCGAAGGTACGGTGGTGGCCGTCGAGGGGGCGGATGTCAATCTGTTCAAGGCATGGGAGATGTACGGTGCCGGTGACCCGAGCGTGGTGGTGGCCGTCATGGACATGGGTATTCAGTACGACCATCCCGACCTTGTTGCCAACATGTGGGTGAACGAGGGGGAACTCAACGGCGAACCCAATAAGGATAACGACGGCAACGGCATCAAGAACGATATATACGGCTATAACGGTTTGACGCGGGACGGTAACATCGAGCCCGGCAGCCATGGTACGCACGTAGCCGGTACGGTGGCCGCTACCAACAACAACGGTATCGGCGTTTCGGGTGTGGCCGGCGGTACGGGTGTGGGTGACGGTGCAAGGCTCATGTCCTGCCAGATATTCGCTCCGAACGACGCTTCGGAGAGCGACTACCCGGACGTGTACCGTTATGCCGCCGACAACGGTGCGGTGATAAGCCAGAACAGTTGGGGCTATTCCCAGATGTACAGTGCCATCCCGGAGGATATGGCCGTGGCGATGGATTATTTCATAGACAATGCGGGTATCGGACCCGACGGCGAGCAGACCGGCCCGATGAAGGGAGGTATCATCATCTTCTCGGCAGGCAACGACTATTCGTCGCGTCCCTCTTTCCCGGGAGCCGACGACCGGGTGGTGTGCGTTACCTCCATGATGCCGAACTACATGAAGGCAGGTTACTCCAATTTCGGCGATGCCGCCGACATCTTCGCTCCCGGCGGAGCCGGTTCGACCGATACGGAGTTCAGCATGGAAGGGCAGGTGTACAGTACGGATATCACCGATGCGTACGGTTACAAGGCGGGTACGTCGATGGCGTGTCCGCATGTATCGGGTATCGCGGCCCTTATCGTGTCGCGTTACGGCGTGGGGCAGCCCGGTTTTACGCCCGACAAGCTGAGGGAGATACTGCTGCGCAGCTATCGCAGCGTAGGTCAGTATCAGAAGACGCCGGCCATTGCCGACGGCCTCGGCGTGGGCTTGGTGGATGCTACCATGATAGAGCTGGAGAATCCCGGAACGGCACCGGAGGCTCCCCAGGCCGTGAGTGCGGAGGGAACGGACGAGCGAAAACTCACGCTCCGTATCACCGCTTCGGCTGACGGCAACGGAATGTCCGTAGCGCAGTACCGTGTCTCCTATGCCCCGGAAGGAACGGCCGACGGAGCGGACGGTTGGCAGTCGGTGGAGCTTTATAACCGGGCCGATATCGGCGAGGTGAGCGAATATACGGTAGGCAATCTCGAGCATGAAACCACTTATGTGTTCCGTGTGAAGAGTGTGGACCGTTTCGGCAACGAATCGGCCGGCTATACGGAAGGGCGGGGTACGACCGTCGAACACACGAACCTGAGCCCGGAGATAACCAAGCCGCTCGGCAGGGTGGTGCTCCCCTCCGGCAACAGTTTCACGGCGACCGTGGATTTGAACGAGAACTTCAGCGACCCCGACCTGCCCAACGATGAACTGACGTTTACGGCCGAAAGCAACGATGCTTCGGTAGCTACGGCGCAGGTATTGGAGGGCGGCATACTGGAGGTGACCGGCCTCAAGAAGGGCGATACGTTCATCTCCGTGACCGTGAAGGACCGTGAAGGACTGTCCATTTCGAAAAATATGGGCGTATCCGTTACGGCAGACCCTGCCGGCAGCGGAGAGGGGACGACCGTGACTTTGCCCGACAGTGCGAACGCTTTCTCCGGAAACATCGCGCTTGATGAACTGTTCGGCGTTACGGGCGGTCTGACCTATACGGCCGTAAGTTCCGCACCGGATGTGGTATCCGTGGCAGTGAACGGCAATGTCCTGACGGTTACCGGATTGAAGATGGGCAACGCTTCGGTGACGGTGACGGGAACTGATACCGCCGGAGCATCCGATACGCGGACGGTCGAGGTGACGGTGACGGCGAATCCCGGAGGCGGTACCGCCCCGCAGACCCCCGCCGGAAGCATCAGCCTCTATCCCAATCCGGCCGATGATGTCCTCAATATCGGTGTGGGCGGAGCGACCGGAGGGGCGGCCGGCATTCGGATATACGATGCCGGCGCCCGTCAGGTAGGCAATTTCTCCGTGACGCTCGACGGTAACGGCGTGGCAGCCGGCAACGATGTGTCCGGCCTCGCTCCCGGAGCCTATTCGGTCGTGGTCGAGCACGACGGTCACCGCTATACGGGCAGCTTCATGAAACGGTAGAGCCGCCGGACGAATGGAACGGCGGAGCCGGGCCCGGTCGGGTCCGGCTCCGTTGTCTTTCTGTGACCGGTATCTCCGGGACGGTTATTTGCGGCGGAAGGTCATTTTGTTTTCAGGGGTAACGATATTGTGGCATATTTTTTATATTTTCGCAAACGGCCGTCGGTGCGGGTATCCTGCCTGCGGCGGACATTTATCAACCAACCCTACTATCGAATGAAACGGTATTTGAATCTGTTGTTCCTCGCGGCGGCTGCTCTTTGTGCATCGTGTGCGAGAGATGCCGTCGTTTCCGATGTCCCGCCGAAAGGGGAGGATGTCGGCGGTTACGACAACAACGTTATTGTGCCCGGATGGGTGAGGATAAGGCTCGACGACGAGGCTGCCCCGCTTCGGACGGGCGTCTTTACCCGGGGCGAGGCCGATTCGGGCAATCCGCTACTCGACGAACTTGCGGCCGGCCTCGGGGCGACCGAGATACGGGAAGTGTTCCCGACCGACCCCCGGTTCGAGGAACGTCACCGGAAATACGGGCTCCATCTCTGGTTTGATATCAGGCTCGGCGACGAGGTGCCCGTATCCCGTGCGGAGCAGGAGTTTGCTGCACTGCCCGGCGTGCGGCATGCACAGCCGATTTATCGGATAGTCGCACTGGACGGTGCCGATTATCCGCTGCCTTCGGAGGTGAGCGAACCTTCCTCCTGGGAGGGCAGTTCCCGCGAGATGCCTTTCAATGACCCCGGTCTGAAGATGCAGTGGCATTACGACAACGACGGTACGATGACCAATGCCGAAGGCGAAACGGTCGCTGTCGAGGGGGCCGATATCGGGCTGTTCGAGGCATGGGAGATGTACGGTGCCGGCGACCCGTCGGTAATCGTCGCCGTCATGGATACGGGAGTTTTCTCCGGACACGAGGACCTGCAGGGCAACATGTGGGTGAACGAGGCCGAACTGAACGGTACGGCCGGTAAGGATGACGACGGCAACGGCAACGGGTACAGGGACGATATACACGGCTATGATTTCTACAAGAAGTCGCCCGATGTGGAGCCCGGTGAGCACGGTACCCATGTGGCCGGTACCATCGCTGCCGTGAACGATAACGGCATCGGTGTCTCGGGTGTGGCCGGCGGTACGGGCAACGGCGACGGCGTGCGGATAATGACCTGTGCGATATACGACTATATGGGGTATGGTACGGCGACTCCCACGGGTTATGTTTACGCCGCCGACAACGGGGCCGTGATAAGCCAGAACAGTTGGAACTATCCCATGATTAATATTCTGCCCGAGGACATGTCGGTGGCGTTCGACTATTTTATCGACAATGCGGGTATCGGGCCCGACGGCGAACAGACCGGGCCCATGAAAGGGGGCGTCATCATCTTCGCCGCGGGGAATGAATTCAGTCCCAAGGTGGGGTGTCCTTCGGACGACCCGAGAGTCATTACGGTGACCTCCATGATGGCCGACTATGTGAAGGCGAGCTATTCCAACTACGGAACCGAGGCGGATATCTTCGCTCCCGGCGGTGCCGGTGAACGCGATGCGGCATTTCCGCAGCAGGGGCAGGTTTACAGCACCGGCTTGGACAATACCTATACCTACCACAGCGGTACCTCCATGGCTTGTCCGCATGTGTCGGGCGTAGCAGCCCTCATCGTGTCGCATTACGGTGCGAATGCTTCCGGTTTCACCAACGAGGAGCTGAAGACGATTTTGCTGCGGAGTTACCGCAATGTGGATATGTGGCAGACTCGGCCGGACATTGCTGCGGGGCTCGGTGCGGGGCTTGTCGATGCTTCCCTGATGGAACTGGAAAATCCCGGAGTGCCGCCCGAAGCCCCGGCAGGGCTCGAAGTGGCCGAAGGTACGGTGGAGGAGCGGCTGGCGGGGCTGAGCCCCAGGCCGGGGGCCTCGCTGGAGGACCGGCGCTCCGCC
>OGUK01002156.1_pt1 | contig 11224 bp, 9 predicted proteins | sample 1553151 | NCBI WGS metagenome assembly OGUK01 (sample SAMEA2580208, study PRJEB22360) | human gut metagenome | biome: human gut; feature: human-associated habitat; material: faeces | place: Denmark | collected 2008/2010
TTCTTCATAGGTAAAATAACATTTCTTCTGTTTTTCATTCCAGTTGAATTCATCTGTTGAGACAACAACGATCAGATAATCTCCAAGTTCTTTTGCTCTTCTTAACAGATTGATGTGTCCTGCATGTAACAGGTCAAATGTTCCATATGTGATAACTTTCTTCATTATTAAAAACTCCTTGTACTCTGTTTTATTTTGTTTTTTCTTCGTATACTTTACTTACTTCTTCAATCGATCCATGAGAAATGATCTTTCCTTTTTCAAGTAGGATTGCCTTATTACATAATCTCTTTACCTGATCTAAAGAATGAGATACAAATAATACTGTAACTCCCTTGTCAAACATACTCATGATCTTCTTTTCACTTTTTTTACGGAACTTGGCGTCACCTACGGAAAGGACCTCGTCCAGGATCAGGATCTTCGGTTCTACTACTGTGGCAATGGAAAAGCCAAGTCTGGATTTCATACCGGAGGAATAATTCTTCACCGGAACATCCATGAATTTCTGAAGTTCAGAGAATTCTACAATCTCATCATATTTGCTGTCAATAAATTTTTTGGTATATCCAAGCATGGCACCATACAGGTAAATATTCTCTTTTCCTGTATACTGCGGGTCAAAACCAGCGCCAAGCTCCAGAAGGGGAACCATTTTTCCATGTTTGTCCACATGACCCTCAGTAGGCTTGAATACACCGGAAATCACCTTCAGAAGAGTACTTTTTCCGGCTCCGTTAAGACCAAGGATACCTACACGGTCTCCCTTTTCTACGCTGAAGCTTACATTCTTCAGCGCCCAGAATTCATTGTACTGGATTTCTCTCTTAATGGTTTTAAATATATAATCTTTTAAGCTGTCAACCTTCTCACGGCTCAGGTTGAACTTCATGCTTACGTTATCGACTTCAATGGCTGTCTTGCTCATATTTTCTCCTTAACATGTTCCTGTAAATGGTAACTTAGAGCGTATTTGAAAAATACCTTCTGCAGGGAATGATTTTTCAAACAGGTTCTAGATGTACAGAATAAAATTATCCTGTTTTTTCTTGAAGCATACAAGTCCGATGATGGTGATCACTACGCTGAATGCAGCTGCATAAATTACATATGGCGCATACATAGGCTCTCCGAAGATTGCAGATCGGAAAATCTGAATGGTACAGTACAGCGGATTGAACTTCAGGATCCATGCCCAGCCACTCTTCAGCAGCTTGCTTGGATAATAGAAGATGGCACATGTATACATGATCAGCATCAGGGCAACAGACCAGAGGTACTCAATATCTCTGAAAAATACACCGATAGTTGCAAGGAACATTCCGCATCCGTAGGAAAGGATCAGAATGATGATCAGGATCAGCCACACGCAGGAGCAGTCATTGTTGTTGCACATTTACATTTCACCTCACTTGTCATGCTCTGCCTTATCCTATGCGGGAAAATGCAAATGGGGGCCTGACCGCCGAAAAAACTTTTAGGATTCTTGAAAAGGAGTGCTGTTCTTTTATGGATCACGAGGAAAAATACAACACCGCGCGATGGGACGCCGGGCAGGTCCGCCGCGAGGGCGGCGAGCGTCCGCCCCATTCCGCGCAGAGCGCCGCGAGCGAGGAGCGCCGCCGGCGGAACCGCCGCAAGGGCCGCGAGCGCCGCTTTCTGCTTTGGCTGATCTTTGTGGTCGCCGTATCGGCGATCCTGGCGGGCGTTGGCTGGCTGCTGGCGAACGATATGTGCGCGTTCAATAAGGAGCCTGTCACCGCGACCATCGAGGTCACGAAGGACGACGACGTCAACTCCATTGCGACAAAGCTCAAAAACGAGGGGCTGATCGAATACAAGTGGTTCTTCAAGCTCTTCGGCGCGGTGCGCCACGCAGGAGACAAGATCGGCATCGGCACCTATGAGCTCAACACCGACATGGACTACAACGCGCTCATTCAGGGCATGAGCAACCGCAACGCGACCATCAACGCCGATACCGTCACCGTTACGATCCCGGAGGGCTACAGCGTGCGGCAGATCGTTTCGCTGCTGGCCAAGTACGGCGTCAACAGCGAGGATGCGCTGCTCAGCGCGGCGGAGCGCGGGAGCTTCGACTACAGCTTCCTCGACTCCGGCAAGTCCGGCATCGCCAAGCTCGAGGGATATCTTTTCCCGGACACCTATGAGTTCTTCGTCAACGAGGACCCGTCTCACGCCATCTGCCGCCTGCTCGACAACTTCTCGCAGCGCATGGACGATGAGCTGATGACGCAGGTGGAGGAGTCCGGCTATTCGCTTGAGGAGATCCTCATTATTGCCTCGCTCATTGAAAAGGAGACGGATGGCAAGGACCGCACGAACATCGCCTCCGTGATCTACAACCGCCTCAACAACGTCGGCGAGACCTACCATAAGCTCGAGATCGACGCAGCGGTCATCTACGGTCTCGGCTACGCGAACGGCGAGAACTATGCCGGCCCGCTCACGCAGGCGGACCTCAATAAGGATACGCCCTACAACCTGCGTATGCACGAGGGCCTGCCGCCCACGCCCATCTGCAATCCGGGCCTCGCGTCCATCCGCGCGGCGCTGGAGCCGGCGGACACGAACTACTATTTCTACGCGCTCGGCAAGGATGGCGTGCATCACTTCTTCAAAACCTACCGCGAGCACGTCAACTTTGTCAACTCCAGCCAGTACGGCGGCTGAGGACCGAAAAGCCGGCATGGCCTGTGGCCATGCTGCTTTTGAGAGAGGAGCTACTATGCGAAAGAAACCGGAGCTGCTCGCCCCCGCGGGCGATATGGAAAAGCTGAGAATGGCGGTGCTCTACGGCGCGGACGCGGTGTATCTCGCGGGCACGAGCTTCGGGATGCGTTCGTTCGCGGGCAACTTCACCGCCGACGAGTTGCCGGAGGCCGTGTGCTTCGCGCATGACCACGGCGTGCGCGTCCACGTCACGGTGAACACCATGCCGCGCAACGACGAGGTCGCGCGGCTGCCCGAGCATCTGGAGCGGCTGAACGATCTGGGCGTCGACGCGCTGATTTTAGCCGACCTCGGCGCGTTCACGCTGGCGGGGAGGTACGCGCCGAGGTGCGAGCGCCACATCTCCACACAGCAGAGCATCGCCAACTATGAGTGTGCAAGGGCGTGGTATGATTTGGGCGCGAAGCGCGTGGTGCTGGCAAGGGAAGTATCTTTACAGGAAATACGCGAAATGCGAGCGAAGCTCCCGCCCGAGCTGGAGCTTGAGACCTTCTGCCACGGCGCGATGTGCGTGAGCTATTCGGGCCGCTGCCTGCTCTCAAACTACATGACGGGGCGCGACAGCAACCGCGGCGCCTGCGCCCAGCCCTGCCGCTATCAGTACGCCCTGATGGAGGAGAAGCGGCCGGGCGAATACTTCCCCGTCTTTGAGGATGAGAAGGGAACGTACATCATGAACTCCCGCGATATGTGCATGATCGGTCATCTGGACGACATCATGGACGCGGGCATCGACTGCATCAAGATCGAGGGCCGCGCGAAGAGCGAATACTACGCCGCCATCGTCACGGGGGCCTACCGCCATGTGCTCGACGAGGTCGCGGTGGGGGAGATGCCCGACCCGGTCTGGCTCGACGAGGTCGAGCACGTCAGTCACCGCCATTATTCGACCGGCTTTTATTACGGTCAGCCGGGGCAGTATTACGACAATTCCCGCTACATCCGCGACTGGCAGGTCGTGGCGGTGGTCGAGAGCTGCGACGCGAACGGCATGGCGACGCTCAGCCTGCGCAACAAGTTCCGCGCGGGCGACACGGTGGAGGTCGTGGGGCCGGACTGCAAGCCGTTCTCCATGGTCGTTCCCGAGATGCGCGACGCCGAGGGCTTCACGCTGCTCGAGCCGAGAAATCCCCGCATGATATTCACCATGCAGCTGCCGCGCAGCGTGCCGGCGATGAGCTTTGTGCGCCACGCGGTCGACCTGAGCGCAAGGGATTGAAAAGAAAAAATGCCGCTATCGGACGATAGCGGCACCTTTTTACGGAATGCGTCAGGCGCGCTGCTTTTTCTGCGCGAGCAGGCCCGGCAGGATGGCAATGCCGGAGCCGACGAGGAAGCAGACGATGCCGAGGAGCATATTCGCCGTGATCTCCTCGCGCAGGAAGAGAAACGCGAAGAGCGGCGCGATCATCGGCTTGAGAAAGAAAATGAGGGACGCCTCCTGCGCGCTGGTCTTCTCCAGCGCCATCATGTGGCAGACGTAGCCTGCCGCCGAATTGACCGCGCAGATGTAGGCGAGCGCGGGCAGCGCGGAGAGCGGGATGCCGGAGAACAGAGGGACATTCACGAAAATGTCCAGCCCCAGCGAGGCAAACAGTCCGCCGAACGCCGCCGTGCGGCCGAGCAGCAGGACAGCCAGCAGCTCCACCGAGCCGAAGAGGAAGCTGAAGCAGGTCACGGCGATGCCGCCGAAGCGCGGCGTGCGCTTCTTGCCGACTACGCTGTAGAACGAAAACACGAGCGCCGAGGCAATGGCGAGCAGCGCGCCGGTGGGATCGAGCGAGGCGTGCAGCGGATCAATGATGATGAGAACCGCCAGCAGCTCGAGCGCGAGGGCGACGAGGTGGTTGCGGTGGATCTCCTCCCGCAGGAGAAAATAGGCAAGCACGGTGACGAAGATGGGATTGCAGGAGAAAATGATGGCGACGACGGACGCCTTGGTGTAGGTCACCGCCATCTGGTAGAGCACCATCGAGAACGCCACGCACAGAAAGCCCGTGAGCGCAAAGAAGCCGACGTCGGCGCGGGTGAAGGCGGCGCCCTTTTTCTTCATCGAGCGCAGGGCAAAGGGAATGAGCAGGATACCGCCGATGAGAAAGCGCAGGCAGGTAATCTGCATGGGCGCGAAGACACCGTGAACGGTTTTGAGCATGACCTCCATCGTGCTGAAAATGACGGCGCAGAGAACGATGTACAGATAGCCGGAATAGGAACGCTTCATAAGTTTCCCTCTTTTCAAAACACAGTAGCACAAGTGTAAAAAGTATACGGCAAAGGCGGAGGAATTGCAAGCGGGCGCTTGACAAAAAAAGAAATTCGGATATAATAGCTCCATAAACGCGATGAAAAAGTCAGCCGTGCAGACGAGCCCGCAGCGAGAGGGAGATGGTGAAAGCCCTCGGCCTACGAGGCACGGCAGCCGCTTTGGAGCCGTCCGCGAGGAGCGGAACGTTTCGTCCCCGTTACCGGACGGCTAAGATGCTCCCTGCGGGGAGATAATTAGGGTGGTACCGTGAAGCAAGGCTTCGCCCCTATTTCGGGGGCGGAGCCTTTTTGATTCCGAAAAGAGGTGAGAGAGGATCAAACGGAGCATACTGCTTTCACTCGCGACGCTGACGCTACTGCTTTGTACCGCGTGCGCGGTAAAGGGAAATCCCTTGCCAAAGGGAATGGAGGAGGACGCGGTCCTCAGCGCCGGACTCGGCGTGATGGACCAGCTGATCCGCGGCGAATACGACGGGGTCTACGAGGAACTGCGCAGCGATGTGCGCGATGCGACGACCGCTTCGGCTCTGGAGGACGTGATGGACACGGCGACCGACGGCCTCGGAGAGCCGAAGGAGGTGACGGACACGATGGTCACCGGCGTGACAGACACCGACGAGCCGCACGCCATCGCGGTCATCCGGCGAAAGTACGAGAAAAAGAGCGTCTATTTCCGCATCGCCTTTGACCCCGATATGCAGCTGATCGGAATGGAGATCAAGAAAAAATAAGACAAAAAATTTATCATACAAAGGAGAAATCAATAATGTCCCATCCTGTTTACGGCCTCAACGAGCTGAGAGAGATGTTCCTCCGCTTCTTTGAGAGCAAGGGCCACCTGCGCCTGCCCAGCTTTTCCCTGATCCCGCAGAACGACAAGTCCATCCTGCTCATCAACGCGGGCATGACCCCCATGAAGCCCTGGTTCAAGGGCGAGGAGGAGCCGCCGCGCCGCCGCGTCTGCACCTGCCAGAAGTGCATCCGCACGGGCGATATCGACAACGTCGGTCACACCGCGCGCCACGGCACCTTCTTTGAGATGCTCGGCAACTTCTCGTTCGGCGACTACTTCAAGCATGAGGCGATCGCCTGGTCGTGGGAGTTCCTCACCAGCCCTGAGTGGGTCGGCCTGGAGCCGGACCGCCTGTACCCCTCTGTGTTCGCCGGCAGCGAGACGACCCCTGCGGACGACGAGGCCTTCGCCATCTGGCGCGACGAGGTCGGCATCCCCGCCGAGCGCATCTTCCGCTTCGGCAAGGAGGATAACTTCTGGGAGCATGGCTCCGGTCCGTGCGGTCCCTGCTCCGAAATTTACTACGACCGCGGCGCGGAGTACGGCTGCGGTAAGCCCGGCTGCACGGTCGGCTGCGACTGCGACCGCTATGTTGAGGTGTGGAACAACGTCTTTTCCCAGTTCGACAACGACGGCCACGGCAACTACACCGAGCTCAAGCAGAAGAACATCGACACCGGCATGGGTCTGGAGCGTCTGGCCTGCGTGATGCAGGGCGTGGGCAACCTGTTCGAGGTCGATACCGTCCAGAGCGTGCTGCACCATGTGGAGCACATCGCCGGCAAGACCTACGGTGCCAACCCCAAGGAGGACATCTCCATCCGCGTCATCACCGACCACATCCGCAGCTGCACCTTCATGGTGTCGGACGGCATCCTGCCCTCCAACGAAGGCCGCGGCTACGTGCTGCGCCGTCTGCTCCGCCGCGCTGCCCGCCATGGCCGTATGCTGGGCATCAGCCGCCCCTTCCTCGTGGAGCTGGTGGAGACGGTCATCCAGTCCAGCGAGTCCGCTTACCCCGAGCTGCGTGAGCACGACGCCTATATCAAGAAGGTCATCGGCACCGAGGAGGCAAACTTTGCCCGCACCATCGACGCCGGCATGAACATCCTGAACAACATGATCGACGGTTTGGAAAAGGCTCATGAGCACCTGCTGAAGGGTCTGGACGTCTTCAAGCTGAACGATACCTTCGGCTTCCCCCTCGACCTGACCAAGGAGATCGCTGCGGAGCAGGGCATCGAGATCGACGAGGATGGCTTCCACGCCGAGATGACCAAGCAGAAGGAGCGCGCCCGTGCAGAGCGCCTCAAGAAGAACATCTCCGGTTGGAGCGAAGACCTGTTCGGCACTCTGACCGCTGAGCCCACCGAGTTCGTCGGCTACGACACCCTCAAGAGCGACAGCGTCGTTGTGGCTCTGAGCGACGAGGAGACTCTGACCGACGCCATCGCCACCGACGAGCAGGCCAAGGAAGGCGTGCTGGTCGTTCTCGATAAGACCCCGTTCTACGCTGAGATGGGCGGTCAGGCCGCAGACCACGGCGTCATCACCGGCGCTGAGTGCGTGCTGCGTGTGCAGGACGTCAAGAAGACCCCCAAGGGCTACTACGTCCACACCTGCACCCTCGAGAGCGGCATCGTCCATGTTGGCGACCATCTGACCGCCCGCGTGGATAAGGAATACCGCATGGCCATCGCCCGCAACCACACCGCTACCCACCTGCTGCAGGCAGCTCTGCGCGAGGTCCTGGGCGACCACGTCCATCAGGCAGGCTCCTATCAGGACGCTTCCATCACCCACTTCGACTTCACCCACTTCAGCGCTGTCACTCCCGAGGAGCTGATCCGTGTGCAGAAGATCGTCAACGACAAGATCTTCGAGTCGATGAACGTCACCGTCAAGGAGATGCCCATCGAAGAGGCCAAGAAGCTGGGCGCTATGGCTCTGTTCGGCGAGAAGTACGGCAAGGTCGTCCGTGTTGTTGATATTGAGGGCTGGTCCACCGAGTTCTGCGGCGGCACCCACGTCAAGAACACCGCTCAGATCGGCGGCTTCAAGATCGTCAGCGAGTCCTCTGTTGCTGCTGGTATCCGCCGTATCGAGGCTGTCACCGGCCGCAATCTGCTGATTCGTGCCAATATGCAGGAAGCGATGCTGCACACTGTGGCTAACACCCTGAAGGCAAACAACGTCGCCGCTCTGCCCGCTCGTGCGGAGGCTGTCATGGCTGAGAACAAGGCCATGAGCAAGGAGCTGGAGGACATCAAGGCAAAGGTCGCCGCCTCCAAGGTCACCAGCCTGTTCGACAACGCTGAGACCGTCGGCGACGTCAAGATCGCTTCCGCTTACTTCACCGGCACCTCCGGCGACACCCTGCGCGGCATGTGCGACACCATCCGTGACAATGCCAAGGCTGCTGCTGTGGCTGTTCTGGTGGGCAAGTCTGACGACAAGATCACCATGGCTGTTACCGTGACCAAGGACGCTCAGGCAAAGGGTCTCAAGGCTGGCAATCTCGTCAAGGAGATCTCTGCCATCGCAGGCGGCAAGGGCGGCGGCAAGCCCGACTTCGCTATGGCTGGTCTGAAGGATGAGACCAAGATCGACGAGGCTCTGGCCGCTGTCAAGAGCATCGTGGAGAAGCAGCTGGGCTAATTCTGGAATAAACCTCTCCGTCACGCCTGACGGACAGGCAGAATGATAAAAAATCTGGAAGGAGTGATTCCCATGGAAGATTGTCTGTTTTGCAAAATTGCAGCGGGGGACATCCCCTCGAAGAAGCTCTATGAGGACGAGCAGGTGGTGGCATTCTACGACATCGCCCCGCAGGCCAAGGTGCATTTCCTGGTCATCCCCAAAAAGCACATCCCCTCGGCCGCTGCGCTGACCGAGGAAGACGGCGCTCTGCTGGGCCATGTCTTTGCGGTCATCGCAAAGCTCGCCAAGGAGCAGGGCCTCGACAACGGCTACCGCGTCATCTCCAATGTGGGCGAGGACGCCGGCCAGACCGTCAAGCATCTGCACTTCCATGTTCTGGGCGGCGAGAAGCTGCCTGTCTGATTCCGAAAAAGTAAGGGAGATCGTTGAATATGGCTAAGACTTATACGCTGAATGTCGCGGGCCTGACCCGTGAGCTGACCGTCTGCAAGGTGAATGACCACATGGACATTGCTGCTTTTATCATGCTGGGTGATGCCGAGCTGACCGTGGCTGCTGCCGCTGAACTGCTGAAGAAGGGCCCGGATTTTGATATCCTGCTGACCGCCGAGGCCAAGGGCATCCCTCTGGCACACGAGATGAGCCGCCAGAGCGGCAAGCCCTACGTCTGCGCACGCAAGGGCGTCAAGCTGTATATGCCCGACCCTGTTGTCGTCGAGGACCAGTCCATCACTACTGCTGGCAAGCAGAAGCTGGTCATCGACCGCAAGGAGCTGGACAAGATGAGCGGCAAGCGCGTTCTGGTGGTGGACGATGTCATTTCCACTGGCGGTTCGCTCACGGCTCTGGACGCGCTGGCTGAGCAGACCCAGTGCACCATTGTGGGCCAGGCCGCTGTTCTGGCCGAGGGCGATGCAGCTGAGCGCAAGGATATCATCTTCCTGGAGCCGCTGCCTCTGTTCCTCCACTAAACCGATATGCGACGCCCGCTCTGCGCGTTCTGCCTGAGTGCGCTGGGTGTGTTAGTGTTACGCTCATTTTTGCCGCAGATGGGGCTTTTGCTGCCGTCTGCGGCAATTTTTGTTGTCTTCTGCCTGCTGGTCTGGTGGAAAGGCGGGGCCGCGAGAGGGTATGCGGTCTGTCTGTTGTTGGGCGCAGTGCTGGGCGTCGGCATCATGGAGATGACCGGCGCACGGCTGGCAAAGATACAGGACGCTTACGCCGGGAGAGACGTGACCCTCACCGCCGAAGTGGAGAGCACAGGCCGCGCTTACACGGCGGGCCGAGTGAGCGCCGTGCTAATGGTGGAAAAAGTGGACGGGGAAGCTGTCCACTTCCGGGTGGAGTGCGCCAGTCTGCCCAAATGTGAGGCCGGAGGCCGCATCCGGGGCCGCTTTTCGCTGGATGTGCCGGATGCCACCCAGCGTCTGGACGACTACGCCGACGGCATTGTCCTCAGCGCGGAATATCTGTCCGGGATGCTTCGTCTTGGGCAGAGCGAGAGCTTCCGCGCCCGGACGGCTCGGCTCCAGGCGGCGCTGAGCCGCGCCCTGCGAAAAGGCATGGCCGAAACCCCCGGCGGCGTTCTGGCCGCGATGGTGGTGGGCGACCGGAGCCATCTGACTTCGACTCTCCGCAGTGCCTACCGGGGCGCGGGGCTTTCCCATGTGCTGGTGGTGAGCGGCCTCCACGTCACCATCTTCTGCGGCCTGCTGGATGCTCTGCCCCACAAGGAACGGGAGCGGAGCCGGGCTTACCGGCGGGCGAGGTCGCTGCTCCGGGCCGGAACGGCTCTTCTGCTGGTGGGCATCACCGGCGCGACGCCCTCTGTCCTCCGGGCGGCGGTGGCGGGCGGGGTCAGCTCCCTCGGCGTCTGGGTGGGAGGTCCGGCGGATACGCTCACCTCGCTGGGCGCGGCAGGCGTCCTCATGTGTCTGGGCAACGGGTACGCGGTCTATGACGTGGGCTTCGAGCTGTCGTTTGCGGCAGTGGTGGGAACACTGGCCGGTGCTGAGTGCGCAGGGCGTGGGCGGGAGCGCTATTACGACAGAAAGAAGAAACGGAAAAGCCGCCGGGAGAAACCATCCCGCGCAGTGCTCCTCTTCCGGCGCTTTGCGGGCGGCGTGTGGGACTCGCTCTGCGTCTCCCTCTGTGCCTCGGCGGCGACCTTCCCGGTGCTGGTGCTGCGGGGGATGAGCACGACGGTCTGGGCCGTGGCGTCGGGCGTGGCCGTCCTCTGGCTGGTGGGGCCGATGCTGAGCTTCGGCCTCGGTGCAGCTCTGCTGGGTCTAGCCGCGGAGGGCTTGCCTTTGTTTGAAATCATCCGCCGCCCGGTGGCCTTCTGTGCCGAAGGGCTGGCATGGCTGATGAACGAGTGGGCTTTCCGGGTGTCCGTTCTGCCGGGAGCGTCCCTCTGGTTTGATGGGACCTATGCCGCACTGGTGTGTCTTGCGCTGATTCTGCTCTGCGTAATGGCAATGCGGCGGCACATCCGACTCCGGGTAGCTCTGCCGACGGTCATTCTGCTGGCAGCGCTGGCCTTCGGACTGGAAACGGCCCTGAGCTGGAACGTGGTGAACATCGAACTCGTGGGGACCCGGGCTGCGCCTGCCGTCGTCATCACCCAGAGGGAGAAGGCAGTCGTCCTCTTCCGGGGCAGCAGCATCACCCAGCGGGCGGTGGAAAATCAGCTGGAAAAGCGGGGCGTGAGGACGGTGGAACTTCTGGCTGACCTGCGGAGGCAGCCGGCAG
>OGUK01002158.1_pt1 | contig 11217 bp, 7 predicted proteins | sample 1553151 | NCBI WGS metagenome assembly OGUK01 (sample SAMEA2580208, study PRJEB22360) | human gut metagenome | biome: human gut; feature: human-associated habitat; material: faeces | place: Denmark | collected 2008/2010
ACTGGATGTAAATCGAGAAATTTGCATGCCGCAGATGGCGGAAAAGACATCGCCAACGCTGCCGACGAATTGTGCGGTAGTGCCTTCCATTCATTACAGGCAACACAAATAAAGGGAGCGCCATACGAGCGCCTCCAACAGTAGGCAAAACAAACGACACTACTAATCAGTAAGTATTTTGTTTCTGATTCAACTATACCATATGGACAAGAATTTGTCAATATAGGGCGTTCACGTCGTATTTGTTTACGTGAATATTTTTGTGTGAAAGTCACGTAAAATTACGACAAATTGTGTTGACAACGGACAGAAACGATGATATAATGCAGTTAGCTCAATTGGTCAGTATTCGACCGGATTTTGCATGTTTGTTCGATTCTGTCGATACCGAGCCAAAAAAAGAGACATGCGAGAAATCGCAAAAAACAAAGAAAGAGGTGCTTCTGTAATGAAGAAACTCGTTGCTCTGCTGCTGTCTGTCATGATGTGCTTTGCGTGCGTCAGTGCGCTGGCCGATACGTATGTGTCCTGGTACACCTACGGCGACGTGTACCTTTCCTCCGTGCGTTCCGAAATGGAAGCTGATTTCGCCAAGCTGAACCTGACGATCAACGGCTCCGACGCCAACGGCAACCAGCAGGTACAGTCCGACTTCATCAGCACGGCTCTGATGAACAACGACTGCGAAGCTATTGTGGTGAACCTCGTTGAATCCGGCGCCATCAGCACGGCGCAGACCATCATGAACCAGATTCAGGCTGCGGGCATCCCCACCGTTTGGTTCAACCGTCCTGTCTCCACCAACAACGAAGAAGCCGCCAACCTGTTTCTGAACAACCCCGCTTCCGCGTTCGTCGGCACCAACTTTGAAGACGCCGGCGTTATGCAGGGCGAGCTGATTGGTCAGTATCTGGTTGAGCATTACAACGACATCGACCTCAACGGCGACGGCAAGATTTCCTACATCATGTTCAAGGGCGACGAAGCTAACCAGGAAGCTATCGCTCGTACCGCGCTGGCTGTGGAATACGCCAACAAGGCGCTGGTTGCCGCGGGCAAGCCGGAGATTGAGTTCTACGACGCCTCCAACGCCAACAAGTACCTCGTTGACCCCAACGGCAGCTGGTCCAACGTTTTCTCCTCTGAGCAGATGCAGACCGTCCTGTCCATGTACAACGAAGGCAACGGCAACATGGTCGAGCTGGTTATCTGCAACAACGACGACATGGCGTATGGCGCTGTGATGGCTCTGCAGAACGCTGGCTACAACCACGGCGAAGGCACCACCGCGATCCCCGTGTTCGGCGTGGACGCGACCGACGTTGCGAAGGATCTGATCAACAACGGCTACATGGTCGGCACCATCAAGCAGGACAACGTTGGTATGGCGGACGCTGTTGCGACCATCACCGCGAACCTGATTGCCGGCAAGGAAAACAAGTTCGAGGGTCTGAACGAGAACTACGTTATCGTTGACAACTGGTTCGTGCAGATTCCCTACGCTGTGTACACTGGCGAGTAATTCTTCCCTGAGCACTTCGGGCGGAGAGAACCGAATGGTTCTCTCCGTCTTTCACTGCTGACCAACATATGGCAAGCAGCATTCGACTTGCTCTCCGGCAGGTCGGTACCCACGGTATCATCCGCCGCTTTACAATCGTTTGTTCTCGTTGAATTCCAGGAAAGGAAAAGACAAACATGCAAAAAGACGATGTTTTGCTGCGCATGGAAGGCATCTGCAAGTCCTTCCCCGGCGTCAAAGCGCTTGACGATGCACAGCTGACCGTCCGTCCCGGTACCGTCCATGCACTCATGGGCGAAAACGGCGCCGGTAAATCCACGCTGATGAAGTGCCTTTTCGGCATTTACAGCAAGGATGCGGGCACAATCTGGTTCGACGGCAAAGAGGTTAACTTCAAGTCTTCCCGCGATGCGCTGGACAACGGCGTCGCCATGGTGCATCAGGAGCTGAATCAGGCGCTGAAGCGTAGCGTGATGGACAACATTTGGCTCGGGCGCTATCCGCGAATCAAGCTCGGCGGCGCTAAGATGCCCTTCGTTTCCGACAAGGCCGAATACGACATGACCATGGAGGTCTTTAAGGATCTGAATTTTGAGAAATTCGGCATCAACATCAACCCGCGTACCATCATGTCCACCATGCCCGTTTCGCGCCGTCAGATGGTGGAAATTGCAAAAGCTGTTTCCTTCAACTCCAAGATTATTGTGCTGGACGAGCCGACCTCTTCCCTGACCGAGGCGGAGGTTGAGGTGCTCTTCTCCATCATCAATATGCTCAAGGCACGCGGCGTAGGCATCGTTTATATCTCCCACAAGATGAAGGAAATCTGGCGCATTGCCGACGACGTGACCGTTATGCGCGACGGACGCTGGATTACCACCCGCCACAAGACCGAATACGGCACGGACGACGATTCCTTCCGCGCAGAGGTCATTCGGAACATGTGCGGTCGCGAGCTGAGCGCAGCCTATCCGCCCAAGGATAACATCGTCCACGACGATCCGATGATCGTGGTGGAGGGCTTGACCGCCAAATACAATCAGCTGCGCGACGCCAGCTTCACGCTCCACAAGGGCGAGATCCTGGGCGTAGCGGGTTTGGATGGCTCCGGCCGTACCGAGCTGCTGGAAACCCTTTTCGGCTATCGCACCCGTCAAAGCGGCACCATCAAGAAGTTCAACTTCGGCTTCCGCGCCGCGCAGGGCGGTACGCCTGAAGACTACAGCATGGAAGTACACGACATCAATGGCACGCAGGTGGGCGAGGAAATTTCCAACTTGTCACCCAACAGCGCCATCAAGCAGGGCTTTGCGCTGGTCACCGAGGAACGCCGCGCAACTGGCATTTTCGGCATCCTTGACATCCGCGCAAACACCGTCATCGCCAACCTGAAGAACTACAAGCTGGGGAAATTCCCGCTGCTCAGCGACGCAAAAATGGCTCGGGATACGGATCGCATGATTGAAGCGATGCACATCAAAACGCCCAGTCAGCGTCAGCAGATTAAGAATCTGTCCGGCGGCAATCAGCAGAAGGTCATTTTCGGTCGCTGGATGCTGACCAATCCTGACGTTCTGCTGCTGGATGACCCGACCCGCGGTATCGACGTGGGCGCCAAGTACGAGATCTATGAGCTGATTCAGTCCCTCGCCAAGCAGGGCAAGAGCATCATCATGGTCTCTTCCGAAATGCCTGAACTCCTGGGCACTTGCAACCGTATTCTCGTGATGAGCGCCGGTCAGATTGCCGGCGAATACGTCCCGACAGGCGACGGTAAGGTCGATCAGGAAAAGATACTCGAACTGGCTGCAAAGAACTTGTAAGGAGGTTGCCTGAACATGTCGAATGTTGCAACAAAGGCAAAAAAGCCGAATCTCTCCGTGAAGAGCGTCCTGAACTGGATTCTCGATCACGCCATGATTATTGTCATCGTGCTGCTGGCGCTGTATGTCCAGACGCAGCGTGACGCCTTCCTCAAGCCCGCTTCCCTCATCAACATCATCTCCCTGACCGCCGCCCGTCTGCCGATGGCGCTGGGCGTTGCCGGCTGTATCATTCTGGCCGGTACGGACTTGACCGGCGGCCGCGTGGCTGGCTTGACCGCTTTCGTGGCCCCCTATGACTTTTATATAGACAGCTCTGTGGGGGATTCCCAGGCGGACTCCCTGGCCGATGAGATGGGGATCATCCTGGCGGTAGCGGCGGTTATCATCGTGCTGGTGCTGCTGCTCGTTATGCTCATCGGCGCATGTGTTGGTCTGATCAACGGCTTCGTCATGGCGAAATTCAAGGTTCACCCCTACATCATCACGTTGGCCATGCAGATGATCGTCTACGGTATCTACCTGACGGTTTCCAACTCGGTGCAGGTCGGTTCCTTCGACTCCAGCTACACCACCAGCTTCGTCACCAAGCCCCTGTTCCAAATTCAAACCGGCGTTCGCCCCAACGGCACTGCCATCTTCACCGTGGTTCCCATGTATGTGCTGCTGGCGCTGATCGTGACCGCGCTGATGTGGGTCGTCTGGAACAAGACCGCTTTCGGCAAAAACATGTTTGCCGTCGGTTCTAACGAGGAAGCAGCCCGCGTTTCCGGCGTGAACGTTATGATGACCATCATCGGCGTTTTCATGGTCGCTGGCGCTCTGTACGGCTATACTGGCTTCATCGAAGCTGCCCGTATGGGTTCCTCCACTGCGACGCTGGGTCTGAACTACGAAGCCGACGCCATTTCCGCAGCCGTTATCGGCGGCGGATCGTTCGTCGGCGGCACCGGCAGAATCTCCGGCGTTGTCCTTGGCGTGTTCATGATGCAGCTGATTATCGCCGGCATGACCTTCCTGGGCATCTCCGGCAACGTTACCTACATCGTAAAGGGCGCGGTTATCCTGTTCGCTGTTATTCTGGATATGCGCAAGTACATGACCAGAAAGTAACGGTTTCACGGTGCAATGGGGCAGAGTCCCTTGTGCCATCAGCTTTCAAACATGCTTCGCAGAGGCTCTGTACTTCATGCACGGAGCCTCTTGCTCTATCGTTATGGAAGGAGGAGCGAAAACAATGGAGGAAAACAAGAAACAGCCGCAATCGACAAGCGAGCAGCAGACGGAATCGTCAGACCCCAAAGCGCCGCGCCGTGGCCGCAATTGGATCACTGATATGTACGACAAGGTGAACCTATCGGTCGATACGCTCAATTACATTGCGCTCGGTCTGTTGATTTTCATCTTTGCTGTTATCTTCATTGCTTCCCGGCACTAACGCCGAATCCCCTGCCTTCACCCCCTCCCCTGCGCCTCCTGAAGCGGACACTGGAAAAAGCAAGCCAGTTTCCCATCAGGGGGCGCATTTTTTTCACGTCGGAGCATACGGTTTCCCGACGAAAAGACGCAAGCAGATGGCGCAGGAGAGCATGGGACGCGCATCACTTCGCCAAGGAAGAGGGTTCATCGCATCCGCAAACGCGACGAGCGCTGCAAGCTCTTGTTTGCTTGCAGCGCTCTTGTTTTGCAGCTTCCTCAGCTTTCCGTGAAGTGCCAAAGAAAAAAGGGGTTGTCTCACTAAAAAGAGGCAACTCCTTTTTGGTACAAAAAAAGCATTCGGACTATGAAAATCCGAATGCCTGCGGTAGAATGTAACTACCATGAAAAGAAACATGCCGCAGACAGATTATACAGCAATGACGAATGGATTTCAACTGGTCATGCCGCTGGACTGCGAAGTAAACATTGAGAAGAATGCACCGGTGAGACTGCTCAACGCCGTCATGGAAAGGAGGGATTACAGCAAACTGTATGCGGCGTACTCCCGACTTGGGGGAATCGAGTATTCACCGAAGATTCTGCTGAAAATCATGGTGTATGGGTATATGCGCAAGCAGATATCCAGCCGTGCGCTTGAAGCATGCTGCCGAGAAAACCTGCACTTCATCTATTTGCTTGAGGGGCAGCGTGCGCCGGATCACAACACCATCAACCGATTCAGAAAGAATATTCTAACACAGGAAGCCGGGCAGGATATTCTGTGTCAGCTTGTTGTTTTGCTGCACGAAAGAGGACTGCTCAGCCTTGAAGCGGCTTTCATAGATGGCACAAAGATTGAAGCAAATGCGAACAAGTACAGTTTTGTCTGGAAGAAAGCAACGGCCCAAAAGACAGAAAAGCTGCTGAAGAAAATTCATGATGAGCTGCCTGCAAAGCTGAAAGAGGTAGGTATCCGCTTTCATGTTCCGGAAAAGATTGCTGTCCGACAATTGAAGAAGCTTTGGAAAAGAATCCATGCGCGAATCAAAGCGGATGGAATCGAGCTTATTTCAGGAAAAGGCAAAAGAAAAACGCGGCTGCAGAGACTGAGCGAATGGGTAGATCAATGTCTTGCCAAACTCAAGCAATACACAAATGATATTCACATCTGCGGAAATCGGAATAGCTTCAGCAAAACGGACCATGATGCAACCTTTATGCACATGAAAGAGGACTACATGAGAAACGGGCAGCTCAAGCCTGGATACAATGTCAATGTGGCAACATGCAGCGATTTTATCATCGGGAGCTACATTTCTTCTGACAGAAATGACGTGCATATAAGCCTTCAAATACCGTGCTCTTCCTACTAGGGAGCACGGTTTATTTTTTCCATAAGATAATAACACAAGACTCATTTCGCATGTACAATCTGGTATTTTCGGGTGTTTTCTGGAGAAACCTTTCAAGCTCAAAAATGGCACTGAAAATCCGTAATAATTGTTATCTTCAAAAATGCATTCAGTGCAAGGGTTTCGTAGCATGAGTTTACTAATGATAAACAATATGTCATTAAATACTGCACAAACCTGCTAACAAAAGCGGACGTCGTGGGAAAATGGCCTACCGCCAAAATTAGAAGCTGCTAACACTCTGCTAATACGAACAGGGTAAAACAGGCGGTTTTTGGAGGAAATGCGAACATCCGAAAATGGTGGAAAACATTGATATTTGGGCATTTGAAGGCACTCGGAGGCACTCAAAGGCGAACGTTTTTTCGCTCTCCTAAGCAGTAGGTCGTGGGTTCGACTCCCATTGGACTCAATCCCCAAACAAGCAATTCTTTCTGGCTGATGCTCTCGCGTGCGTGTTGGCAAACGTGCGAAGAGCATCGGCTGGAAAGATTTTTTTTGCCCGGAAATTTGCTTTTTGCGCCGCTGCTGGCGTTGTTGGCAGCTTTCCAACATTTTGCCTTTTTTTCCAACACCGCTGTTCTGGCAAACGGGCGATTTGCCTAACATTAGCGTACGCACCGTGCCAGCAATTTTCTACGCTCCACATTTTTATACATTATTCAGCGCGATTTCACGTTTTTGGGGCGACAAAATCAACAATATTCTTGAGTAAATATACTGCTTTTCGCAGCACTTAGCGTGACAATCATCCTCGCTCATCGTTGTGCTGTGGTGGATGACGTTAGACAGAAAGACGACTGCGTGTTGGGACGCAAACCGCCTGCCGCTTTTGATGGCAGCAAAAAACTCTGCGGGAGATTTCCGCAGAGCTTTCGAGTATATTGGCGTATGCGCGATTATCCCAGCGTCTTGGCGAGCATTTTCAGCATAGCGACCATATCCGGATTGCTGAAAATTTTGAGCAGCACTTCTGAGTTAAGCCCCGCCTGCTGCGCTTGCTCTTCCACGGCTTTATCCTGCGCTTCCGGCACGATTTTCACGCCCTTTCCGCCATAAAACGTCTGCTCAAACAGCTGCGCATTGTTTCTGCGGCTCTCGTCCAGAATGTGCGAATACTGATCCGTTACCATTGTCGCCTGTGCATGACCGGAATCCCCCTGCACCGCCTTAATATCGCCGCCATTCAGCTTGAGTTTGTAGGTGATGCTGGAGTGCCGCAGACTATGGAAGCAGACTTGCGGAAGCTCGTTTGCTTCAATCAGCTGCCGCATACTCTTGCGGATGATGTTCGATTCCACCGGCTGACCACGGCTCCCCGCGATGACGAGGTTGTAGTCGTGGTACTCTGCACCCAGCTGTTCAATCAGCAAATCCTGCTCCATTTTCCACTTCGTCAGGTTTTCAGCAACCGTCTTGGGCAGAAAAATTTTGCGGATGCTGGCCCGCGTTTTCGGCTTTTTCAGAATCAGCACGGTTTTGTTCTGCAAGCCGATTTCGGGGAATGTGGTCAGCACGTCCTTACTGTCGGTAGCCTCCATGCTGCGCTTGTTGACGCGCTGGAGTTGCTTGTTGACGACAATGTGGGCTGTTCCCGCCGCAATGCTCTCTTCCGAAATGTCTACGCAATCCCACGTCAGTCCGAGCAGTTCGCCAATGCGCAAAGAGCAGGAAAACGCCAGATTCAGGCACAGTTTCAGTCGCTCATCTTCACAGCAGTCAATCGCGTGAAACAGCGTCTGAGAATCCCAGATGTTGCGCTCCTTCATTTCGTATTTCGGGAGGGTTGCAAACTCGGCAGGGTTCTTTTCGAGGAGCTCCCATTTTTGCGCTTGCCTGAAAGCGCTGTGCAGAAGATTGTGGATTTTGCGAATCGTCGGCGGCTGCACAAACTTCCCGGTATGGCGATACTTGTTGTCCGTCATCAAGGGAACCGCGGGCGTTTTCAGCAGTCCCTGATAAAACATTTCCAGCACCCGCGGCGTAATTTCCTTCAACCGCAGTTCGCCGAGTTTGGGGGCAATGTAGTGCCGAATCAGCCCGGTGTTTGAGCTGTAACCGTTAATCGCCCACTTCGTCTTGCCGTAGAGCGAAACATACTCTTTCAGCAGCTCATTAAGCGTGTTGCAGGTCGGAATGGTGAACGAGCCGAGCTGCTGTTTGTATTCGATTTCCGATTTGCGCTGCTTCGCTTCCGGCATTGTCGGGAAGGCTTCCCACTTCTGATGACGCTTTCCTGCCTCATCATAGTAGGAATAGACAACGTTGAACTTGTTGCGTTTACAGATGATTGTCGCCATTCATTTCTCATCCTTCCTGACTGCTGCTGTTCTGATTGGACAGTGCTTCGAGGTCAGCCCGCGCAATGCGCCACTGTGAAGCTACTCGTTTTGCCGGAATCCGTCCGTCAGAGCACAGCCGGTAGACGGTTCTTTCCGACAAATGCAGAAATGACGCTGCTTCCGGCACAGTGAAGAATTTTTGTGCTGGAATGGATGGGCTCTCCTGCTCGACGCTGCTGACAGCCGGCAATATTTGCGGCAATTCCTTTCGCGAACGTTTTGCAACAGACGCAGCAATCTGCGCGTCTGTTCGCATCTCAGTTTTCCGCCAGCGCTGATAGCTGCTCATGGTAACATACAGCTGCCTGTTGATACTAACAATTTCCAGCACATATTTTAGCTGCCGGACCAATTTGTATGTTTCATCACGCTCAAGCCCCAGTAAACGCCCAAATTCCGTGAGCTTCATGAGGTTTGCTTTGTGCAGCTCGTTTGGGTGTTCAGCTGTGACAAGATGTTACGACCGCACCGACGACAACGCGAATGCGCCGATTAACCACGCGACGGAACGCTCCCGGATGCAGCGGGTTGTCCGAAATCTGCTGCTTGACCCGATGTGCGAGGAAAATAGCAGTGTTTGGGAGAAGAGCAGCACGGGCACGATTACGCGCGACCAGTCCACACGGCAGTTTGGTCTTGTTTCGTATCGGCTGACGATTTGGTCGAGCGACTGTGTGTATGTTCGTCAGGCGGTGACGCTCACGCCGGGCAAGTCGTACACGCTGTCTGGATATGTCCGCTCTGGCGGCCCGCGCGGTGTGATGCGCGTAGCGTATACGGTGGGTAATGAGACGTTCACGCTGGATTCTGAGCCGGGCAAGGTGTGGGAAAAGACGGACAACATGCCGTATGAGCGTGTGTCGGTGTCCTTCACGCTGCCGGAGAATGCAGAACCTAAGGTTTACTGCATGGCGTACTGCGACATGCAGAACGGCTTCGCGGGCGGCAATTGCTGGTTCGATGCGATGCAGCTGGAAGAAGGGCTGACGCTGAATCATTTCAATATGGTTCAGAACAGTGACTTCTCTGTGACCGGCACGGACGGCAAGCCGAAGGCGTGGACGGTTGGTAAAAACGATGCGTCGTATGTTAAAGTGCTGCCTTTGGAGACGCCGAAGGATGAATTTCACGCACCGGACTGCCTGAAACATGACAATACGCAGAAAATTCGTCTGGCAGGCCGCTACGACCGCACGGTAACGTATTACCAGCAGTTCCGGCACTACGGCAAAATCGGCGACCGCTTCACGGTGGGCGGCTGGTGCAGCTCGTTCGCGAAGAAGAACGATCCGGACAACTACATCTACTGCCGAATTACCGTTCAGTTTACTTCCGCTGACCCTGTGACGGACAAAAGCTACTGGGCGACGGGCGGTTCTGCGGTCTTCAATGCAGAAGAAGGCAACTGGCAGTTCGCGAGCGCGGGCATTGTCGCGCCCAACAACTGTACCTATATCCGAGTGGTCTTGCAGATGAATCGGCAGATGAACTTTGCGGATTTCACCGGCATCTATCTGTACCCCGAAGCGTTTGGTACGCAGTATATTTATGACAAAAATGGCAACCGCAAGACGCGGAAGATGCTCTACGGTGGTCAGGAGAAGTCGGAGTTCGACGATGCGGACAACCTGACGAAGCACACCGCCGCGGGCCGCACGGTGTCCAGCACCTTCCATTACGGCGATACGGAAGCGGAGCAAAAGAAGCATCTGCTGCTGAAAAGCATTGCACCGCTGGGCAGCGTCAGCACGTTCACTTACGATGCGTTCGGGAATCCGCTGACGAGTCAGGTGCAGAATGCGGATACGAATCCGAGCTACTTCATCCGCGGCGAAACGACGTATACGAATGACGGCAACTATGTCACGGAACAGAAGGACGCGCGCGGCAAGGTTGTGCGCACGGAGACTGACCCGCAGCGCGGCACGACGACGAGCGTGACCGATGCGAAGGGGCAGAAGGTGACGTATGAATACGACAATCTGCGGCGAATTGTAAAAACTTCTGCAAAAATGGGCGCAAAAGAAGGAATTCCGACAGTACATAACGAATATACCTATGACGAGCAGCGCGGGAATCTGGTCGAAATCCGTCACAATACGGACGGGAACGCCGCGAACGACGTGGTGTACAGCTTCGAGCAGGACGCGCTGGGTCGCCAGACGGCGGTCAAGGTCGGCAGTCAGACCACGGGAACACTGATTCATTCGGCAACCATCTGCCGAATGCATTTTCCGCCATCTGCTGCTTACAAAAATCTCGATTTACCGCAAGTAAACCTTCGATTTTTGCAATTGCGTCTGACGAAAAATTCATCCGCCATCTGGTCACCTCATTTGTGTGGTGTTACCTTAATTGGTGAGGAAAATAAAATGCAATATGTAGGAGTCTTTAGTGCAGTAATGAATGATCAATGCCCTAAATACCGTGGTATCTATCGTAACAATGACCTGCTTGATTTTGATCAGAATGCGGATATTGGAGCAATAATTCAAGACTATTTTTGTAACTCACATGAAGGAATCTACAAGAAATTTTCATGGAAAACACTTGCGTCGGTAACGGAACTATATCATAGGTTAAGCAATTGTGGATGGAAGCCTGCAAAGAAAAAGTCAAGCCCCAAATAGGACTTGCTGCAAGAAAATTTGGCAGAAGGTGGGGAGAAAGAAGTGCAGCACAAATAAGCCACCACAAAG
>OGUK01002159.1_pt1 | contig 11210 bp, 12 predicted proteins | sample 1553151 | NCBI WGS metagenome assembly OGUK01 (sample SAMEA2580208, study PRJEB22360) | human gut metagenome | biome: human gut; feature: human-associated habitat; material: faeces | place: Denmark | collected 2008/2010
CCCTGCCGCAACACCTGCGCAATCGATTCCAACCGCGGTGTGAGCCGGCCATCGCACTCCCCGATTTCAAAAATCATACGATCTGGGTCTGAGGTCAGTTCGGACACGCCAGCGCCTTGCCAAGTGGCTCCCCATCCAATGGTCCCCCCTACTGTACGCTCAGCGCCCACATAACTTGCTACACTTTCCTCTGGAATCCCGTTCTGCAGTGTACAAACCACGCTATCCTGATGCAAGTGAGGCAGGAGTTGCTCAAACACGCGTGAATTGTATGTCTGCTTCGTCATTAGGATTACACTATCGTAGAATCCTTCCATCTCCGAGGGCAGAATTGCCTTTACAGGGACATTGGAGAGATTCATCTTTCCTATAACGGTCGCGCCATTTTTACGCAGTGCTGCAACATGGGCCTCATTCGCATCCACCAACGTCACATCCATGTCCACGGGCTTGTTTTTAAAAATCAGGGCCCCGACAATGGTGCCAATGGAACCAATTCCGATGATTACTGTCCGCATATCATGTGCATCCTTTATACTAAAAATTGTCTATGCCAACGCATTGGGCAGCCAAGTAGCAATGCCAGGGAAGGCCACCATTGCGAGCAGTACACCCAGAATGATAAGGATGAAAGGTATGATGCCTTTATAAATCTCCGGCGTAGTAACGCCCGGAGGAGATACTCCCTTCAGATAGAACAAAGCATAGGCAAAGGGGGGTGTGAGGAACGAGGTCTGGAGCAGCACGATGATCATCATAGAGGCCCACAGCGTATCAAATCCAAACATGTTCAAAATGGGCATAAAGATGGGAACGACGATGAGGAGGATGCCCACCCAGTCAATGAGCATACCCAAAACAAACACCAGGGCCATAACCGCAATAAAGGTGCCCACAGGCCCTATGTTTAGGCTCAGCACGAAGTTTGTCATTACGGTACTGCCGCCCACGCCAAAAAATACGCTAGTAAAAATATTGGCACCTACAGTCATGCACATGACCATGGCGCTGGTTTTTAGGGCGCTGAGCGCCGCGTTTACCAGAACTTTAAGGGACATCTTCCGATAGGCAATGGCTAGGATAATGGCGCCAAAGGAACCAGCAGCTGCTGCTTCGGTAGGAGAACAGACACCCAGCAAAATAAGGCCTAGGACCATAAAAATGACAAACAAAAAGGGCACAAATGCTTTGATGCCATCAAACACGGTATAGTGAACAGAATTATCTTCATAGCCGGTCTCAACTATAGCATTCTTCTTCACACGGACATAGACGATGACATAAATGAGATAGCAGGCGGCCAGCAGGAGGCCCGGAACGATTGCCGCCGAATAGAGCTTAACAACCGAGATATTAGCCATAGGCCCGAACAGAACCAGCATGATACTAGGCGGAATTAGAATCCCCAACGTTCCGCCGGCTCCGACAATGCCGGTGGCCAGGCTGTGGTCGTAGCCACGGTTGATCATGGGAGGCAGCGCCAACAGCCCCATGGCTGTGACCGAAGCCCCCACGACGCCCGTACATGCTGCAAACATGGTAGACAGAATTATCGTAGCTACGCCCAAACCGCCCTTGAACTTCCTCAGCCACTGGTTAAGTACGCCAAAAGCGGTATCTGCGACACCTGATGCGTCCAACATAGAGCCCATAAAAATAAACAGGGGAATGGCCACATAAGTATAATTGCTGAAGACGCCAAAGGCCTTAGAGGCCAAGAGAGTAATTGTCTGGGGCCCCCAGAAAAGGGTTCCGAAGATAAGGCCGAGACCACCCAACGTAAAAGCGATGGGGAACCCCATAAACACACCGACCAAGATGCCGACAAACATTAAAATAGTAAGTAATTCAGGGCTCATTCTGCTTCGCCTCCATTCGTTTCAGTTATGGCAGGCGTGTTTGTATCGCCCTTACCGAACAGCCGGCCAACCTCCACCAAAAATTCCGCCAAGCCCTGAACAAGCAACATGACCATTGAGACAAACATGATGATCTTACAGGGCCAGATGATAGGTGCCCAGCTTGTGTTAATGGAAAATTCATTGAGCAAGATTGATTTGATCATATAGTTATAGCTGGAGTAGCACAGCCCAATCATCAGAGGAAAGAAAAACAGGATGTAGCAAAAGACGATAAAAATTGCCCTGCCGCGTGTTGGAAGCAGGTCTAGGATAATGTCTGCCTTAACATGGCCTCCTTCAGCCAGCGTGTATGCGAAACCTAGAAATGCGTTTGTACCGAAAATCATCCAGGTCATATCATAGACCCAGTTGGTAGGACTGTTCAAAATGTAGCGCATGACCACCTCATACATAATGACGGCAATCAGAGGGTAAATGAGCCACATGGCACCCTGAAACAATTTTTTGTTGGCAAAGGTAACGCCATTGTGGAACTTCTGAATAGCGCTCATGGTTCCTCTCCTTTCCGTTGAAGGGCTGCGGGCCGCGGAGCGAGGGGGGCCACGGCCCGCAGGCTAAGTGTTAGGCTCAGGTATACGTTTTAATCTTCATAAGCCCATGCGGGATAAGGCATCTCCAGTGTGTCTTTATAGGCAGCAATTTTCTTAATATAGGCGTTCTGGGAATCAATGATTTCCTTCATGAGTGTGCCTTCTATGGCGTGCTTGGCATAGTAAGCATCGGTCCACTCCTGAAGCGTCTTAATGGCATCGTCAGACAGTTGGGTGACCGTAATACCTAAAGACTCAAAGTAGTCCAAGGAATCCACGTTAAGGGAGGTCACGTTAGTCATCATGTTCAGGACGTTTGCTTGGCAGGCATACTCTACAATGGCCTTCAGATCATCAGGCAGTGCGTTCCACTTATCCTTGTTGATAGCAAGTTGCTGAGTAGCGCAAGGCTGATGGAAACCGGGGCGGGCCACATACTTGGCCACATCCTGGAAGCCAAAAGTCTGGTCCAAAGCAGGGATGGAATACTCGCCGGCATCAATCACGCCTCGCTCCATGTTGGCTACAATCTCGGTGCCAGAGATAAAGGCTACGTTAATGCCATTTTCAGACAAAATATTGCCCATGACCGGCATCATACGGGTGGTAATACCCCGCATATCGTCGATTTCAACAATGGGTTTGTTGGACCACATCCAATCCTCCATGTCATGGGTACCAGCGAGAATGGTATGGCAATTCATGTTAAAGTCGTCCATGGCCTTCTGCCATAAATCCTGGCCGCCGCCCTCATACATCCATCCAACCATATCCAGAGGATCAGCAAACAGGCCGGGAGAGGAACAGAACAGCGGGAATGCCTCGTCTACGTTGGACCACACACCGGTATAGTCAAACACGGCATCCAAGATGCCGTCACGGACGGCAGCGGGGCCCTCGGCCACAGTGACGATGGAGTCGGCGGCGTACCACTCAATGGTCAGCCGGCCTCCGGACATTTCAGTGATACTGTCAGCTAACTGTTTGCCATAGGTGTCGTATAGGGTACCGGCTGGGGGATAGCCTTGGACCTTCCAAGTAATTTTTTCGGCGGGAGCTGCAACGGTACTCCCACTGGAATCGCCGGAGCCAGTGACAGATCCTCCGGAGCCAGCGTTGTTGGCACAGCCAACGAGACAGGTCAGGACGAGAGTAAGGGCCAAAATCGCGCTAAATACCTTTTTCACAGTGAATCCTCCTTTTATTTTGCGGTTACGGTTTTATGACAAGCAGGAATTCTGCACCTGCTTGGCACCTTGTACAGGTGAGTCAGAGAATCAGCTCCGCCATGGCAGTTTACTTGTCTCGTAAAGAACGTACTCAAACAGTTGATCGTCAAAAAAATCAAGGTTTCCCATAGACAGGGGAAGCTCGCCCGCTTCGATTCTGCTGATGACCTCTACAGCCACATCGTTAAAGGGTGTCTCAATGCCATACTGGTCACCGGTATCACAGACAAAGCCGTTGATCATGTGAACCTCGCACTTGCGCCCCTTTTCCAGGTCCTGTAGCATGCTTGCCTTGGCCGGGCGCAGGCCGTCATACATACGCATAAACATGACCTGACAATCCCGAAAGCCCTCTTGGCTGTCAAAGGCCAAGGACTCTGGCGGTTGAGAGCTGAGCAGGGTAGGCAACCGATAGCCAGCAGCTCGGCAACACCGGTCTACTTCCCGACCCATATAGCTCAGGCAGGCCCGTGCTTTTGGGTTTTCCAGCACGTCATTGAAGGTGCAGCCGCACACAGCGGACATACCGCTCATACAGGCGTTACTAACCAGCTTACCCCACCGGGATGCCATCAGAGTGTCTGTCAGCTTAACGGGCCCCATCTTCCCCAGAACCTTGGCCGCTTTCTCTAGCCTTGGTCCAATCTTGCCGTCCATCTGCCCCAATTCAAATAAGTGGTCACATTTTGTAATATCTTGGGTCAATTCAGATATGCCTGGCTCGATAAAGGTTGCGCCCCACAGCATCGTTCCTCCAATGGTGCGGTCCTCGCCGACATAGCTGGCAACAGATGGCTCCGGCACTCCGTTCTGGAGTGTACAGACCACGCTGTCTGGACCGAGATAGGACAACAAGCGGGGCAGCACAGCGGGATTAGCCGTCTGCTTGGTAAGCAAAAATACGACGTCATAAATACCGCTCATTTGCTCTGGAGTAATAGCCTTTACAGGAATCACCTTGTCCACCGTACCAATGATGTGAGCGCCCTCTTGATTCATCGCATCCACATGCGCTTGGTAATTGTCAATCATCTCCACAGATACGCCTGCTTGTGAGATATATGCTCCGATTACCGTTCCCATAGCGCCGCAGCCCAACACTGCAATTTTCATGGTGCATTCGCCTCCTGTGCAATTTGGTGTAAGTAAGTTGAGCAAATTACATGCCAACGTCCTACGTAATTCTTGTCGAATCCTGTTGGATTTTAGGGTGACAAAAGATTTTAACCGTGGTATAGTGTCAATGCAGATATCCATAATCTGAAATATCTGTAAAATAAAATTATATTTGGAGGTATTTTGATATGAGATATGATAATGATAGGGCAGAAATCGGATTCTACAAAAGCATTTTGGATAACATTCCGGAAGGTGTTTATGTGCTCGACCGCGATGGAAATTATCTCTTTGTGAACAGTGCATATGTCCAAATGTTTGATATGTCCAAGGCACAATTGCTCAACTATAACACGCACCAGTTCCTCTCATCCGGTCAGGTAGATTTCTGCGTCTCGGATATTACATTAAAGGAAAAACGAAAGGTAATCGTGTTTCAAGATGTTCTCAGCGTGCAGGACTATGTGCGCACCCCATTTCGCCATCTGGTAATCGTAAGCCCGGTGTTTAACGAAAGTGGCGAGATCCAGCATATGGTAGGTGTCGCCAAAAAGTTGGAGCAATACGATCAGGAATTTACCGAAGCCAGCCGCACTGTAATCTCTTCGCTCTCACCAGCTCCTAACACTGCGGGTCGGAGTGACGCAGTCATTGGAGAAAGTCCCGCTATGCGCGCAGTATTTGACGCAGTTAAAACAGTCTCCGGGATTGATGCCGCTGTATTAATCTCAGGTGAGTCGGGCACCGGCAAGGAGGTCATTGCACGCCATATCCATAACAGCGGGAACCGGCGCGGCCAAAAAATGGTCACCATCAACTGTGCCTCTCTCCCGGAGAATCTTTTGGAAGCAGAACTGTTCGGATATGAGAAGGGTGCATTTACCGGCGCTTCAGCCAATGGCAAGGTAGGCTTATTCGAGATTGCGGACAAAGGCACTCTTTTTCTCGATGAGATCAACTCCCTTCCTCTGAATCTGCAGGGAAAGCTACTGCGCGCCATAGAGACCAAAACCATACAGCGCATTGGCTCGACCAAAACCATTGAGGTGGATTTCCGTCTGATTGCCGCAACCAATGAAAATTTAAAAAATCTGGTTGAACACAAAGAGTTTCGCATTGATCTCTACTACCGACTTAACGTCATTCCCATCACAATCCCGCCGCTTCGGCAGCGCCAAGAAGATATTCTGCCTCTGGCTAACTATTTCCTAAAACAATTTTGCGAAAAATATGACAAGCAGAAGTGTTTTAGCCAACAGATGACTACATATATGCAGGCTTACCACTGGCCGGGCAATGTACGAGAACTACGAAATTTTGTAGAACGGTCTGTGGTTATGAGTGTTGGAAATGTGATGAATACGCCTAATTTTGCAATTACGCAGGCAGCAGAAGATTCCTCTGGAGTCCGTGGAGAATATACTCGCCTGCCACGCGCCGCTTCCGCCAAGGGCGCAGCAGAATCCTGGCGGGACCACATGGAGAAGTCTTTCTCCGAAAGAGTTTCACTCAAAGATTTTGTTGAGCAGTGTGAGTCCGCCTACATAGAGCTGGCGGCGCGAACAGCATCCAGCACTTATGAGTTGGCTGAACTTTTGGGAACCAGTCAGGCTTCCATTATGCGAAAAAAGAAGAAATATAGGATGTAGGAAGAAAAAAATAAATCGTTTTCGATTCATTTTTAAGTCAAAACCGGTTCGTGAGTCAATTTCGGCTCACGGATTATCTAATTTAATGAGAATAATTTTGCACAAAAATGGCATAACAAACAAATGAAAGACGTTTTAAAAAGGTAATTTAATCTTTATAAAATTCACTGGCCTTCAATTGGTGGAGTAGTCTCTTCTGGAAACGTTCACGCACTTCTTTCGCCCGTTCAGGAGGGTAGGTATAAAAGCCCTGGCCGGTCTTGATTCCAAGCTTACCCTCCTCCACCTTTTTACGGAGCAAAGGATTGGCGTCGCGTCGATTGTCCATGACAGACAGCAGATTATCTCCGGTGGTACACCAGATATCTAGGCCGCCCATATCCACTACTTCCAGCGGACCAGTAGTGGCAAAACGAAAGGCCGGACCGTACTTCAAAGCCTTATCCACATCTTCTGGGGCCGCAATACCCTGCTCAATAATAGAGAAGGTCTCCCGGGCAATGCCCTGCTGGATGCGGTTCGCGACTAGGCCGGGGACATCTTTGAGCACCTTGACTGTCTGCTTGCCCATCTTCTGATAGAGTTGCGCGACCTCTTCATATAACTCTTCGGAGGTATTTCCAAAATGAGACAACTCCACGATTGGCATTAAGTGCGGAGGGTTATACCAGTGACAGACCATCATCCTCGCTCGGCGTGCTTCGGATACCTTCTCCATCATCCCCTGGAGCGGCAAACCAGAGGTATTGCTGGCCAGGATGCATTCTGGTTTACAGAGCCGGTCTAGCTGTTCAAATAGGTCCTGCTTTACCTCCATTTTTTCGAGTACCGACTCTATGACGTAATCTGCTCCTTCTGCTGTGTAATCCACGGTATCACACACCGTGATGCGCTCCAAGCTCTCCTCTACCTGGCCTGCCGTAATAACCCCACTTTCGCTGAGAAATGTGAGTTCCGCACGCATGGCATCCTTCACGTTTTTCCTAGCCACTTCGCTCACATCATAGATGCGTACCGGATAGCCATTCATCGCGAAGGTTTCGGCCAGTCCGTGTCCCATGGTTCCTGCACCGAAGACTGAAATCTTTTGAATCATTTTTACTTCCTCCTTTACTATTAGCATGGGGACTACATTTTCTTAATCATGCAAAAACAGTGCCAACTCAGAACAGAAATGTTCTCGCAGAGTTGGCACTGTTTTTGCATGTCTTGACGTATGAGGCAATAATAGGTCAGCTATCCGTTATATTTACTGATTTAGGAGGCACACATATGGGAAATCTGGACAACAAACGTATTATCACCTGCGCGATCGTAGGCTCATGGCCTACCCGTGAAAACAACCCCAATCTCCCCCTTACCCCGGCCGAGATTGCTGACAGCGCATATGAGGCATGGAAGGCCGGTGCGGCAATCGTTCATATCCACGTTCGCGATGACAATGGCGGTCCATGCAATGACTTTGGCAAATATGTAGAAACCATCAACTTGATCCGGGCACATAAGGACTGCGATCTATGTATCAACATTACTTCTTCCGGTGATTTGGGCTGTGAGGATGAGGACCGTCTCCGCCCCCTTCGCGAATTAAAGCCTGAGCTTACCTCTTTTGACGCCGGCACACTAAATTGGCAGAATCGTACAATCTTCGAAAATCACCCCCGCTTCCTGGAGAAACTGGGCCTGTTCTGTCAGGAGCAGGACATTAAACCGGAAATTGAGATTTTTGATGCTGGAATGGTCTATACGGCGATCCACTATATAAAAAATGGCATTTTAAAGGCTCCCTGTCACTTTCAACTGGTTTTGGGTGCAGCCGGTGGGGTCAGCAATGACCTTAACAATCTTATGTACCTGCGCAATCTGCTGCCGGCGGGATCTACTTGGGCTGGCTGCGGCATCGGTGCCGGACATATGCCGGCCATGCTAACTACTATTGCGATGGGCGGCCACTTGCGTGTGGGTATGGAGGACAATGTCATGTATCACCGCGGGGTACCAGCCGAGTCCAATGCACAGTTTGTCGCCCGTGCCAAACGGCTGATCGAAGAAGCCGGGTTTGAGGCGGCCAAACCGGATGAGGCCAGAGAGATTCTCGGGCTGACCCGCAAGGTATTTTAACCGGCAAAGAAATATCTTTTATCTTTTCAAGACAGGTTGTGAGGCAAATGACAAAGAAACGCATCATCAGCGCCGCCCTCACAGGAAACTGGGGAACCAAGGAGATAAACCCCAATATTCCTATGTCTCCAGAAGAAATTGCTCAAGCCGCCTATGAAGCGTGGCAGGCCGGGGCATCCATTGTCCATCTCCATATGCGGGACGAACTTTTGCGCCCTACAATGGATGTAGACCGGTTTAGGCGTTGTATCCGACTTATCCGGGAGCACTGTGACGTGGTAATCAACATCACTTCCTCTGGCGACCATACCGGCGAACACATTGGCAGCGACGAGATCCGTTGCCGGCCTTTTGTGGAACTTCAGCCAGAGATGGGTTCCTACGACTGTGGCACAATGAATTGGATGAACATGTGTGTCTTTTCAAATCCCCCCACATTTCTGGAGATGTTAGGGCGGATCATGGTGTCCAATGAGGTAAAGCCCGAACTGGAAATTTTTGATGGCGGCATGATTGCTACCACCAAATATTACATGCAAAAGGGATACATCAAAGCGCCGGCCCACTATCAGTTTGTTTTGGGATGCCCAGGCGGCCTGGAAGCCACTGTAGACAACCTAGTGTTTCTCCACAGGCTTCTTCCTGAAAACTCCACATGGTCAGCCACGGGCATCGGCAAGGGCCATATTCCAATTTTGCTTGCCACACTCGCCATGGGCGGTCACATTCGTGTGGGGCTGGAGGACAACGTCTATTATGAACAGGGTGTGCTGGCCAAGTCCAATGCCCAGCTAGTTGAACGCGCAGCCACCATCATCCGGGACGTGGGCCTGGAAGTCGCAACTCCGGATGAGGCACGCCAGATCCTCGGACTCAAGAAAAAAGGCTATCATCTTTAGAAAGGCATTGGACCGGCTTTACTGGAAAGGAGTCTTAACATGTCTCTTATGACAGGCAGTGAGTGCATTGCATCCATTCACATGTTAAATATGAAGGTCTATATGTTCGGTTCCTGCATATCCATCCGTCTACCAATGATCTTATAAAGAAGGTTTAAGATGCAGCGCGTTTTGGGCCAACAGACTGCCGCTTGTTTTCAGCGCTGTGTGGGAATGGATGCATTCAACGCCGTCCTTTCCGCCACATATGAAACGGATCAAAAGCTTAACGCCCATTACCACCAGAACTTCCTCAAATTTTTGATGTCTTGCCAGGAAATGACTTTACCGTAGATGATGCCATGACTGACCCTAAAGGAGACCGCTCCAAAGCGCCGCATGAGCAGGCCGATCCAGATCCATTCCTCGACGTAGTTGAACGCCGCATCCCGACGACATTGCGGTTCATGGAGCCAAGGCCCATCCAGCCGGGAGTCCCCCAACTCCTATAAGATTATCGTTATGCCTACCATTGCCATGGGTCCAGCTGACAAGGACTATGCCGTTTTTTTGCTGCCCCCATGGATGCCGAGGACATTTTTATGATCATCGTACGGCAGTCCTGCGATACACGCAAAATGGAGGGTAGTGAGTTGGATGTAGGCAACGCCGAATTTGGCGGTGTGGAGGCTCTGACGGTATCCGACCATATGTTTATCCCTAATGATCGTATCTTCCTAAATGGAGAGACAGATTTCACTGAAATGATGGTAGCGCGTTTTGCGGGCTACCACCGGCGGAACTATGGTGGTTGCAAGGTGGGTGTGGGCGCTGTGCTGATCGGTGCAGTAGCATTGGCAGCCGAGTACAACGGCGCAGCCAAGGCCCGTCACATCAAAGACAAACTCATTGAGATGACCCACCTGAACGAGACTCTTTACTGCTGCGGCATTGCCTGCTCTGCCGCAGGATACCAGACAGCCTCCGGCAACTTTCTCATTGATTTGCTGCTGGCCAATGTCTGCAAACAAAACGTCATTCGGTTCCCCTATGAAATCGTCCGACTGGCCGAGGATGTTGCCGGAGGACTTATGGTTACCGCTCCGTCCGAAAAGGACTTGAGAGACTCCGTCCTTAGGCCGGTCATTGACAAATATTTTCGGGGTGTTTATACTTCCTCTACTGAAAATCCCCTTCAAATCTTGCGTCTTATTGAAAATCCGGCCCTAGGTACCACCGCAGTGGGATATCGCACCGAGTCCCTTCACGGCGCAGGTTCTCCACAGGCCCAGCGAATCATAATCGCTCGCCATGGAAGCTTTGCAGTTGGACCGTTGATAGAAAAATCCATAGTGATTTTCCCTACATGGTAGAATGAAGTCTCTACACAACATTTGCTAAGGGAGGGCAATCACTATGGACTGCCAGGATTATATCGCAGAGCCAGCGGAGCGCAAAAAGGGGCAGCATCTTCAACGTGAAGAAAGAGGCGCCATCCAGCATCTCAGGGGCCAGGGCTACTCAAACAGAACCATCGCCAGAGAGATTAGGCCTTGTTTGAAAAATAAAAGTTGCACAATAAACCAAGCTATGCGAAGCTAATAGCATGAAACGATATGAACTAACAAAAGAACAATGGGGACGAATCAAGCTGCTGCTGCCACCGGAAGAAACGGGGAAGCGGGGCCGCCCCCGGAAGGATAACCGGACCATGCTCAACGGGATGCTCTGGATCGTCCGGAGCGGTGCGCAGTGGCGTGAGCTG
>OGUK01002162.1_pt1 | contig 11203 bp, 7 predicted proteins | sample 1553151 | NCBI WGS metagenome assembly OGUK01 (sample SAMEA2580208, study PRJEB22360) | human gut metagenome | biome: human gut; feature: human-associated habitat; material: faeces | place: Denmark | collected 2008/2010
GTCGAGCTGCCCGGCGATCTCGGCGGGTGCCGTGGCGCGGATCTCCTCCAATACTTCGGCGGCGAGGCGGTCGGTGAGCTCGAGGTCTTCGGGGCGGCCCGAGGTGCAGACCCAGCGGAACGGGCCGAAGCCGTAGTCGAAGAACATCGGCCCCATGATGTCCTGCACATAGGAGGGATAACGGAAACGGCCGCCCTCGCCCATCACGGCAGCCCCGGCGCGCGAGGCTTCCAGCAGGAAGGCATTGCCGTAGTCGAAGAAATACATCCCCCGCGCGGTGAGTTTGTTGATGGCGTCGACCTGGCGGCGCAGCGATTCCTGCACGCACTCGCGGAAGCGGGCGGGCTCCTCGGCCATCATCTTGTTCGAAGCCTCGTAGCTTACGTCCACGGGGTAGTAGCCGCCCGCCCAGGGGTTGTGCAGCGAGGTCTGGTCGGAACCCAGGTCTACGGGGATCTCCTCGGCCGCCAGCCTTTCCCAAAGGTCGACGACGTTGCCCACATAGGCCATCGAGACCACCTCGCGGGCACGGCAGGCCTCGCGGATACGGGGAACCAGGCCGTCGAGCGAATCGTACATCTCGTCGACCCATCCCTGCTCGTAGCGTTTCTGCGCCGCCTTGGGGTTGATTTCGGCGATGACGCTCACCACGCCCGAGATATTGCCCGCCTTGGGCTGCGCCCCGGACATGCCGCCCAGCCCCGAGGAGACGAAAAGCATCCCCCGGGCATCCTTGCGGCCGCCGGAGAAACGCTTGCGCGCGGCGTTCATCACCGTGATGGTGGTGCCGTGGACGATCCCCTGCGGACCGATATACATATAGGAGCCGGCCGTCATCTGGCCGTACTGCGACACCCCGAGGGCGTTCATGCGCTCCCAGTCGTCGGGCTTCGAATAGTTGGGGATCACCATGCCGTTGGTCACCACGACGCGCGGGGCATCGGGATGCGACGGGAACAACCCCAGCGGGTGCCCCGAGTACATCACCAGCGTCTGGCGGTCGGTCATCTCCGACAGGTACTTCATCGTCAGGCGGTACTGCGCCCAGTTCTGGAACACGGCGCCGTTGCCGCCGTAGGTGATCAGCTCGTGGGGATGCTGCGCCACGGCCTTGTCCAGGTTGTTCTGGATCATCAGCATCACAGCCGCGGCCTGGCGGCAGCGGCAGGGATATTCGTCGATCGGCCGCGCATACATCTCGTAGTCGGGACGCAGGCGGTACATGTAGATGCGCCCGTATTTGCGCAGCTCCTCGGCAAACTCCCTGGCCAGCGTGGCGTGGTGCTTCGCGGGGAAATAACGCAGTGCGTTCCGGATCGCCAGCACCTCCTCCTCGGGCGTGAGTATCCCCTTGCGCTTGGGCGCGTGGTTGATCTGTTTGTCATAGGGTTTAGCGGCGGGCAGCCGGTCGGGAATGCCCGCGCGGATGTCATTCTGGAACTCTTGCAGTGTCATATCGCTCAGATTTTACTTGCTACTATCTCCAACACCTCGCGCTCGGCCCGTTCGGCCTCGGCCGCAAGGCGGTCGGCTTCGGCCACGAGCGCATCGGCCGCAGCGCGGTCTTTCAGCCCGGCGGCATTGATCCGGACATTGAGGCCTGCGCCCAGCACGGCGCTGCGGGCGGCCAGCGCCCCGACGCCCGCGTCGGACACCGAGTTGGGGTTGCCGACGGCTGCCATGGCACGCACGATTTCGAAAACCCCGAAGGCCGTCTTCATCGTCCGCAGGGGCACCTGTGTCGCATAGAGCGTCGCCTCCTGCAGGGCCGCGCTGCGGGCGGCCTTCTCCTCGTCCGTCGACTTGGGCATGGCGAAGACGGCCATGATGCGGTTGAATGCCGCCGTATCCTCGTCCACGAGGTGCAACAACTCCCCGAGCAACGCCTGTCCCCGGTCGGCCCAATCGGAAAACTCCTCCCAGCGGTCGTCCCACCCCGCCTTATGCGACGAGAGGTTGGCGACCATCGTGCCGAGGGCTGCGCCCAGCGCTCCCATGTAGGCCGCGATCGAGCCGCCGCCCGGTGCCGGGGATTCGCTCGCAGTCTCTTCGGCAAACCCTTTGCAGGTCATGTCAATAAGCCGTTTTTGCTTATCCTCCGCTTCAAGCAGATATTCGATTACTTTCTCGGCGGGGTCGAAAGGTTTGAGGTCATCCAACCCCATCGACCTGACGGCGATACGGACGATCTCCTGCTCGGCGATACCCGTCGAACGGCGTTGTTTGCGCAAGAAATATTTCCCGGCCTCGATGAGCGCACGTTTGGGGACGAGCCCGACGATTTCGGTGCCCGTGACGCGCACGCCGCGGGCGTCGGCCTTGCGGCACACCTCGTCGAAGGCCACGTGGAGCGGCGTGGTGGCAATGTCGGTGATGTTCATTGACACCTGTGCGATGCCGTATTCCTCGATGAACCAACCGATAGCCTTCGTGGCCGGAAGTGTGCCGGGCTGCATGACGGGATTGCCGGCGGCATCCTTTACGACCTTGCCCGTGACGGGATTGCCCTCGCGCACGGGGCGTCCCTTCTCGCGCACGTCGAACGCAATGGCGTTGGCGCGGCGCGTGGAGGTGGTATTGAGGTTGAAATTCACGGCGATCAGGAAATCGCGCGCACCGACGGTCGTGGCACCCGTGCGGGCTACCCCGTCGTCGAACGGCCGCGCCCCGAAATCGGGGGCCGTCTCCTTGTGCGCCAGTTTCTCGGGCAACGCCTCGTACTCCCCGGCACGGCAGACCGCAAGGTTGCGCCGCTCGGGGGTGAAGGCCGCGGCCTCGTAACAATAGGTCGGGACATGCAGTTCAGCGGCGATGCGTTCGGCCAGTTTGCGGGCCAGCTCGGCGCACTCGGCGAGTGTGATGCCGCAAATCGGGATCAGCGGCAACACGTCGGTAGCCCCCATGCGCGGGTGCGCACCCTTGTGACGGCGCATGTCGATCAGCTCGGCAGCCCTCTTCACCCCCGCAAAGGCGGCTTCGACGACCGCTTCGGGCGAGCCGACGAACGTGACGACAGTCCGGTTGGTCGCCTCGCCGGGATCCACGTCCAGCAGCTTGACGCCCCCGGAGGATTCGATGGCCGATGTGATCTGACGGATTACTGCCTTGTCGCGTCCCTCGCTGAAATTAGGGACACACTCCACGATACGCTTTTCCATAGGTAATGAGGTTAGATTTATACTTTCAAAGATAAAGAAAATCCGGGAGAAATACGAAAAAATCGTAACGAAAAAAGCCACTCCGGATTCTGAAACAGCAGTTTCCGGGGTTTTTCCGCAGGAGAGGCGGGCACGGAGCCGGAAATTCCCGCAGGGAGAAAAAGCGAGCGGCGGGTTTTACGGTGCAGGAAAACGGGGGGGGGCGAAAGGAGGGGAAGATTTCGGAAAGAACAGGGAAATCGGAAAGATTAGAAAAATCGGGAGGGACGGGAAGCCCCCCTCGAAGATGGTGCGCTATCCTGCACCCCGTTTCCCCGGCTGTCCACCCTGCAGGGAGAAGAGAAAGCCCCGCCCCGAAAAAACCGCTGGCGCAGGGAGCGGGCCAGAATAACCTCCCCAAAACCGCTGCCCGTCCAGCGAGAAGCCCGAAGAAACGCTGCGCACGACCGGCAGCCAAACGACAAAAAAGCCCGCCGCGCAAGCAGGCAGCGGGATAAGGCAACGGATATTGCCCGTCACTCGGGCTCGGGGCGAGCGGCCGGAGCCTCAAAAAAAAGCCCGCCGCGCAAGGCGACGGGCAGGAATGCAGCCGGAAGGGAGCGTATCAGCGGCCGATGGTCAGCACCACGCCCGCCGTGACCCACGCCCCGGGCAGCGGGATGCCGCCCAGGTCGCAGTAGCGGGAATCGGTGATGTTCGTCGCATCGACATAAAGCCGGCAGATGCCTTTCTCCCACTGGAGGCGGCCGTCGAGCAGGAAATAAGGCTCGTAATCGCGCACCTCGGAGAGGGACGGATCGCCCGGCACGGGATAGTGCGTGTAGCTGCCGTTGCGGTCGTAGACCGACGCCGTGAGTGCCAGCGACATGCGGCGCAGGAAATGCACCTCGACGGCCAGCGCCGCCTTGTGGCGCATGTAATCCATCGCCCCCTTGGCGATGATGTCGCTGTTGCGGTCAGTAGTAATATAACCGTAGGAAAGCGTCACGCGGCGCAGAAAGCCGTCGGCGACCGTATAACCGCCCGAAAGCTCGATGCCGTAGGTGTCGAGGCGGCTGGTCTGCTCGGAGTGCCACTTGTCGCCCATATCCTCACGCCACACCCAGTCGATGATGTCGCGGCCGGCTCGGTAGTAGGTCTGCAGCGACAACCTCCAGCCATTCTTTATATAGCCAGCATCAAACAGATAAGTGACAGCCTTTTCCGGCGTCAGGTCAAGGTTGTTGATCTGTGCCGGGGAAGTATAGTAGAGGTCGGTGAAGGTCGGCAGGCGCATCGACTGAAACGCCCCGATGCCGAGGTGCAGCCCCGCGGCGGGCGTATAGCCGCCCGAGAGGCTCCACAGCGCCGACGTACCATAGGGCGTGAGGCTGATGCCCGCAGAAGCCGCGAGGTCGAACCGCCGCCACTGTTTGGCATGGCGCAGCCAGAGGTTGCCCGTACTGCGCGCCTTGGCGTGCGTGTAGCGGCCGTGCGGCCGGGAGAGCGCCTCGCCGAGATTGGTGCTGTAAATGTGGTTGAAGGCATAATCGCCGCCGAGCGAGGTCGTACCCGCCCGCCAGTCGTAATCCGCCCACAGCCGGGCACCGACGTTGTCGGTATTGTGGCGGTTCATTGCCGTGCCGCGCGTCCAGTCGTAACGGTCGAAATTCTTGCGGTAGCTCGCCGAAGCGCCGAACGAGAAGCGCCCGGCCTGTTTCAACCAGCGCAGCGACGCCAATGCCGTGGAGGTCGCCTCCCACTGGTCGGGGTTATAGGCCGCATAGAAGCCGTTGGAACCGAACGTGCGGTTCTGGTAACCGGCCTGCAGGTCGAAGAACCCGGCGCGTGGAGCCTCGTAGGTCGCACGCACGAAAGCGTTGTAATTGGCGAAGTCGGTATTGTGGCGGGGGGGGGGCGCGGCGCCCCGCCGGCCCTGCCGCTACGGCAATGAGTGGCGACTGCGGTTTGGTGGGTGGAGCGGTCGCTGCGACGGTAGGAACCGGCGGCGAGCAGCGAGAAACGGCCCGAAGTCACGGCGCCCGAAAGGTTCGCATAGGCGTAGCCGTGCTGGCCGCCGGCGCCCTCGAAACGCAGGTAGGTGGGTTTCAGGGGCGCCGTGCGGATATTCACCGCCCCGGCAAAGGCCCCGACGCCCGGCACGCCGTCCAACAGGTCGACGGCCGAAATGCAGTCGATGTCGACGGGCAGCGAATGGGACTGGTGCCCGGTGCGGGCATCGGTGAAGTCGATGCCATTGAGAAGTACCATGGTCTGGTCGAAAGAGCCCCCACGGATGAAGATGTCGGCCTGCATGCCCTTGCCCCCGCGTTCGCGGATATCGACCGAAGGTGCGAGGCGCAGGGCGGACTCCAGGGTCTGGACGGGCGCTGCGGCCTGTGCTTTCCGGTCGAAAAGCGGGGTTTGCGACTGTACGTTGCGCGTCGGGGCGGACTGGCTGCCCGAAATGCCGACCTCGTCGATCCTCAGCGTTTTGAGGACGGCGGCCGTATCGGCATCGTGCGCAGACGCATGTTGCGTCGCGAGCAAGAGGATCGACATCGTCACGGCGAGGACTCCGATGGTTACATGGCGGTGCAGGCTCGCAAAGGCTGCCCAGCCCTTGCGGCTCCAACGCCTGAAGCAGGGAGTCTGCTTGGTTCGGATGTTTTTCATCTTGAATTTGTTGGGTTAATAATAAAAAAAATCGGAACTCCCGGTGAGGGGCCCGGCTGCGCGCCGCCCTCCGGAAACCGCTGCAAAGATAATAGTTTCCGGCAGTATTCCGGCCTTTGCGGCCGTTTTCTTTCCCGGCACCGGAAAATGCACCGGCACATGCGGCAGGCGTCGTGAAACGGGCGAGGCAGCGGACGGGAAACGGGGCCAAAGTACGGAGCTGCCGCCCCCTTGCCGCGGGGCGGCATCCGGGACGCGACGGCCCGAAAAAAAGATCCGGCCGGAGCCGGATCGTATCGGGGATCAGTGGAAGAGCGCCTCGACTTTGGCGACCACGTCGTCCGTGTCGGGTTCGAGCGGGAATACATGGCTGGGCTTGAGGTACCAGAGCTCCTTGCCCTCCTTGAAATGCTCCTCACCGCCGCCCGTGACGTTAAGCATGACGGTGGCATCCTTTTCGACCTTGCCCGCGGCGACGGCGTTGATGAGCGAAGCCAGTGCGACGCCCGCCGCAGAGTAGATGTCCACGCCCTCCAGTTCGTGGAAAAGCTTGCGCGCCTTGCGCGCCATGGCGTTCGTCGAGACGAAGAACTCTCCGCCCGTGGCTTTCAGCGCATCGTAAAGCCCGCCGGTGATGCCGTAGGGCGGGCGGCGGTTGGAGAGCACCTTGGCGTCGATGATCTCCGCATCGCGGCGCGCCTTGTCGTCCTCGTAGGGCAGCATTTTGCGCGAATCGGCCTGCCATGCGTCGTACATCGGCACGAACGGCGCATTCTGCGACACCATGAGTTTCATGGTATTCGTCCCGAAGCGGCCGTCCCCGATCAGGCGCATGTTGGCCTCCCAGGCGGCAATGGCGCCCGTACCGCTGCCCACGGCCTGGAAATAGTAATCGGGAATGCGACCGATGGTCGTCACGGCCGAAAGTACCGTCGTGGCCATGCCGTCGCGGCGGGCGATGTTCTTCGCGCCGCCTTCGGCATAGAACCCGGGGCCCTTGAGGGCGAGGTCGCTCAGGTGGATGGCGTCGAAATAGTCGCCGCCCGCCGCACACGAGATGAGTTTCACGCAGGGGTCGAGCGGATGCTCGAACCACAGCGCCCCGATATTGTCGTAGGGCACCGACAGGAGCAGCTTGATATTGTTGTCGGAACACACCTTGGCGAAGGCACGGGCCGTATTGCCCGCCGAGGCGACCACAAGGACGCGATCCTCGTGTTCGGCGGCACGCCCGCAGACCGAATAGGCTTCGGTCTCCTTGAACGAACAGGTAGACATCGTGGCACCGATAGCCGGATAGTAGCCGTTAAACGTGATCCAGAGGTTTTCCAGCCCGAGGTGGGCGGCAAGCCCCTTGCTTTTGTAGGTGACGGGCGCCGAGGAGCCCTTGAGGATACGCCGCACGGGCATCCAGTCGCAGAACCGGTAAAGACCGTATTCGGCGGGTTTCACTTCGAGCTGCCTGCGGGCATATTTCGCACGGATGAGCGAGGGCGTCTTGCACTGCGGATCGGAGAGCATCCAGCCCGTGTCCTCGAACTCACGCCCCGTAGCGACACATTCGAGCGTGTAGGAGGTAGGTGTAAAATCTTTCATTTATATGCGTTTGTGTAATTTACGACATGCGGTTGCGGAAATCCTCGTAGCCGAATTCGCGGATGACGTCCGTGCGCCCGTCGCGGCGGGCGATGACGATCGAGGGGTGCGCCACGCCGTTGAACATCGTGGTCTTGACCATCGTATAGTGGATCATATCTTCGAAGACGATGCGCTCGCCGACTTTCAGTTCGTGGTCGAAGGCCCAGTCGCCGCAGTAGTCGCCGGCAAGGCAGCTCGTGCCGCCCATGCGCCAGCGTTTCTCCCCTTCGGCGGGTTCGTGCGCCCCGACGATGGCCGGTTTATAGGGCATTTCGAGGCAGTCGGGCATATGGCAGGCGAACGACACGTCGAGCATCGCCGTATGCACGCCGGCATTTTCGACGATGTCCTCGACCGTCGAGACGAGGCAGCCCGTCCTCCAGGTGAAGGCGCTGCCCGGTTCGAGGATCAGCCGCAGGCGGGGATGGCGGGACTTGAAATCGCGCAGCAGGGCGATCAGCTCGTCGCAGTCGTATTCGGCGTGGGTCATCAGGTGCCCGCCGCCCATGTTGAGCCACCCGATCCGGTCGAGATATTGCCCGAAATGCTTTTCGACGGCTTCCAGCGCCAGCTTCAGGTGGTGCGGGCGCGACTCGCACAACACGTGGAAGTGCAGCCCGTCGATCCCGGCGGGAAGATCGTTCAGTTCATCGGCCGTAACGCCGAGGCGCGAGCCGGGGACACAAGGGTTATAAAGGTCGGTCTCCACGGGCGAATACTGCGGGTTGATGCGCAGGCCGCACGAAATGCCGCGCAACAGCGCCATCGGCCCGAAGCGCTCGAACTGCGCGACCGAGTTGAAGGTGATATGGTCGCTGCAACGGAGTATCTCGTCGATATTGCGGTCGGTATAGACGGGAGCGTAGGTGTGCGCAGGCTTGCCGTACTCCTCGAATACAAGCCTCGCTTCGGCGGCGGAACTCGCCGTGGCACCGTCGGAATGGCGTGCCAGCTCGGGGAAAATGCTCCACATGGCGCAGGCCTTCAGGGCTACGATAATTTCGGCGCCCGACTCGCGGCGCACGCGGTCAATCACGGCCAGATTGCGATCCAGCAACGTCTCGTCGAGGACGTAGCACGGAGAAGGCAGCTTCAAGAAGTCAATCATCGAAATGTTTTCAATTGGATTCGATCCCTCGTCCCCTCCGCCCGGAAACGGTGCTGCCCGGCACGGCGGAGACGCTCAAAACGATGCAAAAATAGCAAATTACCGGCTAAACCATGACGCCCCGCGGGGGAATTTCGGCGAAATAGGTATTTATACTTACCGTCTTGCGGCCTGCGGCTGAAAGACACGGCAGAAGTACAGGCGGGAAATGCGGCGGACGGGGCCAAGAAACGGCCGGCGCGATGGCGGCAGGAAGGCACAGAAACGGTGTTCTGTCTTGCCGAAACCGGGAAGCGGCGGCAGCGAGATGACAAACGCGGCGGACGGGGTCAAGAAACGGCCTGCGCGATGGCGGCAGGAAGGCACAGAAACGATGTTCTGTCTTGCCGGAACCGGGAAGCGGCGACAGCGAGATGACAAGCGCGGCGGACGGCAAGACACTGGCGTCGAACGTGAAAAGAGGCGGCGGAGGCGACAGGCAAGTAAAACGAGGGCGGCAGCCGGTAAATCAGGGCGGCCAACGGGGCGGAGGCGGAAATGCAGGGCAAAAAAAAGGCGGCGGCAGGGAATCTGCCGCCGCAAGGGACACTGCCCCGCCCTGTTTATTGGGCGATACAGATGCTCACACGGTTCTGTTCGACCCCGGGGAAAGGCTGGACAGTGTCGCCCCTGCCCTCGGCAGAGATGCGGTCGGCAGCGATGCCGGCCTGTTCCAATGCCGCTGCAACGCCCGCGGCACGCTGCCGCGAGAGTTTCAGGTTGAGGGCGTGCGAACCCGTAGCGGCATCGGCATAGCCGACGATCTCGATCCGGGCGGAAGGATTGGCCTTCAGGTACTCGGCAAGCGCTGCGACCTTCGCCTGTTCGGAGGTGCGGATCTGCGCCGAACCGATACGGAAGAAGATATTTTCACGCAGTGCAGCCGGCTTCTCGGCGGCCTTCGTCACCGGAGCCTGCACGGGAGCGGGTTCCTGCACGGCAGGCTCCTCCTTCTGGGCGGGCTCGGTAGTCCGGGCGGGGGTTACGGGCGCGGTGGCGACTGCCGGGCGCGATTTCTTATAGTTCTTGCCGAAGCGGAAGGTGAACCCGGCCAGCGCATTGAACTGCCAGTCGAGGTTCCCGGCCTTCTTCGAGTTGTATTTGTCGGAAAGCATGTTGGTATTCAGCTCCACGCCGAACGACACGCAGTCCGAAAAGCGGAAATCGACGCCCAGCCCCAGGCGTCCGGCCACGAAGACCTTGCTGTCCGACCACACGTTCTGGAGCGCATAGCCCTGGTTGTCGAGGGCGTTGGCCTCGCCGTTGTCGAACGCCCCGTTCACACCGACACCCGCGAACAGGTAGGGATTGACCGTGCGGCGGTAGTTGAACTTGCCGAACAGGTTGGCCAGGTCGAGCGTCACGTCGACGTTGCCCTGCAAATATTTATACTGGTAGACCGACTCGGGCGAGACCCAGGCGCCTTTGCTCTGCCAGCCGCTCAGACCGAAGCGCATACCCCATACGGGCGAGAACCGGTGCCCGGCGTACAGCGCTGCGGCCGGAGATACCAGCTCGCCGAAATCCACTTCGCCGAGCGTATAGGCGGCACCCGCCTGTACCTGCAGGAACCAATGGCGTTTGAACTCCACGTTCTCTTTTTCCTCCGCAGAAGCTGCGGTCAGGGTCGTCGAGCACATTGTAAGTGCGGCGACGGCACATAGGATACATTTCATTTTCATACTATCTATTCAAATGGGTTAATTGATGCCCAAAGATAATAAAAATGTATCATATATAATACAACAAAGGGGCGCAAGTTTAACGCCGCGGCCGAAAAGTCGGCATTATAAGACCGAAAAGGGGAGCGGCCATGAACCGCTCCCCTTTTTGGGATTTTACCGCCCTGCACGTCAGAGCTCGATGTCGACGTCGAACAGTTCGTGCCAGGGCAGCCCCTGCTCGCCCAACTCGGCCAGGAACGGATCGGGATCGAACTCCTCGACATTGAACACACCGGCACCGCGCCAGAGCCCCTTGGCCCACATCGACGCGCCCAGCGCCGCCGGTACGCCCGTGGTGAAGCTGACGGCCTGCGTCCCGGTCTCCCGGTAGGCCTGTTCGTGGTCGCAATTGTTATAAATATAATAGGTGCGCTCCTTGCCGTCCTTCAGGCCCTTGATGCGGCAGCCGATCGAGGTCTGGCCGTGATAGTTGGCGCCCAGCGACTTGGGATCGGGCAGCACCGCCTTGAGGAACTGGATCGGGACGATCTCGACGCCGTTGTAGATAATCGGGTCGATACGCGCCATGCCGATGTTCTGGATGACGCGCAGGTGCGTGAGGTATTCCTGGCCGAAGGTCATCCAGAAACGTGCACGCCTAATGGTCGGATAGTTCTTGACCAGCGACTCGAGCTCCTCGTGGTAGATCACATACGACTCGCGCTCGCCGATACCCGGGTAATTGAGCGTACGGTGTATCTCATGCGGCTCGGTGGTAACCCACTCGCCGTTCTCGAAATAACGCCCTTTCTGCGTCACCTCGCGGATGTTGATCTCGGGGTTGAAGTTCGTGGCGAAAGCCATGCCGTGGTTGCCCGCGTTGCAATCCACGATGTCGAGGTAGTGGATCTCGTCGAAATGGTGCTTGGCGGCATAGGCCG
>OGUK01002163.1_pt1 | contig 11201 bp, 9 predicted proteins | sample 1553151 | NCBI WGS metagenome assembly OGUK01 (sample SAMEA2580208, study PRJEB22360) | human gut metagenome | biome: human gut; feature: human-associated habitat; material: faeces | place: Denmark | collected 2008/2010
TTTCTATCGAACGGTACGAAAAAAGCCCCTCGCGCCGTGCGCGGGAGCTTCTCTGCATCTTTCGACGATATGATTCTACCACACTTTTGTAGCGTGTGCATCCGCGTTTTTAGACATGGCTTGTCTTTCTTCTCTATCCGTCACGAATTCATGTAATCCCTATCGGGTATAATTTCACCTTCCTTATTGACTTTCGCCCCGATTGGGTATAAAATATAGTGATGATTTAAGCCTTTGGAGGTGTTTATCGTGAACAAGATTGCCCAGTTTGTCCGCGAAAACCGCAAGGCTGCAGGACTCACGCAAGAAGAATTTGCTGTTCGTTCTGGTCTTGGACTTCGCTTTGTTCGTGAATTAGAGCAAGGAAAGCCTACTGTCCGCATGGACAAAGTAAATATAGCACTTGCTATGTTTGGCATGGAAGCCGTCCCCGGCAGAAAGGAAACAGACTGATGGACGCATTTAGAGCAGGATTTGTTTATGTCGAAGATTGCTATGCTGGCACACTTTCTGAGACAGAAGATGGCTATCGCTTTGCCTATGATGCAGATTATCTAAGCAGCGAGAATCCGAGAGCAGTTTCGCTGACTCTTCCGCTGCGTGATGAGCCTTATGACTCCAGCACACTATTTTCTTTCTTCGACGGTCTCATTCCAGAAGGGTGGCTGCTAAATATTGTCACGCGCAACTGGAAACTTAATCGAAAAGACCGTTTTGGTTTGCTGCTTGTCGCATGTCGTGATACGATTGGCAATGTAACCATTCAAGAGGTGCGCAAATGATCTGCCTTTGCTGTGGAAAGCCCATCAAGAATGAAGAAGCTGCCTCCTGCGGCTGGCATCACTCCTGCATCAAACATTTCTTTGGAACTAACAGATTACCTGAAATCACCATTTCAAACGAAGCATTAGAATGGATTGCAAATGAAACAATCAGTAAGGGCTACACTGTACCGGGTGTGCAAAAAAAATTGTCGCTGCACCTGTCCAAAGAAGAGAAAGCTCGCCTAACTTTCGTTAGTTATCCATCCGGATATATTCTAAAGCCGCAGACAAATGAGTATCGTGCCTTGCCAGAAGCAGAGCAAATGATTATGTGTATGGCCGATGCAGCAGGCATCACCACAGTACCTCATGGACTCATCCAATCAGATGGTACATATGCTTATATTACGAAGCGTGTTGACCGCATGGTGCTGCCAGATCAATCAATTCGACTGTTAGCTATGGAAGATTTCTGTCAATTAACCTATCGGTTGACAAATGACAAGTACCAAAGTTCCTATGAACGATGTGCCAAAGTCATTGACCGATGGTCTTCACAAAAGGGATTAGATATGGCAGAATTCTTTATTCGCATTGTTTTTTCTTTTCTGGTGGGAAATTCCGATATGCATTTGAAAAATTTTTCATTGCTTGAAACTGCCCCCGGTTCACAGGAATTTGTGTTGTCTCCCGCGTATGACATGCTTCCTGTAAACATCGTATCAAATGACACAGAGGAAACCGCTTTGGCGTTGAACGGCAAAAAGAGCAACTTGCGCAAGAAGGATTTCTTCGCGTTAGCAGCAGCCTGCCACTTGTCGTCCGCTGCTGCTGAAAAGATGATTAAAAATTTGATTAAAAAGGTTGACGTGCTGATTTCTATTGCCGAACATGCTGAAATTCCCAATGATATTCGGCAAGCCTGCATTGCACTGCTGATAGAACGCGCCGCTGTATTTGCATAAAGAAAAGAAGGCCCTATCGGGTATAATTCTGCATTCGACATGCATTTTATCACCGATAGGGTATATTTATGATGTCAGCTATCTTTTCCAAGAAGCCAGTCTGTAAGGTTCTTTACGCGAATGCCATTATAGTTTCCTACTGTCAGGCGTTCTGATGTAAGGACTACTTTTTCGTAATTATCGCGGATTTGTGTCAATGGACGCATTTCGCGGTCAAACGTCTCCTGTGCCATCATATCAGCTGTTACCTGATAGTAGCTGTATTCGCCATGCTTCTCCGCCACAAAATCAACTTCCGTGCTTCCGAGCTTGCCAATCATCACCTGATAGCCCCGTCGCAAAAGCTCAAAATAGACTACATTTTCAAGCGTGAAGCCGAAATCGTAATTTCTGCGGGGGAGAATGTGGTTTCTCAAGCCGAGATCAACAATGTAGAACTTTTTGTTGACCTTCAGAAGCTGTTTTCCCACAATGTCGAAGCGCTCAGCAGGATAAAATATGAATGATTCTGTCAGCGCATCCACATAATCATCCACCGTATTCGGAGAAACTTTTCTGCCGGAAGAAATCAGGTAGTCGGTAATGCTGCGAATGGAAACAGGGCTGCCCACCACGCTTGCAAGGTATTTGGCAATTGATTTCAGCAGGGCAATGTCTGTGATTTTCCGCTTGCTCGGCTCGCTTTCGCGCCGCACCTGCCTATCTTCGATGTCTTTCACGATAACGGTATTGTAGATGCCCTCCAAATAGGTTTCTACTTTTGCTGTCGTGCGCCCCATCCGAGCGACGTAAGGCAGTCCGCCGCATTTCAAGTACTCCGCAAATCCGCGCTCCTCGTCCATCCCTGTAATCGTCAGAAATTCTTTCAGCGAAAGCGGGAGCATCTTAATCTCCACATAGCGCCCTGTCAGAAGCGTGGCAAGGTCGCCAGAAAGCATGTACGCATTAGAGCCGGTGATGTAAATATCCACATTGGGCTTCACATACAGACTATCCACAACTTTTTCAAAGTCAGCAACCTTTTGAATTTCATCAAGAAAGATGTAGGTGTTTTTTTCGGGAATCAGCCGTTCTTTCAGATATGCGTACAGCTTCTTGTAATTCAGCAGTTCCTCATACTCCAGTTCCTCGAAGTTTATCGAAACAATCTGCGCATCTGCAATGCCATTCTCCTTGAGCCAAGTTTGATACTGCGCCAGCAATGTAGATTTTCCGCAGCGGCGAATGCCGGTCACGACCTTGATGACTTGTTCGTCCTTCCAGCCAATCAGCTCGTCAATATACTCTTTTCGTTCTACCACTGAATACACCTCCTGCAGGAAGTATCTCTATTATAGAACAGAATATTCTCGAAGTCAATATAGTATTCCGAAATCGGAATTTTTTTACGTTTTCATGCGATTGTATTCTCAATACAAATCAATCGATACTGTTTTCAAATGAGAATGTGCCAAGATGCGCCGTGAATCTTTGTATTCTGGCTAACGCGAATGAACCCCAGCATACCAGCACTGCGCATAGTATCCACAGACTGTTATTAATCAGCGCTGCAAAGTCGGTCGAATTCTAAAAGTTTTTGCATTGTAGTGCATTTACTTTATTTTTTCGCCGATTTGTGCTATACTAATGATACAGGAGGTGTACCACATGATAGATTCTCATGAACTTAGACGGCGCGACAGCTATTTGAATAAGCTGATTGGCTTTCAGGATACGGAACCAGTCAAGGTTATTACCGGTATTCGCCGCTGCGGTAAGTCCAGTCTGTTAAAGTTGATGGTTCAGCATTTGAAGGATACCGGTGTTCTGCCGGAGCAGATTATCGAGATGAATTTTGAGTCCTTTGATTTTCATAAGATGAGTGCTGACGATGTCTACCGATATGTGAAAGAGCGCATCATCACCGGAAAGAGGATGTACCTTTTCTTTGACGAGCTGCAGCGAATCAAAGCATGGGAAGATGCAGTAAACGCTTTCCGTGTGGACTTTGATTGCGATATCTATGTTACCGGGTCGAATGCCTATCTTCTTTCTTCGGAGTATGCCACCTATCTCTCCGGACGGTGCGTAGAAATCAAAATGCTGCCGCTCTCTTTCCGCGAATTTCTCGATTTTCATGGTTTTGATGTTCGTGAAACGCAAAGTGCGCTTGGCGGGCTTCGCAAACAGGTATTCGATAAAAACAATGAACGCTATGAGTTGCGAGAGGTTTTCGCTGCCTATATGCGCTTCGGCGGGATGCCCGGCATTGCTGATGTTGGTCTGGAGCAGGAAAAGGTGCTGGCACTTCTTGATGGCATCTATTCCACAGTCGTAATCCGCGATATTCTGGAGCGAGAAACTCGCAGAGGGCAAAAGCAAATCACAGACCCTGCGTTGCTTCGCAAGATTATCCTGTTCCTTGCAGATAATATCGGCTCCAGCGTTTCTATTGCCTCCATCGGTAATATACTGGTAAACGAAGGGCTTTTGGACGATGATAAACGCAAGGGTATCCCCAGCGCACATACTGTACAAGCCTATGTGAATGCGCTGTTGGAGAGCTACTTCTTCTATGAAATCAAACGCTTTGACATCAAGGGCAAAGCCTACCTCCGCACGCTCGGAAAATACTATATCGTTGACATCGGACTTCGCAATTATTTACTGGGTTTTCGCAATCGCGACAGCGGTCACGCCATCGAGAATGTCGTTTACTTTGAGCTTCTTCGCCGTGGCTATGATGTAGCAATCGGCAAAATCGGCAATGGCGAGGTGGATTTCATCGCAACGACAGCTGACGAAAAAAAGTATATTCAGGTAACGGAGTCCATGATGAGCGAGGACGTGCGCAAGCGTGAACTCGCACCGCTGCAAAGCATTCGTGATAACTACGAAAAAATCGTGTTATCTCTTGAGCCGGGACTTGATACTTCCTATGACGGCATCAAATCCGAGAACCTCATTGATTGGCTTCTCAACGAATAAGCACTGCATTTTCAGAGACACGTTCTTTGAGTCCCCGACGTAGAATGTACCTATTATAATAGGTAGAAACTCATCCAGAAATGACGAAAAGAGCCCGCCAGCACACCGTGTTATTCACAGTATGCTGACGGGCTGAAAATACTCAATCCTTTTTCTTTACGAAGCAGCGTTTTTTATAGAACGCAATGCCATAGCAATGAATGTGGTCACTGTCATACTCATCTTCAAAATCCTTGGAGTACATTCTTTGGTCAATTTGCCGCAGCGCCTTGTCACACGCAGATTCCAAATCGCCTAATGTCATCGCGCGTTTCGCTTCAAAAATAGCCACCCGGCCATTGATCGTATCGCAGACAACGACATCACTTCGACCTTCTCCATGTTCCTTGTTTGAATCCACCTGATATCCTGCACCAGCGAAAATACCGCTCAGGAATGCGTGATAAAAGTCCTCTCCATAATCATGGTAGCTTATGGTTCGCCGTAATAGTGTGCTCACTTCCCTTGTGATTTTTTCGCAGTCGCCACGCCACACGGCTTCAAAAAGTGCATTCTTATTCCATTTAGAAGCACTTTCCTCAAACCATTCAGCGACCTCTGTTTCAAAAATCTGCTTAATTTCCAAATTCGGAATTTTCAGTGCCACCATGTTATCCGTAAGAGCTTCATTGATTTCACCATCTCTGACCCGTGTCAAATAGCCCGTCAGGTACATCATGCTCCATAGATTTTCCTCAGAGGAGTGCAAATAGTCATACGTCAGATTTTCATCCACTCTCTGTACGATATATCCGCCGCTCATCAGCGTTTCCATTTTCTTCGTAATGCTTGTGCCGGCATAATCAATGAACGAGCGAATGATTGCGTTGTCACTCGTATCTTTCCAGTACTCATCTGGTTCTGCATTGGAATTTTTCTGCAAATCATCAATATAGCACATCACATCCCAAGGGCAATAGACATCAGCATCACCGAAACGGTAGCCATCATACCATTTCTTTATGACTTCTTCCTTCCCCTTGATGCCTGCATCTTCAAGGATTTTATCCACTTCGCTTTGAACAAATCCATAGTATTCGTTAAGGTGAGACGAAGTAATTGTGTTCGAGACGAAATTGTTTGTGCCTGTAAAAATGCTCTCCTTTGCAATTTTCAGGCATCCAGTCACCACGGCAAGTTGAAGATACGGATTATCCTTTAATGCCTGCATAAATCCCTTCATGATTTCAAGCATTTCTTTGTAGTAGCCGTTGCTGGTTGCTTTTGCCATAGGAACATCATACTCATCAATCAGAAGAATTACATTTTTATGATAGTGTCTGTTCAGAAACTCTGAGAGAATTTGAAGTGAACGCATCACTTCAATCTTTCCCGCGTGCTTATATGCAATGTTCCAAAACAGCTTCTTTTCTTCTTCGTTCAGCGCCGAGCTTTGCATCAGATATTCATGTTTCTTATAAAGTTCTCCAATTTCATAAGCAAACTGCTCATACGCAGTTGAAAAGTCGTTTCCTTCAACTGCCTTAAGACTCAAGCTCATCACAGGCCACTGGTTCATCCACGCATCGCAAATATCCTTTTGCTTTGAAATTTCCAGTCCCTCAAACAAACTCTTGCTATCTTTTTGAATGTCTAAGAAGCACTCAAGCGTACTCATTCCTAACGTCTTTCCAAAGCGGCGCGGGCGAGTTATTAATGTAACTTGCGTACCGGACGACTTGAGTATTTCACCAATCAGCCCTGTCTTATCGACATAGTATAGACCTTCTCTACGGATCTTTTCAAATTCGGATTTTCCCTTCGGAATGTTCAAAAAAGCCATGCTACCTACTCCCTTCCGAAGCATTACTACCGAGGCCGCCCTTGCGCATAACCCTCAAAAGGATATTGAACCTCAGTGTACTTTGATTTTACCATCTATCTCTGGAAATAGCAAGTCAATCGGACGGAATAGCGGCGATATTTTTCTCATGCCACTTGTCAAACAACTTCTTCGCTGCAGCCATGATGCACTAATTGGAAAGTTCGACAATGCCACGGTGGATTTCATCACAATTTCACCGATTGCCTGTTCAAGAAATAAGCGCTGCATTTTCAGAGACACGTTCTTTGAGTCCCCACCGCAGAATGTACTTATCTAATAGGTAGAAACTCATCCAGAAATGACGAAAAGAGCCCGTCAGCACACCGTTATTCACAGTATGCTGACGGGCTGAAAATACTCAGTCCTTTTTCTTTACGAAGCAGCGTTTTTTATAGAACGCAATGCCATAGCAATGAATGTGGTCACTGTCATACTCATCTTCAAAATCCTTGGAGTACATTCTTTGGTCAATTTGCCGCAGCGCCTTGTCACACGCAGATTCCAAATCGCCTAATGTCATCGCGCGTTTCGCTTCAAAAATAGCCACCCGGCCATTGATCGTATCGCAGACAACGACATCACTTCGACCTTCTCCATGTTCCTTGTTTGAATCCACCTGATATCCTGCACCAGCGAAAATACCGCTCAGGAATGCGTGATAAAAGTCCTCTCCATAATCATGGTAGCTTATGGTGCGCCTTAATAGTGAGCTCACTTCTCCTGTGATTCTTTCGCAGTCGCCACGCCACACGGCTTCAAAAAGTGCATTCTTATTCCATTGGGAAGCATTTTCCTTAAACCATTTTGAAACTTCCGTTACAAAAAGTTCTTGAATTTCGCGATTAGGGATTTTTAATGCCACCGTATCTTCTGGCAATGCTTCCCCAATCTCATCGTCTCTGAGCCGTGTTAAATAGCCCGTCAAATACAACATACTCCATAGATTTTCCTCAGAGGAATGAAGGTAATCATATGTCAGATTCTCATCCACTTTCTGGACAATGTATCCACCATCCATCAAAGTTTCAAATTTCTTCGTAATACTGGCACCCGCATAGTCAATAAAAGAACGAATTACCGCATTATCGCTTGTGTTTTTCCAAAAGTTATCCGGTTGAGCATTAGAATCAGTCATCAGCTTCTGCACATAGCACATCACATCCCATGGACAGTAAACATCAACACTTCCGAAATGATAGCCATCGTACCATTTCTTCATCATCTCTGCCTTACCTTCTATGCCAGCATCCGCAAGAATTTGATTCACTTCGCATTGTACAAAACCAAAACACTCACTAAGACGTGAGGACATAATTGTTTCCGACACAAAATTATTCGTACCCGTAAAAATACTTTCTTTCGCAATTTTAAGACAGCCTGTAACTACTGCAAACTTAAGTGCTTGATTATCCTTTAGTGCCTGCATCAAGCTCTTCATGGTGTCGAGCATTTCTGCATAATATCCATTATTATTCGCTTTTTCCACAGGAACATCATATTCATCAATCAGCAAAATCACAGGCTTTTTATAATAATTCTGCATCATCCCTGTAAGGAGTAAAAAGCTGCTTTTTATTTCTTTTTCAGAGGCACATCCATCAGCGAGGTGCTTAAATGTGCTATTTTCAAAATCTGTCCCCTTTCCATCTTGAATCAAATATAGATGTTTATTGAATAAATCTGCAATTACCATTGTGAGCATATCATACGCTTTTGTGTAATTGAGTCCAAACACCCTGCTAAATGAAACAGAAATTGTAGGGTACTGATTCATCCATTCGTCACACAAAGCCTTGTTTTGGGAAATTTCCAGACCTGCAAAAAGAGTTCTGCTATCCTTTCGGATATCAAAAAAGTTTTCCAGCATACTCATGCCCAGCGATTTGCCGAACCGCCGTGGGCGCGTAATCAATGTCACTTTATTGCTTGCTGTCTTAAGAAGCTCGCTGATTAAGACAGTTTTGTCAACGTAATAGTATCCATTTTGACGAATCTCTGCAAAATCAGATGTGCCAACCGGAATTTCCAGGTTATTCATATCGCCGCTCCTTTCCAAAGCATTACTACCGAGGCCACTCTTGCGCATAGTCCTCAAAAGGATACTGCACCCCCAGTGTACTTTGATTTTATCATTTATCTCTGGAAATATCAAGTCAATCGGACGGAATAGCCGGCTATATTTTTGATTCTTCACGGAACCTTGGGGGCAACCGACAAGAGCTGATACTATTCCCAAATAACCTTGCGCTGACTTACAAAGTATGATAGAATATAGTCGGTGAGGTGAAAAGGATGGAGAAATATCTCATTAACGAAGAACGTACCAAGACAACGTAGATGTAGAATAGCAGCCGAAGTTGAGTGAAGCTGTTTTTTGGCAGACAGATAGGGAGATTTTGTATCACATTTTATTTCTGCTGACGCGCAAAGGCAAGATGTAGGCGTGGATTGGCTATAAAGAAGCCGTCGAGTCTGGGCACATTGCCTTCAAGATCAGCCGATATCATCACACCGACTTGGCTGTCGCAAGAAGGCTTGCAACTGTGTATGGACAGGTTAAACACGGATGCCGTCTACGAGTGACAGCTTGCCGTGGATGCACTGCTGGACGTGTCCAATAAGCGTTTGAAAGCGTCGCTTACACGGAACGAACAGCGTAAGTGGTGCGAAACGCAGATTGGCATGCCGGAGGTTAAGATACAGAAGAAACGGTAGCTAAATAGACGTAGAAGGATGGACATAACTTGTGGAATTGAAGAGCTTGTGAAGCAACTGAATTAAGGAGGATAGGTATATGACCGATTGCTACACGAAACTTCGCATGGAGTTTGCAGTACTGCAAGAGCTATTGAAAGACGGAATATTCAAAGAGCGCATAAATGGCATATTAGCCGTTCTAAAAGAGGCAATTGATAACAAGGATGGGCAACTAATCCTTTATTGTCTTGAAAATATACTTATATGGTATGCTGACAATATCGAGTCCATTACAGAAAATTATTTTATGTATTGTGAGAGCGACTATTTAGACAACTATGATAAGCTTACGGAAATATATCATGAAATAAAAGAAAACGGCTTTTCATTTGATGAGCAATCTGAAACGCAAAAAGCTTCGAACCCTCCTGTGCTGTTTTTAAGTCACAGTTCAAAGAATATAACATATGCAGATGCTCTGGAAAGATTTATTACAGGACTTGGTGTGAAAAAAGAGCAGCTAATCTATACATCACATCCTTTGCATAAAATTCCGCTTGATGAGAACATTTATGAGTATCTGCGAAGGAATATTGACCGAAACATTTTTATGATTTTCCTCTGGTCTGACGATTACCTTGAAAGTCCTGCCTGCATGAATGAATTGGGGGCAGCATGGCTTGCCAAATGTGACTATACCAACATGTTCGTCCCGCATTTTTCGTTTGAGAATCCCAAGTATCACATGTGTGCAGTTGACACGCGGAAAATGGGCGCTGTCTTGAATGGCGACAAACATTGTAAACAGAGTATGCTTGAATTTAAAGATAAAATTGTAAAATTATTCAATCTTCCAGTTGACGACCGCGATGTCACTTATCTATTGGATAATTTTATTGATGAAATAAAGGAGTTACAAAAGTGATGGGTAAAATGATATTTGAATTTCCTGACCTAACGGCAGACAGCATCTCCGCCTTGCACATCTATTCACGACCTGCGCCACGGAAGCCCCGGACAGTCACAGCGACATCACGTGCGGTCAATTTTGAGATACTCAATCCACCTGACGCGGTGGACGACAACAATTGCTATGCGTTCACTTGGGTGGGCAAAAAGGTCAGTGATGTGGAAGTTAAGCAACCCCATCTGCAAGGCGCTGTGTTTTTGCCGATGGAAAGTAAAAGCTGGAATGCCACAAAAAACTTCTATTGAGATTGGCCGAATGATTATGGAGGAAGAGTGGCAAGGCAAAAACCGGGCTGCTTATGCCCAGCAGTTGCTTTAAACGTTTCTGATTATCCGGTTTAAGAGTTTCAAAAAGGATTTTCTGCAAATTTGAAGTAGATGTGGCAGTTTTTCCTCATCTATGGCGGTTCACAAATTAGTCAGACAGTGTCTGACTAATTTGTGAACCGCCCAGCAGTCAGAGCGGCAAGATAATCGCTTTTTCATCTATTTCTCCACCCAGTTCACTGAAATTTGCCACTTACGTTGTACATCGCCATCAACGTGATGCTTATCAACTCACATCCACTCAATGCCAATGGTAAGGATGCACTACGTATTTACATAAGGTAGATTGTCAAGCAAGTGCAACACCGAAAAAGACCTCAAAAGGGGTGCGCCAGCCTAATCTTTTGCGTGGTCTGTGATTCAGCAAGTCGATAACGGCGGCGAAATACTCCGGAGAGACGGCAAGAAAATCACAGCCCTTAGGGAAAAAGAAGCGAAGAAGGCCATTGCCATTTTCGTTGCAGCCGCGCTGCCAAGGCTTGTGCGGTTCCGCAAAGAAAATGGGAGCTTCGAGCGCTTCTTCCAACTGGCGAAACTCAGCGAACTCAGAACCGTTGTCTAAAGAAAGAGAGCAAACAGGCAGTCCTTCCAAGGCATCGAGAATGGCTTGCCGAGTTTCAGCGGCCGAGCGTGTGGCAACAAGGTGGC
>OGUK01002169.1_pt1 | contig 11179 bp, 7 predicted proteins | sample 1553151 | NCBI WGS metagenome assembly OGUK01 (sample SAMEA2580208, study PRJEB22360) | human gut metagenome | biome: human gut; feature: human-associated habitat; material: faeces | place: Denmark | collected 2008/2010
GGATTTGCGGCGCGCCGCCCGGCGCGCTGTTCTGCACCACTTCGACGCCGGCCACCTTGCCCTGCAGGCCTTGCAGCGGGTTGGCCGCCGCAACGGTCGTCGCCAGTTCGCTTCCTTTGATCGACGCGATGGAACCCGTCACGTCTCGCTTGCGCTGTACGCCGTATCCTACGACTACCACGGCGTCCAGGTCGGTGGCGCTGTCCTGGAGTGTCACGTTGAGCGAGGCTTGTCCCGTGTAAGGGATTTCTTGCTCTTTGTACCCGATGTACGAAAATACCAGGACGTCGCCCGGTTTTACGTCGAGGGAGAAGGTTCCGTCCGCGCCGGCGTACGTGCCCCGGTTGATGTCGCCCTTGATCAGAACGCTGGCCCCGATCAGGGGTTGCCCCTGGGTATCCGTTACGCGGCCGGTCAACAGTTTTGCGTCGCCCTGCGCATACGCCGCCAGGGAACAGCAAAAAATTAGGGCTGACAGCACGATCAGCCTAACCGGTTTTAAAAAGTCGAATACTTTCATAGAAACAGATTTAGTTTGGTTCGATTGTATTTGTTGACAGACAGGTACAAAGCAGATGCCAAGAATCGTATTCCGGTGTTTTTGCGCCTGAATGAGCCTAATTCGGCGAATCCCGTATTTTTTCGTTCGTTTCTCCGGCGAAAATGCCCGGAATCCGTTACCTTTGTAGAAGGTTTAAAATATTGCGGGTTATGAAAAGAATGTTGTTTGCCGTTTTGTTGCTGGCCGTTGTGTCGGCCCGTGCGGAAGGATTCCGTTTTGCGCTGATGAGCGATCTGCACGTCACGGCCGATTCGCTGGCCGCCAACGACTTGCGACATGCCGTCGATCAGATCAATGCGACGCCGGGACTGAGCTTCGTAATCGTTTCGGGCGATTTCACCGATTACGGAGACGATGCCTCGCTGCGGAAAGCCAAAGCGATCCTCGACGGGCTGAAACTGAAATATTACGTTACTTCCGGGAATCACGAAACCAAGTGGAGCGAGTCCGGGGCGACCGCTTTCGGGCGCATTTTCGGTTCCGACCGTTTCCGGTTCGAGTACGGGAATTACCTGTTTCTTGGGTTCAATACGGGGCCGGTGATCCGGATGGCCGAAGGGCACGTCGCGCCGCAGGACGTTAGCTGGCTCGAAAAGGAGCTCGCGGACTACGGAACCGAACGGCCGGTTTTTCTGGTTACGCATTACCCGATGATGAAGGGCGACGTCGATAATTGGTACGCGGTGACCGATGCCGTCCGCAAATACGATATCCGGGCGTTTATCGGCGGGCATTACCATACCAACCGGCTGGCCGATTACGACGGTATTCCGGCTTTCATCTGCCGTTCGACGCTACGGGGCGGCGAGCCGTTCGGCGGATATTCGGAATTCGAAGTGACGGCCGATTCGGTGATCGTTTACGAGCGGAAGATCGGGGCCGGACCCCAGCGATGGGGCGCGTATTCGTTGAAAGATACCTATTTTACCGCAGATACCGCCGGATATGTGCGCCCCGACTTTTCGATCAACGCGCGGTACGGCAGAGTGAAAGAGACGTGGATGACCCCGATCGGCAATGCGATCTATTCGTCGCCGGTGCTTTGCGACGGGCGGGTGTACGTGGGCGACGACCTCGGACTGTTGAATTGCCTCGATGCCGCGGATGGCAGGTTGCTGTGGCGGTTCGCCGCGAAAAATCGGATCATCGGAACGCCGGCCGCAGCCGACGGAACGGTCGTGTTCGGGTCTGCCGACGGCAATATTTACGGAATAGACGCGAAAAAGGGGAAATTGCGCTGGAAGGTCGAAACTTCGGAAGCGGTGCTCGGCGCCGTGACGATCGACGGCGGAGTAGCCTACGTCGGTTGCAGCGACCGGACGTTCCGGGCGATCGACGTGCGTACGGGCCGGGAGGTATGGACGTTTACCGGGACGAACGGATACGTCGAAACGCGTCCGCTGGTTTACGACGGCAAAGTGATCTTCGGAGCCTGGGACGACCATCTGTATGCGCTGGACCGTTCCGACGGACGCTTACTGTGGTCATGGAGCGACGGGCGTCGTGGGATGCACTATTCGCCCGCCGCGGTCTGGCCGGTGGCAACCGCCGGACGGATTTTCATAGCGGCTCCCGACCGGGTGTTGTCGGCGATCGACGCTTCGACCGGCCGGACGCTGTGGCGTACCGCCGAATCGACCGTGCGCGAAACCGTAGGGCTCTCCGAAGATTCGTCGAAAGTGTACAGCAAAACGATGCGGGACAGCGTCGTATGCTTTTCCACACGCGGCGACCGTTCTGAAAAATTGTGGGCGTCATACGTGGGTTTCGGTTATGAAATCGCGCCGTCGATGCCGCAGGAAAAAGACGGGGTCGTCTTCGGAAGCACGATGAACGGGGAGGTCTATGCGCTCGACGCGTCGGACGGCAGCGTGCTGTGGCGGCATAAGGTCGATAACTCGCTGATCAGTACGGTCGTGCCGCTCGATCGGAACCGTTGCCTGTTCACCAGTTCGGCCGGGATCGTCGGGTTGCTGGAAGCGCGGTGACGGATGCTTCGTGAAAAAAAATAAAAACGGCGGAGAATCCTCGGATTCTCCGCCGTTTTGTACGAGATTCGTACGAACCGTCGATTAATAATTGTTCTTTTTCGGTTCGAAGTAGGCTTGCGGGTGAGCGCAGGAAGGGCAGCTTGCGGGCGCTTTCTTGCCTTTGTGGATGTAACCGCAGTTGCGGCACTGCCATTCGATCTCTTCGTCGCGTTCGAAAACCTTGTCGGCTTCGACGCGGGCCAACAGCGCGCGGTAGCGTTTTTCGTGCTCGGCTTCGACGGTGGCGATTGAGCGGAAAACGGCGGCGATCACCGGGAATCCTTCCTGATCGGCCACATCGGCGAACGTCGGGTAGAGATCCGTCCACTCTTCGTTTTCTCCGGCTGCCGCGGCTGCGAGATTCTCTTTAGTTGTTCCGATTACGCCGGCCGGATAACTCGCCGTAATCTCGACCATGCCTCCTTCCAGGAATTTGAAGAATCGCTTGGCGTGTTCCTTTTCCTGTTCGGCCGTTTCGGCGAATACGCCGGCGATCTGTTCGAAGCCCTCTTTTTTGGCTACGCTTGCGAAAAATACGTAACGGTTCCGTGCCTGCGACTCCCCGGCGAAAGATTTCAACAGGTTCTGTTCGGTTTTCGTGCCTTTGATACTTTTTCCCATTTCTTTAAGCTTTTATAGTAAATGATTTCGTTATGTCTCTGCTTTCCAGTACAAAGATACGCGGAGATCGGAAAAATAGCAAACGATCCGCGATCATAAATATTTATAACCGTATAAGTTTATGTGATCCGTCGCGAGGCCGAAGACATCGCATATGCCGGAGCCGCCCGGCCGGTTTTCAGCCGTATGCCGCAAAAAGAGTTTTTTGTAGGTACGGCTTTTCTTCGAAAAACGGCGGATTACGACGTCCAATCGGGTTTGGACGGTAAATTTCCCGAATTTTTCTTTTGAAATAACGTCTATCAAAATATATCCTCCTAAGTAATCTTTCGGCGGGTTTTTAATATGTTTTTCTCTTTATCTTCGCAAGCGCATAATACGAACGGAGCAAACCAGCTATAAAACCCGGAATTTTTTCATGCGAACAGTTTTATCGGAGCCGACCGACTAAAATTAATATTTTATTCGCTGTTTTCAAAACAAAGTCTCCGCCGTATCCCGGCCCGTTCCGGTGCGCGATACGGCCCCGTGCCGGAAACGGGGAGCGTTGTGCGGAAAATGAAATTTTGTTCCGGGACAGAGCCGGTTCCGGCGTTTGCAAAACGTGTGTGTAAACGCAATCGGTTCGCAGGGAGAAAAGTCGCCGCAATTTTTGGCCGGCGTGAAACGTTTATCCGACAACGGGGTATTGTTTGTCAAGTCAAAAATAAATACCTTTGACGCGTGTCTATCCGCGGATTTCGCGGGTTTTCCACAGGAACCCGATTTATTTATACGACATTATGAGCGATTCGATCAAACACGAGTGCGGCATTGCCTTTATCCGCCTGCTCAAGCCGGCCGATTACTACCTGAAAAAGTACGGCACCTCGTTCTACGGACTTAACAAAATGCATATCCTGATGGAGAAGCAGCACAACCGGGGACAGGACGGCGCGGGAGTGGCCAACATCAAGCTGTACCCGGAACCCGGATGCGTTTATATCAACCGGGTGCGTTCGAACGGAGCCGCTCCGATCAAGGATATTTTTCAGCAGATCGACGTCCGGATCAACGAAGCGGTCGCGAAGAACCCGCAGGTGCTGCAAGATCAGCTGCTGCTGTCTCAACTTCCATGTCGATTCCACGCTCGTCCTGTGGTCCCCATGCCGGCATGTCTGCTTCAGAAGCCATTGCCTCTTTAACATTCCATGTCTCAGCGGATACAGGTGTAATAATAGGCATCTGCAGCATATTGTCATTCTGTCCTAATGCTGCACCTTTGATACGGTCCATAGTAGATACTACGTACTCATATCCGTAACCAGCTGCTGCACTACCGATGTTCATAACGATCTTCTTCGCATCAACACCAAGCTGTGTAGTAACAACGTTCAGCTGTTTTGCAAGGTTGATATCAACGGCTGATTCAGCACCAACGATCTGATTATAAGCAAGACCTGCTGCTGCACCGATTGCTTTGTAGTTTTCTTCTTTTTCGGAAAGAAGAAGTGCATTTCTTCCCTGAAGTACTTCTGCAACTTTTGGGAGAAGTTCCGCATCCTTCTCTACGTTCTTGCAGCCTTCTACAACCAGTGGACAGTCGATAGCATCTGCTACTTCTTTAACAACCCCGATAAGTTCTTCAACAGATTTGTTTGCTCCATTCGGGTCTCCACCATCCAGAATCAGGGCAACAAAATCTGCACCTTCTATAGCTGCTGCTTTTTTAGCGATATCAGCCATAGTAGTTGCACCTTCATAGTAAGCCTTTACGCCTTCGGAAAATTCGTCCAGTCCAAGGTCAGAAATCTCAACACCGATCTTCGGTGCGTTTTCTGTTGGTGCATCAAAGCTATAAAATGGGAAGGAGTTTTCTCCTCCGATAGTCACAGTCTTGTCTCCGTTACCGATTGTGACAGAGTTGATCTTTGCGTTAAATTTCTGTGGTTTCTGATTAAACGGCATTTCTCATAAGCCTCCTCTTAATTAATAAACGTATATATTATACTACATCATTGGGTCCATTGACAAGGCTGGATGGCCTTTTTCTGTTAAAAATTCTACAAGCGCTTCCGGATCTGTTGCAACTGTCTCATCACCGATCATATCTGTGAAGTTTTCAATTCCGTAAAGTTCCTGTGCTGTCTTGTTCAGACGTTCTGCTACAGTATCTTTCAGCTCCTTCGGCATCCATACGATACGCTCAATACCGCCTTCAGCCTTCATGAATTTCTTGGAAGAAATGAAATGTTTTCCATGGCCCATAAATCCAGGTGTCTGAACACCACCACCTGTCATGGATGCCATCTCCGGGAATGTCATTCCGAGCGGTGTCATACCTGCATACTCACGGTTTGCAATAACAACGCCGTTAGAGAACGGCTCAATTCCGCAGATACATTCGAAACATCCACAGGATGTCATAGGATCCTGCATGATAGAATACAGTGTAACATGTTCCAGAGCTCCCTGTGAGAATTTCTGAACTGCTTCATCTACATCTTCATAAGAGCCAAGATTCTCGTCGATCGGACGTTCTTTTGTGATCACCTGGCATGGTCCGTTCGGATCCAGTTCATGTGTTGCTTTTGCATCCAGCCATGAAACGGCACCGCAAAGTCCAAGTCTTTCTGGTGTTACTACACATACATGACTTGGAGAAAATGCCTGACAGAGGATACAGCTGTAATATACATCTACAGATTCATCTGTCAGAGTATCCAGACGTTCGTCTCGTCTGTCAAATGTCGGGATTGCAACTTCATGACGGATTCTGGTACATTCTGCAGGATCTGTGTAAATTGTAACCGCACATTTATCAACAACTGCTTCAAATTCATTTTTGACCTGTGCATAAAGCACTTCACCAAAATGTTTTGCACGGAATCCGGCATTGAATGCATCTTTGCTGATTCGGATACGGAACATATCCCTCTGGCCGGTGTGATAAACTCCCTCAATACAGTTAATGTAGTTGTGGAATTTACGTTCGATAACCGGTTCAAAGTCAGGCTGCATCTTCTTACCTGCAACTTCAACTACATAAGCAAGGCTGTGTTTACTGCCTTCTTCAAAAGTATCTACCTCAGGACCTACAACTGTGATCTTGTGGTCTTCTACTTCATCCATATTCTTTGTCTGTACAAGTTCTGCACAGTCTACACGTGAACCATCAAACTCAACCTGCATATCTTTACGACGGATGATCTCACCTTCAAATGCAGATGCAAATGCAACCGGAATATCAATATCTGTAATTTTGATCTTGATACCCCTTGCTTCAAGTGAAACCTTATTGAAATCAGCCACATCCGGGCATGCGATCAATGCGCCCGGAACTTCTACGATATTCTCATCTTCATTGGAAATAACCGGGAAGCCGAGTTTGATTGCACCTGCACCTGCCGCAAGAATGACATCATCAATTGGTTTGAAAGCATTTACAAAAGCCGGAACTCTGTCCTTTGTATATGTAAGCAATGCGCCGGCATCTCCAGGTGTTACATTACCAAAGATCAGTGCTGCACGGATTGCCACAGATACTACATGAATAACAGATGTTACATCTTTGCCAAGTGGTACGATTCTTACATTATACCCCATCTTCAGTCCAAGTTCTGTTGCCTGATCGATAATACCGCCAACCAGTGTTACAAGAATACCCTGTTTCTGATAACTCTTGATCAGATCAACACCTTCCTGTGCAGTCGGAGCTGATCCAAGGATAACAGCAACGCCAGGGATATCACCCGTTACAAGCGGTACTCCAAGCTCACGGATAATTGAATCTGCAAGATGTCCATAACACGGCTCGCTGTATGGTTCCGCTCCATCCAGATATTTCAGAGCTTCAATAAATTCTGCGCAGAGTGCGGTTGCTACCCCTGACATCAGTGCGTCGTCCAGCTCATGATTTCTGGTCATGAGTGTCTTTACAACGCCCAGGGCCTCTTTTAATTCTCCCAATGTTTTGACCTTTACGCCTGTTACTGCGTAATAACATGGCAGGCAATATGCCGTATGGGGAAAGCCCACTGGTTTGTCTGCGCCATGTTCTTTGACTGCTTCGTCCACAGCATTGACGGTCAGGCCATATACTGCATCATTTCCATTAAAGATTCTGTTGATTAACATGTGCACATCTCCACTCTTTGATTTATTAAACCTGAAATGTTTACAAAGCCGCGTTCCCTGCGAAGCATTTCATGTTTGCGTAAGTTACAAACCTTGAATTTTCCCGCAACCCGCTGTTTGCAACAGCTTTACGTCCGGAAATATTCCGAGTCAAACGCATGTTATGGCTTACGCCATTTCCATGCTAAATCTGAAAATCTCTCGCAGCCCGTTGCTACGCAACTTTACGCTGTGATTCGATTTCCAGATTAATCCCCCGGGTCAGGAGTGCAAGCACTCCTGGCCCTCGAGGGGATTACATCATTGGATCCATAGCCAGTGCCGGATGTCCTTTTTCTGTAAGATATTCAACCAGTGCTTCCGGATCTGTTGCTACTGTTTCATCACCGATCATATCTGTGAAGTTTTCAATTCCGTAAAGTTCCTGAGCTGTCTTGTTCAGACGTTCAGCAACGAATTCTTTCAGTTCTTTTGGCATCCATACGATACGCTCGATACCGCCTTCAGCCTTCATGAATTTCTTGGAAGAAATGAAATGTTTTCCATGTCCCATGAATCCAGGTGTCTGAACACCGCCGCCTGTCATGGATGCCATTTCCGGGAATGTCATTCCAAGAGGAGTCATGCCTGCATACTCACGGTTTGCAATAACAACACCGTTGGAGAATGGTTCGATACCACAGATACACTCGAAGCATCCGCATGATGTCATAGGATCCTGCATGATGGAGTACAGTGTAACGTGCTCCAGAGCACCCTGTGAGAATTTCTGAACTGCTTCATCAACGTCTTCGTAAGAACCAAGGTTCTCATCGATCGGACGTTCTTTTGTGATTACCTGGCAAGGTCCGTTAGGATCCAGCTGATGTGTTGCTTTTGCATCCAGCCATGAAACGGCACCACAGAGTCCAAGTCTTTCTGGTGTTACTACACATACGTGGCTTGGAGAGAATGCCTGACAGAGGATACAGCTGTAATATACATCTACAGATTCATCTGTCAGAGTATCAAGACGCTCATCACGTTTGTCGAAGATCGGGATTGCAACTTCGTGACGTACTCTTGTACATTCTGCCGGATCTGTATAAATAACAACTTCACATTTATCAACAACTGCGTCAAATTCATTTTTCACAGATGCGTAAAGAACTTCACCAATGTGTTTGATCTTGAATCCTGCATTGAATGCATCAATGCTGATACGGATACGCTGCATGTCACGCTGTCCTGTATGATATACACCTTCGATACAGTTGATGTAGTTGTGGAATTTACGCTCGATAACCGGCTCAAAGTCAGGCTGCATGTTCTTGCCTGCAACTTTAACAACATATGCAATGCTGTTCTTGCTTCCGAGTTCCATGTCGTCTACTTCCGGTCCTACTACTGTGATCTTGTGATCTTCTACTTCAGAAGCGTCACATGTCTGTACAAGCTCTGCACAGTCTACACGGGAACCATCGAATTCAACCTGCATATCTTTACGACGGATGATCTCACCTTCGAATGCAGATGCGAATGCAACCGGAATATCGATATTTGTGATCTTGATCTTAATGTCACGTGCTTCAAGAGATGTAGCATTGAATTTGCTTACGTCTTCCTGAACGATCAGGCTCTTTGGTACACGGAAGATATTTTCTGTTTCGTTTGTAATAACCGGGAATCCAAGTGCGATAGCACCTGCGCCACAGGCTACGATAACATCATCCAGAGGTTTGAATGCGTTAACGAATGCCGGTACACGATCCATTGTGTATTTCATCAGTGTGCCTGCATCTCCAGGTGTTACGTTACCGAAGATCAGAGCTGCACGAAGAGCTACAGATACTACATGGATAACTGCTGTAACGTCTTTTCCAAGCGGAATAACACGTACGTTTGCACCTGTCTTCATTCCTGCTTCTGCAACCTGGTCGATGATTCCGCCAACCAGTGTTACCAGGATACCCTGTGCCTGATAACTCTTAACAAGAGCAACGCCTTCTTCTACTGTAGGAGCAGATCCAAGGATTACTGCTACACCAGGGATATCACCTGTTACAAGCGGTACACCAAGTTCACGGATAACTGCATCTGCAAGATGTCCGTAGCATGGTTCTTCGTATGGTGTTACACCATCGATATATTTCAGAACTTCGATGAATTCTGCGCAGAGTGCTGTAGCAACACCTGACATAAATGCATCATTTAATCTTTTTTCTCTTGTCATAAGTGTTTTAACAACACCAAGAGCTTCTTTTAATTCTTTTAAAGTTGTAACTTTTGTTCCTGTTACAGCGTAGTAACATGGAAGGCTGTATGCGGTATTCGGGAAGCTGACAGCTTTGTCTTCGCCGTACTGAGCGATTGCTCCGTCGATAGCGCCCTCTGTTAAACCAAATACAGCATCATTTCCGCTAAAAACTCTATCAAATAAAGTCACCTTAATACCTCCTGTTTTTACAGATTTGAATTCTGATCAATCTTTTCTTTTATTTTTGTGATCTCAGTTGTTACGGTCTGACTGAAATCATAAGGGGATTTTCCCTGACGGTCAGCATCTATAACCTCCGTGTTGTAATGGAGCATGCCAAGAAGGTCTTCTGCCGGGATTCTGGAACGGATAAATTCCTCATCCTCCTCATTTCTTACCTTGTTTGCCACAACCTTGACCTGAGTAACACCCAGATCACTGGCAAGACGTTTGACATTTTTGTATGTCTGTACGCTTCTTGCACCTGGTTCGATCACTACGATAAATGCGTCAACTCCCTCTGTGGTTCCTCTGCCGAGATGTTCCAGGCCGGCCTCCATATCAAGAATTACCACATCTTCTCTTCTCAGTACCAGATTGTTGATAATACGTTTCAACATTACATGTTCCGGACATACGCATCCGCCGCCGCCTGTCTCGACAGTTCCCAGGACAAGGAGCCGTACGCCATTACAGACCTTACCATATTTCTCCGGAATATCGTCTACTTTCGGATTCAGATGATAGAACTGATTTCCTGCTGTAGCCCCTGTACGTTCTTCCACCAGCTTACGCATCTTTGAAATCGGTACAATAGAATCCAGAGTTTCTTCATCAAAGCCTAATGCAAGACCAAGATTCGCATCCGGATCCACATCTGCTGCAAGTACCGGTCTGCCCTCTGCTGCATACAACCTCGCGAGCGTTGCTGCAAAAGTAGTTTTGCCTACGCCGCCTTTTCCTGTAACTGCTATTTTCATTTTATGTCATCCACCTTTTATTACATTTTTAAGATCACAACGGATTAGATTCCTAATGCTGTTCTCTTTTCTTCAATTCTTTCGATCATCAGATCAACTAATTTCTCAATATCTGTTTCTACTGTGTAAGCTGCGCCTGTCCATTTTCTTGTTCCTTCTGTAAGAAGTTCGCACATCTCTGAAGAACCGGAAACGTATGGATCAACACCAAGGAATGTATCAATACCAGTAGCTACTACGTAGTTACCGATAGATACAGCTTTTTCAGACATCCACTCAGGAGCACATCCAACTACCGGAAGCTGGTTGATCTGAAGTCCTGAATCTTTTGCAAGTTCAGCAGCCAGAAGCATCATACGAGAAATATCTACGCATGATCCCATGTGGAGTACCGGTGGGATATCAGCCAGTTCACAGACACGTTTCAGACCTGCACCGCAGAGATCTTTTGCAGATTTGTCCATAAGACCTGCTTTTGCAGCTGCCTGCGCAGAACATCCGGAAGCAATGACAACAATATCATTGGCGATACATTTCTTCATCAGTTCAATATGTGCATAGTCAGGACGGATCTTAGGATTGTTACATCCAACCATAGCAACAGCACCACGGATAACACCGGAAGTGATGCACT
>OGUK01002170.1_pt1 | contig 11176 bp, 5 predicted proteins | sample 1553151 | NCBI WGS metagenome assembly OGUK01 (sample SAMEA2580208, study PRJEB22360) | human gut metagenome | biome: human gut; feature: human-associated habitat; material: faeces | place: Denmark | collected 2008/2010
CCTCCGTCTCCGGCCCACGAAGATCGAGTCCATTTTCGACACCAACGGGCTGACCGTGCTCGACACCCTCGCCACGGAAAACGACGCCGTGCAGGTGATCCTGTACAGCAACAATTCGTGGAAATACGTCCTCAACCGCGAGGTGGCCAAAGACAGCACGATTTTCGAGAAATACTGGGACACGACGACGCTCTTTCCCTACAAGGAGGTCGACATGTCGGAAATGCCCAAATCGGTGGTGATCGACCTCGTCGACTCGCTGACCAGCTACCACTGCCCCTATCAGGGTTCGGTGCACCCGCGCGGCAAATACGGTCCGCGACGCCGGCGCCAGCATCAGGGCGTGGACCTGCCGCTCAAGACAGGCGACCCGGTCTACGCCACCTTCTGCGGCCGCGTACGCATCTCGCAGTACAACAGGGGCGGTTACGGCAACCTGGTGATCATCCGCCACGACAACGGGCTGGAGACCTACTACGGCCACCTGTCGGAACGTCTGGTGGAACCTGACCAATGGGTCGAGGCGGGGCAGATCATCGGTCTGGGCGGTTCGACGGGCCGGTCGACGGGACCTCATCTCCACTTCGAGACCCGCTACTACGGACAGTCGTTCGACCCCGAACGCCGGATCGACTTCAAGAACGGAACGTTGAGCCGCGAGACCTTCCTCCTGAAGAAGTCGTTCTTCAGCATCTACTCCAACGCCGGACAGGATTTCGAAGACGAGATCGCCAACGAGGAGCAGGACAAGAAGGAAGCCGCCGAGAAAGCGGCCATGAAATACTACAAGATCCGCTCGGGCGACACGCTGGGCGGCATCGCCCGGCGCTACGGAACGACCGTGACGAACATCTGCCGCCTGAACGGCATCAAATCGACCACCGTGCTGCGCATCGGACGCTCGCTGCGGGTGCGATAGGGCAGCTCCCGATGAGAAACCGCCGGACCTTTTCGCAAGGTCCGGCGGTTTTCCTATTCGGACGCAAACGGCGTCGCTTCGTCCCGCAGCCCCCAAAAAACGATTCCCGGCCCCGGGCGCAGAACCGGATGACAAGCGTCCCGAAGCCACCGTCCGCCCCTAAAACCCGCCTTTTAGCCGGGCGGGCGCAGAACCGTTCCGGACGCCAGAAGACTGTCTATCGCCCCCTGAATCCCGCTTTTTAAGCGGGCGGGCGCAGAACGGGATCGTAAGCCAGAATGGCCCGGCATCGCCCCTGAAACCCGCTTTTTAAGCGGGTTACCAGATGATTACGCGATCCTGTTCGGGCAGGAACATCGGTCCGTCGGCGATCGAGAAGGCGTCGTAGAAATCCTGCAGGTTGCGCAGCGTGGCGTTCACGCGCCATTTGCCCAGCGAATGCACGTCGAGCTTGGTGAGACGGGCGATCTCCTCGTCGCGGATGTTCTGCGCCCACAGCGTGGCGTAGCCCAGGTAGAAACGCTGCTCGGGAGTGAATCCGTCGATCGGGGCGGGAGCCTCCCTGCCTGCGAGCGAATTGCGGTAGGCCGTGCGGGCCACGCGCAGGCCGCCCTGGTCGGCGATGTTCTCGCCGAGCGACAATGCGCCGTTGGCGAAGATCGCAGGCTGTCCCTCCTTGGCGGGCAGAACCTCGATCGCGTCGAACTGCTTGACCAGAATGTCCGTCTTGGCCTTGAACGCGGCGGCGTCCTCGTCGGTCCACCAGTTGTTCATGTTGCCGTCCTTGTCGAAATTGCGGCCCTGGTCGTCGAACCCGTGGGTCATCTCGTGGCCGATCACCACGCCGATGGCACCGTAGTTCACGGCGTCGTCAGCCTCGGGGTTGTAGAACGGCGGCTGGAGGATGGCTGCCGGGAAGCAGATCTCGTTGGTCGTCGGGTTGTAGTAGGCGTTCACCGTCTGGGGCGACATGTGCCACTCGTCCTTATCGACAGGCTTGCCGAGCTTCGAAATATTGTCGGCCGTATACCAGAGGCTGGCATTCACGATGTTCTCGAAATAGCTCTTCGAGGGGTCGATCGCCAGCGTCGAATAGTCCTTCCACTTGTCCGGGTAACCGATCTTCACCGTGAAGGCCGCCAGTTTTTCCTGAGCCTTGGCCTTCGTGGCGTCCGACATCCAGTCCAGCGCCGCGATATGCTGCCCGAGCGCCGTCTGCAGGTTCTTCACCAGCCCGAGCATACGCTCCTTGTCCTTTGCGGGGAAATATTTGGCGACATACATCTCGCCCACGGCCTCGGAAAGGATGCCGTTGGGCACCGACATGGCTCGCTTCCAGCGGGGTTTCATCTCCTGCTGGCCGGCCATCGCCTTGCCGTAGAAATCGAACGAAGCCTGCTGGAAATCGTCGCTCAGGTACGACGCGGCATCGTCCAGGTACTGCGCCGCGAGGTAGTAACGGATATCCTCCAGCGGAGCGTTCTTCATCAGGTCGTTGGCGTTGGCGATCGACGATTTCGTCGTCACGATGATCGTGTCGAAGTCGCCGATGCCCATTGCTTTGTAGTAAACGGGCCAGTCGATGGCGTCGTAGGTCTTCTCGAACTCGGCCTTCGCCGTAGGGTTGTACTGTGCCGGTATGTCGCGCAGCTCGGTGTTCGACCACGACTTCTCGGCCAGTTTCGTTTCGATGTTCATCACACCGGCCACGGCTTTCTCGATGTCGGCCTCAGGAATGCCTGCAAGACGGAAGAGCTTGCCCAGATACTCCTTGTAGGCCGTCCGGATATTCTCATTCTCGGGGTCGAGGTAGTAATCGCGGTCGCCCATCGTGAGGCCCGACTGCGAGATATAAAGGGCATTGATATCGCTGTTCATCAAGTCAGCCTGCACACCCACGGAAAAGAAGGGGTTGGCGATCGCCGTGTGGAGTCCGGCAATGGCACCGGTCAGCTGTGCACGGTCGCCGATAGCGAGGATCTCCCCGACGGCGTCCTTCACCGGAGCTGCGCCCTCGGCGTTCAGGCGCACCGAATCGAGCCCCATCTTATAGAGGTCGGAGATTTTCTGCTCGATGCTGCCGGGCTCGGCCTTCATCTTGGTCATCTCCGAGAAAAGCTCGTTGATACGCTTCTCGTTGTTGTCACGCAGGATATCGAACGAACCGTAGCGCGAATATTCCGGTTTGAGGGGGTTGTTTTTCTGCCAGCCGCCCGTGGCGTACTCGTAGAAGTCGGCGTTCGGGGCTACCGAAAGGTCGAAGTTGGCCAGGTCGATGGCCGGGGTTTTGGATGTATTCTGACAACTTGCCATACAAGCTATTGTTGCAGCGAAAAGAATGATTTTTTTCATTGTGTTCGGGTTTTTTAGTGACGACAGGGGTGTCCGACCATGCCGGAACACCCCTTGTCTTTATTTCGGATCTGGATCGGAATGTCGGCTTATTTGCGGATCGCCGCCACACCCGGAAGCACCTTGCCTTCCATGTATTCGAGCAGGGCGCCGCCGCCGGTCGAAACATACGAAACCTTGTCCGCCAGGCCGAACTTGTTGATGCACGCCACCGAATCGCCGCCGCCGATGAGCGAGTAGGCACCCTTCGAGGTAGCCTCGGCGATAGCCTCGGCCACGGCGCGCGAACCGGTTGCGAACTTGTCAATCTCGAACACGCCCACGGGGCCGTTCCAGAGGATCGTCTTGCACTTGAGGATCTCCTCGCGGAACACCTTCTTGCCTTCCTCGGCGATGTCGACGCCTTCCCAGCCGTCGGGAATATTGTTGGCGGGAGCCACATCGGTGTTGGCATCGGCCGAGAATGCGTCGGCGATCAGCGCGTCGGGCGACATCACGACCTTCACACCCTTCTGCTTGGCTTTGGCCAGGATATCGAGTGCCGTCTGGAACTGGTCGGGCTCACAAATCGAATTGCCGACCTTACCGCCCTCCGCAGCCGCGAAGGTATAGGTCATACCGCCGCCCAGGATGAGGACGTCCACCTTCTCCAGGAGATTCTCGATGATGGTGATCTTGGTCGAGACCTTCGAACCGCCAAGGATGGCGCAGAACGGGCGCTGCGGGTTGAGCATAATGCCGTCGATGGCCTTCAGCTCGTTCTCCATCACATAGCCGAACATCTTGTCGTTGGGGAAATAATCGGCGATCAGCGCCGTCGAAGCGTGTGCGCGGTGCGCCGTACCGAACGCATCGTTGATGTAGCAATCGGCATACGAAGCGAGCCGCTTGACGAACTCTTTCTGCGGGCCCTCTTTGAGCGCCTTCTTGGCAGCCTTCTTCTCCTCGTCGGTAGCGTCTTCGGCCAGGCCGCGGGGCTTGCCCTCCTCCTCGGCATAGAAACGCAGGTTTTCGAGCAGCATCACCTCGCCGGGCTTGAGGTTTGCAGCCATCCCGGCGGCCTTCTCGCCCATGCAGTCGCCGGCAAACATCACCTTCACGCCCAGGCGTTTCTCGATGGCGGGGACGATCTGCTCCAGCGAGAACTTGGGATCGGGATTCTTCTTGGGACGCCCCAGGTGCGACATCAGGATGACCGAGCCGCCCTTTTCGAGCACCTTCTTGATGGTGGGGATCGCCGCACGGATGCGGGTATCGTCCGTTACCTCGCCCTTCTCGTTGAGGGGCACGTTGAAATCCACGCGGATGATCGCGCGCTTGCCTTTGAAATCGTAATTGTCGATTGCGAACATAGCTCTTTGATTTTGAATTATTTTGTTGAATTGATCTTTCAAATACGCATTACCGGGGCAAATTTATGAAAATAATTTAAAAAAGTGTTATTCCGATAACAGAAAAAATAATGCAGCCCGCCGCGGCAAAGGCTCCGGAGTCCGCCCTCCAGCCCCGGGGTACCGCATCCAGCCCCGGGCAAACCCCTGCGGCCCGATCAGGCAACACCCTTATTCACGCCGCCGCTTATTCCGCCCCGCCGGAGCGCACGAAGGAACTGCGCAGCACGCCATGAAGCCGGACAGGAAGCCGCGGAACCGGATTGCGAACCACAAAAACCGCGCAGGAATCGCCCCCCGTCACAGCCCGCTAATAGAACGTCCCCTTGGGCGCGAAGATCGCATACCCGAAATTGAACGTCAGGTACATGTTCTTCCAGTTGCGCAGGTCATATTTGGTCAGGGCCAGGCTGACCGGGCCGATCGGCGTATGGTAGACCAGCGACGCCTCGGCGATATAGTGCCAGCGCTTATCTTCCACCGGGCCCGACACCCCGGGCACGAAACTGCGTTTCTCGCGGAACATGGCGTAGAAACCCGTGCGCAGGAAGAAGTTGGGCATCAGGTCGAAAGTCGGCATCACGCCGCCCGCCGCGAACCGCTTGCCCCGGAAGTCGGGCATGTAAATCATCTGCGCGTGAGGCACCGGCTCGTAAGCCGGCATCGACATCACCGTGGCCCCCTCGGTCGTGAACTCGGGATGGTTCGTGATCACGCCGTCGACGTTCAGCCCCAGCGAAAACCAGCTGCAGCCCGGCATGTCGAAATACTTGTCCCACGTAAGCCGCGCCCCGACCCACTGGCGGGACGTCCGCGACAGGAACTTTTCGGCATCGAACGGCTCGTATTTATCGCGCCCCGTGACGAAGATGCCCGACAGTTTCAGGTCGGAACCCCGGCGGGGATAGAGGAACTTGTCGAGCGTATTACGCGCCAGCTCGGCCTTGATCCCGAAGAACGAATAGCGCGAATGGTCGGTATCGTCGGCGAAAAGCTCGTCGGAATCGTACCGGTAATTGACATGCCCGCCGTTGGCGCGGATCAGGAAGACGCCGCGGTGGGCGAGGGGCATTCCGGCGGCCACCGAGAAGAAACTTTCGCTGTTCTTGACCTGCCGCGTGTTGTCGATTTTGGTGATGTTGCCGAATGAACCGTGGCGGAAATTCCGCACGGCGAAATTGTAGGAGTAATCCAGGAACACGGGTTTCCACATGTAGAAATCCGTGCGCCCTCCGATCGTACCCCACGTATAGATCGGCCCGAGGTAGAGGTCGGCGCCCAACTGCTGCCCCACACGGCCGATCGTCTGGTAATTGACGCCGATGTAGGCCTGGTTGAAGGCCGTCGAGGAGACGTTGCCGCCGATCGTGATCTTGAAGTTGGGTTTGGTATGGAACTTTGCCCGGAACGAATAGCGCTCCGTCACGGTGTCGTATGCCACGTGCGGGAAATCCATCGTGAAATCGCCGTCCGCAAGCACCGCGTAGAGGTTGTCGCGCAATTCGGAAAAACCCATCGGGCGCTGGCGCCCGGGGGTTCGGCGGTCTACCTTCACGAAGTCGCGGATATAGGCCTCGGGCGCCGAGGAGAGCCCTTCGAGCTTATAGTCGTTGAAGACCAGCGGCGGGCATTTGGCGCGGAACTTCTCGCGCCGCTCGGCATAGCGCCGGGGTGACCAGCGTTCGGAAACCCGCTCCAGGATCTGCGGCATGACGGCCATCGCATCTTCATAACCGGCATCCATCACGGCCACGGCGCTGTCGAAATCGAGCATGTTGACATCCACGGCACGGCGAACCGTGACGCTGCGCCCTTTGGGCAGGTCGTAATCCGTATCGTGCATCGCCAGCATGAAAGCCTGGTCGAGGATGTTGATGTCCTCGCCCGGCGGGGTATTGCCCGCCGTGCAGATACTGCCCACGATCAGGTCGGGACGGAACCCCACGTCGAGCGGACGCCACGGGAAGTTGTCGTAAATACCGCCGTCGTAGAGCAGCATCGAATCGACTTTCATCGGTTTGAACACCAGCGGGATGGACATCGACGAGCGCACGGCTTCGCACAGGTCGCCGTTGCGCATCACCACCGGCTCGCGGGCGTTCATATCGCTCGACACGCAGAGGAAAGGCACCATCAGACGGTCGAAGTCGCCGCCGGCAGCCGCCGAGGCCGGCGCGAACAGCTCCGTAAGCGCCATCTCGATCGGCGTCGAAGAAATCAGGTTCGTCACACGGAAACGCTTGCCCGAATTACCCAGGTTCAGGCGCACGCTGATAAACGACGGGTTGTGGCCGATCTGCCGATAGTAGGGGGTATAGCGGGGGTCGATACGCCCCGACACCCACTCCTTGACCACGCCCGAAGCGACAATCTCCCGCATCTGGGCAGGGGAGTAGCCCGCGGCATACATGGCCGCGATGATCGAGCCCATCGAGGTGCCCGCCACGTAATCGATCGGCACGCCGTTCTCCTCGAGGGCTTCGAGCACGCCTATATGGTAGAGTCCCTTTGCGCCGCCGCCGCTCATCACGACGCCCACCGAGCGGGGACGTGCAGTCCCGTCGTCGGGGTTCTGCGCCCCGGCGACCGTCGCAGCGAGCAACAGCACCGAGATAAATGAGAGGGTTTTACGCAACATATCTCAATTTTTTTATAACTTTGCACGTTATACTTAACGTAATAAGACGGGTAAAAATACGGAAAAAGCGTAAACAATCAAAATATGACCGACAAAATCAATGAACTTCTCCGACGTGTCGAAGAGTTCAAACCGAAGGCAGCGGCCGAGATCGAGGAGTTCCGCATCAAAGTCCTCGGCAAGAAGGGCGAACTGAACGCCCTGATGGAAGAGTTCAAGACGGTGGCCCCGGAGCTCAAGCGCGAAATGGGGCAGCAGCTCAACAAACTCAAGGTCACGGCCCTCGACCGCATAAACGCCCTGCGCGAGCAACTTCAGGACGCAATCGCCGACGACGGCGCTGCGACCGAAGACATGACCCGTCCCGGTTCGGCCGAACAGTTGGGGTCGCGCCACCCGATCTCGATCGTCAAGAACCAGATCGTCGAGGTCTTCTCGCGGCTGGGCTACACCGTCGCCGACGGCCCCGAGATCGAGGATGACTGGCATGTCTTCTCGGCGCTCAACTTCCCGCCCGAACACCCTGCGCGCGACATGCAGGACACGTTCTTCATCGAAAAGGATCCCGACATCCTGCTGCGCACACATACCTCGTCGATCCAGGTACGCACCATGGAGCACCAGAAACCGCCCATCCGCGTCATCTGCCCCGGCCGCGTGTTCCGCAACGAAGCCATTTCATACCGCGCACACTGCATCTTCCACCAGATCGAGGGCCTCTACATCGACGAAGGGGTGTCGTTCGCCGACATGAAACAATCGCTGCTCTACTTCGCCAAGGAGGTCTTCGGCGAGCAGGCCGTCATCCGCATGCGCCCGTCGTACTTCCCCTTCACCGAACCTTCGGCCGAGGTCGACGTATCGTGCAACCTCTGCGGGGGCAAGGGATGCCCGGTGTGCAAGGGCACCGGCTGGCTCGAAATCATGGGCTGCGGCATGGTAGACCCCAACGTACTCCAGGCAAACGGCATAGACCCCGAAAAATACTCGGGCTTCGCCTTCGGCATGGGTATTGAACGCATCGCAATGCTCAAATACGGCGTGAAAGACCTGCGCCTCTATTTCGAGAACGACGTGCGTTTCCTCCACCAGTTCGACACGGCACTCTAAAACCACCGGGCCCATGAAACGTTTGACAGCGATCACGGTACTCTGCGTGCTCTTCCTTTCGGCATTCGCCACCGGGAAAGGCCCCGCCGGCGTGCCCGGCTATCCCGATTCGCTGCGCAGCGTGTGGCTCTATACCGAAGGCATCAAACAGAATGCCATTGCCCGAGACACCGTCCGGGCGCGGGAATTCTTCGCCGAGGCCATCCGCAACGACTCGACCTTCGCACCGGCCTATTACGAAATGGCCGCCAACGGCATGTATTCCACGCCCGACGAGGCGGTGGATCTGGCACGCACGGCCTTCCGGCTCGACACTGCCAACAAGTGGTACCACCAGTTCCTCGGGCAGGCACTCATCTATGCCCGCCGTTACGACGAGGCGCTGGCCGTCTACCGCCGCCTGCGCAGCGACGAGCCGCAGAACCCCGACAACTACCGGATTCTGGCCGCCCTCTACGAGCAGGCGCAGCAGCCCTTCTCGGCCATCGCCACGCTCGACTCGGCCGAGGTGCGCTTCGGGCGCATCCCGGTACTGAGCACCATGAAGCGGCAGCTGCTGGTCGCTACGCGCCAGATGGACAAGGCCGTCGAAGAGGCCGAGGCCATGGTCGAAGCGGTGCCTTACGAGGCCGAACACCACGTCGTGCTGGCCGACCTCTACGGCATTCTGGGCAAGGATTCGCTGGCCAAGGCCGAATACGACCGGGCATTGCAGATCGACTCGACCGACGTGGGAACGCTCATGTCGCTGGCCGATTTCTACAACGGCCGCCACGATTACCGGGCGGTGCTGGACGTTACGCAGCGGCTTTTCGAGTCGGACAAGATGCCGCTCGACACGAAGATCAAGCGTTTCGGGATCTTCACCTCCGACATGCGTTTCTACCGCGAATATTACCCCCAGCTCAATACGCTGGCCTCGACGCTTGCCGTCCGCTACCCGCAGGACAGGCGCGTCGTGGAACTTTATGCCAAACACCTGATCGCCTCGGGCGAGCTGGAACAGGCGCTCGCGCTCTACAAACTCCACCTCGACGACCAGCCGCCCGTCGAGGAGTATTTCCGTTCGGTGATCGACATCGAGAGCTATCTTCAGCATCCCGATTCGGTGAACCGCTATATCGGGCGCGCCCTGGAGCTCTTTCCCGGGCAGGTCGATTTCCACCTCTCGAAAGGGCATACGCTGAATTATTCCAAACAATACCCCCAGGCGATCAAAGCCTACAAACAATCGCTGGGCTATGCCCGGACAGATTCGCTGCGCAGCGTGATCTGGGGATTTATCGGCGACACCTGGCACCAGAAAGCCACCGCCGGCGAACAGGACATCGACGACGATTTCGCCCGGGCTGTCCGAAAAGGTTCGTTCCGGGCGGATATGAAGCAGTGCTACAAAGCCTACGACCACAGCCTGCGCTACGATCCGGATAACGCCATGGTACTCAACAACTACGCCTATTTCCTCTCGCTCGAAGGGCGTGAACTCGAAAAGGCGCTCACGATGTCGAGCCGCGCCATCGCCCTCACGGACAACAACCCCACCTACCTGGACACCCATGCCTGGGTGCTCTTCAAGCTGGGACGCACGGCCGAGGCCAAGAAGGTGATGCAGCAGGCCATCGCCCTCGACGGGCAGGAGAGTGCGGCGCTGCTGGTTCATTACGGGGATATCCTGCATGCCATGGGCGAACAGTTCATGGCCGAAATATACTGGCGCAAGGGACTCGAAAAGGGCTACGACGCCGACCAGATTACCCGCCGCATGGAACAGGGCAAAGCCGAAAAAGAGTGACCGTGATGAAGCCCGCCCGCATACTGACCCTCCTTTTCCTGTTCGCCGCCTTTACCGCTGCGGCGCAGGGGGGCCGCGATGCCATCGAAGAGCAGAAACGGGTCATCGCCGCCCTGGAAAAGAGGATTGCCGACGAGGAACGCGCGATCTCGAAGATACAGGAAGGCCGCGCCGCCACCGAGGAACGGGTTCGCCGCCTGGCGCGCCAGCTCGACTCCCGCAACCAACTGCTCGAAGAGACCGAGAAGCAGGTGCGCCTGCTGCGCAAGGAGATATCCCGTACGGACAGCGTCGCCGGCGATCTCAGCTCGGCCCTGGAGCGCAACCGCACGCAGTATGCCGAGATGGTACGCGAGGCCTACCGCAACTATAAGCACAACAATTACCTGACCTACATTTTTTCGTCGCGCGACTTCACCGACGTCGCGAAAAAGATCACCAACCTGCGCGAGGTGGCTTCGATGCGCGAACGCAAACTGCACGACATCGCCGCACTTTCGGAACAGGTCGCCCGCGAGAAGGAGCTGCTCGACCGTCGCAAACGCTCGCTCGACTCGGTGACGCAGAACCTCACCGCCCAGAAACAGAAGCTCCAGCGCGATTCGCGCAACGCCCGGGCCAATATCCGCCAGATGTCGCAGAAGGAGAAACAGGCCCTGCAACGCAAACTGTCGCAGGAACAGCAGCTCGACGTGGCCATCAGCGAGCTGCGCAAACTCACCAAAGGCAATACCGAGGGTGCGTCGTTCTCGACCAAGACCACGGGGCTGAGGCTTCCCGTCACGGCTGGTTCGGTAAAACGCTACAAGGAAAACATGGCCGAGATCGCCGGCCCCAAGGGTGCGCACGTCATTTCGATCTACGACGGAAAGGTCGTCGAAATCAAGCGCAACCGCATCACCAACAAATACGACGTTTTCGTGGCTCACGGCGAATATATAACCTCCTATGCCAACATGGGGTCGATCTGCGTC
>OGUK01002172.1_pt1 | contig 11176 bp, 3 predicted proteins | sample 1553151 | NCBI WGS metagenome assembly OGUK01 (sample SAMEA2580208, study PRJEB22360) | human gut metagenome | biome: human gut; feature: human-associated habitat; material: faeces | place: Denmark | collected 2008/2010
ATTCATCGTGAAAGATTTGGCTTCTGCCACTTTCACAACCGATATGATTGCGAAAGCCCCGACAACCGGAAAGTTCGGTTTGCGCTCTGCCACCGTCGCTCCGACCGAAGAACCCCTGCCGCAATTGCGCATCACCGCCACCCGTGACGGCATACGCAACACCGCCGTCGTAGCCGGTCTTGCTACCGCTTCGGACAGCTATGTGGAGGGTGAAGACGCTGCCTTGCTGATCAACGAGGAAGTCGCCGCACCACAGGTGTATACTCTTGCCGGTAATCAGATGGTAGCCATCAACGTGACACCCGACCTGGCTGAAATCCCCGTCGGCATCCACGGCAAAGACGCGACCCCGGTAGAGCTGAGCTTCAAACTGTCAGGTGCCATGAAGAACGTGAAGCTGGTAGACAAACAGACCGGCAAGCGCTACGACGTGACCGACGGCTTGACGCTGACCGTCCCGGGCAACACCTACGGACGCTACTTCCTGAACGGCTCCATCGCCACGTCGAATGAAATCATCGCCCAGGGCCACATCATCTTCTACAACAGTGCCCCCGGACGGATCGACGTCTCTTCGGTCGATGCACTCAGCGAAGTGACGGTCTACGACATCTCCGGCCGTGCCCTGCGCACCTTGCGCAACCTGAATACCCCGACCGTCTCTGTCGATCACCTCGCACCGGGCATCTACGTCGTCCGTGGCGAAAGCGGTTCGCAAGTCGTAAGTGAAAAGGTAGAAGTGAAGTAAAAGTGTAACTCTTATGTAAATGATATCAAATTGGGGAATCGATGATGCGCCCGGCGTCCCGGTAGATGCTCGGAAAATTACATCGTGCATGTAAACAGTATTTTGCGCTGATTGCCCCAGTTGTCGATCAGCGTAAGTACATGTTTGCCGGACGAGACCCGGCAGGCGATCTGGTGGTTGCCGGTGGTTTCGCCGAGGTAGGTGTCGTCGAGATGCCAGTAGATGGTTGCCTCTTCGCGGGCGTGGGCGGCTTTGAAGACAAACTTTTCGGGTTTGCCGGAGAAGCCTTTCGGGAGGTATAAGACGGCATTATGTTCCGGGTAGATCAGTTCGATTTGCCCGGAACTTTTTGTTTGTTCGCATCCCGGTTTGATGGGCGGGAGAGGAACATAGTCGATATGGTAATTGCGGTAATAATATTCCAGGGACGGTGGGAGGACGAACCAGGGACGGGTGATCATCCGGTCGACCGACTCGCAGGAGCTGTTTACGCGGAAACGTCCGTCAGCCGAGAGATGTATCAACTGATGGTAAGGGCAGACGGGGGTATTGATGCCTGAACGGGGAATGTACAAGCTATCCACCTGGTCGCATATCTGCGATGCTTTGTGACCGCTGCTACGGCAGATGGCTACCTCTTCCAGTTCGTCGTAAGGTATGTCGAACCAATCACCGCCGGGAAGCAAGGAGAACAGATCGAACAAGACAGGGGCGGCATTGCCTACACCGGTCAGTCCCGGGCGGCCTTCGCCCGATGCGTTTCCTACCCATACACCGACCACATAACGGGGAGTTGTACCGATGGCCCAGGCATCGCGTCCTCCGTAGCTGGTCCCTGTTTTCCAGGCAATCTGTTTCATCGATTCGAATTGTTGCCAGTCGGCTTCCTCTTCCGGGCGGTTGAGGGCGGACATCGCTTCGTAGGTGAACCAGATGGAAGCGGCTGAAAGAAGGGGCTTGTCGGTGAGACGTGGGTCTGCGATTGATTGGATTGCCCCCGTAGGGGCGGTTCGCGAACCGCCCTTACCCGAACCGCCCGTACCTGCCCCGCCCGCATATGGCAGGGCTGTCAATGGATGAATATCCCCCGGATTATATCGTCCGTTGTAAAGGCGGTAATGCGTGAGCACGCGTGAGAGGGATGCGTACATCCCCGAGAGATCCCATAAGGTTCCTTCGGCTCCTCCGAGAATGAGCGAAGCCCCATAGTGTTCTTCCGAAAAGCGGAGGGTGGTCATTCCCAATGCTTTCAGCAGTGTCATGAAACGTCCGGTGTTGTATTGCGATAACATGCGGACGAGGGGAACATTCAGCGAACGTTCGATAGCCCGGTGGGCAGGGACGGCTCCGTTGAATGTCTTGTTATAGTTTTGTGGCATGAAGCCGTTTATATTCAGCGGGACATCGGAAACGAGGGTGGAAGGGAGTATCTGTCCGTCGTGGAGCATTCCGGCATAGAGGAAGGGTTTCAGTATACTTCCCGTGCTGCGGGGAGAGGTGATGACATCTACTTGGTTTCCACGTTTCTCGTCGGCTTTGAAGCTGGCGTTGCCGGCATAGGCCAGTACTTCGCCGGTTTCGACATCGGCGATGATGGCGGCGAGGTTATGGATATGGTTGGAGCTATATTCAAGGGCGTAACGGTTGACCAGCTCCTGTGTCTGTTTTTGCAGGGAGTAGTGTACCGAAGTCGTGATACGTGTTCCGGGGGTAAGGGCGGCAAGCCGTTCCAACAGGTGAGGGGCTTCGTCGGGCAAGGGGACAGGGGCCTCCGGTAGGGGTTCCATACAGGACAGTTCGTATTCGGTGTTGTCGATGATACCTCTTTCTTTTAGAGTAAAAAGGAGGTTGTCGCGTTTGGTTTTCAGTTGTCTGCGGTTTCTCCCCGGATGGATCAGGGCGGGGGAGTTGGGCAGGACGGCGAGTGTGGCGCTCTCCGCCCAGGACAGTTCGGAGGCATTGCGTCCGAAATAACGCCAGGCGGCTGTTTCGATGCCGACTACATTGCCGCCGAACGGGGCATGGGAGGCGTATAGGTTCAGTATTTCTTTTTTGCTGTGGGTCGTTTCGAGGAAGAGGGCCCAGCACATTTCGATGCTTTTCTCATAAACGGTACGGTCTTTGTTTCCTCTGGCGATACGTGCCAGTTGCATCGTCAGTGTACTTCCTCCGCTGACGACACGGTGATGCCGGACATTGAGGTAGGCGGCACGCAAAATAGCTGTCACATCGATCCCGGGATGATAGAAGAAATGCCGGTCTTCATAGGTGGTCAGGCAGGTGACAAATTTCTCCGGTAACGAGTCCGTAGCCGGAAACCGCCATTGTCCGTCCGGCGCAATACGTGCTCCCAACAGGTTGCCTTCCGAAGAATAAAGTAAAGTAGAGTAGGGAACGGAGAATAAGACACGGGGAACCAGGAGGAACATGATGCCCCATAGGGATAGGAGAAACAGGATAGGATATAGTATCCGGGTTTTATTTATCGTCATAATGACCTAAGGGATGATACTTTTCCATATATTGTTGATGTCTTTCACTTTTGTTGTTTTCCCGTTACTGATTTCTTTTTCTGCTTCTTTGATTCGCTTGATTAGTGCTAGATCGTTAGTGCTTTTTGCGAGATGATCCATTAAGTCATCAATATCTTTTGCCGTATATACTCTTCCTTTAGCAATATCATTCAGTGATCGGTCAATATTGTTTCTTTTTCTTCCCATATATTTTGTTTTAGTTATTACAAATGTAGTCCTTTTTTGCAAATAACTCATTCCTTTTAAAAAATAAATGTGTACATTCGTAATGTTATCTCATTGGCTAAGAATAAGTAGTAACCGTTAATTGAATAAACTATGGCAAGGTATCTTTATTGGGTGTGTTTATGCTATTTGTTGTGCTTGTTTAGTAGTTGTAATACAAAAAGTGGCGGGGGAGAGGCGGAGGAGTTGCCTTTCAATCCGCATGTAGAAGCATTTACTTCCGGCAAGATATCCCGGTATATGCCGGTCTATCTGATCTTTAATCAGGATATCGCACAGGATAAACTGAAGAGTGACGGGTTGAGTAAGCTTGTCCGTATAAAGCCCGAGGTGGCCGGTGGGTTTTCTTTTGAGAATAACCGGACTATCGTATTCAAACCAACAAAAGCATTTGAACGGAATACAACCTATAAGCTGACTGCCAACCTTTCCGAATGGTTCGACGTGACAGGTAAAGATAAAGAGTTCGCCTTTGAATTTTCCACCTTCCCGCTGGCACTTCGTGCAAACCTGGAGTCGATGGATATCAATGCAAAAAATGAGAACGGTTATGATATAGTCTGTACCCTGCTTACTCCGGATAAGGAAACACCAGAGACGGTCGAGTCACTTGTACGCTACTCGGAGAAAGCGGATGCGGTATGGCAGCACAGTCCCGACGGTAAGAAACATCAGGTTACCTTGCAGAATGTACAAGCCGGGAATGACGGCACGCGGACATTCACCCTTTCGGTAGCTCCTAATAAATCAGGGGTAGCCGAAGACAAATTGCTAACCGTCTCTATTCCGGATATGAACGATTTCGACGTATATGACGTGACCTATGTGACAGAGCCTGAACGCTATGTGGAAGTGACGTTTACCAAAGACCTGGACTCTTCGCAGGACATGCAGGGACTGGCTTTCATCGCAGGAAATACATCTGAGACGGTCAACGTGGAGGGCAACCGCCTACGTTTATATCCCGACAACCAACGTAAGGGCGTTATGAATGTACACCTGACTCGTCAGATTCGTAGTAAGAACGGGCTGACGCTGAAAGAAGACGTCACCCGCCAGATCGAGATCAACACCTCTTTGCCCGACGTTAAGTTTATCGGACAGGGAGTAGTCATCCCGCAATCCACCGAACTGCTGGTACCGTTCCAGGCCGTTTATCTTCGGGGAGTGGTGGTTCGCGTGATAAAGATACTGGAACAGAATATCGGCCAGTTCCTGCAGGTGAACAACCTGGATGGGACTTCCGACCTGATGCGCGTAGGCCGACTGGTTGCCCGTAAGACGATCTTCCTGGATGAGGATGGTAGCGACCTTTCCCAATGGAACACATACGCGGTCGACTTGAAGAAACTCATGGAGCCGGAGCCCGGAGCCATCTACCGGGTAGAGCTTTCTTTCAATAAAGACCTGTCGGCCTACCCTTGTGACGACTCGATAAAAGTATCGCGCGAACAACTTCTGGCTGAAGACGAGATCAAGTTCAAAGAAGAAAGCTCCCGCTTCGATGATGGCGGTTACTATTATTATAACGGCGATTTCAACTGGAACGATTACAACTACAGCGAACGGAATGACCCTTGTTCGAACAGTTACTATTATAATAAGGTAGAAGGCAAGAACGTGTTGGCCACCAACCTCGGACTGATGGCAATGGCCGGCGAAGACAACGAAATGACGGTATTGGTACATAACTTGCTCAGTACGTCTCCCGAAAACGGTGTCAATGTATCCATCTATAATTATCAGAACCAGGTACTGGCTTCCGGTACGACCGACAGCAAAGGAGAGGTGAAATTGAAGATCGCTTCCGGCAAACCTTTCTACGTGATTGCTTCGCAGGGATACCAACGTTCCTATTTGCGTGTGGATGGAGGTTCGGCCTTATCGTTAAGCTCGTTCGACGTGTCCGGTGAAGTGGTACAGAAAGGCATCAAAGGTTTTATCTACGGTGACCGGGGCGTATGGCGTCCGGGCGATACGCTTTTCCTTAGCTTTATGCTGAACGACCGGGCAAAGAAACTTCCGGCGAACCATCCGGTAGTGATGGAACTCTATAATCCGTTGGGGCAGCTTTACCAGCGTAAGACACAGACACGCGGCGAACTGGGCGTTTACTCTTTCACCATGCCGACCGAACCGGATGCACCGACCGGAGCCTGGAATGTGAATGTAAACGTCGGCGGTGTCAGCTTTACCAAACGCCTGCGCGTGGAATCGATCAAACCGAACCGGCTGAAAATAGATTTAACATTTGCCGGCGGAACCAATAAAGGCAGCATGGATAAGGCCAGCATGGATGATGGCGCCATTGATAGGGCCAGCATTGATAGGGCCAGCATTGATAGGGCCAGCCTCGGTACGGGCGGTTCGCGAACCGCCCCTACGATATTGCGGGGCGAACCTCTGAACGGGCGCCTGCATGTGGAATGGTTGCAGGGAGCAACGGCTAGAAATCTGAAATACGACATTCAAGGCACCTTTATCTCGACCCCGACCACCTTTAAAGGCTATAAGGATTTCTACTTCGATGATCCGTCGAAGACATTCAACAGTGAAGAAAGTAAACTGATCTCCGGTACGACCGACGACAAAGGGGATGCTACCATACAGGCCAGGTTCGAGATCGGTACGACCGCCCCGGGCATGTTGATGGCTAACTTCGTGACCCGTGTCTATGAAGAGTCGGGCGATTTTAGTATCGATGCGAACAGGATGCTTTATTCTCCTTACAAGCGGTATGCCGGTATCAAATCGCCGCAGCAGACACGTGAGCAGTTGAATACCGGAAGCAATTATACCTACGAAGTCGCTTCGACCGACTATCAGGGAAATCCGCAGGCCAACACGGAACTGGATGTGCAGGTATATAAAGTATATTGGTACTGGTGGTGGAGTTCGGACAACAGCAGCTTGGCTAACTACGTATCCGACTCTTATAATAAGCCGGTTAAGCAATTAACCGTCCGCACCGGCGAGAACGGTCGGGGTACCTTCCAACTCTCGTTCAGCAACGAAGAATGGGGTACCTATTTTATCTCCGTGAAGGATAAGGAAAGCAAACACTCCACCGGAGTAATGAGCTATTTCGACTGGCCGTATAACGAAGGACGCCGCAACGCTGATGGCAGCGAGTCGGCTAATATGTTGAGCTTTAAGACAGATAAAGACAACTATAAACCGGGCGAGAAACTGGTTATCACCATCCCATCCGCCAAGGGAAGCCGTGCCGTTGTCAGTATCGAGAATGGGACGAAGGTACTATCCGTTACCGAACATACCTGCGACGACCAGCAGACAACGATCAAGCTGGATGTAACTAAAGAGATGCAGCCGAATGCATACGTCTACGTCACGTTGTTGCAGCCTCACGGGCTTACGCAGAACGACCTGCCGATCCGTATGTACGGCGTTGTACCTTTCACGGTGACTTCTCCTGAAAGCCATCTGTATCCACAGATCAGTGTGCCTGACGAGATCAAGCCGGAAGCCAAATACGAAGTGGTCGTCTCGGAAAAGGACGGTCGCGAAATGGCTTATACGCTGGCTATCGTCGATGAAGGCCTGCTCGACCTTACCCGCTTCCGCACACCCGAACCCTGGAAAGCCTTTAATGCCCGTGAAGCATTGGGCGTAAGTACCGGGGATATGTATAACTATGTAGTCGGTGCTTACGGCGGACGCATCGAGCAACTGTTCAGTATCGGTGGCGACGATGCCCTGAACAAAGGGCCGAAAGCCATCGTCAACCGTTTCAAACCGGTGGTCAAATTCATCGGTCCTTTCTATCTCGCAAAAGGTAAGCAACAGACACATACGTTGAAGCTTCCGATGTATGTGGGTTCTGTACGTACGATGGTAGTTGCCGGACAGGACGGCGCTTACGGAAATGCGGAAAAGACTGCATTTGTGCGGACACCGCTCATGCTGTTGTCTACTCTGCCCCGTGTATTGAGTACGCAGGAAGAAATTACCGTTCCGGTAAATGTATTCGCTATGGAGAACCAAGTGAAGAACGTGACCGTATCGCTGGAAGCATCCGGCGCAGGCGTACAGATCACGGGCAATCGCCAGCAGTCACTCACTTTTGACCAGCCGGGTGACCAACTGGCATACTTCACTCTGAAAACAGGCAGCAAAACCGGAAAGGCAACCATCCACCTGACGGCAAGCGGCAACGGACAGCAGACAAAAGAAACGATCGAAATAGAAGTCCGGAATCCGAATCCGGTGGTTACCTTACGCAACAGCCAATGGATAGAAGCCAGTCAGGAGGCCGAACTGTCATATACACTGGCAGGTTCTTCTTCGGCTAACAATCAGGTGCAACTGGAAGTCTCCCGCATTCCGTCGGTAGACATCAGCCGTAGATTCGACTTCTTATACAACTATCAGCATCATTGCACAGAGCAACTGACTTCCAAAGCATTACCTCTCTTATTCGTCTCTCAGTTCAAGGCGGTGGACGAACAGGAAGCCGAGAAAATAAAGGCGAATGTACAGGAAGCTATCCGGCAGATATATGCCCGCCAGCTTCCCAACGGCGGATTTGTATCGTGGCCGGGCAAGGCCGTCGCCGATGAATGGATCACTTCTTACACGGGTATGTTCCTGACACTGGCACAAGAAAAAGGGTATGCCGTTCATCCGAACGTACTGAACAAATGGAAACGCTTCCAGCGTGCCGCCGCCCAAAACTGGCGTATGCCGCAGGAAGCAAGTAACTGGCAGATATGGCAATCGGAATTGCAGCAGGCCTTCCGCCTCTATACCCTTGCACTGGCCGGTGCACCGGAATACGGAGCCATGAACCGCATGAAGGAACAGCCGGGACTCTCCATCCAAGCCAAATGGAGACTGGCAGCCGCCTACGCGCTGACCGGTAAGATGAAACCTGCCGGAGAATTAGTATACAACGCAGAAACGACCGTCATTCCTTATTCTTCCATGAACCTGATTTACGGTTCGTCCGACCGGGATGAAGCAATGATTCTGGAAACGCTCATTCTGATGAAGCGGGATCGGGATGCGTTGCAACAGGCTAAGAAGGTATCACAGAATCTGGCACAAGAAAACTGGTTCAGCACGCAGTCTACCGCCTTTGCCCTGATGGCAATGGGACGCCTTGCGGAGCAATTATCCGGTACACTGGATTTCACATGGAACTGGAACGGCAAGCAACAGCCCGCCGTGAAATCTGCTAAAGCCGTATTTGAAAAGGAGATAGCTACTTCTCCGAAATCGGGAACAGTCTCTGTGAAGAATCAAGGCAAAGGAGCATTGAGCGTAGACCTGATTACACGTACCCAATTGCTGAATGATACGCTGCCAGCTATTGCCGATAATATCCGGCTGGATGTAAAATACACAGATATGGCAGGTTCACCGATTTCCGTGGAAGACATCAGACAGGGAACGGACTTTATGTCTGCAGTCACCCTATCCAATATCAGCGGTACTTCCGATTACAGCAATCTGGCACTGACCCATATTATACCGTCCGGATGGGAAATATATAATGAACGGATGATTGTTCCGGAAGCGTCCTCTTCCAATTCTAATGAAGCGAATACTCCGGAAAGTTCAGCCGGTAAGTACACCTATAAAGATATTCGTGACGACCGGGTATTGACTTATTTCGATCTGCGACGGGGTGAATCGAAAACATTTACCGTAAGGTTGCAGGCAACTTATGCAGGTAACTTCATTCTTCCGGCCATTCAGTGCGAAGCTATGTATGATGCAGCGGTACAGGCTCGCACCAAAGCGGGAAGAACGACTGTCAGCCGATGACAAGACTCTGAACAATAAGACAGCATTGACAGATAGCATAAGTGCATGGGAAGCAAAATCTTGAATTTCTTCAAACGATTGTCCGTCACCCAAAAAGTAATACTTTGTATTCTTGCTTTTTTGGTGACAGGATATATCTTTTGTCTTCCCCGCCACCTGTTTCATGTCCCCTACTCCACAGTAGTGACGGACCGGAACGAGGAACTGCTGGGTGCACGCATCGCCTCCGACGGCCAATGGAGATTTCCTCCCCGAAACACGACTCCGGAAAAGATCAAGGAATGCCTCATTACTTTCGAAGACAAACATTTCTATCACCATTGGGGAGTCAATCCGTTCGCTATCGGAAGAGCTTTCTATCAGAATGTGAAGAATAAACGCATCGTAAGCGGAGGCAGTACGCTGACCATGCAGACCATCCGCCTGGCACGGAACGAATCGCGCACCTTCCGTGAGAAACTGATTGAAATGATCTGGGCCACCCGCCTGGAATTTCGCGCTTCCAAAGAAGAAATTCTTTCCATGTATATCTCCCATGCCCCTTTCGGAGGAAATGTAGTGGGACTGGATGCCGCCGCATGGCGCTACTTCGGACATTCTGCCGATGACCTATCGTGGGCGGAGTCTGCCATGCTTGCCGTTCTTCCCAACGCGCCCGCCATGATTCATCTGTCCAAAGGACGAAAAACGCTGCTTGACAAGCGAAACCGCCTGCTGAAACAGCTTCTCGAAAAGAAAACCATCGATTCGTCTACCTACGAACTGGCTATCAGCGAGCCACTTCCCGATGAGCCTCATCCGCTCCCACAGATCGCACCGTATCTGGTCAGCCGGTTCTATCAGGAACGAAACGGCGAATACTCCCGTTCGACCATCAACAAGGGCATTCAGACTCAGATAGAAGACCTGGCGGAACGATGGAGCAACGAATTCAGGCGAAGTGATATTCGTAATCTGGCCATTCTGGTGATTGACATTCCGAGCAATCAAGTGGTGGCATACTGCGGCAACGTCCATTTCGACCAAAAGCAGGGAGGAAATCAAGTGGACGTCATTCAGGCTCCGAGAAGTACGGGCAGTATTCTCAAACCTTTCTTATATTACGCGATGTTACAGGAAGGAAGTTTACTGCCGGATATGTTGCTGCCGGACGTACCTGTCAATATCAACGGATTTACGCCACAGAATTTCAGTATGCAGTTCGAAGGGGCTGTTCCCGCTTCGGAAGCTCTCGCGCGTTCATTAAATATTCCCGCGGTCACGATGCTGCAAAGATACGGAGTCCCGAAGTTTCATAGTTTCCTGCAACAGATCGGACTAAAGACGATTAACCGTTCTTCTTCCCACTATGGTTTATCACTTATTCTGGGAGGAGCGGAAGCCACTTTATGGGATGTAACAAACGCATACGCAATGATGGGACGCAGTTTGTTGCAACTGCCGCAAAGGTCTTGCAGCCTGTTGCTCCCGACAAGCCGAATCACAGAATCAACCGATCCTTTTCAGCCCGGCGCCGTATGGCAGACATTCGATGCCTTGAAAGAAGTCAACCGTCCCGAAGAGATCGACTGGAAATCCATTCCTTCCATGCAGACCATCGCATGGAAAACCGGAACAAGCTACGGATTCCGGGATGCTTGGGCGGTGGGTGTTACGCCCCGCTATGCAGTCGGCGTATGGGTAGGAAATGCAACCGGAGAAGGAAAACCCGGGCTGGTAGGTGCACAGACAGCCGGTCCCGTACTATTCGATATTTTTAATCTGCTCCCCTCCTCTTCGTGGTTTACACGTCCTGCGGGCATCTTTGTCGAAGCAGAGGTCTGCCGGAAATCGGGACATCTGAAAGGACGGTTCTGTGATGAAACGGACACGCTTCTTG